>Ga0180218_1001141_pt1 | contig 17077 bp, 13 predicted proteins | sample eDN3rd37CKraftBY_FD_151334 | JGI IMG/M metagenome (GOLD analysis project Ga0180218, IMG submission 151334) | Enriched backyard soil microbial communities from Emeryville, California, USA - eDNA 3rd pass 37_C Kraft BY (version 2) (version 2) | ecosystem: Environmental > Terrestrial > Soil >...
GAGAAGAGCGTGGCCTGATGGCTGACGGCGTCGGCACTGCCCCGATGCGGCCGTATTTCGAGGAAGTCCAGGCCCACTACGACCTGTCCGACGACTTCTTCGGGCTGTTCCAGGATCCGTCCCGCACCTACAGCTGTGCGTACTACGAGCGCGACGACATGACGCTCGAGCAGGCGCAGATGGCCAAGATCGATCTCGCACTCGACCAGCTCGCCCTGCGCCCGGGATTGACGTTGCTCGACATCGGTTGCGGCTGGGGCGCATTGATGAAACGCGCGATCGAGAAGTACGACGTCAACGTCATCGGCCTCACCCTGAGCAAGAACCAGTACGCGTTCTGCCAACAGCTCCTGGATCAGATCGACACGCGACGGTCACACTTCGTGTGCCTGCAGGGCTGGGAGCAGTTCGACGCACCGGTCGACCGTATCGTCAGCATCGAGGCGTTCGAGGCGTTCGGGAAGTCCAGGTACAAGGCATTTTTCGACACCACACACCAGGTGCTGCCCGACGACGGGCGCATGGTGATCGAGACGATCTTCACCCATCCCATCAACTACTGGCGTGAGCACGGTATCGCGGTGACGCTCAGCGACATGAAGTTCACGCGGTTCATCTACAAGGAGATCTTCCCGGGCGGGCAGCTGCCATCCGACGACGACATGCGTGACTTCTCCGGTGCCGCAGGGTTTCACACCGCCGATGTGACCGTGATGAACCCGCACTATGTCCGCACCCTCGACACGTGGGCCGACAACCTGTCCGCGCAACGCGACGCCGCGATCGCCGCGACGTCGGAAGAGGTCTACGACCGGTACATGCACTACCTGACCGGCTGCGCCGACTTCTTCCGCCGCGGGATCTCCGAGGTCGCGCAGTTCGCCTACACGAAGAGCGGTTAGGCCGCCCCGAACGCCAGCACCACGTTGTTGCCGCCGAGGCCGAACGAATTGCTCAGCGCGTAGCGGAAGTGCTCACTCCTGGGCTGATCGGTCACGACGTCCAGGTCGATCTCGGGGTCGGGGTTCTTCACGTTGAGCGTGGCAGGCACGATGCCGTCGCGCAGCGTCTGCACGGTCAGCACGGCCTCCACCGCACCGGCGGATCCCAGCGAGTGACCCAGCGCGGCCTTGGGCGCGTACACCGAGGGCCGATGACTGCCCAGCACGTTGTGGATGGCGCGGGCCTCGGCGAGATCGCCGAAGTCGGTGCCGGTGGCGTGCGCGTTGATGTGGTCGATGTCGCCCGGGGTGAGCCCGGCCAGTTCGATCGCCCGGCGGATCGCGTCGCCGGCCAGCTGCCCGTCGGGATCGGGTTTGACGATGTCGTAGCTGTCGTTGGTCATCCCCACACCCATCAGACGCGCCAGGATGGGCGCGCCGCGGGCCTTGGCGTGTTCCTCGGTCTCGACGAGCATCAGCGCCCCGGCCTCCCCGAGCACCATGCCGTCGCGGTCCTTGTCGAACGGGCGGCAGGCCGCGGGGGGATCGTCGTTGTAGGTCGAGAGCATGCCCAGCTGGCTGAACGCGCCGACGGGCACGGCTTCGATCCAGGTCTCGACACCGCCGCAGATCGCGATGTCCGCGTCGCCGAGGATGATCTCGCGCCATGCGTGCGCGATGGCCGCCGCGCCCGAGGCGTCGGCCATGATCGGGCTCATGATGCCGGCCTTGGCCTTGCGGTCCAGCCCGACGGCGGCCGCGGGCGCGTTGGGCATGTACTTCTGGATCGCCGTGGGAGGCACGGCGCGCAGCCCTTTGGCCTTCCACAGGTCGTACTGCAGGATGAGTTCCTCGGTGGTGCCCAGCGCCATGCCAATCGACACCATCAACCGCCGGGTGTCCACCTCGGGGTTGCCCGCGATCTCCCACAACCGGCGCCCGAGCACCGTCGACATCTGGCCCATGTACGAAAGCCGGTGCTGTTCAACACGGCCGAGTTTGTCGGCGAACGCCTCGGTGAGCTGCCCGCCGATGCGGACCGGCGAGTCGAATTCCTCGACGAAGGGCCTGTCGAGGGCGCGGATGCCGCTTCGGCCCTCCAACAGCAGCTTCCACGTGTCCTCGGCATGAGGCGCGAGCGAGGTCGTCGACGCGACGGCGGTGACGACGACGTCAGGTAGTCCATTGCCAGTGGTCTTCGCAACCATCGGAATGCGCTTTCGTTTTTCCTGTTTGCGAGGGTCCTGCTGCGGTGTCTGTCTTCACCACAATAGAACCGCCCGCGAGCCTCTCAAGTTCAAATTATCGCCAACCGCCCGCGGTGCTTGCCTAGGCACATACCCCGGCTCGAGCACAAAGAACCCGGACGCGCGCGGCGTCCGGGCCCTTCTCTCTACCTGGCTAGTTCTGGGAGACGTGGGTGACCTGGTGGGTGGCCTGAGACACCGCCTGATGGGGCTCGGTGTTTGCCGTGGCCACACCGACCACAAGCAGGAACGGGGCGGCGGTGATGGTCAACGTGGCGACGATGCGTCGGACGATGGGGTTCATATCGACTCCTTTGCCGGGGAAGGCTTTTCGGTGTGGTTCCCGCCGTGTGAGGACGTTGAGACAACTATCCGGCGCCGCGGCAGCCGGGGTTATCCCACGACCGGACCGCTGCCCGGACGAAAAGCGCATCCCCCGATCGGTGGAACTCGCGTCACGCCCACCGCTGGAGCGGGCTTAGGATCGGCAAACAGAAAGGGGACCCGTGACCACTGCTCTGGCCCACACGGCGAAACGACTCGGCGTACTCGCGACAGCCGGATTCTCCCTCGTCGCGTGCCACACGCAGACCCCGGTGCCCGACGGCGGACCCGAGGTCGACGTGCTGGGCAGCATGCTGGCGAGCGAATCAGAGATCAGGACCATCGTGGGCGTCGACGTCCGCCCCAAGACCGCGTACCGGACCCCGACGAAGAACGAGACGTTCGAGCCCATCTCACGGCAGGAATGCATGGTGGTCGCGGGCAACGCGATGGACTGGGTGTACCGCGACAGCGGCTACCGGCAGTTCCGCGAGAACCAGCTCAGCGACGATGCCGACGAACTCGAAGTCGACCAGGCCGTGACGCGCTTCCACACCCCCGCCGCGGCCCAGGCGCTGGTGGACAACACCGTCGCCATCTGGCGCCGGTGCGCGGGCGATGTCCTGACGTTCAGTTTCGACGGCGGTGAGACCACCGAGATCCAGACGCTGGCGGCGCCCCGCGTCGTCGACGGCGTCGACGTCACCAACGACCAGCCGATCGACCCGACCGAACGCATCACGCGTCGCGCGATCCTGGCCGAAGGCGACGTGGTGGTCGACGTCCGCATCACGGGCTTCGGCGTCGGCGACCGCGAGACCGCGCAGCTCGCGAAGACCATCGCGGGTCGCAACGCGCTGTAGAGCTCTACCGGAAGGCGCCGTTGATCACCGGCTGGTTGATCATGCCCTTCTCGACGCCCCACATGGTGGCGATGGTGCGGTACTCGCCGGTGTCCATGAGGTGCTCGAGCGCCAGGCGCAGCGGCTCGGCCAGCCCGGAATCCTTGGCCACGGGCCAGCCGTACGGCGCGGAGTCGAACACCTCACCGGCCGGGGCGAGCGCGCCGCCGGACAGTTTGATCGCGAAGCCCGTGACCGGGGAGTCGGCGGTCATGGCGTCGACCTCACCGGCGATCAAAGCCGCGGTGACCTCGTCCTGATGCGTGCGCACGACCTTTTCGATGGGCGGCAGCCCCGCGGCCACGCACGCGTCGCTCTTGGCGGGGATCTCCTCGGCTTCCTGAATGGTGCTGTACGCCACGCCAACTCGCAGTCCGCACGCCGCGTCGGGGTCCACCGAGGATCCGGTGCGCTGCGCCCACAGCGTGCCGGCCTGGAAGTAGGTGACGAAGTCGACCAGTTCCTCGCGTTCGGCGGTGTCGGTGATCGAGGACATGCCGACGTTGAAGCTGCCGTCGCGCACCGACGGCAGGATGCCCTCGAAACCGGTCTCGCGGATGTCGGGCACCAGGCCCAGCGTGCGGGTGACGGCCTTCATCAGGTCGACGTCGAAGCCGACGATCTCGCCGTCGGAGTTCTTGAACTCGTTGGGGGCGTAGGGCACGTTGACGCCGATCACCAGCCGGCCGGTCTCGCGGATGTGCGCGGGCACCGCCGCCGCGATCTCGGGCACCGCGCCCGTCGGCGCCTCAACCGGCCCCGTCGTCGACGCGGTGTCGGCCAGCGCGGGCTCGCGACCCGCAGAGTTTCCGTCGCGCAACTGCCACATCCCGACCGACAGCAGCGCGGCCACCAGAACCGTGGCGCCCGCGATCACCGCGACCCGCCGCGGCACCCGCGAACGCGTGCGCTGCGCGGTCGTCAACCGGTGCACCCGCTGTGCCGAGTGCCGCCCCGAGCGGCCCGAGGTGCGCAGCACCGGCGTCGTGAGCGCTTCGCGCGCCGCCGCGGCGAGGCGCCCCGCGGTCTGGTACCGCTTGGCGGGCTTCTTGGCCATACCCTTGGCGATCACGTCGTCGAACGCCGCGAGCCGCGGATCCTTGTCCGACGGCCGCGGCGGCGCGGACACCATGTGCCCGGCGATCTGCTGTTCGAGGCTGTCGGCGGGATAGGGCCGTGCGCCGGTGAGGCACTCGTAGAGCACGCACGCCAGCGCGTAGATGTCGGAGCGCGGATCGACCTTGCCTGCGTCGAACCGCTCGGGCGCCATGTAGGCCAGCGTGCCCAGCGTGCTGCCCGCGGTGGTCATGCCGGACTCCCCCGCGCTGCGGGCCAGACCGAAGTCGATGAGATAGACGAAGTCGTTGTCGGTGATGAGGATGTTGGACGGTTTGACGTCGCGGTGGATCAGCCCGGCCTGGTGCGCGGCGTCCAGCGCCGTCGCGACCTGCTCGATCATGTCGACGACGAACGCCGGGTCCAGCGGCTTGTCGGCCCTGGTCAGCATGGCGCCGAGGTTGCGGCCCTCGATGAGCCGCATGTCCAGATACAGCCGGCCGTCGATCTCGCCGAACCCGTGGATCGGCACCACATGTGGATCGTTGACACCGGCCGCGGCGTGCGACTCCCGCCGGAACCGGTCCTGGAACGAGGCATCCTGCGCCAGATGCGGCGGCAAAACCTTCAGCGCGACGATCCGCTGGGTCTTGGTGTCGTAGGCCTGATAGACCTCACCCATGCCACCCCGGCCGATCAGCTTTTGCAGCTGATAGTGCCCGAATGGTGTCGCGTCCACCGTTTACTCCTCGGGGGCGGCCTATTCGGCACGTCAATTTTGGCTTGATCGAAGTTACATCACGTTCGCTGAATCTGTCGGCCTCGATCACACCGCCCCGCCGAAATTCGCCGTCATCAGTGACGCATGTGACCGATGTGATTTCGTGACGGCGCACAACAAGGTCAATAACGGATATCGCACGAACACCCGGCTACCTTGGTGCGAGCCGAAAGGGGGAACATGCGCGTTGACGGACGGGACATCGTTGTCACCGGGAAGTTGCTGCAACCCATGTCCCGGCGCACCAACGACATCCTGCGTCTGACGCTCGCGGCTCTCTTTCTCGCCACGGTCGTCGCGAGTTCGCTGATCACCCGCTACGAGTGGGTGGCGTTGGAGCGGTCGATCTCCGAGGTCGTCGGCGTTCTCACCCCCACGCAGTCCAACCTGGTCTACCTGGCCTACAGCGTCGCGATCGTGGCGCTGCCGTTCGTGATCCTGGTCAGCCTGATCTTCTCGCGGCAGTGGAAACTGCTGGGCGCCTACGCCGCTGCGGGTCTCATCACGATGCTGTCGCTGTCCATCACGGGCAACGGCATCGCCGCGCCGCAGTGGCACTTCGACCTCGGTGACCGCCTGGACAGCCAACTCTCGCAGTTCCTCGACGATCCACGCTGGATCGGCATGCTCGCCGCGGTGCTCACGGTGTCCGGGCCGTGGCTGCCTCAGCGGCTGCGCCGGTGGTGGTGGGGGCTGTTGCTGGCGTTCGTGCCCATCCACCTGGTGGTCAGCGCCGTCGTGCCGGCCCGCTCGCTGCTGGGTCTGGCCGTGGGCTGGTTCGTCGGGGCGCTCGTGGTGTGGGTCGTCGGCACGCCTGCGCTGGAGGTCCCGCTCGACGGGGCCGTGCGCGCGCTGATGCGCCGCGGGTTCCAGGTGCAGTCGTTCACCGTCGTGCGTCCCGCGGGTGCCGGACCACTGCTGCTGGAGGCCGCGTCGCAGGATCCCGACGCCGTGGCCGTCGTCGAGTTGTACGGACCGAACCAGCGCAGCGGCGGCGCGTTCCGTCAGTTGTGGCGCAAGATCCGGTTCCGCAGCGACGAGACCGCTCCCCTGCAGACCTCGATGCGCCGCGCCGTCGAACACCGCGCGCTGATGGCGATCGCGATCGGCGACCTGGGCCTGGCGAGCACGTCGACGATGTCGGTGGCCGCGCTGGACCGCGGCTGGACGCTCTACGCGCACAACCGCAAACGCGGCACCCCGCTGGACCAGTGCACCGACGAGGCCACGGTGGGACGGGTGTGGAACGCGCTGCGCATGCTGCACGACCACCAGATCGCCCACGGCGATCTACGCAGCAAGGAGATCACCGTCGAGGACGGCGCGGTGCTGTTCGGCGGGTTCGGCAACTCCGAATACGGCGCCACCGACGCCCAATTGCAGTCCGACATCGCGCAACTGCTCGTCACCACCACTGCGCTGTACGACGCGCAGTCGGCCGTCGGTGCCGCAATCAAGGCGTTCGGCCGTGACACCGTGCTCACCGCGTCGCGTAGGCTCACCAAGGCCGCGGTGCCCGCGCGGGTGCGCGCCACGGTGCCCGACGCCAAAGCGGTGATGGGCCAGGCACGCGACGAGGTCAAGCACCAGACCGGGGCCGATCAGATCGAGGCCGAGACCATCACCCGATTCACCCGCACCCAGGTGATCCAGCTGGTGCTGCTGATCGCGCTGGTGTACGTGGCGTATCCGTTCATCAGCACCGTGCCCACGTTCTTCTCCGAACTGCGCACCGCCAACTGGTCGTGGGCGCTGATGGGGCTCACGGTCTCGGCGCTGACCTACGTGGGCGCCGCGGCCGCGCTGTGGGCGTGCGCCGACGGACTCGTGAGTTTCCGCAACCTGTCGATCATGCAGATTGCCAACACCTTTGCCGCCACCACCACGCCTGCCGGTGTCGGCGGCCTGGCGCTGAGCACCCGGTTCCTGCAGAAGGGCGGGCTGAGCACCATGCGTGCGACCGCCGCTGTGGCGCTGCAGCAGTCGGTGCAGGTGATCGTGCACGTGATCCTGCTGATCTTCTTCTCCACCATGGCCGGTGCGCGGGCCGACCTGTCGCACTTCGTCCCCAGCGCGACGATCCTCTACCTCATCGCGGGCCTGGCGCTCGGTCTCGTCGGGGCGTTCCTCGCGGTCCCGAAGCTGCGTCGCTGGCTGGCATCCGCCGTGCGCCCCAAGCTCGAAGAGGTCTGGGAGGACCTCATCAAGCTCGCGCGTGAACCGAAACGCCTGGTACTCATCGTCCTCGGCGCGGCCGGCACCACTCTCGGTGCCGCACTGGCACTCTGGGCCAGCGTCGAGGCGTTCGGCGGCGACACGTCATTCGTCACCGTCACGGTCGTCACGATGATCGGCGGCACCCTGGCCTCGGCCGCCCCCACCCCCGGTGGTGTCGGTGCCGTCGAGGCCGCTCTGATCGGTGGTCTGGCCGCGTTCGGTGTGCCGCCCGCGATCGGCGTGCCCGCGGTGCTGCTCTACCGCGTGCTGACCTGCTGGCTGCCGGTGTTCGTCGGCTGGCCCGTCATGCGGTGGCTGACGAAGAACGACATGATCTGAGTTTCGTGCGTTCGCCTCGCCGAGCGTGCGCTGAGGGCGGGATCGCGCGCGTTTTCCCGCCGTGGACGCACGCTCGGCGGGCTCGGCGTTGAAGCCGGTTAGGCCGGGCGGTCCTCGGAAGGTGTCTGCACCACGTCGGCGTGGCCGTGACGGCGACACCAGCTGATGAGGTACCGCGCGTGCAGACCACACCAGCGGTAGACCGCGGGCAGGGTCAGCGGCAGGGCCGGATCGTGCTCGTCGCGCATCCGCATGACCGGCCCCAGATAGTGCGTCGCCACCTTGGTCGCGGTGTTGATGCCCACGCCCGCCGCAGCCGCCAGAGTGGCCCCGTCGGTGGCACGGCCCGCGGCGATCGCGCCTGCCAGGCGGCCCGTGGTCTGTCCCTTGCGTGTCCGAAACAGCTCGTACAGCGAGGGTTTCCGCGGGGTCGGCGACATGACCGGGTGACGACGTCCCACGGCAGCGTCCCGGATCGACCGGGACAGCGCCTCGATACCCATGGGTGTGTGGAATGCCGAGACCACCTCGGGCCGCAGCCGGGCCTCGTCGATCAGGTCGTGCTCCAGGCTGTGGCCCTGCCGGGTGAGGATGACCGGTGCGATCCGGTTGGCCTCGTGCAGCACGTCGATCACATCGAGCCCGTCGAACGTGAACTCCAGCTCCGGGTGGTTCCACACCAGGTCGGCGATCACGACGTCGAACCGCACGCGGCCGAGGATCTGGCGGCGTACCGCGTCGCTGTTCTCAGCGAATTCCACCGTTGCTGCGGGCAGTTCCGACTTGATCGCCGGCGCGACGATCCGGCCAAGAGGTGAGGCCACAAGGATCCGCAGACTGTGGTCCATTCGCTGATTCTCCGATACGCGGGCAAGATCCTGCCGACAAATTCAAAGCATGTGGCTGATAACACTAAGCTCGCGTCAATTAGGCGACCAGCGCACCTGTTTTCCGTATCGCCCGAACGGACGATAGCTCCAGTCAGATTTTGCTCTGTGTGGAGGTTCGCGCGTATGACCGCAATGCCCGTCGACAGGCCGCTCCCCCGACCCGAGCTGGCGCCGCGCGAAAAGGAAGTCCTGCTCGCGTGGATCCGAACCGACAGCAAAGACGGCGTGGCCCGTCAACTGCACATTGCGCCGACCACCGTGCGAACACATCTGCAGCGCATCCGCGCCAAGTACGCCGCCGTGGGCAGGCCCGCGACCACCAAGGCCGCGCTCGTCGCCCGCGCGATCCAGGACGGGTTGATCGACGTCGACGACCTCTGAATGCGCTTTGCCCGGGCAATTGGCGCCTGTCCGGGCGGCGCGAAGATGCGATGATCAGGAGTCATGGATCGCGCAGACCTCGTCCGCCGTGCCGATGGCCTGCTCGCCGACCTCGGCACGCTTCGCGCTGAGATCGCCGCCAACGTCCGCGCCAACACCGACGCCGTCGTCGAACGTGCGCTGCAATCCACGCCGCTGGCCGGCGTGCGCCCGTACCTGACGCTCGGCACCCGCATCAGCGCCCTGCTCAACTCCGAATACCGCACGGTCGCCGACGTCCACACCGTGCCCGCACGACTGCTCACCCAGGTACCCGGCGTCGACATCGCGACCGCGCAGGCCGTCCAGGCCGGTGCACAGCTGATGGCCGACCGCATCCGCACCACCACCCGGCCTCGCCTGGACCGCGAGTCCGAGAGCGACACGGCCCTGCTGGCCGACCTGCTGGTCCTCATCAAGGCCACGCCCCCGGCCAAGCAACTGCGGCGCATCCTTCCCCGGGTGCGGGCCCGCGTCGAGGCCCCCAACGGCAACGGGCGACGGCGGCGTACCGAAGCCGCTGCAGTCGAGGAACCGGATCCGTTGCTGGACAAGGTGGCCGACCTCGTCGAGCGCATCGAATGCGCCCGCAAACCCGAGACCGACGTGTGGGCCGGTTACCGCCGCGACGGCGCCGAGATCGACCGACTCTTGATGGAGTTCGCCTCGGGGACAACCGATGTCGACGCGGCACAAGGTTTCGTCGGCGCCGCGGTAGCCGAGGAGGCCGCGCAGATCGACGTCGACCGGTCGTTGGTGCGCACCGAACTGCGCGGCTACCAACTGTTCGGCGCGCAGTACGCGCTGGCGCGACGACGGGTGCTGCTGTGCGACGAACTGGGTCTGGGCAAGACCCTGCAGGCGCTGACCGTCGCCGCGCATCTGGCCGCGGCCGAGACCATGCGCCACACCCTGGTGATCTGCCCGGCCAACACCGGCATCCACTGGGCCGAGGAAACCCTCAAACACACGTGGCTCACGCCTTTGGAGATCCGCGGCCGCCGACGCGAAGAGCGGCTGGCCGAATGGAAAGACAAGGGCGGCTTGGCGATTGTCACGTTCAGTGCGTTGTCGAAGATCACGCTGCCGGAACGGCCCGGGCTGGTGATCGTCGACGAGGCGCACCTGTTGCGCGACCCGAAATCCGACCGCGCCCGCGCGGTGCGCAACGTGCTGACGGCCGACGCGTGTGTGCTGTTCCTGTCGGGTGTTCCGCTGCACAATCGCATCGAGGGTTTCCGGCATCTCGCCGATTTCCTGCAACCCGACGTCGCCACCAAGGTACCGCCCAATGCCGGCGCCCAAGGCTCCGTCGCATTCAGGCGCACCGCCGACCGGGTGTATCTGCGTCGCGACTACCGTGACGTTGTCGCCGAACTGCCGCAACGTATCTCGACCGACGAGTGGGTGCGGCTCACGGGCGAGGATCGTGTTCGCTACCGCCGGGCCGTCGACGGCGGCAACTTCTCGGCGATCCGCCAGGCCGCGTGGCCGTCAGGTATGCCGGGGCCGCCGGGACCGTCGGCCAAGCTGGACCGGCTCATCGAGTTGATCAGTGAGGCCCACATCAACGGCGCGCGCGTGGTGGTGCTGTCACATTTCCCGGGCGTGCTGGAAACAATCCGAAAAGCATTGCCGGGAACGGTTTTCGGGCCACTGGACGAGTCCGTGCCGGACCGGCAGGCGATGCTCGACGCGTTCGCGACCGCGCGCGGCCCTGCGACCCTGCTGGCCCAGCTGGACGTCGGCCCGCTCGATCTGCGCCGGCTGAGCATGCCCCTGGTGGCGATCGTGACCGAACCCCAATGGCAGCCCCGCGCCGAACGGCGCATGATCGGACGCACACAGCGTCTGAGCGATCTGCACACCGTGCGGGTGCATCGCCTGTTGGCGCGCGGCAGTATCGACGAACCGATCCGCCGGCTCGCCCACCATCCCGACGAGCCGCCCCCGCACCAGGACGAGATGGTGCGCGCCGAGCAGACCCGGCTGGCACGGTTGGACCGCATGCGCTAGATCGAGCGTGCCTTGAGGGCGGGCTTCACGCCGATTTTCCGCCCTGTGCGCACGCTCGGGCCGGGAAGTCAGCCCCAGGGCTTGGGCTCGTGGAAGCGGTTGATGATCGGGATGCGTTCGATGATCCGGTCGCGCAACCGCGGCTGCGGATAGTTCAACGGCGGCGGCGGTGGCGGCGGGACGAACGCCGGCGGAGGCGGCGGCACATAGGCCGGCTCGGGCGCGGGCGGCACATAGGCAGGCTCCGGCGCGGGGGCCGGCGGCACGTAGGCCGGTGGTTCGGCCGCGGGGACGCTGTTCACCTCGGCCACCGGAGCCGGTGCGGCAGGTGCGGGCGCGGGCGCCGCGGGCTCGGGTGCCGGTGGGCGCGCCTCGGGGGCCGGGGCGGGAGCGGCAGGCGGCTTGGGGCGAGGCGCGGCCGCGGGCGTGGCCGGTTTACTTGCCGCGGGCTCGGACTTACCGGCCTCGGTGACCTCGGCGGCCGGCGCGATCGCGCCGGGGTGCAGTTGGATGCCGACGGCCGCGGACGACGCGACGACGAGGGTCACCACGGCCGCCGCGAGCACCGAACTCAGCGCCCCGACCTTGGTGAAGTGCAGCCCCTTGGGTTCTTCGGCAGGAGTGTTGATGGCCAACGCGGCGGAAAGTGCCGCGCCGCGCGGATAGGCGAGGTCGGCTTCGGCCGAGGAGACGACGGGCACGGTCGCCGCCTCCGACAGCGACGCGACGATCAGATCGTCGCACTCCGAGCCCAGCAGGAAGATGCCCTCGGTACGTCCGCCCGTGGACTCCTGGAGCACGGCCTTGAGGTGCTCGATGAGCTCCGCGGAGTCGGCGTCGCCAGGGGCACGGGCGATGCGGTCGGCGGACACGGCGTCGGCGGTGACGGTCGCCGCGACGGCCGCGTCGGACTCGATGATGCAGACCGCGATGTCGTCGTGACCGGTGAGCTCCGCGATGCCGCTCGCCAGGATGCCTGCGGCCTCGACCTCGGAGACCGCGATGACGTTGGTGTGGCCCCAGGTCTCCAGCGCGCCCATGACGCGGGTCGCGAGGACGGCGGCGTCACACGTCCAGGTGACGCCGATGGCGTGGATGCGGTTTCCCTGAGCGACGGTGTCGTCGACCAGGCCGCGCAGGAGCCCGTCCGGCTCATAGGCGGCCGCGTCGTCCACCGCGATGGCGCCCCGATCGATGGCGTCCCCTGCGCCCGTCGTTCCTTCGACGAGCACCCATCGGATAGCTCTCGACGTCATCGCGAGGCCGAGCACGAGGTCCATACGATCCCCCGATCTGGCTGATTCTCAGTAACTGAGGCTACCGGTGTGACGCCGCTTACTCGCGCTGACTGGGTTCATGTCACGCCGATCGGCTGTTCACGGGGTTGCCGCGCGGTGCCGGAGTGCCGCTCGTCGGGCCGCTCAATAGGCTCGGGGTCATGAGGGGTATCGCCGCCGTGGCGGCTGCAGGGTTCCTGCTCACCGGGTGCGCGATCGCGGGCACCCCGGTCGCCGCGCCGGTCGACGACGAATGGCGCGATGCGGTGACGCAGGCCGTCGCCGGTCTGGGCGGCCAACTCGGACCGATCAGCGACGCGATGGGCACCAAGGACTACCTGGAGTTGCAGTCGGCGTGCGCGGATCTGCGCGGCTACATCGACAAGGCCAAACGCAAGGTGCTGCCCGGCCCGGACGTGGCGGTCAACGAGGCCCTGCGCGACGGCTTGGACGGATACCGCGACTGGGCCGAGCAGTGCATGACGCTGTCGGCGACGTCGTCCCCGGCGCAGCTGCGGAAGTTCTCCGACACCATCGACGGCGCCGACAAGCGCATCAAGGACGGGCTCAAACTGCTCGGCATCGAGATCGGCCGGAAATGACAGAACGGGGGTGACGGTCGAAACCGTCACTCCCCGCCTGTGCCGCTAGATGTCGCCGCGTGAGAAATCGGCGAGCAGAGTCGGCACCGCCGAGTCGAACCCGGAGATGTCGAGCTGGCGCGGATCGGCCGGATCGGCGATCGAGTTGTGCGACGAGGTCATCGCAACGACGACCAGTCGCGCATCGATGCCCATCTTGTGCCGGTACTCGGCCAGCGCCTGGTGCGGATGGATGTTTCCGTACCAGGTCTCGTTGTCGGTGTAGATGTGGAACGTGTCCACCTTCACCCCGCGCCGCAGCGCCCACATCATCGGCAGCGCGCAGTCGGTGGCACCGAACGGCAGGTCCGCCGTGTAGCGGCACACGTCGTCGAGCCGTCGGCGCGGGCTGATGTCCAGCTCGCTCACCGCTCGCTGGGCGTGCCCACCGCGGCCCGCGGTGAACCCGATGATGCGGTGCGCAGGCTCGGTCGCCGCCGTCACCAGCGCCAGTGCCGCCGCTGCCTCCCGACACGAGATCGGAAGACCCGACACCTGCGAGGTCATCGACCCCGACACGTCGAGCGCCAGCAGCGTGCGCTTGTACGCCGGACGCACCGCACCGTAGGCCGCGTAGAACGCGGCGTCCAGCGCATCGGCGATCTTCGCGACGGGCGTCCACACCCCCTGGCCGCGGGCACCGCGGCCGCGAGCGTAGGTACGCTGCGCCACAAGGACATTCACCGGGTGCACGCGGGCCTTGACCAGCCGGTCGCGGTCTGCGAGCTGCTCGGCGACAGTGTCCCCGACGTCACCCGACAGCACACCCAGCCGGGTCAGGCGGGGCAGCTGACGCATCAGTGCCGTCTGCGGCATGCCGCGGTCGATCAGCGCCTCCCACACCGCCGGCTGCGCCAGCGCCGCGTCGGGCAGCATCTCCCACGACAGGCCGTGGCCACGACCGATGATCTCGATCCACCGCGCGGCGGTCGAGGCCGCCTGGGCGTCCTCGAAGTCGGCGATGATCGAGAGCTCGTCGGGCACCACCTCGGCGCGAACCTGCGGCCGGACAGCGGTGCGCTGCCCCACCTTCAGCTCGGCGTCGGTGAGCCGGACAGGCGCCTCGGCGTAATCGCCCAGACCCTTTCCTGCCGCCCAGTTGAACGCCATGCGCCGGGCCGGATCGACCACACCGGACGGGCGGGCCAGCCGTAGCATGTCGCGGTGGCTCCACCCGCCACGCTGCCGGTACTTCACCAGCTGGTAGGCCAGCGCGTCGACGGGACGCTCGGTGTACCAACGGGATACGGCGCGACGCAGCGTCGGCCCCCACCCGCGGAACTGCTCGACGTAGCCGGCGAACAGGAACAGGTGGGTTGCCGTGCGGGCGACCCGGGGAAGTGCGGCCAGCGCGGCACGCCGGCCGTCGACGTCCTCGGACGCGGCGGCGATGGCCAGCGCGAACAGCGCCGGGTTGGCCTTCGGCGCGCGACCGGCCTCCGACACCTCGACGATCCGGTTCACCAGACCGACGGGATCGGTTGCGGCAACGCGCAGTACGACCTCGGCGTTGTCACGCGTGAGCTCACGGTCGGCCGCGTAGTACGTGCCGCCGTCGGTGCCGAGCGTCAGGAAGCGGTGTACCCGGGCCCAGTCATCGACCGGAAAGGTGTACCCGCCCGCCGCGTTGCGCACCTGCCCCGGCGTTGCGGCCTGGGCCTGCGGCGTCTGACGCAGACGAATGGTCTTGAGGATGTCCACGGGCTTCTCCTTTCTCTGGGTCGATGTGGACATGGGTCAGGGGCCGCGAGCGTGTGAGGTGCCGACCGGTTGCCGACAGCGCAGCGCTGTCGACACCAAGGAGTCGAACCTTGAATTCGCCAGATAACCGATCGAGCGTCCGGCCCGCGGCCATGAAGTTGTGAGCTCGGTGATGTGGGCGTGTGAGGTATCAACCGGGAATGCTCTGCCAGCTGAGCTACCGCCCTGCGTAGGGCGGGCGGGATTCGAACCCGCGACCATTCCATTAGAAGTGGTAACCGATCGACGTCCGGCTCACATCACCAAGCGAAGAGAACGCTACGCCCGTGGGATTTGCTGCGCTACCGATTTATCGGCATGGGTGCAGCTCGTCGAATCACGCATGGCCGGCACGGTTCGCGGTTTAGCATTCGGGATGGCCGCCATGACGCGGCGCCTGCGGGCGCTGCCGGCACTGCTGATCTTCGTGGTGACCGCATGCACGTCGCCTCCTGCACCGGTCGAGCAACCGACTGCCGCCGGCCAACTGACTCCCATGCTCGTCGAGGTCCTGTCGACACCACGGTGGTTCACCGGGACCGACGGCCGCACGCACCTCGCCTACGAGTTGCTGCTGACCAATGTCGCGCCCGCGGAGGTGAACGTCGCAGCGCTCGAGGTCCGCGACGCCGATTCGGGTGCGACGCTGATGTCGCTGTCGGATGATGCGCTGCGCGAAGCGATGTCGCTTGCGGCGTCGCCGTCCCCTCCGACCACGGCCGTTCCGTCGTCGGCCATGACCGTGGTGTGGCTCGACGTCCCGTCGAGCGGTCCGCCCGCGGCGGCGCTCACGCACCGGGTGATCATCGACCCGCCTCAAGGGGTGACGCTGGATGCGGTGGCGTGGACGTTCACCACCGACCCGGTGTACGTGGACCGACGACCACCCGTCGCGCTCGGCCCGCCACTTGCCGGGCCACGGTGGATCGCCCTCGGCAGTTGTTGCGACGGGCCGCACCGGCGGGCAACGTATCCCATCGACGGGCGCTGGTACATCGCGCAGCGCTATGCGATCGACTTCAACCTGTTGGACGCGCAGAATCGGCCCGGCATCGGAGATCCTGTGCTTCCCAACAGCTTTCCCACCTTCGGCCAACCGGTGTACGCGGTGGCCGACGGTGTGATCGCGATGGCCGATGACGGACGCCCCGACCTGCGCGTCGGGCAGGCGCGTGATGAGCCGACCCCGCAGGATGCCGGCGGCAACCGCGTGGCGATCGACATCGGGGACGGGCACTACGCGATCTACGCGCACCTGCGCGAGGGCAGCATCAAGGTGCGTGCGAACGACCGGGTCCGGCGCGGTGACCACATCGCCGACGTCGGCAGTTCCGGCACCACCGGTGGTCCGCATCTGCACTTCCAGGTCAACGACCGGCCGTCGGTCGTTTACGCGGACGGGCTGCCGTACGTCTTCGACAGCTTCGACGTCACCGGCAGGACCCCACCCCTCGAGGAGGTCCTGCCCTACTACGACACGCTCGAACCGATTCCGGTCAGCACGGCCGACACCGGTCGGCGCGACGACCAGCTACCGCTGGGACGTGACGTGCTCACGTTTCCTGCGGCTGACGGTTAATGTGGTCCCGCACATGACCGCCGAACGAAAGGAAGGCCGCAGTGAAGAAGCGCTGGAATGACCTGTCCCCCACCGCCAAGGCCGCCGTGATCGGTGTTGCCGCGGTGGATGCCGGTCTGCGCGCCTGGGCACTGCGTGACCTCGCCGGCCGCGATGCGAACCAAATTCGTGGCCCCAAGAAGCTGTGGAGTGTGGCCCTGGGCCTCGTCACGAGCGGTGGCGTGCTGCCCGCCCTGTATCTGGTGGCCGGCCGCAAGTCCTGAGTCCCAGGCGTTTGTGGAGTTTTTCCGGCGCTGAGCGCCGGAAAAACTCCGCAAGTCAGTTGTACTTGGTGCTGCCGGCGATGGGCCGCCACGTGCTGACGACTTTCGCGGCGCAGTTGTCCCTGTCGAATCCCGCGCTGCTGCACCACGCGAGGATTTCGCCGGGGTTATCCGATGTCAGACCGACGATGGTCACCCAGAAATCTCGCCCGTCGTAGGTCGACCAGTCCCCTGACCACAGGAGGCGAACATCCGGGTAGGTCGCTCGCATCCGCATGTGCTGGTCGAGAATTCTGGCGTTGTCCCACGTCACCCCGTCGGCGACCAGACCCGCACGCTTGGAACTGATCTGGGGCACCCACTGATCGGCGAGGATCGCGGCGACGTAGGGACGGTCGTTGTTGGCCAGGGCGCGCAGGCGTTGAAGGCTGGTGTCCTCGGCTT
>Ga0180218_1001145_pt1 | contig 17040 bp, 11 predicted proteins | sample eDN3rd37CKraftBY_FD_151334 | JGI IMG/M metagenome (GOLD analysis project Ga0180218, IMG submission 151334) | Enriched backyard soil microbial communities from Emeryville, California, USA - eDNA 3rd pass 37_C Kraft BY (version 2) (version 2) | ecosystem: Environmental > Terrestrial > Soil >...
TTTTCGTGGCCGGCCTGCTCAGTGGCAACCTGTACGTCGCGGTCCCCGTGATGCTCATCGGCTCCGCCGCGTTCTACACCGCGATGGGGCCGTCCATCGCCACGCTGCACGGGTCGTTTTCCGCGCACAGCCGGGCAACCGGGTCGGCGGTCTTCCTCCTCATCATCCACCTCCTGGGCCAGGGCCTGGGCCCGCCCCTGGTCGGCGTGGTCAGCGATACCGTGTCGGCCGCCATGTACACGGGCGGAAACTTTGCATCGGAATGCGCGGGCGCCGCCGCGCAGATCGAAGGATCGGCTTGTGCCCGCGCCTCCGCTGACGGCCTGCGCTATGCCATCGGGACGTTCGCGCTGTTTTTCGTCGGCGCCGGGGGCCTGCTCTACCTCGCCGCGCGGGCCGGCTGGAACACTGCGGTTCGAACGGCCGAAGCATAAGCCCGCCCGCGCCAAAGCTCACCAGGCGGGGTTCGCCGCCGGCCCCTTTCGCTCGTCCATCATCTCGTTGAAGATCGTGCGCCGCTTGAACAGCCAGCCCGAGCCCGTGCGAACCAGCTCGTCCTCGTAATGGCCATAGGCGCCGACGTAGGGCCACCGATGGCGATTATCGTTGTCCAGCTCGAACCAGAAAGCCAGCGTCCGCGCCGTGTCGCCCTCGATCTGCATGACCTTGTTAGTCACGAAATGCCTCAGCCGCGACGGCCGCAAGGGAGCGTCCGCTTTCTCGAACTTGCCGAAATGCGCCTGCATGCCGATGACCGCCGCGTGTATCGAATCCCGCCCCTCGATCACGCCCCCGGCCCAATCGAGCACCCCGTCTTCCGTAAACAGAGAAGCAATGACGCCGGCGTCCAGCCAGTCGAGCGCGAACAGATAGCGGCTGTGCAACTCGTCGATCCGCGCACGGTCGATCAATTCCGCCACTGCCGCCGGATCGATTGGCTCAGTCATCGCTCTCACCCCTGATGATCATGGCAAGAGGTTAGCCGACTGAAAGCGCGGCGTCTTGCCCCGGCGCGAAGCTCAGGGATGGGAAGGGGCCCATTGCAGCCCGGCAGGTTTCAAGGCGCGTTCGGACCCTGTTGACACACCTTAGCCCCTCCCTCTAAAGGCCGCGCCCTACCCCGTGCCCAGATGGCGGAATTGGTAGACGCACCGTCTTCAGGTGGCGGCGCTCGAAAGGGCGTGGAGGTTCGAGTCCTCTTCTGGGCACCATTTGTTCTTCCGAGGGCATCCGAGAACGTCCAAAAAACGGCAGATTTCTGCCGTTTTCTGTGATATGACCGTCCGGTCAAATCCGGGCTGATCCGGCACCAATCGGGAACAAACATGGTATCCTGCATGGTATCGGAGACCCCCAATGGACGGGCCGATACCATGGGAAAGCTGTTCGCCACCACGGTCGCCAACGCCAAGCCGAAGGACCGCGACTACAAGCTGTCGGACGGCGAAGGCCTCTATCTCTTGGTCCGCCCGAACGGCCGTAAGCTGTGGCGCCTCAACTATACCTATCTCGGCAAGCAGCGGACGCTCTCGTTTGGCGCCTGGCCGGAGGTCAGCCTGGTCGACGCACGCGGCCAGCGCGACGACGCCCGGCGAATGATCGCAGCCGGACGCGATCCCTCGCACGAGGCCAAGCTCGCCCTCGCGCGCGCGAAGCTGTCCGAGGACAACAGCTTCAAGCTGGTCGCCGAGGAGTGGGTCGCCAAGAACGAGCGCGAAGGCATGGCGGAGGTCACGCTCGGCAAGGTTCGCTGGCTGCTCGCCAAGGCCTATCCTAAGATCGGCAACCGGCCGATCGCCAAGATCACCGCGCAGGAGGTGCTGGCAGTGCTCCGGTCGATCGAAGCCACGGGCCGCTACGAAAGCGCGCGACGGATGCGCAGCGTGCTGAGCCGCGTGTTCCGCTACGCCATCGCCACCACCCGGGCCGAGCACGACCCCGCGCGCGACCTGCGCGGCGCGCTTACCGTGCCCAAGGTGAAGCATCTGGCGGCGATCACCACCGAGAAGGGTGCCGGCGAGCTGATGCGGGCAATCGAGGGCTATAGCGGCCATGCGATCACACTCTATGCGCTCAGACTCTCCGCCCACCTTTTCGTCCGGCCCGGCGAGCTGCGCCAGGCGGAGTGGAGCGAGTTCGACTTCGAGCGCGCCGTCTGGGCGATCCCGGCGGAGAAGATGAAGATGCGCCGGCCGCACCGCGTCCCGCTCTCGACCCAGGTGGTCGCCCTCTTCGAGGAACTCTACGAGCTGACCGGGACCGGCCGCTACTGCTTCCCCTCGTTCCGCTCGCCGCGCAGGCCGATGTCGGAAAACACCGTCAACGCGGCGCTCCGCGTGCTCGGCTTCAAGCAAGACGAAATGACCGCGCACGGGTTCCGGGCGATGGCGGCAACGCTTCTCAACGAGTCGGGGCTGTTCAACCCGGACGCGATCGAGCGCCAGCTCGCGCATATGGAAAACAACGGCGTGCGCCGGGCCTACACGCGCGGCGAGTATTGGGAGGAGCGGGTCAGGATGATGCAGCACTGGTCCGATCACCTCGATCACCTGCGCGTCGGGGCGAAGGTCCTGAAGCCAGCCTTCGGCGCGCGGCGCAGCTAGGCGTTCATCTCGGCGGGTAGGTCCACGGCGTCACCTCGGCGAGGGATTCGAGGATCGCCAGCGCGCCGCACCCGAGGCAGTCGTGTTCCTCGATCTTTCGCTCGGCCCAGGCGAGCCAGTCGGCCGCTTCGATGCCGCCGGCGGGAGGGGAGTCTTCCGGCAGCCGCTCGCGGAGCGCCGCCAGGAACGCGCGGGCGAGCTCGGCTTCACGCCAGGCAGCAGCCAGCTCGAGCAAACGCCGGAAGCGTGCGGCATCGAGCTGGCGCGCGTTCTCACGCTCGGCTCGCTCCCGAGCGGCGAGCTCGCTCCGGCGCCGATCTTCCTCCCGTTCCCGGCGAACCTGCTCCAGGATCGAGAAGGCCGCCATGATGCCGTCGATAATATCGTCGAGCTGCTGCTCCAGTTTCGATCGCTTCGTGTCCTCCCATTCGGTGCGCGTTCCCCGCGGCAGCCAAGTCTTGATCTCGAAGACGAGCGAGTCGGTTTCATGGAGTTCGTGGACCCACGTCTGCGCTTCCGGCCCGCGCCAGTGGAGCTCGTCCGGCGTAAGCTGCCGCTGTCCGCGCTTGAGTCGGTATCGCAGCTGGAACGCGATCTGTTCGCCGCCGCGCACCATCAGCAGCTCGCGGCGTTCGCCCTTCCTGACCGCAACGCCCCGCTTCTCGACGGCCTTGAAGATCGCGTCGGCGACGCGGAACCGGCGACGGTCGGCTGCCCTCAGGGGCATCGGCTCCACGTAGCGCCGCAGATGATGGTCGTAGACCTTTTCACGCTTGCGGACCTGCTGCTCGCGCGCGGCGATCCATTGCGCAACAATGGCGTGTGGCCGCACGAGGCGCTCCGGGACCCTGAGGGCACTGCCCGTCGGCTGCCGAGCGCCTCGCAGGCCGGGAGGCGATTCCGAGGATGCTTGCACCTTCCTCCGCTTGCTCGCGCTGATCCGCATGGAGTCCGGTACTCCGTCGGGAGCCGGCCCGAGCGGCTGCACGCTGACCGGCTTGCCCATCTCGAGCCTGAGCCAGTGCCCTTGTTCAGGCCGTGCGATCGCATGCGCATCGCAGATCTGGCCGAGCCGCTGGCCTGAGATGCCGAATCGCACGGCGACCTTCTTCAGCGGCTCTGCCCAAACGAGTTTCTGGAGTTCAGCGCGGGTAACTACAGCTTGTTGTAAAGCGGCGCTCTCTGCCTTCCTTGGTTCACGCCAAGGACGAGCGAGGAGGATATTCCCCTAGGCCAAATTGGTGATCGCTCGCTTGGGCGTCGCGGGGAGTTTGAGGACGTGCCCACCTCCGCAGGCGGACACGTCCACAAGTTCAGAGCGCGAAACTACCGCGGTCTGCATATCCGGCCGGACGCAGCTCAAGCGACGCCACCTCATCGAGGCGGTGCCGGCGGCATCGAAAGCTCCAGCCATTGCCGCGGTCCGACGACACCTGGAGCCACGCGCCGTTGCGCCGCTCCAGCCAGCCCGAGGCGAACAATTCGCCCGCGTGGAAGCCTGCATTGCCAGCCCCCACCCAATTCTCGGCATCAGGCGTCGGCCAAAGGGCGACGTGGACTGCGATCTCGTCCCAACCGGCGTCCCAAAGGGACGCGATCGCCGGAATGTCGCCAATGGCAAAGCGGAACACGTAAGGCTTCTGCTGTGCGGATTGCTCTCGATTTGCTCCCGGCCAGCGATTGTCTCCGGGGCGGAGCGAGAAGAGTCGCCGTGCAAGTCCCTCGTTAGTTGCCGCCACCATGGCGTTCCGCCATGCACGCCGTCGAGCAGACGTCGAATAGTCGATCTCGTGGTACCTCGAGGACGTGGTCTTGAGCACATGCAGGCCGCGATCGATCGGCAGCCAGTCAAACAGCAGGTGTCGGTCGCCGGGTGCACAGGGCTCGCCGGTCAGTTCCTCCCGGCGCGCGAGGAAGGCCGCCTCATCGAGAAGCACATAGTCAGGGTCGTCCGGGTCGACTTCCCGCACTGCCGCTAGCAAGGAGGCTTGGGTCCGGAAGCCGCAAGCGGCGGCGAGGGCTTCGGTCAAGTGGGACGACTTGTCCTTCGGGAAGCGCGACACGAGTGCACGCTTGACGGCGCGTAGGCCGTCGTCGGTCAGGGAAACGGATGCCAAAGATCGATCCTTCGTATCTGGGCCGATGTCCGCCGATTACGCACCGACCAAACACGAATGGTCGATCTATCGTTCTTGAGTGTCAGCTTTGACCCGGCGGCAGGTCTGGCGAGACGGCCAGCGAGGATTATGGGGGGCAGGAGTTCCACTTTCAAGGCCATCGAGAAGGCGCCCCTTTGCTGTTAAATTCGGCCAGCCCGGGCGAAGCCCGTTGGCGGGTTGCGTATTGCCGGCTTCTGACTAGTCTAAAGCTGCGCCACGAGGGTGGCGCCGGGGCGTGAGAACCCCGCTTGAGAGAACGAGATCCGTCCCTTCGGCCGGGTGGCCGACGCGCATGTCCAAGCCGCTTGCGGCCAAAGGCATCGGCGCATGTCTCAAGCATGTTCTCAACACCCGGCTTTCGCCCGCGTGCGCTCACAATCGTGGGTCAAGCGGGCATGTTCGAAAACCCCAGCGCCAGTGAACCAGGATCGAGTACGGCGGTCGAGCGCGGCCTTTGGTCCACGTGCTCGCGGCTGACAGCATGCTGAGGGCTGCCGCGCTTCCGCGCCTGGGCGAGGACGATCCGCTCCCGCCCGAGGACCGCGTCGCGCGCGCCCCGCTCGCGCTTGAAGACCTCTACCGCAAACATGGGCCGCGGCTCTTGCGCTTCTTCTCGCGGCGCACGGATCGGCAGGACGCCGGCGACCTGGTGCACGAGAGCTTCGTCCGGTTCGCTAACTCCCCGGCCTGTCGCAGCAATGGAGTCGATTGCCCGGAAGCCTACCTCAACCAGATCGCCACGAACCTCCTGCGGGACCGCGCCAAGTCCGCCCTCCAGCGATCGCTCGCCAGCCACCTCCCCTTGGACGAGGTTCCGCTGCCCGGCACGGACTTGGTCGCCGCACTCGAGGCGCGCGACAAGCTCAACCGGCTCCAGGACGCGCTGGTGCGGTTGAAGCCGAAGACTCGTGAGATTTTCCTCGCCCACCGGCTCGACGGAATGAGCTACAAGCAGATCGCGGAGCGATCCGGCTTGAGCGTCAAGGGCGTCGAGTGGCACATGAGCAAGGCGATTGATCACATCGATCGAGTCCTGAGGCGCTGATGAACCAGCGCAATAGGGACGCACGCGCGCCCGAGGGGGTGCGCGAGGACGCAATTGCGTGGCTCGTCCGGCTTCGTTCCAGCCCTTCCGAGGAGCACCGGGCCGCGTTCGAAGCGTGGTATGCAGCCAACCCGCGGCACGCGGACAGTTACGACGCTCTGCTTGACAGTTGGGAAGCAACGCAGCTCGCTTCAATAACGCCGGCCGGGCGGCAAGCCCGGCCACGCTCCTCGCGTTCTTGGCGACAGGTCGCAGCGGCGGCCGCCGTCCTGCTGGTCGTGGCCGCGAGCGTGTTTCTTGCGAACGACCTGTGGCCCGGCGCTGCGCCGGAGGCCAGGCTCGCGACCGGGGTCGGCGAGATTCGCACGATTACGCTCGACGATGGTTCGCGCGTGACCCTCGACACGGATAGCCTGCTGCGCGTCGCTTTGGACGACCGGGCGCGCCGACTCTTGCTCGAGCGTGGGCGGGCGCGCTTCGAGGTGGCCCGTGACGACAGGCGTCCCTTCGTCGTGGCTGCAGGCGCGACCGAGGTTGTGGCTCATGGGACTGTGTTCGACGTCGACCGGGCCTCGCACCGAATCGTCGTGGCCCTGCTGGAGGGAGCCGTGGAGGTTCGGCGGAGCGGCCCAATGGTTGGGCAGGGAACCATGATGCTGGCGCCGGGACAGCAGATCGCGATCGATGATTCCGCTGCGCTTACGAGGCCGACGACAATCCGGCCATCGGAAGTCCGCTGGCCGGCCGGAATGCTGTCGTTCGAGGATGTACCGCTGGCGGAAGTTCTTGCTTCGGCAAATCGCTACAGCCCGACCCAGATCGTCATCGGCGATCCCGCGGCCGCGCAGCACCGCTTCACCGGTACTTTCAAGCCAGGCGAACCGTCGCGTCTCGCCGAGACGATCGGCTCGATGTTCCGATTGCGCGTCGAGCGGGACCGGTCCGGCACGCTGGTGCTCACCAGCCAGGAATAATTTCCCAGGGCAACCGCGTCCGGTCGCGTCGAACTCCCCCAAGCAGCGCCAATCCGGCGTGCGCATGGGGGAATACGAATGTCGATTGTCCACAAGGTTGCACTTGCCCTGTCCGCTTCGACCGTGGCGCTCTTGCCGGCGGTCCCGGCGATGGCCGCCCAGGAACAGCGGCTCGCCTACACTCTTCCCGCGCAACCGCTTGCCCAGTCCCTGCGCGACGTATCGATCCGGTCCGGGCGGGACATCGTGGCGCCGGCAGACCTGCTGCGAGGCAGGACGGCCCCGGCGATCCGCGGCACCTACACGCTCGAGGAAGTCGTCGAGGCGCTCCTCGCCGGGTCCGGCCTCACCGCACGACGGGTGGACGACGGGCTGGTGATTACGCGCACCCAGTCAACGCAGGGCAGCCCGGAAGGCGAACTCGCCAGCGAAGAAGCGATCGTGGTAACCGGCACCCGCATCCGCGGGTCCGGCCCGGTCGGATCGACGGTCACGACCGTCGACCGCGAGGCAATCGACCGCAGCGGATACGCCACCACCCAGGACATCGCACAGACCATCCCGCAGAACTTCGGCGGGACGCCCGGCGAGGGCGCAGGCACGGGCTCGTTCAATTCGGACTCCGGCTTCAACACGGCAGCCGGGTCGAGCATCAACCTGCGCGGGCTAGGCACCGGCTCGACCCTCGTGCTGCTGAACGGAGACCGGCCTCCGCTCGGCGGCTTCTCGGGCGTGTTCAGCGACATTTCCATGATCCCGGCTTCGGCGATCGAACGGATCGAGATCGTCGCCGACGGCGCGTCGGCGATCTACGGCTCCGACGCGGTCGCCGGCGTGGTCAATATCATCCCGCGGCTCGACTTCACCGGCGGCGAGACCCGGTTCCGGATCGGTACCGCCGACGGCGATTCCGAGGACATCGTCGCCAGCCAGCTACTCGGAACCCGCTGGTCCGGCGGGCGTGCCATGATCGCCTATGAATATTACCGGCGGACGCGGCTTGCCGCCGCCGACCGGGCCTATGCCACGGACGACCTGCGGAACTATGGCGGCACGGACAACCGAAACCGATACGCGAGCCCGGGAACCATCGTCGCGGCCAACGGGCAGACCTTCGCGATCCCCCGCGGGCAGGACGGGCGAGACCTGGACGCAAGCGACCTCGTCCCCAATACGGTGAACCTCGGAAACGACTGGGACCAGGCCGACCTGCTTCCCGACCAGCGCCGGCACTCCGTTTTCGCAGCGGCCAGCCAGGAGCTTGCTCCCGGCATCCGCCTCTACGCGCGCGGCCTCTATTCCTCGCGGAACTTCAGCCAGCGCGAGAGGCCGATCAGCAACGCGGCGCGGACGGTGCCGGTGACGAACCCCTTCTACGTCGACCCCATCGGAACGGGACGCCCGGTACGGGTGCAATACAGCTTCGTGCGCGACCTCGGCCCAGAGACCACCAGCGGCCGCGTCGAAGCCTATGGCGGCAGCCTGGGCGTCGAGGCGGAGCTGGGCCGATGGAATGTCGACCTGCACGGCACATGGGGGCGGCAGGTTGAACGAACCACCATCTCCAATCGCGTGAACACGGCGCGGCTCAATGCAGCGCTTGCCGACCCTGACCCGGCAACCGCCTACAACCTCTTCGGCGACGGGCCCTCGACCAATCCGGCCACGATAGCGAAGGTGCGAGGCTCGACGCGCTCCGGCAACAGCGGCACCGTCTGGTCGGCAGCCCTGAGAGCCGATGGCCCGCTCGTTTCGCTGCCCGGCGGCGACGTCCGGCTCGCGGCCGGCGGCGAATATCGCGAGGAGCGGTACGAGGACCGGGCAACGATCAGCGACGTCAACACGCTGGCACCGGTCGCGCTCCAGCCGATCGCCCTGCCTGGCCCGCGGCGGGTCCGGGCCGCCTATGGCGAACTCCATCTGCCGGTCTTCGGCGAAGACTTGCGCCTCCCGGGATTCCACCGGCTGGACCTCTCCGCCGCCGTGAGGACCGAACACTACAGCGACTTCGGGACCACGACCAACCCGAAGCTCGGCATCGCCTGGGAGCCGCTACGCGGCCTTGCCATTCGCGGGACCTGGGGCAAGTCGTTCCGCGCGCCCAACTTCAACAACCTGAGGCAGGATCCCGCCAACTCGCTCTTCTTCACCTACACGCTGCCCGATCCGGCGTCGACCACGGGGCAGACGAACGTGCTGGTCCTGCGCGGGAACGACCCGGGGCTGCGCCCGGAACGGGCGACGAGCTGGACCGTCGGCATGGACGTGCGGCCGCCGTCGATCCCGGGGCTCCATGCAAGCATCACCTATTACAACATCGACTACCGCGACCGCATCGCTTCGCCGGCGGCAAACCTGCTCAACTTCCTCGTCAACCGCGAAACCTACGAGGGCATCATCGACCCCAATCCCTCGCTCGCGACGATCCAGGGCTATTTCGCGGCGCCGGTCTTCCAAAATCCCTTCAACCTGACGCCCGAGCAGATCGAGCTGCTGATCGATGCACGGCTGCAGAACCTGTCGACCGTCAGGCAAAGCGGGCTCGACCTCGATCTTGGCTACAGCTTCGATGCCCTTGGTGGGAGGGCGGACATCGGTCTCGCGGGGGCGTACATCTTCCACATCCGCCAGGCGCTCACGGCGAGCGCTCCAGCAACCGACGTCGTCGACCGGCTCGGCAACCCGGTCGACCTGCGGCTGCGCGCCCGGGCCGGATGGTCGGGAGAGCGCTGGAGCGTGTCGCTGTTCGGCAACTATCTCGACAGCTACACCAACCTAACCAGCGCGGTCCCGCAGGAGGTCCATTCCTGGACGACCTTCGACCTGCAGGTCGGCTATCGCTTCGGCGAGGAAGGAATGGGCCGCGGCCTGAGTGTCGCGCTGAGCGCCACCAACCTGTTCGACCGCGACCCGCCGGCGGCCGCCTACTTCCTCGGTCCCTTCTCGGCCGGTTTCGACCCCGACAATGCCAGTCCGCTGGGCCGCGTCATCTCGCTGACGGTGACCAAGCGATGGTGAGCCGCGCCTCCTGCTGGCTCGCTGCGGCGACGTGTCTCGCCATCCCTGCGGCCGCATCCGCCAACGACTGCCGCGAGCGGCTGATGTCGCCCGGGCGGTCTCCTGTGCGTGACGTCATGCCGCGGGACCTAGTCGAACTGCGGGACTTCGGCCGGTCCGACAATGGACTTTCCGGTGCGGCACCGTTCAGCCTCTCGCCCGACGGCACCGAACTCGCGGTTGCGTTGCGCCGTGCGGATCCCGATTCCGACAGCTATTGCATCGGCATCGTCGTCGTCCCGCTGGAGCCCGGCATGCCGGCCCGCCTGGTCGACGTGGGCGGCGAGTTCATCCTGGCTCGCAGCGACGTGCGCGGCATCCCCGACCTCCCCATCGGCACCGAGCAGCCGGTGACCCCGCTCTGGTCGCCCGATGGCCGGTGGCTCGCCTACCTGCGCCGCGACCATGGCGTAACCCAGGCGTGGCGCGCGCGGGCGGACGGGAGCGGCGCAGAGGCCATCACGCACGACACCGAGGACGTGCGCGCGGTGCGCTGGTCGAACGACGGCGGAGCGCTGGTGGTCACCTCGCGGCCGATGGCGGCTGCACGGGCGGAGATCGACCGCGAAGGCCGGCGCGGCTTCCTCTACGACCGGCGGTTCTGGACGCTGTCCGAGGCGCGTCCGCGCCCGCGGCTGCCACTGCCGACCGTTGAGCGGGTCGTCGATCCGGAAACCGGCCGCGCGATCGAAGGGGACGGTGCGGCCGACCGGCGGGACGAGGGAAGGCCCGCCGATGCCCGTCTCTACGCTCGGTCGGCCGACGGTGCGCGCGCCTGGACGTCGCCGACCGACCCGGGCCGCATCCTCGGTCCCGTCAGCCTCAAGGTCGAAAGCGGCGGCCGGACACTCGCCTGCAGCGTCGCAGCCTGTTCAGCCGCGGTAGGCGCGCTGTGGTGGCGCGATCCTGGCGAGCTGCTTTTCATGCAGGGAGGCACGCCGGAGAATGGCGGCACGACGACGCTGTTCCGCTGGCGCGTCGATGCCGAGCCAGCCCCGGTGCCTCTCCTCGCCACGAACGATGCCCTGATCGGCTGCCAGCTGCTCGCGCGGCGTTTGATCTGCGCGCGCGAGACTGCGACGCACCCGCGCGTGATCGTCAGCCTCGACCCGGACACGGCGCGCTCGACCACGATTTACGATCCCAATCCCGAGTTCGCGCGCCTGCGGACCGGCAAGGTCCAGCGGCTGCGCTGGACGGACGCGCAAGGCGTCCCCGGCTTCGGCGACCTCGTCCTTCCCCCCGCGCATCGCCCCGGCGACAGGCATCCGCTGGTGATCGTACAGTACCAGAGCCGCGGCTTCTTGCGCGGCGGCACCGGCGACGAATACCCGATCCACGCGTTGGCCAGCCGCGGCTTCGCGGTGCTGAGCTTCAACCGCGTCCGCCCGTTCGCGAGCGATTCCGGTGCGCGCGACATCAACAAATTCGTCCGCATCGGCATGACCGATTTTGCCGAGCGCCGGCGCATGCTCTCGGCGATCGAGGCGGGAATCGACCACAGCATCGCGCTAGGGGTGGTCGACCCGGATCGCATCGGTATCTCGGGGCTCAGCGACGGCGCCGCCAGCGTCCAGTTCGGGCTCGTCAACTCGAATCGTTTCCGCGCGGCGGCGATGAGCTCGTGCTGCGACGACCCGAGCACGGTGCAATTCGCGGCAGGACCCGCCTATTTCGAGGACACGCTGTCCTGGGGCTATCCCGATCCGGGCGCCGACGAGCATGGCTTTTGGCGGCGCTATTCGCTGGCCGCCAACGCCGACAGAATCGACGTGCCGATCCTTCTCCAGCTTCCCGACGACGAATTCCGCTTTGCGCTCGAGACCTATGTCACGCTCGACCAGCGTCGCGTGCCGATCGAGATGTACGTCTTTCCCGACGAGTTTCATGTGAAGTGGCATCCGGCCCACCGCCTCGCGGTCTACGAGCGCGCAATCGACTGGTTCGACTTCTGGCTCAACGGGCGCGAGGACCCGGCGCCGGGCAAGCAGGATCAATATGCCCGATGGCGCGCGCTCGCGCTGCGGGCGCAGGATCATACCTTCCACCGCTGAATCGCCATAATCGTTGATCCTGCAATTGCCGTTGTCGGCCCGACTTAGGCGCTACCATGGATCTGCCACTTGTTCTGGTTCGCTCCCCATTTGATTGGCACTGCAGCGACCCCAGCTTTTCCGCCAAACCGCGAGATGGGCCGATGCACGAACCGCTGCGCGGAGGGGGTGCTTGCGGTGCGGTTGAGATAGAACAGCGGGCGCAGCGCCTGGATTGAGCAAGGCCGAACGCGGGCAGAACATCTCGGCTCCTTCAACCAAGGAGTCGACCGATGAACGAGCTTGTACCTGTTGTCCCCGCTGAGCCTGCCGGCAGAGATCGCCGCCATCGCCTTCCACAACAAGGCGCTGATCTACGACCTGCTGTTCAAGGCGGCGTCGGAGACGATGCAGGTCATCGCGGCCGACGAAGCTTCTCCAACTCCACGATGCCGGCAGGCTCGCCTTCTTCGGCAAGCTATCCGGGTTGGCCGACCGGCGTGCTCTCCTGCGCCACCTCGCGCCGGTCCGAAAGAAGCGCTGGATCGTCTATGCCAAGCCGCCCTTCGCCGGCCCAGAGGCGGTGCTGGCATACCTGTCGCGCTACACGCACCGGGTCGCGATCTCGAACAGCCGGGTGATCTCCTTCGACCAGCGCGGCGTCACCTTCCGCTATAAGGATTATCGCCGTGCCGGCGCCGACCGGCAGCAGGTCATGACGCTTAAAGCGGCCAAGCGTCCCGCTCTTCCCGCAGGATGCCGATGAAGAGCTTTAACAGGCATTGACTAACGGTGATACAGGTGTCACATATGCCTTGTGTCACCGTTTCGACTCAGCATCCAGCCTGGGCAATCCATCTTCGATCAGGTTGTCTTCGCGGCCATCAGGTCGTTCGTGAACCGGCAACTTCTTCCAGGTGAGCAGTTTCCATCGGTCAGGGGTCTCGCCGCTGATCTCAAAATACACCCGAACACGGCGCTACGTATTGTGCAGCACCTCATACAGGAGCGCTGGCTCGAGGTCCGGCCGGGCATAGGCACGGTGGTCGCTCAACGGCCCACGCCTCGCGAGGGTGATAAGGAGCGGTTACTCGACCATGAGCTTGAGCAGCTCATCGTCGGCGCAAAGCGAGTGGGCTTGAACCTTGGGGATCTGCAGTCTGCGATCGCCGCCCGCTGGCTCCATGGCGAGGGGAGGATGAGCAATGATGGCGATCGAAACGACGGATCTTTGCCGGCGCTTCAGCCGGAATGAGGGCCTTCGTCACGCCAGCCTTCGCGTGCCGAAGGGCTCCGCGCTTGCGCTGATAGGCGCCAACGGCGCGGGAAAGACAACGCTCCTGCGAATTCTGGTCAACATTCTACGTCCAACCTCGGGTTCGGCCCGTGTGCTCGACAAGGACAGCCGGACGCTGTCGGCGCCAGACTTCAACCGGATAGGTTACGTAGCTGAGAACCAGAAGCTGCCGGAGCGCCTTAGTGTTGAGCGGTTCTTCGCTTACCTGAGGCGTCTCTACCCGGCTTGGGATGGCACTCTGGAAGAAAGCTTACGGTCCGGCTTCGACCTGCCGCGTAGCCGCCACCTCGCCAAGCTCTCGCACGGGATGCGCATGAAGGTCATGCTGACGGGGGCGCTGGCGTTCAGGCCTGAGTTGCTCATCCTGGACGAGCCGCTAACCGGTCTCGATCCGCTCACTCGCGACGAGGTGATCGACGGTCTCATCGGGCAGGCGCACGACACGACGATCGTCATTTCATCACACGAAATGTCCGAAGTGGAAGGCCTGGCCACTCATGTCGCGTACATGGACCGCGGTCGCCTGGTTTTTCAGGAGCCCACGCATGATCTGCTCGCGCGGTTCCGGCATGTCACTGTGACTTTCCGTTCGCTACCGCCCTCGATTGAACAGATGCCGACGAGCTGGCTGTTCGAGGGCGCTTCGGGACGCACGCTCCAGTTCATTGAGCGCGAATTTATAGGAGAAGAGGCCCTCAAGAAGACAATTTCAGAAAGCCTCGGAGAGGTTGAGCATCTCGGCGCCGATCGAATGTCGCTGCGCGAGGTGTCGAAGGCACTGATGACCGGCAGCAGGCGGGAGCAGGCGTCGTGAGCGGAGTGCGCGCCGTCTTCCTCAAAGATCTGAACCTGCTCTGGCCCTTGGCCGTGCTTACGGCGGGGCTCATCCTCATGCAGGCCTTCCATGATTGGAGTGGATCGAGCGTCGGCGTTTATCTGCCGGCAGCGGCAGTTATCACGTCGGCGCTGTTCGTTCTCGGCCTTGTTCAGCAAGACCCGCCGGCAAGCTTACGGCATGACTGGCTGACCCGGCCCCTGCCACGCTCCGCTCCGCTAGCTGCGAAAGCATCGGCGTTTGCGTTGGTCGTCCTGCTGCCCGCGGGAGCCGGTGCTTCGTTAAATGCCGTCCGAGATGGCGCAAGCTTTGGCGAAGCCGTCCTGAGCGCGGTGATCGGTCCCAGATTTTTCCTGGCAGCTGGAGTTGCGGCACTTATCATCGGGACCGTCAGCGCCACCGTCATCGAGGCTCTCGGGGTGATGGTTGCTTTGTTCCTCGCCTTCACTTTGATCACCGAAGTGGCGACGCGCGTGTCCGGGCTGTCCGACTCGGTGATTTCGTTGGGTTCCGAGTGGGTTGTCACGGTCGCCGTCTTGGGAGCAATCGTAGCGGGCGGTCTGTCGGCTATCTGGTTACAGTGGGGCAGACGTTCAACAGGTTCAGCACGCTTCGCTATCGCCGGAACACTCGCGTTTGTCGCAGTGGTTCTCGCGCTGTCGAACCGGCAGACGATCTTCTCCGTGCAGCGGATGGTGACGGGGCCAGCTCCTGCTGCAACGCAATTCGCCCTGGTAGCGCACCCCAGCTGCGTCGACGCTCAATGGCTCGGGCAGTCCGAGGAACCTGTGGCGGGTCCGTGGTCGGAAGAGCAATTGGCGAAAGCGGGCCCCACACCGCTTGCCTTCTGGACCGCCGCCCGCCCCAAGGGTTTGCCGGATGGCTGGCGTCTATTTGCTACTCACGTTCAAGGCTATCTCCAGGATCGCAGCGGCGAGCAACTTGGCGCCCTGGAATCGGTCCGATTCGAGCCGGTATGGCAGACGTCTGCAGACGGTGTGGCGGAGGCGCTGAACGCTTGGCTCATGTCGCGCGAGAGCTACGAAGCTGCCGCCCCGTCGGCCGCGAAGCTGCGGATCGAGTACCTCCTGGCCCTGCTTTCACCCACCCGTTCTGTCGAGATTCCCGTTGACGGCCGACGACGCCAGCTGGCGGGTTTTGGTTCGTGCGCGGCGACCGCCAAGCCAGGTGGTGTCGTCGAAGTGCAGTGCTTTCGCGCAGGGCTCCAGCCCGACTTTCTCACTGCGCGCCCCTCCGGGACGAGCTTCGAGCGGGAGGTCGCGGGTGCCACACCCAGCTTCGCACCAGACATCCTGCAAGTGTCACCCGGCCGGGACTACATGATGATCATCAGGCCTCCGATTTCGACCAGTGTGCCGGCGATCACCATGACCCAGTATGAGGCACGCGCCCACGTACGGCGCGCAGCCGAAATATCCGATCCTTTCGAAAGCGGTGCGTGCTCTCGGACCTCCCCAATAACATCTGCCGAAAGGTAATCCTATGCGCCCTCCTCTCCCGTTCATCAGCCGACGCCAGGCTCTGGTAGGAGCGTCTGCAGCATTGGCGCTCGGGCCGGCCCTTGCTTCGGCGCAGTCTGTCGCTGGAGGGGGCTCAGGCCCTTCCACTGAGGCCTCGAGAATCGCGGCTGACCTCCATGCCGCAAAAGCAGCACCGGCTCTCTCACTCGCGGTGGCGCGGCCGGGCGAACTCATATGGGCCGAGGCTCACGGCAAGGCGGATCTGGAACTTGATGTCCCTGCTACCACGGAGCACACATTCCGGCTCGGCTCGGTGTCCAAGCCACTCACCGCGACGGCTGCCGCCAAGCTCGTAAGTCGCGGCGTGCTCGACTTGGATGCGCCAATCTCGAAATGGCTGCCTGACTTGCCCGAACAGCATCGCGCCACCACGATGCGCCAACTGCTTACCCATCGAGGCGGGATTCGTCACTATATTCAGAAGGATTTCGATCTGTTTGGGCCTGGTGGCGCCGTTTACATGCGAGTCTTTCCAACGAATGCAGATGTGCTGGCGTTGTTCATCGATGATCCGCTGATTGCGCCGCCTGGTGACCAGGTCCACTACTCTTCCTACGGATATACTCTTGCATCAATGGTGATGGAAGCGGCCGCGGGCCAGGAATTCAGAGAGCTGATCGAGAAGGAAGTTGGCCAAGCGTTCGGGCTGCCAAGCCTTGCCGACGATGATCCCTGGGCGATCCGGCCGCAGCGGGCGAGCGGCTATATGAACCTACCTGATTTAGCTATGCTCTACGGCGCCCTGCCCGAGGCTGCCCGACCGAGGCTGATCGAAGGTTATGCCAACATGCCGCTGAGCAATCCCGCCTACAGTTGGGCGGGAGCCGGTTTTTTGATGACACCGTCGGATACTGCGCGTTTCGGCGCGGCCATGCTCGACTCTCCGAACGCGAGGATTACTGCCGCGGAGCGCAGTCTGCTTTTTACACCACTCACGGAAGCCACTCGCTCATCCCCTCCACTTGGTCTCGGATGGCGGCTGGACAATGACGCAGAAGGACGTCGCCGATGGCACCATGCAGGCTCTACGCCAGGCGGGCGCTACGTGTTGGTGGTCTACCCCGAGCAAAGCCTTTCGATCGCCATTGCCGGCAACGTGATGGCCATGCTGCTCGACGTGATGAAAGCAGCGTCAGATCTCGCCGATGCCTTCGCGTAACGCTTGGCCACTTCCTGGCGGAGTGGTTCAGCGAAACCTCGATAGCAAATTGGTCGGTGATTGAGGCTTGCTGGCGCGGCGGTCTATTGGGGGAGCGTCCGCTTTCGGGAACATGGTCTTGCTGGCCGACTGGCTTGGTTGGGCGCTCAGCGGAGTGGCCGGATCTGGCCGGTGCACGAACCGCTGCGCGGAGGGGGTGCTTGCGGTGCGGTTGAGATAGAACAGCGGGCGCAGCGCCTGGATTGAGCAAGGCCGAACGCGGGCAGAACATCTCGGCTCCTTCAACCAAGGAGTCGACCGATGAACGAGCTTGTACCTGTTGTCCCCGCTGAGCCTG
>Ga0180218_1001146_pt1 | contig 17038 bp, 18 predicted proteins | sample eDN3rd37CKraftBY_FD_151334 | JGI IMG/M metagenome (GOLD analysis project Ga0180218, IMG submission 151334) | Enriched backyard soil microbial communities from Emeryville, California, USA - eDNA 3rd pass 37_C Kraft BY (version 2) (version 2) | ecosystem: Environmental > Terrestrial > Soil >...
TGCCGGTCGCCCCGGCGCGCCCCGCGCTGTCGTGGTCGAACGCAAGACACCGCGCCGTTTCGCGGTTGCTTCGTCCTCTGGCGCCTACGCCCGCTAATCAGCGGTGCGCGCGCCGCCGGCCTCGGCGGCCGGCTCTTCCATATCGCTTCCCGGCGTCTCATGGATTGACGCCGCCGCGGCAGGCTTTCCCGATGCCATGTCCTCGGCGAGATCCAGCATGGCCTGGGCCCGTCGTCGCATGGAGAAGGCGGCCCCCTTGGTGTGGGCCTTGCGCCGGGTGGCCAGCCCCAGCCTGCCGAGCATCGTTTCCGACAGGATTTCAGCACTGACGGCAAGTTCCGTGCGATCGTCGTCCAGCGGACGGAGCCGGTAATCGACGATGGCGCGAAACTTGTTGGCGCGGCTTGCGAAAACCAGTCGTGTCGGCGGTTCCGCCAGCAGCACGTAATAATCCATATCGACATAGGGCTGGCCCGGCGCGGCCTTGGTGCGGATCACCGCATCCTCGACCAGTTCACCGGCCGGGTCGATCCACGCCTGTCCAAGGTTGCTCAGTACCTCCGGCCAGCGGGGTGCCGCCTGCAACGCTGCCCAAACCTGCTCGGGCGTGGCCGTGGTCGTGAGTGTTTCCACGATCTGAAGAGGAGCGAGCAGAGCCATCGGACGCGAAACATACCTTGAAGGTTGGGGGGTCATACGCGGGGCGCCGCGTCGCGCGGGACCATAACGGAATATGTTATGAAATCCAGATGGCGCGCCGTCGCGGGCGTATATTTCCCATGGCGGCCGAACCCTGACGCGGCCGCGGCTGAGCCGCCGACATTGACGGCTCGCGGAAAGGCGCTATCTCAATCGGAACAGCGGCATGGATGCTTCCGGCGCGCCCATGAGGCCCTGGCCGGCGTCTGGCGTATTCCACCCGTTCGCGAGGCGGCCACGTCCGTTTCCGCCATGTCCGTTTCCACCCTCGCTCGTTGCGAAGAGTGCGACCATGAGCCAGACCGTCGTTACGCCGGGAACCGCGACGCGCACCAAAATCGCGCGGCCGCCGCTCTACAAGGTCATTCTGCTCAATGATGACTTCACGCCGCGTGAATTTGTCGTGCTGGTGTTGAAGGCCGTGTTCCGGATGAATGAATCCCAGGCCATGCGCGTGATGCTCACGGCGCACCGCAAGGGCTCCTGCGTCATCGCGGTCTATACCCGCGATGTCGCGGAAACCAAGGCCAAGGAGGCAACGGAGTTTGGAAAGAACAGGGGCTATCCCCTGTTCTTCACCACCGAGCCTGAGGAGTGACGTTCTCAGTTCTGCGGAATGTTCGCCAGCTTGACGTAGTCGCCCCACTCGTCGATCGCCTTCAGGAACATGGCTTGGGCCTCGTCCGGCGTGCGGATCATGGGATCGGCGCCGGAAAGCGCGAGGAACTTGCGGGCATCCTCGGTCTCCAGGATTTCGCCGAACATGGCGTTGATGCGATCCACGATCGGGCGCGGCGTGCCGGCCGCGAGCATCACGCCCCACCAGATATCGAGGCCCATGGGCACGCCGATTTCCGTCATGGTCGGGACGTCGGGTGCCGATTGCAGGCGCTCGCTGGAGCTGACCGCCAGAATACGCGCACGGCCTTCACGCTGCTGGGCGAGGGCGAAGATCGGATCGTGGAATGCGAAGTCGAGTTTGCCGCTCTGCAACTCGGGAAGGGAGTCGGGGGCGGTACGATAGGACACGTCGACCGCTTCGATGCCGGTGGCCTTCTTGTAGAGGGCACCCATGATGACACCGGGATTGGCCGCCGTGGCATAGCTGGCGCTGGCGCCTTTCTTCTTCATGGCCTCCGTGAGTTCTTGCGCCGTCTTGTAAGGGCTCTTGGGATCGACCATCAGCATGAAGGCGAGGTTGCTTGTCGTTGCGGCGACCTGAATCGTCTTGCCGACATCGACCGGCGGCTTCTTGAAGAGATGCATCGTGGCGGCGACAGTCGTGCCCGCGAAGGGATAGAGCGTGTGGCCGTCCGGCTTCGAACGGGCGATATATTCCGTCGCGATGTTGCTGTTCGCGCCGACCCGGTTTTCCACGATGACGTTCTGGCCGGCGATGACGCGGAACTTTTCCGCAAAATACCGCGCGAAAATATCAGCGCCGGAACCGGGCGGAAATCCACAGATGAAATGTATGTCGCGGCTCGGATACGGCTGGGCAAAGGCCGGGGAAACGCCGCCGGCGGCAGCCAAACCCAATGCGGCGCCGCCGCGCAGAAAATCCTGACGGGTGATAAGCATGGATATTCTCTCTCTGGAAGGCGTTGCACGCCTGCATGCGCCTAGAATGCGCATTTGAATGGGCAGCGCGATATCATTTCGTTATGCGGTGCGCAACGCTGGCGCCGGCCGGGCGCAAGCGCAACGTCTTGCTTGTATCGATTGATTCCGGGCTGACGGACGGAATGCGGCGATTTCGCCGGTTGATGCGAAGATATGGCGATCAAAGGTCGCACCTCCGGCAACCGGCTGTCGCCGCGGTTGGAATGCCATGATTGCAGCAGGGGGCTATCGCTCCCGCCCAGCGGCGAGCGACAGCGCGATACCGATGGCGATGCCGAAGCCGATCCCCACTGCGATATCGTCCTGCATGATGCCGTAGGCCGCGCCGAGCGCAGCGCCGATGGCGATGCCGGTGGTCAGGGTCATCGGTGAGATATGGGAAGATGCCGGCGGATATGAAGCGCATATGAAGAAGGAGCCGTCGTTCCGGCGGCTCCTTCTTTTGGAACTCGACTGATTTGAAGACGGGCCGACTCAGCTCGCCGCCGTTCCGCAGGTGTCGCAGGTGGTGCCGGTCTCGTTATGCACCAGGGTGAAGTTGCCGCATTCGGCGCACATTTCGCCTTCGTATCCGCGTGCTTCCGCTTCGGCGCGGCGCTCTGCCAAGGTCGTGCCGGCGGTTGCGGCAGCCTCGGCCGCTGCGGGCTGGGCGCTGGCTCCGCGCTCCAGCTTGTCGGTGGGCGAGGGGCGGCGCTCGGCCTCGTTCCTTTGCGCGGCGCCTGCTGCGTCCGTCCGGGCGAAGGCGGTCACATTGGAGGCGGAGGGGAGGGCCGATGCCGCATCCTGGGCCGCGGCCAGCGCCACCAGCTTGTCGGTGCGCGAGCGCGTGAGCCCCCGGGAGACGTATTGGACCGGAGGCGGCGCCTGGCGGCCTTCTTCCACACCCTTGCCCAATGCGTCGAAGCCGCCGACCTCGTCGGGGTTCACATGAGCAAGATCGGTGCGCTCCTGATAGCTCACCGCCAGCTCGCGGAAGACATAGTCGAGAATCGAGGTCGCGTATTTGATCGAATCGTTGCCTTGCACCGGGCCGGACGGCTCGAACCGCGTGAAGGTGAATGCGTCGACATACTCTTCGAGCGGCACGCCATATTGCAGGCCGAGCGACACGGCGATGGCGAAGTTGTTGATGATGGAGCGCAGCGCCGCGCCTTCCTTGTGCATGTCGATGAAGATCTCGCCGAGCCGGCCGTCGTCATACTCGCCGGTGCGCAGATAGACCTTGTGGCCGCCGACGACGGCTTTCTGGGTGTAACCCTTGCGACGATCCGGCATCCGCTCGCGCTCGCGCACGACGATACGCTCTCCCGCCGTCTTGTCCGGCGACGCGCCGGAGCGGGTGGCCTGTGTTGTCTCGGTGATGGGCTCAGCGGGGGTCTTCATCGTCGTCATCCTCGTCGTCGGTGTGTTCCGGGATCGGTTGGGCCGTGCGGGTTCGATGTCGTCGCGGCAGGCAGGCTTTTCCCGAATTTGCGCGTGCGGAACACGCCCGCGCAAGCGGGGGTTTGAAAGCTTCACACTGCCTCTGGACTATGTGCCGCGCACCCTGAACATACCCGCGCGGCGAGACTCGAAGGCTAGGCTCCTGACCCCTCGTCGTCAATAGTTAGCGTTATGACTTGTTGGCGGGATACTAAATATGGGGATCGCGCAAAAAGGGATGGACAGGGGCGAATCGCCCGGATGGCTTGAGTGTTCCGGCCGATGACCGTCATGAACTTGGCTCATCCGTCCAGGAAGACGGGAAGATAGGGCGCAGGTAGGGCGGATCCGTCCCCGCTTTCAACATGCCGACCGGTGCCCCGCCCCATTGGAAGCGCCGGATGGAATCGCAGGCCGGCCTTGCTGGACAGCGGAGGCCCGAACTGGCAGAACCGCGCAAACAGTCAGACGCCAGACCTGCACCCATGAAAGCCTTTTTTCTCAGATTCTTCACGTGGTGGAACGGGCAGACCTTCGGGACCCAGCTTTGGACCCGCCTCTATGGCGAGTTCGTGGGCGAGGACGAGTTCGGCAACCGCTACTTCCGCACCCGGGACGGGAAGATCGATCCCACGCTGGGCTTCGAGCGGCGCTGGGTGATTTATGACGGTTACGCGGAAGCCTCGACGATCCCCGCAGCATGGCACGGCTGGATGCACCACACCGTCGATCTGCCTCCGACCGAGGACAAGGTCGTGCAGCGTTCCTGGTGGAAGCCGCATCGCCCCAACATGACCGGTACGCCCGCGGCTTATCGGCCGAGCGGCTCGACGCTGGCGCAGGGCCGCCGTCCCGCCGCGACGGGCGACTACAAGCCCTGGTCGCCGACCTGAACCGGCGACGGGTCAGAGGGCCGGACAGGCCCGCAGAGGGCGGCGCTGCGGGTTTATATGACGGTGACGAGAGGTTCGGCAGCGACGCCCTTCCGCCGCCTCAATCCTCATGTTAATCGCGCCGGAGCGGTTCGTTTATGGGTGACCGCCGGAACACCGCATGGCTCGTTTCCACTTCAACACCGCGTTGATCGCTGCTGCGGCGGGGCTGGCCTGCATGTCGGCGGCTTCGGCGCAGTTCGGTTCGATCTTCGGTAACCAGAGCCCGCCACGTCCCCCGGGCAGCGTTCCCGGCGCGCCGGTTCAGCAGCAATACCCCCAGCAGCAGTATCCTCAGCAGGGCTACCCTCAGCAGCAGTATCCCCAGCAATATCCTCCCGCACAGATGGCCCCTCCGCCCGGTGGCGGCGGACGCGGGAATGCCGCGGTCCGATCGGAGCCGCTGCCGCCGCCTTCGGGCGGCCCGCAACAACAGCAACAACAACTGCCGTCGCCTGAAATGGGTGCCCAGACGCCGCCCGCAGCCTCAGCACCGCCGCTGCGGCGCGGCGCAGCGCAGCCGGCCGATCCGCCCCCGCAGCCAGGCGACGAGGTCGTGGCGGAACCGCCGACCCAGCGCGTGCCGAACGGCCAGGCCGTTTTTGCCGGCCTCGACAAGATCACCGGCCGGATCATCTCGTTTGATGTCGCGATCGACGAGACGGTCCAATTCGGCGCGCTCCAGGTCACGCCGCGCGCCTGCTACACCCGGCCCCCGACCGAGGCCCCGAACACAAATGCTTTCCTTGAGGTCGATGAACTGACCCTTCAGGGCGAGGTGCGCCGCATTTTCACGGGCTGGATGTTCGCGGCGAGCCCCGGTCTTCATGCCGTGGAACATCCGATCTATGACGTGTGGCTGAAGGACTGCAAAGCGCCGGCCGTCGCCTCCGCTCCGGAGGTGGATACCCCCGAGGCGGCTCCGGCAAAGGCGCCCGCCCGCGCCAAGGCGCCGCCGCGCAGCCCGAATGCGACCGCCGCCGGCCGCGCGACCGCGCCGGCGCGCTGAACGGGCTGGCGCGTTTCTGCTGCCAACCTCAGTCCTGTGACGCGCCCGGCAGCCACGACAGCGCCACGGCCCCCGGAACGGGCTTCACCATATCGAGCGCCTCGAAGCGGGCGGGCGCCCCCAGCGCGGTGTCGAGAAGGTGGTTGTAGTGGCGGCGGGCCACCTCGATCGCCCCGAAGCTTTTCAGATGATTTGTGACGAACTGGGTGTCGAGCAGGCGATAGCCGCCGGCCCGCAGCCGGGCCACCAGATGCACCAGGGCGACCTTGGAGGCGTCGCGCTCGCGGTGGAACATGCTTTCGCCGAAGAAGGCTCCCGCCAGGCTGACGCCATAAAGCCCGCCGACGAGCCGTTGATTGAGATAGACCTCGACGCTGTGGCAGTGACGACGCTCGTGTAACTGCCCATAGAGCGCACGGATGCGGCCATTGATCCAGGTCTGGCCGCGTCCGGGGGCCGGTGCGGCGCAGGCGGTGATCACGGCGTGAAAATCACGATTGACCGTCACGGTGAAACGATCGGAACGCACCGTTCGTGCCAGCCGTGATGACACCGTGAAGCGGTCCAGCGGGATGATGCCGCGATGCTCGGGCTCGATCCAGTAAAGCGTCGGGTCGTCCGCGCTTTCCGCCATCGGAAAGATGCCGCAGGCATACGCCTTCAGCAGGACATCGGCGGTGATCTCGATCGGTCTGGAATCGCGGCTGGCCATGGGATGAGACGATGTTCCGTTCCGGCAAGCTCGACCGGTCTCCGGCGAGGCCGTCCGGCAGTGGACGGCCGGTTAATGTGCCTTGTGCACCGTTAACGAAGCGGAAGCCATCATAGTCCTAAAATTATCTGAGAACTGAACGGGTTTCGTGCATGTGGCGTTGATCATTCGAAACTTGCTCGAGTCGGATCGTCACTGGTGCATCTTCGAGTCATCATCATGGAACAGGACCGCAACAGCCGCGTTCTCCACGTTCTCCTCGTCGAAGACGAAGCGCTGATCAGCGAATGGGTTTCGCAAGCGCTCGAAGGCGAGGGCTTTGCCGTCCATGCGGTCGCCAACGGCCGCGATGCGCTCGATTATCTCGATGCCCATGACGATGTCGATGTCCTCTTCACCGATATCAACCTGCCCGGGGATATGGACGGGGCACGGCTGGCGCGGCTGGCACGGGATCGTTGTCCCGGGCTGGGCGTGATCTATTCCTCGGCCCGTTACCGGATGATGGAACCCCACGCGCAGGTGCCGGATTCCACTTTCGTGCCGAAGCCTTACATGCCCTCGCAGATTTCCTCGCTGCTGACGCGCATGGCCTGCGGACCATCAAACGCGCAGGCGCTGGCGCGCCGGCACTGAGGGGCTTCGCGCCGCCGGCGGGGCCGTTCCGTCAGGCTTCGCTGATATTGAACGACATCGCGACCCGCATGCCGGGCCTTGCGTCGTGATACTGCACTTCCGCGCCCAGCTTGGCCGCCATGGCCTTGACGATCCGTTGTCCGAGACCGGTGGAGCCGGGGTTGGTGCCGGAATGGGTTCCGGCTCCGACGCCCTCGTCCTCGACCGTCAGGGTTACCTGCTGCGAGCCGTTGCGTGCCAGTCCGACGCGGATCGGCCCTTTGCCGTTGGGATAGGCGTATTTGAGCGCGTTGATGATGAGTTCGTTGACGATCACGCCGATTGCGACGGTCCTGTCCGGGTCCAGCTCGATGGGGTCTGCCGAAAGCGTCACGGCCGTGAGGCTGCCGTCCGACGAGCGGCTGAGATCTTCGACCAGCGCCGAAAGATACTGATCCACCGAGACTGTCTGGACATCGTCGGAGGTGTAGAGCCGCTTGTGGATCTGCGCCACGGCCATCACCCGCGTCATCGCGGCGGTGAGCGCGGCCTTGACCTCGTCCGTCGCCGTGGCGGACTGGAGTTGCAGCATAGCGGCAATGAGCTGAAGGCTGTTGCCGACGCGGTGATTGACTTCCCGCAGCAGCATCGCGCGTTCGGTCGCCAGCGCCTCGAAGCGGTCGCGCGCCTCGCGCACTTCCTGCTCGGCGGCTTCCTTTTGCCGTCGCATCTGGGCGGCGGCGAGCGCATGGTCGATGGCCGCCCTCAGCAGCGGAATGAAATGGCCTTCGATATCCTTGACGACATAATCCGCAGCGCCGGCCTTCAGCGCTGCGACCGCGATGCTGCTCTCCTGCGCGCCGGTGACGAAAATCGTCGGCGGCGCATCCGGCAGGGCCTGGATACGCTCCAGAGTCTTCATGCCGTCGAGTTCCGGCATGTAATGGTCAAGGGCGACGATATCGATGCCGCCCTGCGCGATCCGCGCCAGGCCCGCGGCGCCGTCCGGCGCGCATTCCACGTCATACCCCTCGCGCGCCAGCCCCCGGTCCACGAGCCGCCGCAGACCTGCGTCGTCGTCGATATAAAGAACGCGAATGGGCGAGGGTGTCGTCACGTTGCGGCCGGGACCTGTATCACCTGGAAGAACAGCCCCAACTGACGGATCGCATTCGCGAAGTTGTCGTAGTTGACCGGCTTGGTGATGTAGACGTTGCAGCCGAGATCGTAGCAGCGCTGAATTTCCACAGCATCGTCCGTCGTCGTCAGCACCACGACCGGCGAGCGCTTGAGGTGGACGTTCTCCTTGATCCGTTGCAGGATCTCCACACCCGTCGTGTCGGGCAGGTTGAGGTCGAGCAGCACGAGCAGGGCGCGGTTCTTGTGGTCGATGCCGCTGCCGTCCGGCCCGAACAGGAATTTGAGCGCGTCGGTGCCGTTGGTGAAGGGCACGATCTCGTTATTGACGCCGGCGCGGCGGATGTTGCGCTCGATCAGCCGTGCGTGGCCTTCGTCGTCCTCAATCATCACGATCAAGACGGGACTGGTCATGCTGCGCTCCTTTCCCGCTCGGCGCTCCATTCGCGCGGCAGGGTGATCGTGAATGTCGAACCTTCGTCAGGTGCCGAGTTCAGGCTCAGCGTGCCTCCGAGGCGGCGGACAAGGGCGCGGACATGCGCGAGCCCGATCCCCTCACCGGGGCGATCCTGCGCGCCGGCCCGCCGGAACAGGTCGAACACCCGCTGGTGATCGTTCGGGTGGATACCTCGTCCATTGTCGCTGACCTGAATGACCGCGTAGATCCCCCGAACGCTGCCTGAAATCTCGATCTCTCCCTGACGGCCGCTCTGAAGATATTTTAGCGCATTGTCGATGAGGTTGGACAGGATTTGTTCCAGCGAAAGCCGGTCGCTGGTGAGGGAGGGCAAATCCCCGACGGTGATCTTGGCATCGACCTCGGAGATCTGATGGCTGACGCTGCCGAGGATGGAGCCGACGATCTCGCTGAGATTGAGCCGTTCGGGCCGGAACTCGCGCCGGCCCTCGCGGGAAAGCCGCAGCACGGCATTGATGAGCCGGTCCATCTTGACGGTGGCCGACCGGATGAACCCGATCGCCTCGTCGAAATCCCGGCCCAGTTCCTGGTTCTCCTGCGCTGCTGCCTCATCGCCGGGGGTCGTGGCGAGCTTGCTGAAGATGGCGTCGCGCACCGCCTCCAGCTCGCTGGTGAAACCCATGATGTTGACCAGCGGCGAGCGCAGGTCATGGCTGACGATATAGGCGAAACGCTGGATTTCCTCGTTGGCCTCGCGCAGGTCCGCCGTCCGGGCCTGGATGGTGGTTTCAAGATTCGCGTTGGTGGCCTCCAGGGTATCCAGGGCCTCGTCGCGCTCCAGGTTGGACCGCCGCAGCAGCCAGACCGAAGCGGCGGCGAGAAGCATGATGATGATCGTGCCCAGAACGGTCGCGATGGCGAGCCAGCGGATCGATTGCTGGGTGTCGCCGGTGCGGGCATTGAGGAGACTGCGCTGCTCGCCGGAGAGCTTGCCGATCAGCGTCCGCAGATTCTCCATCACGTCGCGGCCGGAGCCGCTGGCGACGAGCCCGCGCGCCGCCTCGGTCTGGCCGGCGCTGTAGAGCTGGATCGTCTGTTCCATTTCGGCGAGCTTGTCGTCGATGAGATGCATGATCTCGGCCACGTCGCTCTCGCGTAGATGACCCTCCGCCTGCAACGCTTTCAGGTTCTCCAGAATCGGCGCCAGGGAGGAAATGGTGAGCCGGTATCCCTGTTCGTATTCAGGCTGGCCGACGAGGAGAAAGCCGCGCTGATAACTTTCCGCGCGGCGCAGCGCGAGCAGAACGGCCGTGAGACCGCGCTGGTTTTCCTGCGCCTGGATGACGCTTTGCGCATCGTCCGAGGTCTGCTGCACCAGCCAGAGCGTGCCGGAACTGATGGCGACGAGCAGCGCAAAGCCCAGCCCCAGCAGAATGGGCTGGCTGCGATGGGCCAGACTTTCGCGGAGCGATCGCGTCATGCCTGCCGATGTCCCTCGCCATGCTGCGACAGAAAATCTTCAAGCCAGTGGATATGGTAGTTGCCGTCGATGATGTCGGCCTGTCCGATCAGTTCGCGGAACAGCGGCACGGTGGTCTCGATGCCTTCGATGACGAGTTCGTCCAGCGCGCGCCGCAGCCGCATCAGGCATTCCGGGCGGGTCTTGCCATGAACGATCAGCTTGCCGACCAGAGAGTCATAATAGGGCGGGATCGTATAGCCGGCATAAACGGCGGAATCGACGCGCACGCCAAGGCCCCCGGGCGGATGGTAACTCGTGATCTTTCCGGGAGAGGGGCGGAAGGTGACGGGGTTTTCCGCGTTGATGCGGCATTCGATCGCGTGGCCGTGGAATTCCACCTGATCCTGCGTCAGCGGCAGGCGCCCGCCCGCAGCGACGCGGATCTGTTCGAGGATGAGGTCGACGCCGGTGATCGCTTCGGTCACGGGATGCTCGACCTGGATGCGGGTATTCATCTCGATGAAATAGAACTCGCCATCCTCGTAGAGGAATTCCACGGTGCCGACGCCGAGATAGTTCAGCTCGCGCATCGCCTTGGCCACGATCTCGCCGATGGCGTTGCGGCCGGAAACGTTGAGCGCGGGCGAGGGGCTTTCCTCCAGCACCTTCTGATGCCGACGCTGGAGCGAGCAGTCACGCTCCCCGAGATGGATGGCGTTGCCCTGGCCGTCGCCCAGCACCTGCACCTCGATATGGCGGGGGCGGCCGAGATAGCGTTCGAGATAGACGGCATCGTCGCCGAAGGCGGCTTTGGCCTCGCTGCGCGCGGTCGCGAGCGCGGTCGCGAGTTCATCCTGCGAGCGCGCAACCTTCATGCCGCGCCCGCCGCCGCCCGCCGCCGCCTTCACCAGCAGCGGAAAGCCGATTTCGCGGCCGATGGCGAGCGCCTCGGCGTCCGTCGTCACGCCGCCGTCGGAGCCCGGCACGACCGGAATTCCCAACCGTTTCGCGGTGCGCTTGGCCTCGATCTTGTCGCCCATGATGCGAATGTGCTCGGCCTTGGGGCCGATGAACTGGATGTCGTGGTTGGCAAGGATTTCGGCGAAGCGCGCATTCTCGGACAGGAAACCGTAGCCCGGATGCACGGCATCCGCGCCGGTGATCTCGCAGGCGGCGAGCAGGGCCGGCACGTTGAGATAACTGTCCTTGGCGGGCGGCGGGCCGATGCAGACGCTCTCGTCGGCGAGCCGCACATGCATGGCGTCGGCGTCGGCGGTCGAATGGACCGCCACTGTCGCGATGCCCAGCTCCTTGCAGGCGCGCAGCACGCGCAAGGCGATCTCGCCGCGATTGGCGATCAGGATCTTATCGAACATGGCAGACGCCGTCCTGCCCGGCGTCGCCGGACCACATCGCCGCGCTATGGGTCGGGCCGCTCCGCATCATTCGATGATCATCAGCGGTTCGCCGTATTCCACGGGACGGCCATCCTCGACGAGAATGCTGGTCACGACGCCGCTCCGTGGGGCCGGGATCTGGTTCATGGTCTTCATCGCCTCGACGATGAGCACCGTGTCGCCGGCGCTGACGCGGCTGCCAATGTCCACGAAGGGGCGGCCGCCGGGCTCGGCGGCGATATAGGCGGTGCCGACCATAGGGGATGTGACCGCGCCGGGATGTTTGGCGAGGTCGGCCGGCGCCGTGGCGGACGCATCGGCCGCGCCGGGGATGCGTGGCGCCGCGCCCGGCGCCACGGCAGGAGCTGCCGCGAGCGTGACCTGTCTTGCGACGCGCAGGCGCAGGCCCGCTTGTTCATATTCGATCTCGGTCAGGCCGGTTTCGTCGAGCAGTCCTGCCAGCGAGCGGATCAGGTCCGCATCGATTCCGGTCTTGTCGATTCCGGTCTTGGGTTCTGACATCATTTCTCCTTGCGCCGGCCGCCGGGGCCGGCCGGCTCGTCAGGGGGTGGCCGTGCCGGTCAGCGCGGCCAGCCCGCGCAGCGCCAGAGCATAGCCTTGTATTCCGAAGCCGCACAGGCTGGCCCGCGCGACCGGCGCGATGTGGGAATGATGGCGGAAGCCTTCCCGTGCGAAAACGTTGCTGATGTGAACTTCGATCACCGGCAGGCCGACACCCAGGATCGCGTCGCGCAACGCCACGGAGGTGTGGGTGTATCCTCCCGGGTTGATCACGATGCCGGCCGCGCCGCTCGCGCCGGCTTCATGAATCCAGTCGATCAGCACGCCTTCATGGTTGGATTGCCTGAATTCCACCGTTTGCCCGAGCGCGGCGGCGGTGTCCCGGCAGAGCCGTCCCACATCGTCGAGCGTGTCATGGCCATAGGTGTCCGGCTCCCGCGTGCCCAGCAGGTTCAGGTTGGGGCCGTTCAGCACATAGATGGTTGCGTTCATCACCGCTCACGGATGGAGAGCCGGCTCCATCGCCTGAGCCGGCTCCGTTGCTGCCGTCTTCGAAATACGCCGCGCCCGCGCGTCGTGCCTCAAAACCGCAGACAATTCAGCTATCTGCGGCCAATGGTTGTTATAAATGCGGACGGCCCGGAGGAAAAGGGGAGCGTGACGACGACCGGCGCGGAACGGTGGATGACCGGTGTCAGCCCCACCAAAGTCTTAACGTTCCGGAGGGGCGGCAGTCTGCCCATCCGGCTTTCCGCTCCCACGCGGAACGCCTAGCAGGCGGCTTTGCCGCATCGCGTCGTGTTGATGCGCTCCTGAAGCGCTTTCAGGCCGACGGCGCCGATCATGACATTCTCGCCCACGATGTAGCTCGGCGTGCCGTTCAGCCCAAGCTCCTCCGCGATCTGGAAGCTTTCCGCCAGCGTCGCCCGGGGCTCGTCGCTGGCCATGTCCTTTTCGAGGCGCGCCATGTCCATGCCCACTTCGCGGGCCACGGCCACGGCCCGGGCGCGGTTGGCCTCGCCGCGGCCGCCCATCAGGCGCTGATGGAAGTCGAGATACTTCTTGCCGGTCTTGTCCTGCATGCGGACCGCGATGGCGACCTGCGCAGCTTCCACCGACCCGTCGCCCAGAACCGGGAATTCCTTGAGTACGATGCGCAGCTTGGGGTCGTCCTTCAGCAGCGTCATCATGTCGGCCATGGCCTGTTTGCAGTAGCCGCAGTTGTAGTCGAAGAATTCCACCAGCGTGACGTCGCCCTGAGGATTGCCAAGCACGACCTGCCGGGGCGAATTGAGGATCGTTTCCGCGTTGTCCTTCACGGCCTTCTTGTGCCGTGCCTCGGCCGCCACGGTCTGGCGCTTGTCGAGTTCGGCCGCGACCTCCTGAAGAAGTTCCGGATGGGTGAGCAGATACTCGCGCACGACGGCCCCGATCTCCTCGCGCTGTTGCGAGGAGAAGGTCTGGGTCTGTGCCAGCGCCGCGGCGGGAGCGAAAGCGCATGCAATGGCCAGCGCGGCGGAAAAGCGGTTCATGGCGGTCCTTTCGGTGTCTGATACGGGCGGCTAGGGCGCGGCGTGCTACGTGTCACTTGCGGCGCTTTTCCTGGTCCGTCGGCTTATAGCTGGTGATGTCGTCGGCTTTCACCCATCCCGGCGAGCCGACCGGAAAGCGGCTCTTGGCGCGGGCGGCGAGTTGCTGGGCGGTCTTGATGTCGCCGCGATAGGCCGCGGCCTGGGCCGAGGCGAGATCGGCGTCGGGGAGATTGCCCCTGCGGCCGTAAGCCATGGCGAGCTGCATATAGACTTCCGGCGTTTCCGGCTCGCGCAGCCGCGCAGCGTTGAGCAGGCGGATGGCTTCGTCCAGCAGGCGCGGGTTGTTCGACGCCACCATCGCCTGCCCGAGCATGATCTGGATCAGTGCCGGGTTGGGCGCGAGCTGCACGGCCCGGCGCAGCGGCGCGACGGCTTCGGCCGGCCGGCCGGCTTCCAGCAGCGCCTGGCCTTTCAATTCGTGAAAATAAGCGTTGCCGGGCTGGGCGGCGATCAGCGAGTCGATCTGGTTCAGCGCCGCTGCGGGATTGCCGAAACGATAGGCCGCGATGGCGTGTGCGTAGCGGGCGGGGAGGCTGGTGTTGCCGGCCGGATAGCGCCGCAGGACGGATTCGCGACCCTCGATGAAGCCGACGATTTTGGCGCGCATCAGATCATGCCGCTGCTGAAGCGCCGGCGGGTCTTTCCTGTCCCAATGCGGGCTCGCCTTTGCCAGACCCTCGAGCGCGGCGATGCGCTCCCGCGGCATCGGGTGGGACTGGAGATACGGGTCGATGAACCGGGAGTTGAACATCACCTGACCGCCGAGGCGTTTGAAGGTGTCCGACATGCCCTTCGGCGACTGGCCGGTGGCGGCCAGGAACTTCACCGCGGCGCGGTCCGCCTGTTCCTCATGGGCGCGCTGATAGGACAGCAGCGAACGCTGGATGATGGATTGCGGCGCCTGGAGTATCGCCGCGCCGGCCTGGCCGACACCGCCGCCGGAGCCGCCCGCCACCATGGCGCCGGCGCCCAGCAGCATGGCCAGCAGCGCGGCCGTGCTCGCGCTCGCCATCTGCTCGCGCATGCGGGCGAGATGTCCGCCCGCGATGTGGCCGGCCTCATGGGCGATGACGCCGATCACCTCATTGGGCGTCTCGGCGTCCATCAGCGCGCCCGCATTCATGAAGATGCGCCGGCCGTCCACGACGAAAGCGTTGAAGGCCCGGTTGTTGATCAGCACGATGCGGACATTCTGCCCGGCAAGGCCGGCGCTGCGCAGCACGGGCTGCGAATATTCCCGCAAAAGCTGCTCGATTTCCGCATCGCGGATCAGCGGTCCGCCGACCTGCGCCCGGGCGGGCAGGCTGCCAAGCGCCACGCAGGCCGCAAGAGTCCCGATGGCGACCCGGCGCAATGCGGGTCGGAGCCGGGAGTTCTCGTCATGCTGGCGGGCGGTTCTTGTCATGCGCTGGCGGGATCGTCCCGTGTGACTGATGGATGGCCGGAGAGGGCGATTCGCTGGTTCCCGGGCGAAGCCGCGCAAGCTTAGGGAGCCCGGATTGCGCGATCAACGTGCGGGCGATCACATCCCGGTGGGGCATTTAGCGGCTGACAGAGCCGCCGGAATGCGGCAACAGCGGGGCGTTTGCGCGAGGCAGATTGTCCATGACAGATTCGACGCTCCCCGGTTCCGCAGCGTTCCCGCCGTCGGCGCGCAGCGAGGTTCCGTCCTTCATGGTGATGGACGTGATGGCGGCCGCGGCGCGGATCGAGGCCAGCGGCGGCCATGTCATCCATATGGAGGTCGGCCAGCCGGCAGCGCCGGCGCCGGCCACGGCGCTTGCGGCGGCGCGTAAGGCGCTCGAAACCGGCCGCCTGTCCTATACCGAGGCGCTCGGCATTCCGGAACTGCGCGCGCGGATCGCGCGGTATTACGACGAGCAGCATGGCCTCGCGGTGGACCCGGAGCGGGTCGTCGTCACCACCGGCTCGTCCTCGGCGTTCTCGCTGACCTTCCTGACGCTGTTCGAGCCCGGCGACCGGGTCGCCATCGCCGTGCCGGGCTATCCGCCCTATCGGCATATTCTCAAGGCGCTCGGCTGCGAGCCGGTGCTGATCGAAACCACGGCGGAGACGCGCTGGTCGATCACGCCGGAGATGCTGCTGGAGGTCCATCGCAAGACCCCGCTCAAGGGCGTGCTCGTGGCGAGCCCGGCGAACCCGACCGGCACGATGATGACGCCGCAGGCGCTGGCGGCGCTGTGCGCGGCGGCGGAGGATGCCGGCATCCGCTTCATCTCCGACGAGATTTATCACGGGCTGGACTATGCCTTTCCGGCGGAGACGGCGGCGCGGTTCTCGTCCCGCGCGGTGGTCATCAATTCCTTCTCCAAATATTTCTGCATGACCGGCTGGCGGATCGGCTGGATGGTGGTGCCGCCGGCGCTGGTGCGCAGCGTCGACCGGTTGCAGGGCAACCTGACCATTTCGGTGCCGACGCTGGCGCAGATCGCCGCCGTCGCGGCCTTCGACGGACGCGCGGAGATGGAGGCGGTGAAGCGCGGCTATGAGGAGAACCGCCGGATTCTCACGGCCGGCCTGCCGCAGGCGGGGCTCGACCGCTTCCTGCCGGTGGACGGCGCGTTCTATCTCTATGCGGACGTGTCGCGCTTCTCCTGCGACAGCTTCGATTTCGCCAGCCGCATGTTGCAGGAGGCTCATGTCGCCGCGACGCCGGGGATCGATTTCGACCCGCTTCACGGCCGGGATTTCGTCCGCTTCTGCTATGCCGGATCGGCGGCCGATATGACGGAGGCGGCGGCTCGCATCGCGCGATGGCTCCGGCGCTGACAGTGCAGGGAGCCGGAGCGAAGAGAGAATCCCCACTGCATTGAAACGGAGAATGTCTCCGATTATATGCCAGTCTTCGGTGTGAACCACAACGAGGCTAGGCGCTGATGCCATCACCGGCGATTAAACGGGCGGACGCGCGGCGCAATCGCGGCCTGATCCTCGATGCGGCCAAGGCAGCTTTCGCTCGAGGCGGCGTTGACGCCTCGCTTGACGAGATTGCCCGTTCCGCTGGAGTGGGACCCGGCACACTCTACCGCCATTTCCCGACACGCGAGCATCTGCTGTGCGAGGTGTTGCACGAACGGCAGGCGGTTCTTTTGGCCCAGCGTGATGAAGCTCTGGCGATGCCGGGCGCACGGGAGGCCCTTCGTGCGTGGATGGCGGCGCTGAGGGGGTATCTCGGCGCCTCAACGGTCTGCCTCAACCTTTCATCGAGGCTTTTGAGGCTCAGGCGTCGCCTTTGGCCGTCACCTGCCGAACGCTCATCACCATAACCGGTGAATTCCTGTCGCGCGCCCAGGCTGAAGGTGCCGCCCGGAAATCGGTTTCCGCACCGGCGCTGTTTCTGAGCGCGGTCGGCGCGGCCTTCGTTGAGGACAGGGTCGCCGATTATGGCACCACCCCGGAGTTGATCGAGGAGATCCAGGCCATCGGCTACCTCACGGGCAACCCGCCCGATCCGCCCCATCTAATTCGCAAGGCCGG
>Ga0180218_1001147_pt1 | contig 17002 bp, 16 predicted proteins | sample eDN3rd37CKraftBY_FD_151334 | JGI IMG/M metagenome (GOLD analysis project Ga0180218, IMG submission 151334) | Enriched backyard soil microbial communities from Emeryville, California, USA - eDNA 3rd pass 37_C Kraft BY (version 2) (version 2) | ecosystem: Environmental > Terrestrial > Soil >...
CGATCGCGTAGCTGCAAATGCCCAGCGCATAACCGCCATCATCGAGCCAATTGGGCTCAGCCGAATGGTACCGCTTGCCCGGCACCCGTCCGTCGTAAAAGCCGAGCAAATGCGGCCCCACTTCAAGCAACCTCATCGTCGATGGTTCGTCGGGCATCCGGTCATCCGCCAATCAGGGTTCTCGCGTCGGCACGGCAGCAGTTATGCCTGAAGAGCGCAGAAAATCGCCACGTGGCAAACGCAACGCACCGCCCGCATCCGAAACAGACTCCGCTTTACATCAACCTGCGGACAAGCCGCCTCGCACATACCTCCCGCCCCCTGAAGGACGTGCACGCCCTTGCCACCCATGCTACCGTGAGAGACGTGCGGCGCGGGCCCTCTTCACATACTGAACGGGCGAGCCTCCCGCCGGAACCAGGAGGGGTGGCATGCCAAACTTTGGAATTCCTCGCCGGGCTGGAGCGGATTTCAAGGCCGAGTCCGCCGCCGTGAACTGGAAGCGTGGCCTGTTCCGGGTTTGGCTCCTGATTTCCGCCGGATGGATCATGGGATGGACGATCTATCTCCTGCTTCAGGGCGTCCAAGGCAGCCTGACCACGCGTGGCGATTTCATCGAAGTGCCGATACTGCTCTTCGCTCCGCCGATCGCCCTCTGGCTGTTTGGCCTGGCAGCCGCCTGGGCGATACGCGGCTTCGAAATGGATCGCTAGCCACCTGTCGAGGCCCGCTCACGTGGGCTCGGACCCGGCCCCCGACTGGTCCGCCGATCCCTTCGTCTTCCAGAACCGATGCGCCCGCGCCTCGTCGTTGTCCGGATTGGCGAGCACCAGATGCTCGACTAGCGCATTTGCATCCTTGAGGACGTCTTCCCAGCCAAGTCCCGCAGCCTTCAGCATTTCGGAAGCCTTTGCCGCCGCCGACGCGCGCTCGCCTTCATTGGGAGACGCAAGCATGGCGCAGAGCTTGGTGAAGCGAGGAAGATCGAGCGCAATGAGACGGCGCTCAGCCGGACCGGACGGGACGCGACGACGCCACTTGGCCATGTAATCCCCTGAACCCGTGCGACCTCGACAAGCCGCATCCCTTAACAGGTTGCAGCCGCAGTCTTGACCTCTTTTGTACTCCGCATTCCCGCCACTTGAACAGCCACCCGCGCGCAAGAATGCTTCAGCCGCCTAAGTAGCGCGCAAGTCTTTGATTTTTAGAGATTGTACTGGAGGCTTGGAGCGGGTGATGGGAATCGAACCCACGTATTCAGCTTGGAAGGCTGCTGCTCTACCATTGAGCTACACCCGCAACGGACTCTAATTGCCCGGAAGAGACGGGTTTCTGCCATAGCCCCGCAGAACATGCAAACGGTCAAAACTGCGCAAATGCTTGCAACGGGCGAGTTATCCAACAAAGGCTCAGGTTGCATCGGCTTCGCCGCGAACCACGCAACGGAAGTCACCATCGGCTTAGTCGCATTAGTCGCAAGCAAATTACAAATCTCGCCTAACCCAGGTTGATTGTGTCTTTCCCCCCTGCGACAAAGGAGAAAAAGGCAGCCGAGACTGCCTCGGACCATCGGGGGGGAATAACGCATGACACTAGCCAGCTCGGCCGACGCATCCGCGTCCGGTTTGCTCGCTCGAGAACGCATCATCGCCAAGGCAGGCTTCAATCGCTGGCTCGTCCCGCCGGCCGCACTCGCCATTCATCTCTGCATCGGCATGGCCTATGGCTTCTCCGTGTTCTGGAAGCCGCTCCAGGGCGCACTCCTCGGTGCCGACGGTAAGCCCTTGCCCGAATGCTCCGCCGGCGCGGTGACGTTTGGAGAGAAGGCGGCAGGCACCCTCAAAGCGCTGACGGCCACCGACTGCAACTGGAGCCAGTTCGATCTCGGCTGGATGTTCACGTTCTTCTTCGTCCTGCTCGGCGTCTCAGCCGCGATCTGGGGCGCCTGGCTGGAACGGGCAGGCCCGCGCAAAGCCGGCGTCGTGGCAGCCATCTGCTGGTGCGGCGGCCTGGTGATCTCCGCGCTCGGCGTCTACCAGCATCAGCTCTGGCTCATGTGGCTCGGCGCCGGCGTGATCGGCGGCATCGGCCTCGGCCTCGGCTACATCTCCCCCGTCTCGACCCTGATCAAATGGTTCCCCGACCGCCGCGGCATGGCGACTGGCCTCGCCATCATGGGCTTCGGCGGCGGCGCCATGATCGGCTCGCCATTGGCCACGCTGCTGATGGGTCACTTCAAGACCGAAAGCGATCCGGGCGTCTGGCAGACCTTCCTCGTCATGGCCGCGATCTACGCCGTGTTCATGCTCATCGGCGCGTTCGCTTATCGCCTGCCGCCAGCGGGATGGAAGCCCGAAGGCTGGACGCCGCCGGCCTCGACGAATGCGATGATCACATCGAACCAGGTCCACCTCGCCAACGCCCATAAGACACCGCAGTTCTGGCTTCTGTGGCTGGTCCTCTGCCTCAACGTCTCCGCCGGCATCGGCATCATCGGCGCCGCTTCACCAATGTTGCAGGAGACCTTCGGAGGCGCCCTGATCGGACAGCCCGAACTTGCCTTCGCCGACATCAAGAAGGACGCGGTACTCGCAGCCCAGGCGGCAGGCGTCGCGGCGGGCTTCGTGGGCCTCATCTCGCTCTTCAACATCTTCGGGCGAATTGTGTGGGCATCCTCCTCCGATGCGCTCGGCCGCAAACAGACGTACTTCATCTTCTTCGTGCTGGGTGCCGTGCTCTACGTGCTGGCGACGGCAGCGGCGGAGTGGAAGTCACTCGCCCTGTTCATCGGCTGCTTCTGCATCATCGCGTCGATGTACGGCGGCGGCTTCGCGACCATCCCCGCATATCTCGCGGACATGTTCGGCACGCAGTTCGTTGGCGCGATCCATGGCCGTCTGCTCACGGCGTGGTCCACGGCTGGCATCGTCGGCCCCGTGATCGTCAATTACCTGCACGACACCCGGCAGGCGGAAGGCGTTCCTGCCGCTGAAATCTACGGGCCGATCTTCTATGTCCTGGCAGCGCTGCTGGTCGTTGGCTTCATAGCCAATCTGCTGGTGCGGCCCGTCAACCCGAAGTGGCACATGACGGAGGCTGAAATCGTCGAAGAACGGGCCAAGCTGCACGAGAAGACATCGAAAGATGTCTCCGGCAGCTACGGCATCGGCAAAGGCGGCATCGATGCGAAAGCCGTGCCCTTCTGGCTTCTGGTCCTCATCCCGCTCGGCTGGGGGATCTGGACGACGGTTCAGAAGACCGTCGCGCTCTTCGGCTAAAGAAATTATGCGTGCGGCCCCCCGAGGCCGCACGCAGCTCCTCACTGGTCGTTTGAGAAGAACCGTAGAGCCGCGCTAATCTGATTAGCTCAGAATCTAACTAGCTCTGTCCGCGCCACAAGCCCGCGCCGGCGGCCGGCTCCGCGAAGCGGAGTCGCCGGCGCCAACATTAATGCGTCCAGTTCGTCGTCCGGCCGTAGCGGAAATTATCGGCATACGACTTGCGGATCGGCTTGCGCGGCTTGGGCTCAATGAGCGTGTAGGCGATCCCGGCGCGCGTCGCGTACGCGACGGCCTCTTCCTTCGTGTCGAATTCAAGCCGCACCTGCGATTGCATATCGCGCGAGCCGGTCCATCCCATAAGCGGATCAATCACGCGCGGCGATGCCGGACCGAAGTCCAGGACCCACTCCTTGGTACGCGCTTCGCCTGATTGCATGGCGGTTCTGGCTGGCTTGAAGATGCGTGCCGTCATGTCAGCTCCGAAGGCGTTGAGATCCAAAAATCATGAGAGCGATACCCTAGCATTTACCATCCCCCTCACCGGCGTCAATCTCGCCGGGATCAGCCTAATCGGCGCAGCGGCCTGCCAAAATTTCATGCCGCCGGTTGTTTGGATCGCGCGCGGCATCCTTTCGGAATTATTCCGAACTTTAATCATGCCCGTAAGGCCGCGGATCGGGCTCGCGTTCTAAACTCACGCGCAGACGGGAAGACTTGGGAGACATCGCAGATGACCAAGGAGCCCACAAAATGAAAAACATTCTCGCCCCAGCATTTGCCGCGCTCGCAATCACAGCACTAGCGGTGCCGGCTTTTGCCGAAGAGCCTTCATCGACAAACCGCGCACAGCACCGAATGGGTGACGAGGGCAAACTGCCCGCAACCGGCGGCGTGTCCGGCCGCGTTCCCGAAATGGGAGCCGGCACGGGCCAGAGCTCCGGAACCTCCGGCTCGTCGCATCGCATGGGTGACGAAGGCAAGCTGCCCGCAACGAACTCGATGAGCAAAAAAGTGCCGACACAGGGGGGCACCAGCAGCCCCGGCAAGTGAGACGCTCAGGCCCAGTCTTCAGGCCCTGTCTGAGGCGGATAATTGAAGAACGCGGTCGGCGGCTTGTCTCGATGGCAGCGCACCGGCCGCCAATTTCACGGTCTCAATTCGCTTCGAATCTCAGGAGAGACTTGTCATGACAGTCAGACCAATCATGGAAACGCGCCCTCAAGAGGATCCGAGTTGGTGGGGAGCCATTCTTCTCGGCGCTGTATTCATTATCGCCGGCCTCATCGTTCTCGGTGATGTCGTCGCCGCCACCGTCATCAGCGCCTTTCTGATCGGTATCGTCCTGATCATCGCCGGCATATCGGAGGTGTTCCAGTCCTTCTCCGCCCCGCATTGGCGGAGCTTCTTTTGGAGGCTGCTCATTGGCCTGTTGTATGCTGTCGCCGGATTGATGCTGGTGACGAACCCCGCTGGCGCCTCGATCGCGCTGACACTCGTCTTCGCATTGGCGCTGATCGCCTCGGGCATCGTGCGGATCGTCCAGGCCATGGAATACTGGCAATGGTTCGGATGGTTGTTGCTCGCCTCGGGCATCGTCGGCATCGCAGCAGGGCTTGTCATTCTGTCGAAGTGGCCGATCAGCGGCTTGTGGGTGCTCGGCCTCGTAGTCGGAATAGACTTGCTGGTGCACGGCTTCTGGTGGATCACGCTGGGCCTCGGTTTGCGGCGGGATAGCAGAGCCATCGCCGCCTGAGGCGCGGCGTCACGATGCGGCGGGCCCTAACCCCGGAACTTACGTTCCGGGCACGTCAGGGTCTGCGCGAGCGTCACGCGTCGGCTCTGGCCTCGACGATATAACCGTCGTCGTCCCTCACGTAGATCTTCAGGTCCGGCCTCTCCTGCGCAAGACGAGCAGCGAGCGGCCGGCCCTCCGCCCGATGAGCGCGATGCTGCTCATCCGTCCAAAGACTTTGCGACGGCTCATCGGGGTCCAATGAAGCCGTAAAAGCATCTGCCCAGGCCTTGAGATCAGCCGTCAGCCCCGCTGATAGCCCGAGCTGCTCAGGCGCGAAATTCCCGTACAGGCCATCGTCCATCGCCCATAGCGGATGACTGTGGTAGTCGGCCATCACCTTGACCGACCGGGACAGCGATGGATCCGGCGGGTCGTCGTCAAATGAAGCAAGCGACGAGTCAGGGGCTGGCCTGCGCATGCTGCCCGGCCCGGCCGTCATCCAGAGAATGTAGCCAAGCTGCGCAACGGCAGCGGCGCCAGCAGCCGCGAGGAGCGGCCCCGGCACATCCCGCCAACCGAGAAGTTCGCCAGAGCTTCCCGCCCAAACGACGAACGCGGTGGCCACGAGATAAAGAATGAAGGCGTTGCGCGTCTTTGCGCGCCCAGCGGGATCCGGCGGATCCGCGCGATCAAAAAGGCGGGGCGCGAGCCAAGTCAGATAAAATGCCTGCGCCAGCGCCGAGGCGAGAAACAACCACATCGCAACGTTCAGCCGAAGAAGCAGCGCCACCCCGCCCAGAAAGATCACGTAGGAAGCTCCGATCAACCACGTGCTTTGCGCAATTTCAGCTGCGTTCGGCTTCTTTGCCGCTATGGCAGCGATGGCATAGTCCATCAACAAGGACGTGAGCCCCACCCGCGTCGCAAGCCAGCCCGCGAATGTGTAGAACGCCCCAATCAAGCCGAGCGCGAATCCAATCGCGTTCATAGAACCCCCGCTTACGAACCCCGCACGCACCAATCATAAGACCGCACACGTCTCGTTAGCACGCCCCAGAACATTTCCATTCCGAAAAACCTCGGTGGCGACCGCTGTGAGGATGAACACGTAACGGCTGAGCAACGGGCCGGCTCACCGCGCCTCGTGGGATTGTTTTTCTGGCTCATCCGGAACCCTCGCAACCCCAAACCAGCCGTCCGAGTTTTGACGTCAAGAGACGGTATTATTCGCCTCGGAGTGCTCCCGCTAGCATCGCCTGCAATTTAAACGGCGTTAACTGTCGAGGTGAGCGATGGCCGACATCGTAATCGTCAACCCACGCTTCAACACGTCCTTCTGGGGCCTGGAGAAATGTATGGGGCTCCTCGGCAAGCGCGCCAATCTGCCGGTCGCATGCCTGCCTTTGTTGGCCGCCCTCGTTCCCAAACACCATGACGTGACGATCGTCGACGAGAACGTCGAAGACCTCGATTTCGATCGCCTCGCGCGGGCCGACATGGTGTGCGTCACGGGCATGACCGTTCAGGGAACACGGATGCGGGAAATTCTTGAAGAGCTGCGCGCCCGCGGTACCTTTACAGTCGTGGGCGGCCCCCTGGCGACGGTCGAACAGGAGGAAATCGAGGATCTCGCAGACGTCATCTTCATCGGCGAAGCCGACGTAACGTGGCCGCAGTTCATCAAAGAGTGGGAAGCGGGCCGCCACGCGCATCGCTATGAGCAGCGCGAGAAGACCGACATGACGACCTTGCCGCTGCCGCGGCTCGATCTCCTCAAATCGAAACATTACATGTTCGGCAGCATGCAGATCTCGCGCGGCTGCCCGTTCACGTGCGAGTTTTGCGACATCATCGTCACGTTCGGCCGCAAGCCACGCCTCAAATCGGCCGCCCAAGTGCTTGCCGAGCTCGACGCCTACTATCGCGAAGGCATCAGCATCGTCTTCGTCGTCGACGACAACTTGATCGGCAACAAAAAGGCCATCAAGCCGATGCTGCGCGAGATCGCGAAATGGCAGGAAGACCATGCCTACGCGCTCACTCTCTTCACCGAAGCATCGCTCGACCTCGCCGAAGACGACGAACTGATGAGCCTCATGGGCCGCGCCGGCTTCCAAAGCGTATTCATCGGCATCGAAAGCCCCGACGAGGCGTCTCTCCTAGAAACGAAGAAAGTCCAGAACGTCCGTGAAAGAGCGGGCACGCTCATCGAACGTGTGAAACGCATTCAAGATCGCGGGCTCGACGTCTGGTGCGGAATGATCGTCGGCTTCGACAACGACAAACCGAAAGCCTTCGATGTCCTTCCGGGATTTCTCGCTGAGGCGAGGATCGCGAACGCCCTCATCGGCTTGCTCCACGCCATTCCCACGACGCCCCTTTACGACCGTCTGAAAGCCGAAGGCCGGTTGAACAGTGATAAAGGCAACGAGACCTACGGCACCAACGTCATTCCGCTCGGCATGACGCCGATGATGCTGCGCGAAGGCCTAATCAAGGTGACGGAAAACTGCTATTCGGCGGATGCCTACTTCCAGCGTCTCGATGCCCTCTACATAGAAGGCGGCTTCAAATACGCCGCGCATCAGCTCGACTATTGGCGCAGCCATCGATTGGCGTGGGTCCAAAGCTGTATGAAGGACTACGTAACCTTCCTCATCCTCGCCAGCCGCCTCGCCCGTCTCATCGATGATAAAGAGCTGTCGCGCCGCTACCGCGCCCAGTTGCTCCGCGCCTTCCAAACCCGCATGTTTGAACCCCAGCTGCTCGTCACCTATGCGGTGAAAACAGCGATGCACTATCACTACGACGCGATAGCAAAGAGCCTGACGGCCTCGGCGGCAGGTGGTCCGATCCCGGAGTCGGTCCGCTCGTTCTCTCGCGCGCGTTCACGCGTCACCTCCGAAGGGGTGGCGACGTGATCATGAGCGCATGATTTTCGGCAGCGAACACAAGCGGCAAGCGCAACGCACATCAGAGCGTTTGCGGGGGACTGAGCTGCCGCTCCAATATAACGACGTTGACCCGCCCTCTTCTTACGCTGAATAAGCGTACACGGAATTCCATTCTCCAGCGAAGCATACGGTGGGCATACTATGGCAGACGAAGTCCAATCGGCTTTGGGTGATAGCGCCGCTCGGCAATTGGCCAACGCGACGAAAACCGTGCCCCAAATGTCGAGCATCACACCGCGATGGCTCGTACATTTCTTGAGTTGGGTTCCCGTCGAAGCCGGCATCTATCGCGTGAACAAAGTGAAGGATGCCGACAGTGTCGAAGTCGCGTGCTCGCTGCGCGATGAACGCATTCTTCCGCAAACGTTCGTCGACTACGACGACAACCCCCGCGAATATCTGTTGAGCGCCGTTCAGACCGTACTCGACATCCACACGCGCGTTTCCGATCTCTACAGCGTCCCGCACAATCAGATCAAAGAACAGCTGCGCCTCACGATCGAGACCGTGAAGGAACGCCAGGAAAACGAGCTGCTCAACAACAAGGAATACGGCATCATTCCGAATGCAGCTGCGTCCCAGAAGATCAGGACGCGTACCGGAGCACCGACGCCCGACGATCTCGACGAGCTCATCTCGAAGGTCTGGAAAGAGCCCGCTTTCTTCCTAGCCCACCCCCAAGCCATCGCCGCCTTCGGCCGCGAATGCACGCGCCGTGGCGTGCCGCCGCCGACGATCACATTGTTCGGCTCACCCTTCCTCACCTGGCGCGGAATTCCAATCGTTCCGTCTGACAAGCTCGAAGTGAAATCCGGCAAGACCAACATCCTCTTGCTGCGCACGGGTGAAGCGAAACAAGGCGTCGTCGGCCTGTTTCAGCCGGGCTTGCCGGGCGAACTGTCCAAGGGCCTTTCCGTCCGCTTCATGGGCATCAACGATCAGGCAATCGCATCGTATCTCGTGTCTCTCTACTGCTCGCTCGCCATCCTGACGGACGACGCCGTCGGTGTCCTCGAGAACGTGGATGTGACGAAGTACCATGCCTACAGCTGATCACGGACGAACCGCGGACATCGACGCACTCGCTGCGGCAGCACTGGGGCAGGACAGAGGCATTCGCCCGCCGGCAGGTTTGCCCGACCCCCTGGCGCTGACGAAGCTCGCAAACGAGCTCTTCGCAGCATTACCGGGGCAATCGGTGCCATATCCGGCTGGACCGTCACAAGCAGGCTTTGGAGCCTCGCCTGTGGACGTTGGACCGAGCGCGGCTCCGCATAGTGCTGCTGCCGCCGCATCACCGGCTCCGCTGCCTGGAGCGGCATCGCCCCTCGGATCACCCGAGCCTTCCTCGTTCGCAGGCGCCGCATTCGATCGAAGCGCGACGCCTGGATTAGCCGGATTGAGCCCAACTTCACTACCAGGTAGCGGCCGGTCCGGACCTGCGCTGCCGGGCTTTGGAGCCTCGCCCTACATCGATGCGGGACACGTCTCCCCATTTTCACTTCCGGTCACGCCGCCAACACCAGGGATCGCAGCGACCGCCGGTCCGTCGCATCCGGCATTTGCGCGCGATGTCTCCGTGATCGACCTGAAAAGCATCGACGTTTTGATCGGCACGCCCCCCGGTTCTCTGCCCGCGAGCATTGACGCTGGCCCCTCTCTTTCAGGACACGGCGCATCGCACGCCATTCCTGCGCGGGCCGAAAGTCCGCAATCGGCAAGCGCACTTCCCGGCGTCGACCGAGCCTCGCCACCCGAGCCCCCCGCAGCAAAACCGCCGCCGCAAATTCTCAACGACCACAACGGCATTGACACGCCGCGCTCCGGCGGCTCGGCCCACAACTACGATCGTCTAGAGATTCCTTTCGAAGCCGAACTGAGAACGTTGCTCGCGCCTCTCGCTGCGGACCCCCTCAGCGCGCTTCTGGGCGAAGCGGGATCCGACTTGTATTTTCTCAATACCGGCGCACAAGCTCCGCGAACGGCAGCAGATCCGACGAGCGCCTCGCAACCGGCGGCGGCAGTCGGCAGCGGACGAGGCTTCGATGTCGGCGCCGTCCGCCGCGATTTTCCGATCCTCAGCGAAACGGTCAACGGCCGCCCGCTGATTTGGTTTGACAACGCGGCGACGACACAAAAGCCGCGATCGGTCATCGAGCGGCTCAAATATTTCTACGAGCACGAGAACTCGAATATCCACCGCGCCGCGCACGAACTCGCAGCCCGCGCAACGGACGCCTACGAAGGCGCGCGCAGCAAGGTCGCGCGTTTTCTCAATGCAGGCTCGGCGGAAGAAATCATCTTCACGCGCAGCGCAACGGAAGCGATCAACCTCATCGCAGCAACGTTCGGACGCCAGCACATTGGCCCCGGCGACGAGATCGTCGTCACCCATCTCGAGCACCACGCGAACATCGTTCCCTGGCAACAGCTCTGCCTTGAGAAGGGCGCGAAACTCCGCGTCGCGCCGGTCGATGATTGCGGCGCGCTGCTCCTCGACGAATTCGGCAAACTCCTGAACGCGCGCACCAAGCTCGTTGCCTTCACGCAGGTATCAAACGCGCTCGGCACGATCACATCGGCAAAAACCATCATCGATATGGCGCACCGCGTCGGCGCCCGCGTGCTCGTCGATGGCGCCCAGTCCGTTTCGCACATGAAGGTCGACGTGCAGGACCTCAACGCTGACTTCTTCGTCTTCTCAGGCCACAAGTTGTTCGCGCCGACAGGCATCGGGGCGCTCTACGGCAGAAAGGATTTGATGGATACGCTGCCGCCCTATCAAAGCGGCGGCAACATGATCCGCGACGTGACGTTCGAGCGGAGCGAATTCCACAAGTCACCGCAGAGGTTCGAAGCCGGCACCGGCAACATCGCCGATGCGGTCGGCCTCGGAGCGGCGGTAGACTACGTCGAGCGGATCGGCCTTCACAACATCGCCGCCTACGAGCACCAGCTGCTCGTCTACGCCACGGAGCGGCTGAAGGACATTCCCGGCCTGCGCATCATCGGCACCGCGCCCGAAAAGGCGAGCGTCATTTCGCTGACAATGAATGGCATCCCGAGCGAAGAGATCGGCGCACGGCTCAATAAATACGGAATTGCCGTGCGATCGGGTCACCACTGCGCCCAGCCGATCCTGCGCCGCTTCGGACAGGAGACGACGGTCCGCCCCTCCTTCGCATTCTACAACACCTGCGAAGAGATCGACGTCCTTGTCTCCGCCCTCAAGGACATCCACGCCGAAACAGCAATACCGCGGCTCTAGACAAGTGGCGTGATCAAGGAATGAGCTTTTCAGCTTGAAGCTGCTTGAAGAGCGCAAAGAACGCGTCGTCAGTCGGCATATAGAGATTGAACCCTAATCGGCGGCTCTTCGACATGTCCGTTACGACTTCAATCGGTCGTCCCAGGTCAGCATCGGTGTGCCAAGGCGAGACGAGACGATCGATATCCGCCTCGGCGAGGCCATAGCGGGAAGAGATCTCACGCCAAACCGGCGCGTCGCCGGCCATTTGCTGCTCGAGCGGCCGCACCGTGCCGTCGAAGTCCTCTGCCTGGATGTTGAACCAGCTCGCAATGCGATGCCACATCCAACTCCAACGGAAAACATCTCCATTGACGACGTTGAACGCTTGATTGAAAGCAGCAGGGGTTGTCGACGCCCACAGCATATGTCGTGCGAGAAGTGCCGCATCGGTCATGTCAGTAAGACTGTTCCACTGCGTGCTGGAGCCCGGGAATCGGAATGGACGCCCTGTCTCCCGGCAGATCGTGGCGTAGACCGCCAACGTCGTTCCCATGTTCATCGCATTCCCGACGGCCTTGCCGATAATCGTATGGGGACGATGGATGCTCCAATGGAAGCCGTCGCGCGCCGCCGCCGCAAACACTTCGTCCTCCTGAGCGTAATAGAAGTTGTCGATGTCGAGGCGTGCTTGCTCTTCACGGAATGGCGTTTCTGGAAGCACGCCTTTTCCGTAGGCTTCAAATGGCCCGAGATAGTGCTTCAATCCGGTGACCAGCGCCACATGCCGCACAGATTGTGCAGGCCGAAGCGCGTCGAGTAGGTTTCGTACCATCGCGGCATTGACGCGGATGTTCTCGGCTTCCGTCCTCTGACGCATCCAGCTGGCGAGAAACACATGAGACGGCAAAAGGCCCTCAAGCGCGGCCTTCAGGGAGGCCGGATCAAGCAAGTCTGCAGCAACCTGAATGACTCCATCTTGTTGCAAGGGCCGTCGCGCCAGTCCCAGAACGCGCCACCCCTCTTTTTGGAGCAGGTCGGCCGTAGCGCTGCCGGCAATGCCGCTAGATCCGGCTATCAACGCGGTGTTTGCCATGTGACGTTCCTTGAAGTTCTCGGTCTTTACAGATATCGCGTTCGACCCCAGACGACCATGCACCCCTAGGTGAGGCTGATCTGCGCGCCGGAACTTCGTGACGATCTTCTTTGCTTAATCCGCCAGCGGTTAGGAACCTCAGCAAAGCCACCCCCGTTGATCTCACCGAGGTGCACAAGGCCGCAGCGGCCAAAGCCGAGCCCTCTTTGCGTTTCCTGTCATCATCGGGAGCTGGTCTGCGAGGTCTGATGTGAACTTGGCTTCGCCTTCTTCGTTCCAACGCAATATCCTGCCGGCATCTCCAAGAACGCGGCGGCTATGCCGAACGAATGACGAGCCCCCTCAATGTTTGCAAGGTCCCCATGGAGACAGATGTCTTGATCGTCGGCGGAGGTCCCGCTGGCCTGAGTGCCGCTCTGATCCTGGGCCGATGTCATCGCAAGGTTCTTGTTTGCGATGACAACAAGCCGCGCAACAGATTCTCTCACGCAGTTCATGGCCTGCTTGGTCGCGAAGGATCGCCACCCTCGGCGCTCCTGGACGTAGCTCGCGGAGAACTTGCAAAATATCCCGGCATCAAGATGTGCCAGACGCGAGTAGTCGATATCGTTGCGGCTGGCGATCATTTCCAATTCGGATGTGAGGACGGGCTGCAAGGTACGGCAACCAAAGTTCTCCTCGCGACCGGCCTTGTTGATGAGCTTCCCTCATTGCCGGGCATTGAGCCCCTCTACGGCATCTCCGTTCATCATTGCCTGTACTGCGATGGCTTCGAGTATTTCGGCAAGCCTGTCGCTGCATATGGCAAGGGCGACAAGGGAGCAGCGCTCGCGATCATGATGAAGCACTGGATGTCCGATGTTGTCCTCTGCAGCGACGGCAGCGAGATCAACCCAGAGACAGCGAAGAACCTTGCAAACCACGGCATCGCCTTGCGCTCCGAGCGCATCACGTCACTGGACGGTAAGGACGGGCATCTGCAGACCATAAGATTTGAAAAAAGCCCGCCGCTCACCCGCGCGGCTCTCTTTTTTGCAACCGGCTGTCGTCAGGCATCGGATCTCTCGAAGCGACTTGGTTGCGCGCGCGACGAAAAGGGCGGCGTGGTGACCGACCCCCTAACCGAAGAAACGTCCGTACCTGGCGTCTACGTCGCGGGCGATGTCTCGCGCGACGTCCTCATGGTTTCGATTGCAATCGCGGAAGGCGCCAAGGCTGCGGTGGCGATCAACAAGGCCTTCCTCCGCCGCGACGGGTTATGCGAATAATCCGGGAAGCTGACGATGCACGGCATCCCGAGTGAAGAGATCGACGTCCTGATCGCCGCGCTCAAGGACATCGCGTCCAAAAGCAATACCGCGGCTCTGATGACCGTCGCGCAGCCAAACGCAGAATTTTGATCGCCGCTGACAAGTCAGAGCGAATGCGGTTCGACAATTTTTCGAGAAATTGGCCGGGGCGACATGATTCGAACACGCGACCCTTCTTGATCATTCCCCCGCGAGATAACTTTCAATTCTGTCTATCTCATCTGAAGAGAATTGAATCTGCGGCATGTCTTTGTGTCTTGAGCCAATCCCTTCGGACAGTTCAAACTCCAAACGCTCAGAGGAATACGAGCGCAGTCGTGTCCAGAGGTTCGGGGCATTCTTGAGCGGACTCGATGTCTCCGCAGTCAGCGCATGGCATTGGCCACAGTTTTTGCGAAGTAATGCCTCCCCTCTTGGAGCCTCGGTAGCGTGGCTTGGACCGTTAAAACAAAAGAACAGGAGTCCCGAGACTGCCGCGCGCCCACACTGTCGCATTCCATCCTCCGTCAACCGGGTGCACCGACGCGCAAGACGATCTGACACGTCACGCCAGCCTCTATGCTGCTATCCACGCATAACACGCGTTAACTTCCGCTTCAGACACTTGAATTTCGACAAGGTGCAAGACGCCGCTAAGGCGCGCGGCAATCGTGCGAACACTCCTTTCGCTTTTGCCGCTCATCTTGCCTACGACTTGGGCCTGCGCAGAGACATTATGTAGGCCGCGACGTCGCTAAGTTCACTTCGCGTCAGATGAACGTTCGGCATCGGCCCGTGCGAATTGAGAAGCCAGTTAGATATGTGCTCGGCCGATTGGTTCGGCTTGTTGGCAACTGCGGGAAAGCTTGGCACGTCAGCGTTTACAGTCGAGGTCGGTTCCTCTCCGATCAAGTGGCAATTTGTGCATAGCGCGCGAACAATGACACGCCCATTTTGGGGATCTGGCTTCTTAGGCTTTGTCGCGTCGGGTGCTTGGAAGGGCTCGCTATCGCTGGGCTGGCCCTGAGCCAGCGATGGCACTGCAGCAATGGCAAGGATAATCGCGCATAAGCCGGCAGCGTTACGTGCACGCCATTTAGTCGGCCCGATCATTTCGACGATCGATTGAAGCACCATAAGGGCGTCTCCAGATCTATTTATTACAATCTATTAGAACCGTATCGCGGGACGGGCCGTTTGCAATTGACATGGCTCAATCGGTGGACGTCATCATCTAAACTGCCTTGCGTCAAAGCTCCGAGGATTTCGAACGACACACTAACCGGAAGCGACTGCGCCTACAGTAAAATGACGCTTTCCAAATGCGAGCCTATTTCATTGTCTCGGCTGCTCTTCTCAAGGATGGCCAGGCGGATTATGCAGCCGGCTTTCCGTTCCCGTGCCTTTTGCCGATAGCCTCAACCATCCGCACATGACTGCGTGGGGCAATAGCGTGTTGATTCACTTCCGCAACTCCTTAGGCTCTGGAACTCTTTGAATTCAACGATCCGGCCCGATTCCGGCAAACGGCAATGGATTGGCCGCAGCCCATTCGAGATAGGTTTTGCGCTCGATCGGAGCGAGGGCCTGACGCAAAGCCGGCAGAAGTAGAACGTGTTCCGCTTCGACGTGATCCCGCCTGCGCTCAGCCACATGCCGCAAAAGATACGCCAGTGCATCACTCGCTGCCTTGCTGGACCGGGTCATGCGAAGCATCTCGACCACTTCATCATTGGCGAACTGGATTTCGCTGTGCTGACGATCGAATAGGGCCGCACAACGGCATTGCTCCTCATTCGGCCGACGTTCGAGCAACGGGTAAATGACCTCCTCTTGGAAGCGGACATGCCCTACCCAAGCTGCGCTGAAAATTTCAATGAGGCGTTGAGCGTGATTGTGGTCGGCTGCCTTTGGCAATCCGTCTGCGAGCGCGAGCAGCCCGCGGCATACTTCGAGTTGGAGAGCGTGGTCGGCAAGAAACCTTGCTCCCGGATGATCCTCGTCGAAGTGTGATGTTGGTACTTGTTCGGCCAATGGCGTAAAGGCTCCGGTTTCGGAAAGAAAATTTGCCTCTGCGGGCCCTTCGGACCTTGATCGAGATCAGTTCCGAGCCGCCGGGCGCCAAATATTTTTCGGCTCGGTCCGGCGTCACCGGCTGGCTTGCTGATTGCCGAGGCAGTAAAGTGCAGACGAGCCGAGTAGTGATCTCACGGTCATCCATGCTTCATGCGATTCTGGAGTCTGCCGTTTCCGCTATCCTGGCGATCGACGACGCCGGCCGCATCCAAAGCGTTAATCCGGCAACGGAAGCGATGTTTGGTTACAGCGCCGATGAAATGCTGAACCAAAATATCAAAATGCTGATGCCCCAGCCCTATCGCGCGGAGCACGACGATTATATCGGCCGACATATCAAGACAGGCGAGAGGCGCATCATCGGCATCGGCCGCGAAGTCCAGGGCCAACGGAAGGATGGCAGTATCTTCCCGATCCATTTGGCCGTCAGCGAGTTCATGGTCGACGGCCGGCGCTTTTTCTCCGGCATTATCAACGATCTCAGCGACCGGGCCGAGTTGCAAGATGAGGTGGACCGTCAGGCACGCCTATTCGAGACTGTTTTTCAGCACGTTCCCGAAGCTTTGGTCATCTCGTCGCCGGACGGGAAAATACTTCTCTTCAACCCCGCAGCCACGAAAATCTTCGGGTACGATTTGGCCGAAGCCACCGGCATGGCATGGGCAAATTTGTTCGGAGATGCCAACAGTCCGCGCCAGATCGAATTCGATATTTCTCGCTCGATCGATCAAGCACCAGACCTCAATCTCTCCGTCATACTGCGCCGTAAGGACGGCAGCACGTTTCCAGCCGAAGGAAACATAACTCAGGTCTTCGATCAGCAGGCCAGACCGACTGTCCGGGTGAGCCTATTCCGAGATGCCACAGAAACTCTCAGAAACAAAGAAGCGGCGGTCAAATCGCAACGTCTCGAGGCTATCGGACAACTCACCGGCGGCATCGCCCACGACTTCAACAACCTGCTCACGATCATCTCGGGCAACCTCGAGATTCTCGAAGAACAGCCTTTAAGCGAGCAAGATCGCGAACTTCTCGACCGAGCAGCGCGGGCGGCGGATTCGGGCGCACGGCTTACAAAGCGCCTCTTGACCTTCGCGCGCAGGCGCCATCTTGCGCACGCTGTCATCAACTTGAACGACCAAGTGCGCACCATGACGGAACTGCTCCGTCGTACGCTCGGCGATATGATCGAGCTCCGCTCCCAACTCGCGTCGCCGTTATGGCTCGTCCGCGCCGACGCCGGAGAAGTCGAAGCGGCCGTCTTGAACCTCGCCATCAACGCGCGCGACGCGATGCCGGAAGGCGGCACCTTGGCAGTCAGAAC
>Ga0180218_1001150_pt1 | contig 16963 bp, 15 predicted proteins | sample eDN3rd37CKraftBY_FD_151334 | JGI IMG/M metagenome (GOLD analysis project Ga0180218, IMG submission 151334) | Enriched backyard soil microbial communities from Emeryville, California, USA - eDNA 3rd pass 37_C Kraft BY (version 2) (version 2) | ecosystem: Environmental > Terrestrial > Soil >...
AGCGCAAGCCTCCGCTACATCGTGATCAACCTCGCGGCATCTACGCTTTTCCTCGTCGGCGTCAGCCTGATCTACGGCACTGCCGGAACGCTCAACATGGCGGCGCTCGGCGAGCGGATTCCGGCCCTCGACCCCTCGGAGCGGCGGCTGTTCGAGATTGGCGCGGCGATCCTCGGCGTCGCCTTTCTGGTGAAGGCTGCGGCGTGGCCGCTCGGCTTCTGGCTGCCGACCGTGTACGCGGCGGCGAGCGCACCGGCCGCAGCGCTCTTCGCGGTCATGACCAAGGTCGGCTTCTACGTCATTCTCAGAGTGGGATCGATAACCACCGAGGCCTCGGGAGGCGCCTCGATGCTCTTCGGGGAAGGGTGGCTGTTCGCGATCGGCGTCGCGACAATAGGCTTTGCGGCAATCGCCATGCTCGCCTCGCAAGACATGGGCCGGCTCGCCGGCTACAGCGTGCTCGTTTCGTCGGGGACCACGCTGGCCGCCATTGGCTTGGGCGGCACAGGCATGACGAGTGCGGCGCTGTACTATCTCGTGAGCTCCACATTGACGGTTGCAGCATTCTTCCTGCTGGTCGAGCTCGTCGAGCGCGGCCGGACTCCCGCCGACGATGTCCTGGCCGTGACGCTGGAGGCCTATGGCGCGGAGGAAGAAGAAGCCGAGGAAGAAGAGGAAGTCGGAGTTGCCATACCCGCTATCCTGGCGGTGCTCGGCATCGCGTTTCTGGCATGCGCACTGCTTCTCGCCGGCCTGCCACCGCTTTCCGGTTTCATCGCGAAATTCGCGCTGATCAGCAACCTCCTCGAGCAGCACTGGCTTACGGGCGGCGGCATCGTGTCCGTGCAGGGCTGGATACTGCTGTTCGTAATAATTGTCTCCGGTCTCACGACCGTCGTCGCTGTGACGCGCGCGGGGATGCGCACGTTCTGGACATTCACGGAGCGCGAGCTACCGCATGTTCGTGGATTGGAGCTTAGTGCCGTTGCTCTTCTCCTTTTTATTTGTGTCGTCCTCACCGTGCAGGCCGGCCCGATCATGCGTTTTATGCAACTGACCGCCCATGGGCTTGAGCTCGGACGCCCCTACATTGGCGCTGTGCAGGCGCAGCCAGGCGCCGCGCCTTTGAAGCAGGAGCGCGCGCCATGAGCCGATGGCTGCCGTTTCCCGTCATCTCCGCGATGCTACTGGGCACTTGGCTGCTCCTCAACGAGAGCCTTTCGGTGGGGCATGTCCTGCTCGGCAGCGTACTTGCAGTGACCGGATCATGGATCCTGGTGCGCCTCGAAGCCCCATCGCTACTCTTCAGACGGCTTTGGGTCATCGTCCAGCTGGGCCTCAAAGTGATCGTGGATATGGCGCGCTCGAACTACCGCGTCGCGCGCTTGACATTCAAGGACAAGCCCTTCCGGACGCCAGGCTTTGTCCGGATCCAGCTAAGCGTGCGCTCTCATTACAGCCTCGCTATTCTTGCGTGCATCATCACCGCGACGCCGGGAACGAGCTGGGTTGCCTATGAGCCAGCAGACAATGTGCTGATCATCCACGTCCTCGATCTCGTCGATGACGACGACTGGGGTGAGATCATCAGGGTCCGCTACGAGGGCCTGTTGAAGGAGATCTTCGAATGAGCGGGCTGATCCTGACCACCGCACTCACGTTGTCCAAGATCTTTCTCACGCTGGCGATGGCCGCCGTGGCCTTTCGCATCTTGCGAGGCCCGAGGGCGCAAGATCGCGTCATCGGCATGGATGCGCTTTACGTTAATGCCATGCTCTTGCTGTTGGTGTTCGGCATCGGCTCCGGTACGACGCTCTATTTCGAGGTGGCGCTGGCCATCGGTTTGCTGGGCTTCGTTACGACCGTTGCCATGGCGAAGTTCCTCATGCGCGGCGAGGTCATCGAATGAGCAAGATCGAAGACCTGCCGCTGTGGGCCGCTATTCTGATATCGGCACTGCTTGTCACAGGTTCGGGTCTGGCTCTGATTGGCTCGATTGGCTTGCTGCGCTTCAAGACTTTTTATGAGCGTGTCCATGCCCCGACGCTCGGGACGACGATGGGATTGTTCACCATCCTGGCTGCGTCGATGTTGTACTTCTCGCTGACTCAGACACGTGCGGTTGTCCACGAAGTGCTGATCGGAATATTCGTCACGACGACCACGCCCGTGACATTCATGCTTCTGGTTCAGGCAACGCTATATCGCGACCGCTTCGAGGGGTCAGACCCGCTATCCGGCCTCAGTGCCGAGCAGCCGCGCTCTGGCACGCCAGACGATGCAAATAGCTCTGCCACACCACGGAAAACGACCGGCTCATGATCAACGGATCGTCCACATCGCGACAGAGATGTCGCCTATAGGACAAGGAGCGGCCATTCGAACTCGGCGTTCGGTGACCAGACCGGCGCAAAGGCACTGTTCGCTTTCTCTGCATAGCTTCCGCCAGCCTCCGCCAGAAAACCCCCTCACTGCTGCGACGATAAGATCACCTTGTCGGCGGAACAGGCGAGCAGCAGGCGCGTTCAGTGAACGATGACACATAGCGGACGCCGCATCGAAGATTACTCCATGATCGGGGACTGCGAGACAGCGGCGCTCGTCCATCGGACGGGCTCCATAGACTGGCTTTGCTGGCCACGCTTCGATTCGGACGCCTGCTTTTCAGCGCTTCTCGGCGACGACGATCACGGCCGCTGGCTGATCCAGCCCGCGGGCGAGATTCTCGCCACGTCACAACGCTATCGTCCCGGCACGATCATCCTGGAGACCGAGTTCCGCACGGCGAGCGGATGTGCCGTGCTGATCGATTTCATGCCCCTGCGGGACGGCACGTCCAACATCGTCCGCCTCGTCGTCGGCCGGGAAGGGCGTGTCGACATGCGGATGCAGTTGATCATCCGCTTTGGATACGGTGTCGATGTCCCGTGGGTCCGGCGAAGCGGCAATACGCTGACGGCCATCGCCGGTCCAGACCTCCTGTCGCTCTTCACGCCGGTGACCTTACAGCCAGCCGGATTCACGACGGTTTCAACGTTTGCGGTCGAGGCGGGACAGACCGTCCCGTTCGTGCTGGCGTACAGCCCATCCCACATTCCGCCGGCTGATCCAGTCGCTCCCGATACCGCTCTTGCCGCCACGGAGAAATTCTGGAGCGACTGGTCCGCGCGTTGTTGTCCGGCCGGCGAGTGGACGGATGCTGTGTCGCGCTCGCTCATCACGCTCAAAGCGCTGACGTACGAGCCGACAGGTGGCATTGTCGCCGCGCCGACGACGTCGTTGCCCGAATTGCTCGGTGGCGAGCGCAACTGGGATTACCGCTACTGCTGGCTCAGAGATTCGACGCAGACGCTGCGAGCGCTGATGTCGGCCGGCTATTTCGACGAAGCCCGCGCGTGGCGAGAATGGCTGCTGCGCGCCGTTGCGGGTAGCCCCAAGCAGATGCAGATCATGTACGGGCTTGCCGGCGAGCGCCGGCTTACGGAGTGGCATGCAACGTGGCTGCCCGGATTCGGAAACAGCCAGCCCGTCCGCGTCGGAAATGCGGCTCATGTTCAGCTACAGCTCGATGTTTTTGGCGAGGTCATCGATACCCTCCACCAAGCCGGGCTCGGCGGTCTGGTACCGAGTGCGAGCGGATGGGATCTCCAGCTCGCGCTCCTCGATGAGCTCTCGGAGCTTTGGCGAAGGCCCGATCGCGGCATTTGGGAATCCCGCGGCGAGCCCCAGCATTTCACCTATTCCAAGGTGATGTCGTGGGTCGCGTTCGACCGGGCGGTGAAGTCGATCGAGATGTTCGGCCTCGAGGGCCCGCTCGAACGTTGGAAGGCCATTCGCCACGACATCCACGAGGATGTCTGCGCCAACGGCTACAATCGCGACAAGGATTGCTTTGTCCAGAGCTACACGACGGCTGAACTCGATGCGAGCCTGCTTCTGTTGCCGGCCGTTGGCTTCCTTCCTCCGGACGATCCGCGCATACGGCGCACGGTCGAAGCCATCGAGCGCGAGTTGACGTTCGACGGGCTGGTGCTGCGCTACAATACACATAAGGCCGACGATGGCCTGCCGCCGGGAGAGGGCGCATTCCTCGCCTGCTCCTTCTGGCTGGCGGACGCGCTCCTGCTGATCGGGCGCAAGGAAGATGCGCGCCGCCTCTTCGAACGGCTTCTCGGGCTTCGCAACAATCTCGGTCTTCTGGCCGAGGAGTACGATCCTCGCCAAAAGCAAATGCTCGGGAACTTTCCGCAAGCATTCTCCTGCATTGCCTTGATCAATACGGCCTACAATCTGGCCCAGGCCTACAAGGCCGGCGAGCCTTCGCGCGCTGTTCGCACAGACGAACCGGGGAGATCCTAGGCCCGCATTCCGGCCGATTTTCATCCCGAGGAGCGAAATGCCGGATAGAGGCTCATGCCGCCGTCGACGACGATCGAGGTGCCGGTAATGTAGTCGGCATCATCGGAGGCGAGCCATGCGGCAACCCGCGCGATGTCCTTTGGCTCGCCGATGCGTCCGTACGGGATGAGCTTCAGAAGCTCCTTTGCCTCAGAGGGATCCGACCATACATCCTCGTTGATAGGTGTCCGGATCGCGCCGGGCGCGATGGCGTTGACGCGGATACCTTCACTTGCGACCTCTTGCGCCAACGTTTTCATCATGAGCATCACACCGCCTTTGGATGCCGCGTAGTTCACGTGGCCGGCCCACGGGATCACCTGATGAACCGAGCTGATGCAGATAATCTTGCCGCGCGCTCGGGAACTCGACGGCTGCTCCTGACGGCGAAACTGGCGGATCGCCTGCTGCGCACACAAGAACTGGCCCGTCAGATTAGTGTCGATCACACTTTGCCACTGATCGAGCGTCAAATCGGCAATCGCACCGTCCTGCTGAATTCCGGCATTCGCGACCAGGATATCGAGCCGGCCAAACTCGGCCACGACGGCCTCGACCATGTCGCGTACATCAGCGCTCCGCGCGACGTCTGCGCGGATTGCGAGAGCATGGCTTCCACTCCGCTTGATCTCCCGGACGACCGTCTCGGCGGCTGAGGGATCACCGCGATAGTTGACGCCGACACGCGCGCCGGCCGCGCCAAGCGCAATGCTGATCGCGGCGCCAATACCCGAGCCGGCACCGGTGACGAGTGCCGTCTGGCCGAGAAGTGAGGGCATGATCAGCTCCGCACGCATCCAGCGTGTGATTGTTGTGGCGCGGTGACCGTGACCGTTCGATTTCCGCACGTATTGCACTGGGCTCTGACCGACCAGACCCGATCGCGCGGTGCCTGCACGCGCCCCATAACCGATGAAGCCCGTGGTCCGTGAAATCGTTCCTGCGTCCGTTTATCCGGGCCGGCAGGCGTTACGGCGGTGGCGGGATCGGTGCCAGGTCCAGCGGCTGATATTGAGCCAGCGTTTGCAAACCCGAAAAATTGGTCAGCTCGATGTAGCGCGCCCGGCTCGTGATCAGCTTCTCGGCGCGCAGCTGCTGTATCATGCGATTGAGATGAGGGACGCTCAGTCCCAGCACGTCGGACATGATCTCCTGCGAAAACGGGAGATCGAAGCCTCTGGCATCGGCGCGTTTGACCTCAAGCAATCGAGCATGGATCTCGAGAAGAAAATGCGCCAAGCGTTCGACGGGCGTGCGCCTTCCCAAGCCGACCAGATGCTCGGCATAGGTCGCGGTTTCCCGCATGGCGAGCCAGCTCAGAGCAAGTCCGAACTGAGGCCGCTGGTAGCAAAGATCGACATAGGTTTCGAGGCGACAGAAATTGTATTCGAGGTCACTCACCGCGACGACTGAGTAGTTCGAGCGATCCAGGAAGCTGACCGGGAAGCCGATGACGTCGCCCGGAAGGACCACATTCAGAACCTGTCGCTTGCCGTTGCGCAGCAATCTGTAGCGGATCGCATACCCTTCTCTGACGAAACAGAGATGCCGGTACTCGTGCCCGAAGATGATGAGATCCTGTCGCTTCTTGACCAAGTGATCGCTCTCGATGATCCGAGCCAGGCACTCGAGATCCGAAGCGTCGATCGTCATGAACCGCAGAAGTCTCGCGATGAGGGGGTGGCCGGCCAAGCGCTTCACCAGTTCGACTTTCATGCAGCCTCGCTCCTGGACAACCTGCGCTCGCTTATTAATCCAGAGTAATCATTTGAAACATGGAACGAAAGTGGGATTGACCGTATGGCTTGTCGCATTGGCTATTGTGGTTCACCGCTTCGGATCCGGTGCTCAGAACGGCTCCGCAGAGGCCACGTCGAACGAGAAAATTAGGAGCGAATCCGGAGAAGCGGCTCCAGTTCCCGAGGAGAAAACGAATGCCCAAAGATCCGAAGTTTGATGGCCCCTCTCGTCGCGCTTTGCTGCAAGCTGGCGCAGGTCTTGCGGGCGCAATGCTGCCATCGGCGCTCGCGTTCCCTGCCCTGGCCGTCGGTGAGCACGCACCTATCGGCACTTGGCCGGAAGGCTCGAAGGGCGGCACCGTCTATATCGGCGCCTCAGTGCCGCGCACAGGCACGTATGCGGTGCAGGGCGAGGATGAGCTGAAGGGCATGCAGCTCGCGATCGAGCATATCAACAGCGGGCACCCGCTAATGAAGGCGATCGCGCCCAAGGTGAACAACGGTTTGCTTGGCAAGAAGGTCGAGATCCTCGCGGCCGACAGCGCGGCCAAGCCCAATCAGGCCGTGCAGGCGCAGCAGACCTTCATCAACCAGAACAAGATCATCTGCATGACGGGTTCGACGTCGTCGGCGGTCGCGGTTGCACTCAACAAGTTCGCGCAGCGCGAGAAGATTCTCTATCTCGCGGGAATTTCGGGTTCGAACGACACCACCGGCAAGGACTGCGTGCGCTACGGTTTCCGCCAGAATTTCTACGGTGAGACGGCGGCGAACGCGATCGGCCCAGTGCTTGTGAAAGCCTATGGCAAGGGCAAGAAGGCGGCGTTCATGACGCCCGACTACACCTACGGCCATACGGTCACGAAGTCGGTCAACGACTACCTCACCAAGAACGGCGGCTGGACCCAGGTGACAAACCAGGTATCGCCGCTCGGCACGCAGGATTTCAGCCAGTATCTCACCAACATCGCCAACTCTGGCGCTGACGTGATCGTCAACGTCAACTGGGGGCGCGACGCCGTGCTTTCGGTGCAGCAGGCCAAGCAGTTCGGCCTGACGCCGAAAATGAAGATGGTGATCCCCTATCAGATTCCGTTCCTCGCCAAGGAAGCGGGGCCGGAGCTCATGGAAGGCGTCTATGCGGCGACGGATTTCTGGTGGACGCTGGAGGACAAGTACCCCCTCGCCAAGATGTTCGTCGAAGCCTTCGAGAAGAAGCACGGCTACAAGCCGGAGTGGGGCGCGGAGAATGGCTATGTCAGCTTTGCGCACTGGGCCCGCATGGTATCGGAAGCCGGCAGCTTCTATCCTCCGGATGTGATCAAGCAATACGAAAAGGGCGAGACTATCCCATCGCTGCTGGGTGATGTGCACTACCGCCCGGAGGATCATCAGTGCGTACGTCCGGTCGTCATCGTTCGCGGCAAGGCGCCGAAGGACATGAAGAACAAGGAAGACTTCTGGGAGGTTCTCGAGGTTCTTCCGGGCGAGCCGCTGATGCAGAAGCCCGACGCGTTCGGCTGCAAGCTCGGGGACTACACCTGAGGTGGACGACATGAGACTTCCCCAGCATCGCCCGATGCAGGGGAGGTCTCACCGTCCCTAGAGAGCGCGCAAACCGCGCGTCCCGATGGCGCATTTTTTCGTCCCCACCGCGGACCGCGGTCGCGGCGGGGACGATGTGACAGCCAAGACCGCAAAACTCAATCTGGGCATCGCCGCGCGCAAGTGCGACGGCAGAAAACGGATAGCCGCGTGTTAAACTGGGCTAATTTCATCTCGCAGTGCTTCAACGGGCTGGTGCTCGGCGCACTCCTCGCTCTGATCTCCTCCGGCCTGACAATCATCTACGGAACGCTTGGCGTTCTGAACCTCGCGCACGGCGCGATGTTCATGCTCGGCGGCTATGCCGGCTGGGTCGCCTGGACATACTCAGGCTCCTTCATCGTCGCTGTGGCAGCCGGCGCCCTGTTCGTCGCGGCCGTGGGCATCCTGATGGAACGGACCATCATCCGCTTCTTCTATCAACGTCCAGGCGAAGACCAACTGCTCGTCACGTTCGGCATCGGCATCGTGTTCGTCGAGGCGGTGCGGTTCGCTTTCGGCAGCCTCTCGAAAATGGTCCCGCCGCCCCCGATGTTCACCGGCATCACCAATCTCGGCTTCATGGTCTATCCGACCTATCGACTTGCACTACTCGGCATTGTCACGGTCGCGCTGGTCACGCTCTATCTCGTGCTCTACCGCACTCGGATCGGCATGATCGTGCGCGCCGGCATCGAAGATTCGGAGATGGTCGATTCGCTCGGCATCGACGTCGGCAAGGTGTTCATGCTCGTATTCGGTATCGGCGCGATGGCCGCCGGCTTCGCCGGCATTGTCAACGCGCCGGTCGTCTCGATCGCGCCCGACGTCGGCGAGTCAATTCTGGTGCAGACCTTCGTGGTGGTGGTGATCGGCGGCGTCGGCTCGTTCCCCGGCGCAATCCTCGGCGGCCTCATCGCCGGCGAGATCATCAGCATCACATCGATGTTCAATCCTGGCTACTCCTACGTCATGCTGTTTGCGGCGATGACACTGGTGCTGGTGCTGCGGCCCTACGGGCTGCTCGGCACAGCCGGTCGCGAATAGCGAGGGCGCATTCCATGCTGAAGCAACGCCCGTTCCTCGTCGAAATCCTGACTGCGCTCGGGCTGCTCCTCGCGCCGTTCATCCTGCCACATCTCGGCTTCACGCCGACCACGATGAGCCGCATCCTCGTGTGGGGCCTTTTCGGCCTCGGCTTCGACATCCTGTTCGGCTACACGGGGCTCTTGTCGTTCGGCCAGTCCGCCTTCTTCGGCACGGGCGGCATGGTCGCCGCTTATCTGCTGACGGTCTCGAACTTCCCCTACGGCACGGTTTCGTTGCTTCTCGGCATGATCGCTGCGGCGGCAACCGGCTATCTGGTCGGCCTCATCGCACTGCGACGAACCGGCATCTATTTCGCGATGATCACGGTCGCGATCGCGGAAGTATTCTTCTTCGTCGAGTTCAATCCCCTATCGGAATACACGGGCGGAGAGAACGGACTGCCGGGCGTGCCGCCGCCCTCGATCTTCCTCGGCGTCACGACGATCAAGTTCGACAGCGACTGGATGATGTATGCGTACCTTGCATTCTGGTACTTCATCGGGATCGTCCTCGCACTGCGCATTATCCGTTCGCCCGTCGGCGCCGTGTTGCGCGCGATCCGCGAGAATCCGCTCCGCGCGCAGGCGGTCGGCCATAACATTCACGGCTACAAACTGACCGCCTTCGTCATCGCCGCTGCCTATGCGGGCTTCGCTGGCGGACTGCTCGGCATGATGCAAGGCTTCATGCCGCCAGACGCCTTCATGTTCGATACGTCCGGCCAGCTCGTGATGCAGACGGCCATCGGCGGCGCCGGCACGCTGTTCGGCCCCCTGCTCGGCGCGACGGTATGGCTTCATCTATCCGACTTTTTCCAGACTGTTCTGAAGCTCGGCGCGACCTGGAAACTGGTGCTTGGCATCGTCTTCGTGCTTCTGGTCTGCTTCCTGCGCCGCGGACTGATCGGCGGTATCGTCGATCTCTACGAGCTGGCAACCGGCAGGCGGCCCAAGGACGAGGATCCAGGAGCCGAGGAAGAGAGGCCCCCCGCCGAAACCGAGATCGTCCGCAAGCCGGCGCTCGTACAGATGCTGCCCCATCACCCCGCCCCATCGGGCTATGAGGGCCCCATCCTCAAGGCGACGGGGCTGAGCAAGCGCTATGGCGGTCTCGTGGCCAACAGCGACATCGACCTCACGGTGGAGCGTGGCGAGCTTCGCGGCATCATAGGTCCCAACGGCGCCGGCAAATCGACTTTCTTCAAGATGCTTACGTGCGAGATCGCCCCTACCTCGGGAACGATCGTATTCGACGGTCGGGACATCACCGGCATGAGCGTCACCGACGTATGCCAGCTCGGTTTGACCAAGAGCTACCAGGTCAATCAGTTGTTCAACAGGCTGACTGTACGCGAGAATCTCACGATCGCCGCGCTCGCGGATGTACGCGGGAAGTTTCGTCTCGATCTGTTGCGTAATGCCGCTCGGATTCCGCATTTGGATGAGCAAGTCAACCATACGCTGGAGCTGATCAACCTCACGAAGCGGGCAGAGGCACCTGTATCGAAACTGGCCTACGGCGAGAAGCGGCGTCTTGAAGTCGGCCTCGCGCTCGCGACCTCACCGAGCCTATTGCTGCTCGACGAACCACTCGCCGGCATGAGCTCGCGTGAGCGCGTCGAAACGGTGCGCCTCCTGAAATCCATCAGTCAGGGCCGCACGATGATCATTATCGACCACGACATCGATTCGCTGTTCGAGCTCGTCGAACGGATTACCGTACTGCAGGAAGGGCGCGTCCTCGTCGAAGGAACACCTGCGGAAATCAAGAGCAACGCGCTCGTTCAGGAGGCTTATCTCGGCGGCGTGCATGAGGAAATCCACGCATGAGCCTGCTCGAAGTCAGTGGAGTGCACAGCTACTACGGCGACAGCCATATTCTTTTCGATGTCTCTCTGCGCATCGAGAGGAATGAAGTGGTGGCGCTGCTCGGCCGCAACGGAGCCGGCAAGTCGACGACACTCAAGAGCATGATGGGCGTGGTAACGCCTCGTCGAGGCTCGATCGTGTTCGATGGTGTGGAGATCGCGGGCAAGAAGAGCCACGACATAGCGCGCGCCGGCATGCAGTTGGTCCACGAGGAGCGCCGCATATTCGGCAGCTTGACCGTCGAGGAGAATCTCGTGCTTGCGGGCCTCACGGCCGACACGCGCTGGCCGCTGGGCCGCGTCTACGAGATGTTTCCGCGGCTGAAGGAACGGGCCGGAAACTATGGCACCGAACTCTCGGGCGGCGAGCAGCAAATGCTGGCCATCGCGCGGGCCCTCGTCCGCGATCCCAAGATCATTCTACTCGATGAGCCCTTCGAGGGCCTGGCGCCGGTCATCGTGCGCGATCTTGTCAAAGCCTGCCGCGATCTTGCCGATGCCGGGCAAACCATCGTTCTCGTGGAGCAAAATCTCGCCGCCGCGCTGATGCTGGCGCAACGCGCTTACATCATCAGCAACGGACATATTGCTCACGAAGGCACCACCAGCGAAATCAAGGCGCATCCACAGCTGCTTCAGAGATATCTGGGCATCTAGGCGCGCCGTGAGCGTTCATCGATCTCGTTGACGCCCGGCGGACTTCACTCGGGCAGGCGTCGCGCGGGCGTTAGAGGCATTGGGGGATCGTCACCACGCGAGAGCGGGAAGCGCGGCAATCGGGCGAAAGGGCTTGTCTGCGTACAAGCGCGCCAGCGCACCGGATTCCAAGCCACCCGGCATATGGACCCCGCTCGCGATGAACAGGGCATCCAGGCCCGCTCCGTGCGCGCCGCGTATGTCGGTGTTGATGCCGTCGCCGATCGCAAGCACATCAGCCTTCGATATCGGTGCGTTGGCGATGTTGGCCAGCGCTGAAAGCGCCTCGGCATATATCGGAGCATAGGGCTTGCCAGCGTAGCGCACCTCGCCGCCTCTGGCTTCGTATTGGGCGGCCAGCGATCCGGCACAATACACAAGTCGACTGCCACGTTCGACCTTGAGGTCCGGGTTCGCGCATATCATCGGCAGCCGACGCGCCAGCAGGCCAGTGAACAGATCATAGTAGTCGTCGGGCGTTTCTTTACTGTCATCGTGAAGGCCCGAGCACACCACCAGCTCCGCATCATCCGCGTCTACGAGCCTGACCAGCTCGCCGTCGAACAATCCGAGGTCACGCTCGGGGCCAACGTGGAACACAAGACGGCCGGGCATGCTTCGCAGCATAGACCGTGTAACGTCGCCGGAGGTCGTGCCGGTGTCGTAGGCATCGTCCGGTACGCCCAACGAACGCATGTGATGGGCTACGGCTGTGAACGGTCGCGGGGCATTGGAGATCAACATGACGATGCCGCCGCCCGACCGAAAGGTTTTGCAGGCATCGCAAGCCGACGCGATGGCCTCGGCCCCATTGTGCATCACGCCCCAAACGTCGACGAGCCAGGCCCGGTACTTCCGCCCGATATCGCCAATCGATGTGTGAATGGGAATCGAAGAGATCAAGGTCGTCATCTGCCTACTGATACCTGAAGCTGCCGCGGCCCCCGAGCCATGGTGAGGAAGTGGCGCTCGACGGACCCTATCCCGCTCGGGGCGCGAGACTATTGACAGACCTGGGAGCAGACAAGCGTGCCTGCTGGCAAGCTAGTCTTTCGACTATATCATTTGCCCCCTTTCACAAAGAGGCTGGCGTCCGCCGGTGCTCCAACATACTCTTCGGCAAAAGAATAGAAAAACAGAACCCAGGGAGGACGCCTCGATGAACAAGGCCCGCGGACTTATTTTGGCTCTCGGCACCGCCATGGCCATGGCTTTGGCGGGCCAAGCCACGGCACTGGATCAACGCTTCAACGACACGGACGGCGACCTTGTCGCCGACACCCCCACGGAGGCCAAGGATCAAATCGATCCTCCGGTGCTCATCTTTGCCTATACGCCGGTGGAGGATCCGGCGGTCTACGCCAAGGTGTGGGATGGATTTCTGAAGCACATGGAGAAGACCACGGGCAAACGTGTGCAGTTCTTCCCCGTGCAGTCCAACGCCGCACAGATAGAGGCAATGCGCGCCGGCCGTCTGCATGTGGCCGGGTTCAACACCGGGGCCACGCCGCTGGCCGTCAACTGCGCGGGTTTCGTTCCGTTTGCCATCATGTCGTCCAAGGACGGTATCTACGGGTACCAGATGGAACTGGTTACCTATCCGGGCTCCGGCATCGACAAGGTCGAAGACCTGAAGGGCAAGAAGGTCGCCTTTACGGCCGAGACCTCAAATGCGGGTTTCAAGGCGCCTTCCGCCATACTGCGCAAACAGTTCAACCTGGTTGTCGGCAAGGATATCGAGCCGGTCTTCTCCGGCAAGTACGACAATTCAATTCTGGGAGTCGTGAACAAGGACTATCCGGCAGCCGCTGTTGCCAATTCCGTCCTCAAGCGCATGATCGCGCGGGGAGTGCTCAAGGCCGACCAGATCAAGAGCTTGTACACGTCGGACAGTTTTCCAACGACCGCTTATGGAGCCGTCTACAATCTCAAACCCGAGCTCGCTAAGAAGATCCAACAGGCTTTTTTCACATTCCCTTGGGAAGGTTCAGGCCTGCTCAATGAATTCAAGAACAACAAGCCGCCGATTGATCACTTCCTTCCCATTACCTACCAGAAGCATTGGAAGATCATCCGAGATGTCGATGCGGCAATGAACGTATCCTACGCCTGTAAGTAGGGTACGCGCGTGCTTCGCATCGACAATCTCGTCAAGCGCTACCGCACCGGCGACGAAGCCCTCAAGGGCATTTCCTTCGAGGTGCCGGGAGGGCAGGTCGTTGGACTCATCGGTCCTTCGGGCGCCGGCAAGTCGACGCTCATTCGCTGCATCAACAGGCTGGTGGACCCCACCTCCGGCACTGTCCGCCTCAACGATGTGGTCGTAACGGACCTGACGGGCGCGCGTCTCAGGGCCATGCGCCGACGCATCGGGATGATCTTTCAGGAGTTCGCGCTTATTGAGCGTCTGTCCGTGATGGAGAACGTCCTGTCGGGTCGCCTTGGCTACGTGCCGTTCTGGCGCTCGTTCCTGCGTCGCTTCCCCGCCGCCGATGTCGAGAAGGCGTTTCGTCTGCTCGATCGCGTCGGTTTGAGCGACCATGTCGACAAGCGCGCCGACGCGCTGTCCGGCGGCCAGCGCCAGCGCGTCGGCATTGCCCGCGCCCTCGAGCAGGATCCCGAGCTCTTGCTGGTCGACGAGCCGACGGCAAGTCTTGATCCCAAGACCTCGCGCCAGATCATGCGGCTCATCTGCGAGATCTGCGCGGAGAGAAAACTCGCCGCCATCATCAATATCCATGACGTGGCTTTGGCCGTGATGTTCGTGGACCGCATCATCGGATTGCAGGCGGGCCGCGTCGTCTACGACGGTCCGCCGGGCGGTCTCGATCAATCCACGCTGGCTGCCATCTACGGTGAGGAGGACTGGGCCGCGCTCTCGGCCAAGCACAAGGAGGACGCGGACGACGCTGCACTCGCGCAGGCAAGGGTGATCACGACCAGCTCGCTCGAGGCTGGCGTATGACTGTCGCGGCGAGCAAGGTCCGCCATTGGCGACGCCAGCCGTTCATCGAGAGCGCTTGGCTACGCTGGGGTCTCTATGCGGCCGCCCTGATCTATCTTGCCCTGGCGTTCGGGTCCATGCAGGTCAACTGGGTGCGCCTGTCGGAGGGGGTCGTGCGCGGCTGGCGCTTTGTCGAGGGATTCCTGCATCCCAATTTCACGTCGCGCAGCGAGGACATCATCATCGGCCTGCGTGAAAGCATCGCCATGACCATCTGCGCCACGGTGGCGGGAATTGCTCTGTCCGTTCCGGTGGGTGTCGGTGCAGCGCGCAACATTTCACCCCGGCCCGTCTACTATCTCTGCCGCTCCATCGTGGCCGTCGCCCGCTCGTTCCAGGAGATTCTGTACGCCATCTTCTTCGTGGCAATGTTCGGTTTCGGCACGTTCGCTGGATTCCTGACCATCACCTTTGCGACGATCGGATTTCTGGGCAAGCTCCTCGCCGAGGATATCGAGGACATCGATGCGGGACAGGTCGAGGCTATTCGCGCCACGGGAGCATCGTGGATGCAGGTGTTGAATTTCGGCGTAGCGCCCCAGGTTCTGCCGCGGCTGATCGGCCTGTCACTCTACCGCTTCGACATCAACTTCCGCGAGTCCGCGGTCGTGGGAATCGTCGGCGCCGGCGGCATCGGAGCAACCCTCAATACCGCCATCAGCCGGTACGAGTATGACGTCGCCTCGGCGATCCTGATCCTCATCATTCTGGTCGTTCTGGCCTGCGAATACTCGTCCAGCCATATTCGCCGTTGGGTGCAGTGATGCCTGTCTCCAGCGCCACCGGCCAGCCTGAATGGTCGCGACGCACGAGTGCCGAGCAATTGCTCGCCTGGTTCTGCTGGCTGGCTCTCGCTGCCGTCACGATCGCGGCATGGCGGTTGATGACCAAGGATACGATCTGGGAGTTCGTGCTTTCCGCGCCCGGCCAAGCGGCGGACATCGGCAGTCGCATGTTCCCGCCACGCTGGAGTTATATCGAGAAGCTCTGGTGGCCGATGTGGGAGACGCTCAACATCGCCACTATAGGGACGCTGCTGGCCATGCTGCTCGGCATTCCCCTCGCCTTTCTGGCCGCGCGCAATACGACACCCAGCTTCTACATCGTCCGCCCTCTGGCGCTGCTCGTCATCGTCGCATCGCGCTCGATCAACGGCCTCATCTGGGGGCTGCTGCTGGTGTCCATCATCGGGCCGGGCCCGCTCGCCGGGACCATTGCCATCATGTTTCGATCGCTCGGCTTCATCGGCAAGCTGCTTTACGAGGCAATCGAGGAGATCGATCAGTCCCAGGTTGAGGCCATCGTCGCAACCGGCGGCTCACCCTTGCAAGTGATCGACTACGGTATCGTGCCGCAGATACTGCCGGCGGTTGCAGGCATTTCGGTCTATCGCTGGGACATAAATATACGGGAGTCCGCGGTTCTCGGGCTCGTTGGCGCGGGCGGCATCGGGCTTCAACTCGATGCGTCGCTTGCCACCTTGGCCTGGCCCCAAGTCACGATGATCCTGATCGCCATTCTCAGCGCTGTACTTCTTAGTGAATGGGTATCGGCAAGAATTCGGCACGCGATCATATGAGTGGCGAGGTCAGACTCGCTGACAGCCGGGCTATCAATCGAAGCCGATCCGTTCGACGCGACAGAGCTGTCCACGGATATCGGCCGACCCGGAAATGGGATCATAGGGGCCGTTGTAGCTGAGCGCGGCGTTGATGTTCACGTCGAGCACGCCATGCTCGGGCGACGCTTCCATGGGGCGCCACCAGCCCATGCCCGTACTCACGACATTCGCCTGCTGCGCGTCTGAAAGCTTAAGCTTCAGCCGACAATGTCCCGCCACTTCTGCCACTTCCAAGCGCACCCAGTCGCCATCGTCCAGACCCTGAGCACGCGCCGTATCCGGGTTCATGAGAAGGAGTGGATCGGGTGAGACCTTGAGCGCCCAGGGCTGGTCGCGGAAGCGCGAATGATGGTAGCTCTTTTCGCGGTCGCCAGTGACGACGACCAGCGGGTAGCGCGTGCGGACCTCGGCAGCCTTGCCATCGCGCTCCGGCGGGACATAGCCCGGCAGCGGATCGAGCCCCAGTTCTTCGAGTTGAGGTGAATAGAGTTCGATCCGACCCGTTGCCGTAGGAAACGGTCGGCTTGTGGGGACGGGCTCGGCAGAGACTTGATGAAAGCCCTTGGCCTCCAGCATCTCGATCGTAATGCCACTATCGCCGAGAAGATGCGTGTTGAGTTCACGCTGAGAGCGCCACGGCATGAGGCGCGCCGTTACCGCCTGACGAGCCTCCAGACGGTCGAGAAGAGGCGCTGCGATGCCGATCTCCGTGCGTGCCTCGCCCTGCGGCGGAACGACTGCGCGCGTAAAGACGACCGTTGGACCTGATGGTACGAAATGTACCTCTTCCTCCTCGAGGGCCGTCGTCTTGGGAAGCACAATGTCAGCCCACTCTGCCGTGGGCGTCATCTGGTGAGCGGCAACGGCGACGAAGTCCAGCGAACGCAAGGCGGCAATAGTTCTACGCGCGTCGGGATACGTCACGAGAATGTTCACGCCGCTGGCATAGAGGGCCCGCACGGGGT
>Ga0180218_1001152_pt1 | contig 16960 bp, 18 predicted proteins | sample eDN3rd37CKraftBY_FD_151334 | JGI IMG/M metagenome (GOLD analysis project Ga0180218, IMG submission 151334) | Enriched backyard soil microbial communities from Emeryville, California, USA - eDNA 3rd pass 37_C Kraft BY (version 2) (version 2) | ecosystem: Environmental > Terrestrial > Soil >...
GTCGAACTCCGCCGTCCCGTCGGGGAGGGGGCTCGTCCGGGCCGTCGCCCCGGCGATCCAGATCGAACCCATGGCCGGCGCGGCCACCACGGCCGCCACGGGCCTTTTGCCCTGGATCAGGGCGATGTTGACGCTGTATTCGCCGGTGCCGCGGATGAAGTCGCCCGTACCGTCGAGGGGATCGACCAGGAAGAAGGAGGCATCGACATGCTCGCCGCTGCAGGTTTCCTCCGCCACGACCGGCACCCCGGGCCAGGCTTCCTCGAGCCGCTTGAGGATCAGTTGCTCGGCCGCGAGATCCGCCGCTGTGGTGGGGGTTCCGTCGTCCTTGGTGCGCTGGTCGAGAAAGGCGGTTTCCATGTCGCGCAGGACACGGCCCGCCTCCACGGCGATGTGAGCGAGCTTCAGGGCGATTTCGTCCGGGGTATGACCATCGAAGCGCATCATCGATTTGTGCCCGTTCCCTCGAGATCTGTCGATCTCTTTTTGCCCGCTTCCCAAAGAACTCGTTGCCGGGTATCCGGGTTCACGTTCTCTTTCCTGTTTGGCTGTAGGGGTACGCGTCGAAATCTCGATTTCATGAACCTATAGCTGACATTACGGTGCCTCCGGAGCCCCCATGGCCACGATCTCGCTCGATTCGCTCGACCTCGCCGCTCTCCTCTGCTCGCGCGTCTGCCATGACGTGATCTCGCCGGTGGGCGCGATCGTGAACGGGCTGGAGGTCCTCGAGGACGACAGCGATGCCTCCATGCGCGATTTCGCGCTCGACCTGATCCAGAAGAGCGCCAAGCAGGCCTCCGCGCGCCTCCAGTTCGCGCGCCTCGCCTTCGGGGCCGCCGGATCGGCCGGCGCTTCCATCGATCTCGGCGATGCCGAGCAGGTGGCCCGGGGGCTCTTCCTGGACGACAAGATCAGCTTCTCGTGGTCGTCGCCCCGGCTCCTGTTCCCGAAGAACCGGGTGAAGCTGCTCCTCAACCTGGTCATGATCGCCACCACGGCGATCCCGCGGGGCGGCTCGATTGCCGTGACGGTGACGGGCGACGCGGAGAACTGCGCCTTCACGATCGTCTCGAAGGGCCTGAACGCCCGCATTCCCGCCCATTCCGAGGCGCTGCTCGCCGGCAATTCCGAAACCGGCACGGTCGATGCCCACGGCATCCAGGTCTATTACGCCGGCATGGTGGCCCGCGCCTCGAACATGAGCATCGTGTTTGGGATCGAAGGCGACGAGGTGACGATCAAGGCTGCGACGGTTTGATTTACGCCTTGTAGGCGACGAGAACCGCGCCCGATGCGATGAGCGCGATGCCGATCCAGTTCGGCATCGCCAGCTTCTCTCCGAGAAACAAGACGCCGAAGACAGCGACGAGCACGACGCTGAGCTTGTCGATCGGGGCGACGCGCGCCGCATCACCGAGCTTCAGGGCCCGGAAGTAGCAGAGCCAGGATGCGCCTGTCGCGAGCCCGGAGAGGACGAGGAAGAGATAGGTCCTGCCGGAGACGGATGTGGGGGCCTGCCACTGGCCCGTGCCGATCAGGATTGCCCCGAGCACGATCAGGATCACGATGGTTCGAATGAAGGTCGCGAAATCCGAATTGAGGTTTTCGATGCCGACCTTGGCGAAGATCGCCGTCAGGGCCGCGAAGGCCGCGGAGAGCAGGGCCCAGAACTGCCACGACAAAAGAACGGATTTCATAGGAACCTCCATGCGCGTGCATCGTGCGGCCCGGGAGCTTGCGCCGGCGATGCAATCCTGAAAGCGGGTCCGCTTGCGCGTTCGATGCTCACGGGCCAACAAAAAAGCCCGGGCTCGAGCCGGGCTTCTTTGAATTCCTGCCGGTCGCGACGATCAGATCGCGATGCGCTCTTCCGCCTCGTTCGGCTCGCGAAGCACGTAGCCGCGGCCCCAGACCGTTTCGATGTAGTTGCGGCCCTGCGAGGCATTGGCGAGCTTCTTGCGCAGCTTGCAGATGAAGACGTCGATGATCTTCAACTCCGGCTCGTCCATGCCGCCGTAAAGATGGTTGAGGAACATCTCCTTCGTCAGGGTCGTGCCCTTACGCAAGGAGAGGAGCTCCAGCATCTGGTATTCCTTGCCGGTCAGGTGAACGCGGGCGCCGCCGACTTCGACCGTCTTGGTGTCGAGGTTCACGATCAGGTCGCCGGTGGTGATCACCGACTGGGCGTGACCCTTCGAGCGGCGGACGATCGCATGGATGCGGGCCACCATCTCGTCCTTGTGGAACGGCTTGGTGAGATAATCGTCGGCGCCGAAGCCGAGGCCCTTCACCTTGTCCTCGATGCCGGCCATGCCGGAGAGGATCAGGATCGGCGTCTTCACCTTCGCGACGCGGAGCGTCCGCAGAACCTCGTAGCCCGACATGTCGGGGAGGTTCAGGTCGAGAAGGATGATGTCGTAATCGTAGAGTTTGCCGAGGTCGATGCCCTCTTCTCCGAGATCCGTCGTATAAATGTTGAAGTTCTCGGACTTCAGCATCAGTTCGATGCTTTGCGCAGTCGCGCTGTCGTCTTCGATCAGAAGTACGCGCATGTTCAATCCCCAGCCCTTGCCCTTGAGCCTTCGAGCAGCGGACAGCCGCCCATCCACCACCGGGCCTGCGGCGGATGCTCTTTTGAACTGATTCGAAACGCTAATTCAGAATGGTTAACAAACACTGATTCTGGGATGCAAGCGCTTAACGACCTGGAGAGGCAGATCATCTGCCGAAGGCGATAAACCTGTGGATTCTGGGTAACCATAGGGAACCGCCTCACATCATCCCAAATTCTTGTAACCTAAGCGTTTCAGGTGAACCCGGAGGCGGATCCGAAGCGGCCGCACCCGTGATCGCCCCAGTCTTAACGAAATCGGTAAACGAAACGTTTACGAGACCCGGCGGCGGCCGTCCCGGCGCGCGGCGTCCCCCAGGGGAGCGCCCAGGGTAGGAAATTTTTTGTCGCAGCCGGTAAGGAAAGCTCAACTTCCATGGGCGAAGGTGACGCATGTCTGGCGGATAACTGAGCGATCCGTGAGATGCAGTGAAACAGCGACGTGTGGAGTTCAATCAAGATGAAGTCGCGGGATACGCTCATCCGCCTCAAGCGCTTTCAGGTCGACGAGAAGCGTCGCCGGGTGGCGCAGATCGAGATGATGATCTCTGAGTTCGACCGCATGGCGGCTGACCTGGACCGGGAAATCGCCGCGGAGGAGCAGAAGGCCGGCATCGCCGACCCGAACCACTTTGCCTATCCGACCTATGCGCGCGCTGCCGCCCAGAGGCGGGACAACCTCCGCCACTCGGCCCAGAACCTGCACATCCAGCTCGACGATGCGAAGGCCGAACTCGGCGAAGCGTTCGAGGAGCTGAAAAAGGCCGAGAGCCTGGAGGACCGCGAGCGGACCCTCGATGCCGCCATCGCCCAGGCCGGGCACGGTCGCGCGGTTCGCGCATCGGCCTGACAAACGGCTTCCATGAATCTGGCGAAAGGGCGCGTCCGGCGAGGGCGCGCCCTTTTCCTATTCCGGAGACCTCAGAACGGGAACGTGAGGCGCTGCCTCCAGGGGAAGGAAGCCGAGGAGGCGGGGATCGTCGGCCACCTCGATGGCGCGCCGGTACGGCGTGAAGCCCGAGCGCATGTAGAAGGGCAGGGCGCCCGGCGAGTCGAGCGTGCAGGTATGGACGAAGAAGCGCTCGACCGGCCGGGAAAAGGCCCGCTCGACGGCTTCGTTCATCAGGAAACGTCCGGCGCCTTTGCCGATGAAGCCGGGGACGAGCCCGAGGAAGGCCAGCTCGACCTCGACCTCGGGGCGGAAATCGAGTTCGAGCAGGCCGACATCGGCCGTGCCGTCGTGCAGGGCGTAGGCCTCGACCTTCGGATCGTCGAGGATGGCCGCCAGCTCGTCATCCGGCATCATCGCCCGGCTGAACCAGAGCCATGGTTCCCCGATCGTCCTGAACAGGGCCCGGTAGCGCCGATGGTCGCCGTCGATGCGCTGAAGGCTCCAGCCCTCCGGCGTCCGGAACGGTGGAAGGGCGGGGCGCTGCCGCATCTCGAGATAGGTGACGATCGTCGCGATCTTGCCCGGCGGCAGGTCGGTATAGCCATCGAGGTTGAGAGTCGCCGCAGGTTCCGCCGTCATACACCCATGCCTTGTGAAGTCGGAGAAGGAGAGGAGCTGCGCTGCTTGATAAGGGGATTATTCCCCGGCGTCACGCCTCTTCGATCAGGCTTCATGCGGTCGTGAATCTCGCTCCTGCGGCGGATGCCCCCTTGGACCTTATGACATGGCCCGGGAGGGCATAATCCCCTTGCAGACCAAAGGGATTGTGGGCAGAGAAGAAACAACGAGGGAGTTCTGCCGGCTCGATGAAGAATGCGCGTGAGTTCATTTGGCCCGTGATCGGGCTGCTTGCCGTCGTCGTGTCGGGCTGGCTTCTTTATCGTGAATTGCGGGGGATGTCCCTCGACGATGTCTGGGACAGTCTGACGGCCGTTCCGATGCATCGGTATGCTCTCGCGGCACTCTCCACCCTCGTGGCCTATGCGGCCCTGGCCTGGTACGATCGGATCGCCCTGCTGCATCTCGGCGTGCGGCATATCTCGTGGCTGTTCGTGTCGATCACGTCCTTCACGACCTATGCCCTGTCCCACAATATCGGCGCTTCGGTCTTCTCCGGCGCCGTCGTGCGGTATCGGGCCTATACGTCGAAGGGCCTGGGCGCGCCCCAGATCGCCGTGCTGGTCGCCCTGTGCTCCTTCACTTTCGGTCTCGGCACCATTCTCCTCGGCGGGGTCGTGCTGGTGGCGGATCCGACCCTGCTGCACCGCCTCGAGGATCTTCTGCCGTCCATGCTGACCAACCCGGCGACGGCCCGCGTTGTCGGCTTCCTGCTTCTCGGGTTCGTCGCGCTTTACGTGGTGGGGTCCATCCTGCACCTGCCGCCGCTCGTGATCCGCAAGGCGAAGCTGGAATATCCCCGTCCCGCCGTGATGGTGCGCCAGCTGATCGCCGCGCCGCTCGAGCTCCTGGGCGCGGCCGGCATCATCTATTTCGTGCTCCCGGCCCATCTGGAGCCGAGCTTCATCATCGTGCTCGCGGTCTTCCTGGCCTCCTTCTCGGCCGCCCTGGTCAGCCATGCGCCCGGCGGGCTCGGGGTGTTCGAGCTGGTCTTCCTGACGGCCATGCCGGACATTCCCAAGGCCGACGTGCTGGCCGCCCTCATCATCTTCCGGCTCTTCTATCTGCTGATCCCCTTCGCGCTCTCGCTCGTGGTCGTGCTGATGTTCGAGCGGGCGCGCCTGGCGCAGGCCTGGCGCGGGCGGGCGGGAACTCCCGACGGCGCCGTGCCGCCGCCGCCTCTGTCCTCCTCTTCCGAGAAATGAACCCTTTCTGGCGGCGCCTGCGCTTCGGCCTCTCGACGCTGCTCGGCGTCAGGCGGCTCGGCTTCTTCATCCCGTACCGCTATGCGAGGAGTGTCGAGGCGCAGGACTACCCGGCCTTGCGCCCGCTCTTCGAGGCGGCGCGGCCTCGCTTCTCGGAGGTGCTCGCCGCCATCGAGAGCCACGGGGAGGAGCTGCGCGCCATCCTGCGGGGCGGGGGAGGGCCGGCGCGCTTCGACCAGAGCTGGTTCCCGCGCCTCGATGCCGCCGCCGCCTATGCCATCGTCCGCCGGGAGAAGCCGCGCCGGATCGTGGAGATCGGCTCCGGCCATTCGACCCGCTTCATGGCCCAGGCGGTCCGGGACGGGGGGCTTCCCACCCGGATCACCTGCATCGATCCCGCCCCCCGGGCGACGCTGCGCAAGCTCGACGTGGAGCATCGGCAGGCGCTCCTGCGGGACGCGGATCCGGGCGTATTCGAGACCCTGGAAGCCGGGGACATCCTCTTCATCGATTCCAGCCATATCGCCATGCCGGGCACCGATGTGGACCGCCTCTTCCTCGACGTGCTGCCGCGCCTTGCGAGCGGCACCCTGGTCCATGTCCACGACATCACGCTGCCCCATGCCTATCCGTCGGTCTGGGACTGGCGCGGGTACAACGAGCAGCTGCTCGTCGGGGCGCTCCTGCAGGGAGGCGGCTACGAACTCGTTTTCGCGAGCCATCACGTGGTGAGAAACAGCAACGACGCCCTGTCCCGTGGCGTCCTGTCGGAAATTCCGCTCGTGCCCGGCGCGCACGAGACGAGCCTGTGGCTGCGGAAGCGGTAGCGGTAGCGTCTAAGCGGTGACCGTCGGCCGATGGCCCGGCTCCGGCACGGCGATGCCGGCTTCCATGTATTCGTTGAGCTTGTTGCGCAGGGTGCGGATCGAGATGCCGAGGATCCGTGCCGCATGGGTCCGGTTGCCGAAGCAGGAGGCGAGGGTGTCGAGGATGAGGTGACGCTCCACGTCGGCGATGGTGCGCCCGACCAGGATGCGCCTCAAGGCATCGATGGCCTGTTCCGCTTCGGGCATCGTCGAACCTGCATTCGTCTGGGCTGAACCTTGCTGTTCCAACGAATCCGAGATGCCGAGCACGATGCGAACCTGCCTTAAGGGAAGTGATTCAGGAGTATATGCTCATTCTATGGTTAGGAAGGTCTTAACGGCCGAGCTTCCCGCCCATGAAAAAGGCGCCGGTCGGGTGACGGGCGCCTTCTATCGGGGTCTCTTGAGGGGCTTACTGGCGGTATTGCTGGATGCGCGTGGTGCGCAGGCCGGCCAGGCCATGCTGGTCGATCGACATCTGCCAGCTCAGGAATTCCTCGGTGGTCAGCGTGTAGCGCTGGCAGGCCTCCTCGAGGCTGAGCAGTCCGCCGCGGACGGCTGCGACGACCTCGGCCTTGCGGCGGATGACCCAGCGGCGGGTGCTGGACGGGGGAAGGTCGGCAATCGTCAGGGGACTGCCGTCAGGCCCAATGACATACTTGACCCTTGGGCGGTGGGGTTCGGTCATGATACGCTCACACAAAAATTCAACGACCTTTGACAGGCTCGAACCTACGTGACGGGGCTTAATGTTTCCCTAAGCCCATCAGGTGGTTACGAGAATGCCTAAGCTTAGCCATAAACGTTAACGTTGGCTTATTGCGGCGCATTTTCCCTTTAAGAATTGTGGCGGAGTGCATCGGACGGGAAGAAACGGCCGCATCTTCGGGTCGCTCCGAAGCTCCACCAGCGTGTCGACGCATCGTCCGAGTCGGACCCAAAGGGCCCGCCCGTGAAAATCGGTCCACTTTTCCGCACGATGGGTTATAGAAGGGCTTTGCAACCCCTCCCGTGCGCCGCCTTGAACGGCGCCTCTGGATGGAAACATGCTCAACTCACTCGACCTTCCCACCGATCCCTCGAAGACCCGTGTCGTCGTCGCGATGTCGGGCGGCGTGGATTCCTCCGTCGTCGCGGCCCTGCTCAAGCGCGAGGGCTACGATGTCCTGGGCATCACGCTCCAGCTTTACGACCACGGGGCCGCCGCGCACCGAAAGGGTGCCTGCTGCGCCGGCCAGGACATCTACGATGCCCGCCGGGTAGCGGAGGCCATCGGCATCCCCCATTACGTGCTCGACTATGAGGCCCGCTTCCGCGAGGCCGTGATCGACCGCTTCACCCAGAGCTATCTGGCGGGCGAAACGCCGATCCCCTGCGTCGAATGCAACCGCTCCATCAAGTTCCGCGATCTCCTGGAGACCGCCCGTGAGCTCGGCGCCGACGTGCTCGCCACGGGTCATTACGTGGCAAGCCGCGCCCTGCCGGACGGACGCCGGGCGCTCCACCGGGCCGCCGACCCGGACCGGGACCAGAGCTACTTCCTCTATGCCACGACGCCGGAGCAGCTCGACCTCCTGCGCTTTCCCTTAGGCGAGCTGCCCAAGGAGAAGACCCGCGAGCTGGCGCGCGAATTCGGCCTCACCGTGGCCGAGAAGGCCGACAGCCAGGACATCTGCTTCGTCACGCAGGGGCGCTACAGCGACGTGATCGAGCGGCTGAAGCCCGGCGCCGTGCAGGGCGGGGAGATCGTCCATGTGGACGGGCGCGTCCTGGGCCGCCACGAGGGCATCATCCATTACACCGTGGGGCAGCGGAAGGGGCTCGGCCTCTCCGTGGGCGAGCCCCTCTATGTGGTGCGCCTGGATGCCAAGGAGGCCCGCGTGGTCGTCGGCCCCCGGGAGGCCCTGGCCACCCGGCTGATCCGCATGACCGACGTGAACTGGCTCGGCGACGTTCCCCTGGAAGCCCTGGGCGACCAGGGCATGGAGGTGGCCGTGCGCGTCCGCTCCACCCGCGAGCCGCGTCCGGCCCTTTTGCGATCCACAGGAACCCACACTACGGTCGAGCTGTTATCGGCGGAAGATGGGGTGTCTCCCGGTCAAGCTTGTGTCATCTATGAGAGCGACGCTCCCCGGGCACGCGTGCTTGGCGGAGGCACCATTGCTCGGACTCTCGCCGAAGCCGCGCCCGCCGCGGCCTGAGGTGCTTAACCAGGGATAGTTTATGACGGATGGAGCGACCACCGTCCTGATGCGCAAGGCTTATGCGCGTTGGGCTCCGATCTATGACCTCGTCTACGACAAGCTGACCGAGCCGGCCGCCCGCGCGGCGGTGAACGCCGCCGTCGCCTGCGGTCCCAAGGTGCTGGAGGCGGGCGTCGGAACGGGCCTGTCCCTGGGCTACTATCCCCGCCATGCGGAGGTCTATGGGGTCGATCTCTCCGAGGACATGCTGCGCCGGGCGCAGGACAAGGTGGAGAAGAGGGGCCTGAGCCACGTGAAGAGCCTGCAGGTGATGGACGTCACCCGCCTCGGCTTTCCGGACGAGAGCTTCGATGCGGTCACGGCTCAGTTCATCATCACCCTCGTGCCGGAGCCGGAAACGGCCCTCGACGAGTTCATGCGCGTGCTGAAGCCGGGCGGCGAGATCGTGCTCGCCAACCATTGGGGCCAGCCTTCGGGGCCGATCGCCGCCCTGGAGGAGCTGGCATCGCCCGTCGCCAAGGCCATCGGCTGGAGTTCTGCCTTCAAGGCGGCCCGGGTCGAGGACTGGGCCCGCAGGACCGGCCGTATGGAGGTCGTGGAGCTGCGCACCCTGTTCCCGGTCGGCTTCTTCAAGCTGATGAGGATCAGGAAGCAGGCATGAGGACGAGGCCGTGGCCGGTCGGGCCCGGCCGACCCGTCGGCGGCGGTTCGGCGCGGGGAAGGTGACTTTCAGGGCTTGGGCCCTATCTTCATGGGAGCTGCCACCTCTTTACTAAGCGAAAGCCATTCCCATGCGTCTCTTCATGTTCACCTCCCAGGCCAAGGACGACCTGCACGCGTTTGCCGGCGATGAGGCGGGCAGCAAGCTCCCGGCCAAATATGCACCTTGGGGGCTGACCGGCACGCTGGGCTCCCGCGAGACCCCGCCGCACAAGTTCTCGCGCAAGGCCATCGAGCAGGCGATCTCGACCGACGGCTTCCAGCTCTGGCGCATGAAGTCGAAGGGCTGACGGGCCGCCGACCCGGCACCGACGATCACCGGAGCTGTTTCCACGGACGTGGAATCGTCCCTCATCTATGTCGAGCCGCATTTGTGAACGGCGAACCGGATCCGGTTCGCCGAAAAGTGCCCCGGCGGAAGCGCGCTGCAGAAATCCGCAGCTTTGCCGCGTGTCTTCCTTGACACTGGGGGGCAACTTTCCCTATATCGCCCATGCCTGACGCGGGGCCCGCCCCGCTTCCTGGGGCGGAGTAGCTCAGTTGGTCAGAGCAGAGGAATCATAATCCTTGTGTCGGGGGTTCAAATCCCTCCTCCGCTACCACTTGATATCTAAGTTATTGAAATTAAAGTGAAATTTGGATTTTAGAGCTGAATAGATGGTAACGGCTCTATAGGCATCCCTTACCTCATGCATGTATCTCCCACCTAAGCAGCTTAGCAGCAAAGGTGGGACATTGATGAAGAAGCTAAATCAAAATCAGAAAACTGAGCCAATCGTGACGCCATCACCAACGCTTGAGTCGGTGATTAGGCTTGCGCGTGCTCTTGCTCGCACGGCTGCACGGGAAGATCATGAGAAGGGGCTCAGAGCTGGTAGGCAGCCAAGGAAACGAATTTTAAGGCCTAGTTCTTGAGGAACTAAACAAAACTGAGGCCCTCTTTGCCTAGCACTCCTGTGAATATCGGGAATATACAGCTATGCGGCTCCATTACTCTCGAAAGCTGTGATTCACTGATCGCCAGAGAATCAAGGAGTGTGGCTTGGATAGAGTTTTAGAAAGACAGATACGGTTGGTAGCGGTTGAACCTTCGAAAGTTCCCTCACCCATGTTGAGCCTCTCAAAGGTGGTCAAACTGGCTGTCTCTGATGAGGGTCCCGATAATTGGATGAGGCCCGACGAAATTCTGACAGTCTCACTTACCTATTCTAACGACAAGTATTACCTATTCTAACGACAAGTATAAGGACGACGATCTGGTCCGAGTTGCGAAAGCTGACTTTCATGATCTGTGCCGGAATTTAGTAGAAGCAACAAAAGCTTGGGCTCTAACCGATGAACAGCGTACTCATTGTGAATGTCAGGCCTCTAGTGAGGGCTTGCCATTCTAACTAGAGGGTAAGCGGATGAAACGATGGGTGCGTTCGAATATGCTCATCGTCCCATCTGCGATAAACTCCCGATTTGTAGGCAGACGATTTTGACTAAACCCTGCTATCTGTTCCTTGATGAGGGCGGCGATCTTGGCTTCAGCACAAACGGTTCCCGGTACTTCACTCTGACATGTCTTGCGACATTTAATCCAATGGCTGCGCACCTTGCGCTTCACCGCTATCGTTATGAGTGCCTAGCGTCGGAACGAGGTCTGGAACTAGAATACTTCCACTGTGCGGATGACAATCGGCATATCAGGCGCAAGGTGTTCGAGTTCATAGCCGCCGAGCAGGACAGCTTTCGATATGACGCCTTAGTTGTAGAGAAGAGAAAAGCTCACCCGAAGGTTCAGGCAGAAGAACGCTTCTATCCGGAAATGCTCGGTCATCTACTAAGGCATGTAATCACGGGTACCTCTAAAGATGCCTCACATTACGTGGTGGTAACCGACCAGCTTCCGCTTAAAAGTAAGAAGCGGGCAATCGAGAAAGGAATTCGCACGCGGCTTCCGAATTTCCTGCCTGCCGATGTAACTTATCGGCTTTTTCACCACTCATCGCGAGCCCACACAGGGCTCCAAATTGCAGACTATGTGAACTGGGCTTTATTTAGGAAGTGGGAGCGAGGCGAGACAGAGTTCTTTGACCTTATAAAGCCACGCTTGATGAGTGAATTCGATATTTTCCGTAGTGGAACAATCTACCACTACTAGCTTAAAAATGACCTCCCCAGCTATCCTTTTCAGGAAGGGCTCCTTGAGCCCTTATCGCTAGGGAGGGACCTTTGTACCCAATATGGTGCTGATGTGGCTTCAAGTCAATCATTGGATGCCCGGCTCGGCCAGATGGTTGAATAAGGCTTAGCTAGCAAGCAATTAACCCCCAGGCCAAGTTTACCTCTAAGCGTAGCAGCGGATACGGAACGGAATGGGAATTCTCAGTGGTAACGGCGGCATCGGTCCTCCGCTACCAAACTTCCCAAAGAAAAATCGAACAAGCGGGCCTTCCGGTAATCCGGGCAAGGCGATGCGCGCTTAGCGCTCGGCAATCGTCGCGACGTTATTCCCCTCGGACATTGCAGGGGAGGGCGTTCCCGCAGCTCGGACGCCATGCAGAAGGCGCTGCAATCGTCGAGCTCATGCCGTCCCTCAGGAGTGACCGTCACGCCGCGGCGTGGGGGATTCGCTTCCGTTCCGGGTCGGCCTCATCCTCGCGCTGGCGGACGCAGTTTCGGCCGGCCGCCTTGGCGCTGTAGAGCGCCCGGTCCGCCGCGTCGAGGAGGGTGGCGCGTTCGCTTCCGCGGGAAGGGTGGACGGAGGCGATGCCGATGCTGACCGTGACCACCCGATAGGGGCTGCCCTCATGGGCGATGCCCAGGGCGACGATGCTCTGCCGGACGTTCTCGGCGATCAGCTGGGCGCCGGCCAGATCCGTCTCGGGCAGGACGATGGCGAATTCCTCGCCGCCATAGCGGGTCGCGACATCGCGGGGACGGCGGATGTTGCTTTCGAGCGTGCTGGCCACTGCGCGGAGAACCTCGTCGCCCCGGCTGTGGCCATAATGGTCGTTGAAGTTCTTGAAGTAGTCGGCGTCGATGTAGAGCAGCGACAGGGCCGTGCCGGACCGGACGGCGTGGCGCCATTCCCGTTCGAAGGTCTCGCGGAAGGCACGGCGGTTCGGCAGGCCCGTCAGGTCGTCGGTGCGTGCGATGCGCCGGAGCTTGGTCTCCGCTCTCGTGCGGCGCTTCAGCTCGCGCTGGAACAGGATCGTCAGTCCGACGACGGCGCAGCACAGGGCGAGGGTCGCAAGGCTCAGGACAAGGGCCCGACGCTGCCAGGCGGAGAAGATCTCCTCGACCGAGAGGGCCACGGTGAGAACGAGCGGGTATCGCTCCAGCCGCTCGAAGGAAATGATGCGCCGGACGCCGTCGATGGGAGAAACCGAATCGAACGTGCCGGATTTCGCCGCAAGGATGCGCCGCACATGCGGTGAGCCGCCATGGTCCTGATTGACCTGGCTCTGATCATAGGGATAGCGCGTCAGGAGGATGCCGTCGTTCCGGAACAGATTGATCGCGCCGTGCTGTCCGAGACTCAGGTTGTCGAACAGCTGATTGATCATGGACACGGGCACCGACCCCATCACCACCCCGGCGAAGCGCCCAGCCCCGTCCGACAGCTTCCGGCTGATCCCGATGCTCGTGTCCCCCTGCCGCGTCCGGCTGCCGAACGGGCGGCTGATATACAGGCCGATGTGGTTGTTCTCCTTGTGGGCGATGAAGTACTCGCGGTCCGCGACGTTGAGCGACCGTGAGGCGATCATCGGTCCGGCATCGGCGATGAGGTTTCCGTCCTGGTCGACGAGCAGCAGCGTCCCCATGAAGGAGGCCGTGGCGGCGCGGTCGAAAAGCATGCGGTACTGAAGGTCCGGGGGAAGCTGCTGGGAGCCGAGATATCTCAGCCCCTCCATGGCTCCCCTGAGCGATAGGTCGAGCAGGTCGAGCTTGCCCTCGAGATCCCGGGCGATGGTCGTCAGGACGTTCCGTGAGGACCTTTCGGCCTCCTGCCACGTGTTCTGGCGATCGATCCACAGCGTGTGCGCAGAAATCCCCAGGATGCCCAGGGCGATCACGCCTGCAATCAGGTGTAAATAGACTTCTGAGAACAGACGTTTCATTCGACGACGCGCAAGTTGCTGCAGAATTTATTCTATAAGCGATCCTAATAGATTGTTACAGCCGAAGCCGAATGAGACTAATGAATAGGATCTTTTCCTGAAAAGGGTTGGATAAGAGCCAAGAAATCCTTTGATTATATGGGATAACGTTTCGCAAAACATGCTCAACGACTGTTCCAGATCTTCCGAGGATCGGGTTAGTGCGAGACATTGCAACATCTCTGTCCTGCGCCTTGGGACCGTTCATGCCGCGGCGGGATGACGTCAACAGACCCGGCCCCGAGCATCTTCGAGCGCAGTCGAAACCCCGTTCGACCGCGCCCGGTTCCAGGCCTTCCTATCGTTTCGCACGGGCGCGCCGCGAAAGCATGTTCAGAGCCTCAATGAGGGCGGAGAACGCCATCGCCGCGTAAATATAGCCCTTTGGCACGTGGGCTCCGAAGCCTTCCGCGATGAGAACCATGCCGATCATGAGCAGGAAGCCCAGGGCGAGCATGACCACCGTCGGGTTGGCCTGGATGAAGCGGGCGAGGGGATCGGCGGCCAGCAGCATGACGGTGACGGCGACAACGACCGCCACGACCATGATCGGCACGTGATCCGTCATGCCGACGGCCGTGATGATGCTGTCGATGGAAAAGACGAGATCCAGGAGCAGGATCTGGACGATGGCCGAGGCGAAGCTCAACTGAGGCTTTCCGCTCTCGAAGAGGTCGGGTCCGGGATCAGGATCGACATTGTGATGGATTTCCTTCGTGGCCTTCCAGACCAGGAACAGGCCGCCCGCGACGAGGATCAGGTCGCGCCAGGAGAAACCGTGGCCGAAGGCGGTGAAGAGAGGCTCCGTGAGCTGGACGATGATCGCGATCGTTCCCAGCAGGCCCAGGCGCAGAATGAGCGCCAGGCCGATGCCGATGCGCCGTGCGGTCGTCTGCCGATCGGCCGGAAGCTTGTTGGTCAGGATCGAGATGAAGATGAGGTTGTCGATCCCGAGCACGACTTCCATGACCACGAGGGTCGCCAATGCCGCCCAGGCGGCCGGGTCCGCGGCCAAGCCGAAAAGATAATCCATGAAGCCGTCCTTAATCGCCAAGTCTTATGTTGGTTACGGCTGCGCTTGCGCAAGAGCCCGGTGGGATCACGATGACATGATGCGCCGGACCGTTGAACCGCGCCGGCCAATGCCCACATCTTTCAGAGAAGCATCGCGGAAGCCGTGGCGGCGTCTGAAAAGGGCTTCGGCTTCAGTGGTTTAGTCCCAATCTCGGCTGCGCGGCGTCAGTGCTGTGGAACCGCCCGTGGCACGAGAAGCGTTTCCTCATGGAATGATCTGGAGGCGTGTCGTGGCAAAATTTTCAGGACGTTGGCTGGTGGCTGCCTCCCTTGTGGGGGTGCTCGGGACGCCATTGGCCGCTCTCGCCCAATCGGGACGACCATGGGTCGACCCCCCGTCCGAGGGCGGGAGCAAGGTCCAGGCTCCCGCGTCGGCGCCTACCGCTCTGCCGGCCACCCCGCCAGCCCAGGCTGCGCCGCCAGCTCAGGCTGCGGCGCCTCCGGCTTCGCCTCCACCCGAACCTAAGGCGACCGCGGAGACACAGCCAACGGAAGAGACTGCACCTTCGAAGACGGTCAAGACGGCAAGCGACAAGCCGAGGAAGCCCAAATCGGTGGTTGAACGGAAGGCTCGCGCCTCGCAGCAGGCCAGGTCGTCGACACGCAACCAGCGCCAGGCGAACCAAGTCGTGCGCCGGCGTGCCGGCGGGACCGAGATGTCGCAAGCCGATCCACGCAATACCTTCGAACGTCGTGCGCGGGGCATGCGCTACGGCTCCGTTCAGGAAGGGTTGGACGCGGGTCTTCAGGTCATGCGGCTCAGAACCATTCAATTGCCGAACGGCCGTCGCATCGAGGTTCTGACACGGCCCGACCAGGATATCGCATCCGGATTGCCGGACGGATACTGAGCAAGGCGCGAGCATCGTCCGACAGCGTTCTCCGCTTTGACGGCAGCTCCTAAAGTTCTGCCGCTTTCTCTTGTGCTCGGCGATAGATGTCGAGCCAGAGACGGCGTTCGCGTTGCGCATCCGCAAGGGCGCGATGAGCGGCCGGGCCGAGATTTTCGTTAGTGCGTTGAGCCTCGGCAAGAATGTCCTGCATGAGCGCGCGCTGACGCTCTTCGGGAACGTCGGCACCCCGCAGCACCTCGCGCATGATCCGACGATGCGCCATCTCCGTATCCTCGAGGCGCAAGGCATGGCGCGGCAGCCCTGCCGCGCGCAGGAGCTTGCTCAGCCACTTGCCGTCCCAGGACGGCGCCGATGCATAGAGCTTGCGCCCCGTCAGAACCGTTATCATGCGGTTCGCAACGTCCTCGAGCGGCGTTCCCTCCGATCTCAGCTGCTCTCGGGAGATGCCGTGAATCCTGCCGGCCTTTGTGTCCCAGTCGTTCCAGGATTCGGCCGGCCTGATCAGATAGCTCTCCTCCTCGCCGCTCGCGAAGGCCCACGCGACCTCGATCGGATATCCCTGCTTGCCGAGGGACGATGCTTCGAAATCGAGGAAAGCGATATCTGAGAGGCAAGGCATCGTGGATCATCTCGCGCATGTCGGTCGCGCCAACCACGAACAGCCCATGGCACAGTCCTGAAGGTCAGGGCCTTTCGGGAGGCGTTCGTTCAATGGCCGGACGCTTCTATCGTTCCAGCGTGAGGGCCACCGGCTGGTGATCGGACGCGGTGGTTTCCACGTCGACGGCGACATCGCCGATCCGGCCTGCGAGATCCCCGGAGATGAAGATGTAGTCACGGCAATGCGGCCCCTGCGGCCATTGCCGACGATCCGCCACGCCCGTGGTCGGCGGGTGCGGGAGCGTCCCATGCCGTGCCGTCCAGGCATCCACGAAAGCCGGAACACCCGATGGGAAGGGCCGCTGCATCTCCGCGAAAAGCGAATCGTCCGGCCCGAGGTTGAAATCGCCGCACACGATGGAGCCGACCGGCGCCGGGAGCGTGCGGTAAGGTCCGTCGGTTGTGTCGTGGAAAGCAAGCCGTGCCCGCTTCGCGGCATCCTCGTACAGGTCGCGCAGGCGCTGGACCTGAGCCTGCCGGTGCTCGTGCGAATGATATTCGAGATGGCAGGTGGTAACGCGGATCGGGCCTGCATCGGCTGCGACCACCACTTCCAGAGCCTGCCGCTGCATGCTGCGCACTTCGGTGGCGGGCCAGGGCAGCATGTGGCTCGTGACCTGCAGCACGGGCAGGCGCGACAGGATCATGTTGCCGAAGACCTGCGGCGTGCCATCGCCGTTCCTCATCTCGACGGCCGGACGGAAGATCGCCGCATAGCCGGGCAGGAGCGATGCCAGCCGCGCAGGCTGGTCCTCATGGCCGTCATGCGCGGCAAAGCCGTGGGAGATCTCCTGGAAGCAGAACACGTCCGCATCGCAGAACGAACGCGCCTCGTCGACGATGCGCGCGAGATCGACCCTGCCGTCGCAGCCCAGGCCCCATTGAATGTTCCAGGTGACGAGCTTCATCGGGATCGGCCCCTTATCCGCGTCTTGCGCCCAGCAGCAGGCGTGCGAGTTCGGCGAAACCGTCGCCCGAATGGCCCTTCGTGATATAGGCCGGCTTGTTGATCAGACGATGGGCGAAGGCCGCGATATTGGCGACT
>Ga0180218_1001153_pt1 | contig 16956 bp, 16 predicted proteins | sample eDN3rd37CKraftBY_FD_151334 | JGI IMG/M metagenome (GOLD analysis project Ga0180218, IMG submission 151334) | Enriched backyard soil microbial communities from Emeryville, California, USA - eDNA 3rd pass 37_C Kraft BY (version 2) (version 2) | ecosystem: Environmental > Terrestrial > Soil >...
CGTGATCATCCGTTCAGCTGACGGGCGCGAACTCGGCCGGGGGCTTGTTGCCTATGCGGCAGACGAAGCACGGCGTATCATGGGAAAACGGTCCGGCGAGATCGCCGCGATTTTGGGCTACGAAGGACGCGACACGCTCATCCACCGCGATGACATGGCGTTGACGAGGACTTGAAGCGATGAACAGACCCGAGCGCATCGAGAACGATACCGCCGCGTTGATGCGCGGCATCGGCGAAGCCGCCAAGGACGCGCGCCGTCAGCTCGCCATCGCCACCCCGGAATCAAAGAACAACGCCCTCAAAGCCGCCGCGGCCGCCCTGCGCAAGGCGACGCCGAAAATCCTCGAAGCCAACGTCAAGGACGTCGAAGCGGCGAAGGCTGCCGGACGCCCGGGCTCGTTCGTCGACAGACTGCTGCTCAACGAGAAGCGTGTCGCCGCCATCGCCCAGGGCCTGGAGGAAATTGCCGAGCTGCCCGATCCCGTCGGCACCGTGCTCGCCGAATGGACACGGCCGAACGGTCTGAAATTCCAGCGCGTGCGCGTGCCCTTAGGCACCATCGGCATAATCTACGAAAGCCGCCCGAACGTGACGGCCGATGCAGGCGCGCTGTCGCTGAAAGCGGGCAACGCATCGATCCTGCGAGGCGGCTCCGAAAGCCACCATTCGAGCGTCGCCATTCACGCCTGCCTCGTCGAAGGCCTGCGCGCGGCAGGGCTGCCCGAAGCCGCCATTCAGCTCGTCCCCACGACGGATCGCGAAGCCGTGGGCGCCATGTTGCGCGGCCTCGACGGCGCTGTCGATGTCATCGTCCCCCGCGGCGGCAAAAGCCTCGTGCAGCGCGTACAGGATGAAGCGCGCGTTCCCGTATTCGCGCATCTCGAAGGCATCTGCCACACCTACGTGGACGAAGCCGCCGATCCCGAAATGGCGCTCTCCGTCGTCGTCAACGCCAAGATGCGGCGCACCGGCGTCTGCGGCGCCACCGAGTGCCTGCTGATCGACAAGAACGCCAAAACCGACTTCGTTACGCCGCTGGTGAAAGCGCTGCTCGACGAAGGCTGCGAAGTCCGCGGCGACGCCAGCGTGCAAAAGGCCGATCCCCGCGTGAAGCCCGCGACGGACGAAGACTTCGGCAAGGAATTTCTCGAGCCGATCATCGCCGTCAAAATGGTCGACGGCGTGGACGGCGCGATTGAGCACATCGCCCGCTACAGCTCGCAGCATACCGATGCGATCATCACCGCCTCGGAAGCCACAGCCGAACGCTTCCTCGATCGTGTGGATAGCGCGATCGTCCTCGTCAACGCCTCGACCCAGTTCGCCGACGGCGGCGAATTCGGCTTCGGCGGCGAGATCGGCATCGCGACCGGCAAGATGCACGCGCGCGGACCTGTCGGCGTCGAGCAGTTGACGAGCTTCAAGTACAAGGTGCGCGGCAACGGCCAGATCAGGCCGAAGTGATGCAGCACGGAGAGGCGCATCTCAGTTGACGCGAAAGATCCCGCAGCAAAGCTTCGGCTCCCTTCGCGTCAAAACCCCGTCGTGTCTTCCGGGGCAGCGCATCGGTGTGATGGGAGGCACGTTCAACCCTCCCCATGAAGGCCACCGCACCGCTGCCGAAGCGGCCATGAAACGGCTGGGTCTCGATCAGCTCTGGTGGCTCGTCACGCCCGGAAATCCGCTCAAATCGAACAACGGTTTGCCCGATCTCCACGGCCGCATGAAGCTCGTCCAGACTTTCGCGCGCGGGCCCAAGATGAAGATCACGGGCTTCGAGCGGGAACTGGGGACGCGATATACCGCGGGGACGCTGGCTTACCTCAAGCGGCGCTATCCGGGCGTTCGCTTCGTCTGGATCATGGGGGCCGACAACCTCGCCTACTTTGACCGCTGGCAGCATTGGAGGCAGATCGCCGAGACCATGCCGATCGCGGTCGTCGACCGCCCCGGCTGGCGCCACCGGGGGCTGTCCTCCCCCGCCGCCCGCGCCCTCCAGCGATACCGGCTGCCTGAGTCCGAAGCCCGCCATCTGGCCGGCCGCGCACCCCCCGCGTGGATGCTCCTGAGCATCAAGCTTTCCGGCCTTTCCTCGACCGCCTTGCGCACGGCCGCAGCTCCCGCGCTGGCCCAGAATAATTAAACATTTGATAAACAAGGACAATCTGCTCAGGCCCGCTCCCGAATTCCATTTGCGGATGGGCCGGAGGATCACTATTATCAGAGGCCTCCGGATATCCCGGAGCCTGAAAGCATGCGGGACCAACCAGCAAAGGACGTTCGCCGCTTGATTCGAACCACAACCGAGGCCGCCCGTAAGGGCTCGTCTCTCGCCACGTCCGCCTCCCCGGAGACGGATTCGGCCGCCCTGCTTGAAGATGTCGTCCGTTGGCTTGACGACGCGAAGGCAGAGGAAATCGTATCCCTTCCCCTCAAAGGCAAATCCGCACTGGGCGACTACATGGTCGTCGCATCCGGCCGTAACGACCGGCATGTCGGCGCCATTGCCGAACAGCTGCGCGAAAAGCTGAAGGCACGCGGTGAATCGCGCGTCAGGGTCGAAGGCTTGGGTGCCTGCGATTGGGTGCTGATCGACACCGGCGACGTGATCGTTCACGTCTTCCGGCCCGAGGTCCGCGAATTCTACAACCTCGAAAAGATGTGGCAGGCGGAGATCCCGCCGGACGCATCGCGCGGCGACTCCTCGCAGCACTGATTGCGGGATTGCGTAGACCACCCGAAAGCGGACGCGGCCGAGAAACTTCGGCCGCGCTAACGGACGATTGATGCGCATCGCCATTTCCGCGGTCGGGAAACTGAAGGATGCCGAGGAACGCGCCATTGTCGAGCGCTACGCCAAACGTTTCGGTGGCGCCGGCAAAGCGCTGAGCCTTGGCCCCCTCGATATCCGGGAATTTCCCGAAAGCCGCGCGGCGGCCGCCGGCGAGCGCAAGCGCGATGAAGCCGCCCGTCTCCTGAAAGACATTGCACCGGGCGACGTCGCCGTCGCGCTCGACCCGCTCGGCCGATCGCTCACCAGCGAAGCCTTCGCCGATTTCCTGCTCAAGATCCGCGACGGCGGCGCGAGAACCTGCCATTTCCTCATCGGCGGCCCGGACGGTCACGGCGATACGGCGCTCGCCGCTGCGGCCATGAAATTATCGCTTGGCGCGCTTACCCTTCCCCACGGCCTTGCACGCGTCGTTCTCGCTGAGCAGCTCTACAGGGCGGCGACCATCCTTTCCGGCCACCCCTACCATCGCGCATGAGAGGCTAATGGCCGCCCGGAACAACAACGTGCTGCTGCCCGCCGAAAGCAGGCCGGTGATCAAATACAGTTTCCCGCCGATTGGACCATCCGGCGCGCATCTGCTCATCCTCGGCACGCTTCCAGGCGAAGAATCACTTCGCCTCAAGCAATACTACGGGCATCCCCGCAACCATTTCTGGCCGATCATGGCCGCGCTCTCCGGCAAGCCGCTTCCTCTCACCTATGAGGAGCGCGTGGCGCTTCTGGAGATCAACCGCTGGGCCGTGTGGGATGTGCTGGAAGGCGCCGAGCGCATCGGCAGCGCGGACGCCGCGATCAGAAATCCAATCGCCAACGCCTTCGGCGCCTACTTCGCGGAAAATCCGGCAATCCGGTCGATTGCCTTCAACGGCCAAAAAGCCCGCGATCTCTTCCGCCGCTTCGTGTTGAAGCCCGGCACCGTCGCAGCGGATGACTTCACGATGATCGAACTGCCATCGTCGAGCCCGCTCTACACCAAGACGCTCGATGAGAAGCTCACCGTTTGGCGCGATAAACTCACGCCCTACACCGAGCCGGCCGGCAAGCGTCAGGAATTGCGCGTAAAATAATCGATGCCGAATTGCGGTAGCACCCGCCGCATGGCGACCGCGAGATAAGTCGGCGTCGTCACGTAGTAATGCCGCCGTGGCCGCGTGCTTTCGACCGCATGGATCAGCCGCTTGCTGACCGCCGCGGGCTCAAGCTTGAACGTCACCTTGCCCCCAGCCTTCATCGCCTCGATGCGCCTCTGATAGACGTCCCGGTGCGGCGAGTTCTCGATATCGATCGTCGCGAGCAGCCGCGCCAATGCGCTCTCCACGAACCGGGAACGGATCGGCCCGGGTTCAATCAGAGAAACCGAGATCCCCGAGCCCTCGAGTTCAAGCCGCAGCGACGCCGATAAAGCCTCGAGCGCGAATTTCGACGCACAATAGGCCCCGCGATAGGGCGCAACCACGAGGCCCAGCACGGACGAGCAATTGACGATGCGTCCCTCGCCGTTCTTGCGCATCGAGGGAATGAGCCGCCGCGTCAGATCGTGCGTGCCGATTACGTTGACTTCGAACTGCTCGCGCAACAGCTTCGGCGACAGGTCCTCGATAGCGCCCGCCTGAGCGAAGGCAGCATTATTGAAGAGCGCGTCGATCTTCCCGCGGGTCATCTCCAGCGCCTGAACGGCGCACGTCGCAATCGACTGCGGATCCGAAAGCTCGAGCGGCAAAGCTTCGACGCCGAGGAAATTCTTGAGCCGCGCCAGATCTTCAGGCTTGCGGGCGGTCGCGATAACGCGCCAGCCGCGCTCGCGCATCGTCCGCGCCGCATCGAGACCGATGCCGGACGAACATCCGGTGATGAGAATAGAGCGGGTCATAGGGTTCCGGCCGTTGGCGCTCGTGCAAACTTAGCACGAGACGCTGTCTACAGCCTTACTGCGATTCCGGAATAGGCAATGCCCGGATTTTCGCCCCGTGGCACGCGTCGGATCGCCGTCAGCGCTGCGGAGCGGGCCGGTGCTGCCATCGCCCCGCTATCGGCGTGCTACCTCTTGAACTTCACAAGCACGCTGCCGTCTTCGCCCTTCAAGGACAGCGTATCGCCTTGCAGCGAAAAGGAGCGCGCGGCCTCGAGCGCTGCAAAATACTCCGTCTCGATTTCGCCTTTGCCGTCGCAGTCCATCTTCGTTGCCGTTAGCGGCCCGATCTTAATGGCATCGTCTTCAGTGGCCATCGGGCCGCTGAAGCTGTTGCAGCCGCCGCTACCGGACACTTCATCCGCCGAGTACGCGAAGGTCAGACCTTGGACGGGGTGGCCGTTGAGCTCAATCGCGATCCAGCTCGCCGCCGGTGGGCCCGCTTCGTCATCTTCGCCCGCAGCGACCGGCGCGGCCATGGCCAAAGCCAGCGCGCCGGTCAGGATCGTTGTCTTGAACCGCATCAGCGTCCCCCGAGGTGACCCTAGTTGGCGCCCTCGAGCAGACGCCGCGCGATCACCTGCGCCTGAATTTCCGCAGCACCCTCGAAGATATTGAGAATGCGCGCATCGCAAAGCACGCGGCTCACCGGATATTCGAGAGCGAACCCGTTGCCACCGTGGATCTGCAAAGCATTGTCGGCATTCGCCCAGGCGACCCGCGCGCCGAGCAGCTTCGCCATGCCGGCTTCAAGATCGCAACGCCGGCCGGCATCCTTCTGGCGCGCCGAGAAATACGTGAGCTGACGCGCAATCATCGTCTCGACCGCCATCATGACGACCTTGTTGCGCACGCGTGGGAACGAATAGATCGGCTTGCCGAACTGCACACGCTCCAGCGCGTACTTGAGGCCGAGATCCATCGCGCACTGCGCGACACCGACCGCACGAGCCGCCGTCTGAATGCGCGCGCCCTCGAACGTGTTCATCAGCTGCTTGAAGCCCTGACCTTCGACGCCGCCAAGCAGGTTCTCCGCCGGCACTTCAAAGTTGTCGAAGGAAATGTCGTATTCCTTCATGCCGCGATAGCCGAGAACCTCGATCTCGCCGCCCGTCATGCCCTGCGCCGGGAACGGCTCCTCGTCCGTGCCGCGGGGCTTCTCGGCGAGGAACATCGACAGGCCTTTGTAGCCGGGCTCATTCGGATTGGTGCGCGTCAGCACCGTCATCACGTCGGCACGGACGGGATGCGTGATCCACGTCTTCTGGCCGGTGATCTTGTAAACGTCGCCTTCCTTCACCGCGCGCGTCTTCAGCGACGCGAGGTCCGAACCCGTGTTGGGCTCGGTGAAAACAGCCGTCGGCAGCATTTCGCCAGAGGCGATCTTGGGAAGATACTTTTCCTTCTGCTCCGGCGTGCCGTTGTGCAGGATCAATTCGCCCGCGATTTCCGCGCGCGTGCCGAGCGAGCCGACGCCGATGTAGCCACGCGACAGCTCTTCAGAAGCAACGCACATCGCTTCCTTGCCGAGAGCCATGCCGCCGAACTCTTCCGGCAGCGCTAGGCCAAAAACGCCAAGCTCAGCGAGCTTCGCGATCACCTCGAGCGGAATGTATTCGTTCTTCAGGTGCCATTCGTGCGCATGCGGATAAACCTCATCGAGGCAGAAGCGGCGCATCAGATCCTGGATCTGCGCGTGCGTCTCATCGAGGCCCGTATCGCCGAAGGTCATGGCTTCGGGCTGCGCGGCGATAAGTTCGCCAAGGCGCGCCTTGACCGTTTCCGATCCGCCTTCGGCGACGAGATCGGCAATCGAATCCTCATAGCGGCGCAGATCGCTCTTCGGCACACCCAGCGCATCCGCTCGCGCGATCTCGAGCTGGCTCATGGGAATGCCGTTCGCGACCTGGGCGGCGTATTCCCCGAACGCGGCGATCAACAGAAGCTGCTCGAACTCGCCGAAACGGCCTTCGCCCTCGAGCCGGGCCGCCCAATCGTGCATCTGTCGCAGGCCTTCAACCGTCGTCGCCAGCCACGCGAGCCCGTGCGCCGCATGCTGCGCCTGATCGATTCCGCCTTCTTCCTGAATCTTGATCCGCACACCGGCCTTCGCGGCCTGAAGGATCTTGTCTGCCCCGGCAACGGCTTCCCCGCAGCGCTCGATGAGCTTGGCGGCTCCCCCTTCAAGGATGCTGGATCCGGCCTTCATCGGCGTCACGGACATGCTTTTCTCCTGAGGAAATGACAAGGGTGTGGACAGTGTCTCTGCCCATTGAACGGAACTGCGCGACCAATTCACTGCTCGGAAGGATTAGTCAACTGTCCGCGAACCGCAATAAACCCTCGCGCGACGTATTCGCGCGAAAGCGGGAACCTCCCGCGCGGCGGGAACGATTGGTAAGGCTAAGAAGTTCCCCGCTGCTGGATCTGTGTTCTCCGTGACTCCAGCCCGCGTCGAAATTGTCGCCCCAGCACTGGACTGCACCTCTGCAGTGGACCCTGCTTTCGCGAACCACTAGGTTCCCGCGACAAAAAACGAAAAGCCTGGGGAGAGGCGTTAACTCATGAAGCGCATGCGAAGATTGTTCGAGGCCCTCTATCGGGTTTACGAGCATTCCGGTTTCGCGATGGCGGGCTCGATCGCGTTTTCTTTCGTCGTATCGATCTTTCCGTTTTGCATCTTTCTCGGTGCCCTCTCTGGTATATTTGGCGGGCGCGAGCTCGCTCAGGACGCCATCAGCCAGCTCTTTGCCATACTGCCGGAGCCGGTAGCCAAAGGCATCGCTCCGCAAATTGAAGCGGTCATGGGCTCGCAGCGCATCGACTTACTGACCGCCTCGGCATTTCTGGCCCTGTTCTTCGCCACGAGCGCCGTGGAAACGCTGCGCGCCGCTCTGAACGGCGCCTACCGGGTGCATGAGAAACGGCCCTATGCGGTATGCCTTCTGATCAGCATGCTCTTCGTCTTCGTGAACGCGATTTCGACGCTGGTCATCACCTGGATCGTGGTCGTCGGCCCGAGCGTCTTAGGGCCCACGATCGTCGCGGAATTCTCACGCGGCTGGCTGCAGACGATTATCGATTCAATCAGCCATGGACCGGGCGTCAGATATCTGGCTGCGGGCACCGTCATGGCCGTACAGCTGCTCGCCGTCCACCTGTGGCTCGTCGCCGGCAAGCGGCGCGTGGCTGATGTCTGGCCGGGAATACTGCTGACGATCCTGCTCTGGCTCGCACTCGCAGGCCTCTGGTCCTACTACATCCAGATCAGCAACTATTCGCTGTTCTACGCCGGCCTCTCGCAGCTGATGATCGCCTTGATCTTCTTCCAGTTCACCGCGATCACGATCCTGCTCGGCGCCGAATTCAATCGCGGCCTCATGGAAATGAAGCGCATGCGGCGCGAGGCAGCAGAACGCGAAGCGCTCCGCTTGAGCACGCTCGGCAGCACTTAGATCCCGTCCGCCGGGATCAGAGACATCTGAAATAAAAAAGCCTTCCTCCGCTATTTGGCGAAGGAAGGCTTTTGATTGAGTTGATTAGGCCGCCGACTTCGGCCCAGCTTCGATGACGTCTTCGAGCGTCCTGAGGCCGGTCGTCGGAGCCGATACCAGCACGGCCATGTTGCCGGGCTTATGCTCGTTCCGGTACATGCGCATGTGCGCCTTGGGGATCTGCTCCCAAGAGAACACCTCCGACATGCAGGGATCGATGCGGCGCTCGATGACGAGCTTGTTCGCCTGGCTCGCCTGCATGAGGTTCGCAAAGTGCGAGCCCTGCACGCGCTTCTGGTGCATCCAGAGATAACGGGCATCCATCGTGAGATTGTAGCCCGTGGTACCGGCGCAAATCACCACCATGCCGCCGCGCTTCACGACCTGCACGGAAACCGGAATGGTCGTCTCGCCCGGATGTTCGAAGACACAGTCGACGTTGACGCCCTTGCCGGTGATCTCCCAGATCGCCTGGCCGAACTTGCGCATCTCCTTCAGCCACTCGTGGTACTCGGGCGAGTTGACCTTCGGCAGCTGACCCCAGCACTTGAAGTTCTTGCGGTTGATCACGCCCTTCGCGCCGAGCTGGCGGACGAAGTCGAACTTGTCGTCCTCGGAAACGACACCGATCGCATTGGCGCCTGAGGTCGCGCAGAGCTGAACGGCAAACGCGCCGAGGCCGCCCGCCGCACCCCACACGAGCACGTTGTGGCCCGGACGCAGCACGTGCGGGCGATGGCCGAAGAGCATGCGGTAGGCTGTTGCGAGCGTCAGCGTATAGCAGGCGCTCTCTTCCCAGGTGAGGTGCTTCGGACGCTCGAGCAGCTGGCGGTCCTGGACGCGGCAGAACTGCGCGAACGAGCCATCCGGCGTCTCGTAGCCCCAGATGCGCTGCGACGTCGAGAACATCGGGTCGCCGCCATTGCACTCTTCGTCGTCGCCGTCGTCCTGGTTGCAGTGGACGACGACTTCATCGCCGACCTTCCAGCGCTTCACCTTCGAGCCGACAGCCCAAACGATGCCCGACGCGTCGGAACCTGCGATGTGATAGGGCTGCTTGTGGACGTTGAACATCGAGATCGGCGTGCCGAGCGACGCCCAGACGCCGTTGTAGTTCACGCCTGCTGCCATAACGAGCACGAGCACGTCGTGGCTATCGAGTTCCCAGGTAGGGACGACCTCAACCTGCATCGCCGTTTCCGGCAGACCCTCGCGCTCCTTGCGAATGGTCCAGGCATACATGTTCTTCGGCACGTGCCCGAGCGGTGGAATTTCGCCGATCTCGTAGAGATCTTTCTTGATGCCCGCCGCCGACTGAGCATCGGCCACGTCGCTTTTTGCTGCCAAGTTCTGGCTCGACATTGGTGTTGCGTCTCCCGACCATTTTCCCCGCGACGAGGGCCGTTATGGCTCATCTTCTTCGCGTTTGTCCCCAAACAACAACTGGGGACCGCAGTATGAAGCACGTTTTTGCGCTGCAATGAAGAGGGTTAGACGGCCGTTAAGGGTCGCTCAATTCCTCTTTAACGCGAGAGGTTTATCGTTCGTGCCTCGTTTACCTACCCATTAGGGCAGTTGGAGTGCGGCACATGCAGGACCTCTTATGGCAGCTCAAGAATACCGACTCCTTCGTCATTTATACGACGCTCGCCTTTGTCGCGGCGGTGGGCTGGTTCCTTCGTGAGATCGCAGGCTCTACGGGGCTCGCCGTTTTCTCGCTCCCTTTGCTGATGATCGGCGGCATTGCAGGACCAGCCTTTCTCACTCAGCAAACGATCGTGCTTTCTTACGACAAGAACGTCAACGTCGCTACTGCGGCGGGATTGGGCGTGCTGATCGCGCTGCTCGTCATCCTACTGAGCAAGTGGCTCTTGACGGTTCTCAACGAGCATCGGGTCAGCCGGGCCAAGATCGTCGCAGTGCCGAGCCGCCCACCCCGTTTGCGCCGCTAGGCCTACCCGCGTCCCTGCCCTTCTTCGTACGATCGAAAAAGGTAAAGCGCGGCGAACTGCCGTTTTTGCCTTTTCATGGGCGTGGGCTACGGTAAATGTTTCGCCACAACAATTTGACGCGAGCCTAGGGGCCCTTTTCGATGTCGGACACCAAGTCGCGAGACAACGCGAAAAACAAAACTTCAAAAGTCCAGCGCGACAAGCCCTGGCTGATCCGCACCTACGCTGGCCATTCGACAGCGGAAAAATCGAACGCGCTCTACAAGAAGAATTTGGCCAAGGGCCAGACCGGCCTCTCCATCGCTTTCGATCTGCCGACGCAGACGGGCTACGATTCCGACCACGAGCTTGCGCGCGGCGAAGTCGGCAAGGTCGGCGTGCCGGTCTCCCACATGGGCGATATGCTCACCCTGCTCGACGGCATCCCGCTCGACCAGATGAATACGTCGATGACGATCAATGCGACGGCCGCCTGGCTGCTCTCGCTCTATATCGCCGTCGCCGACAAGACGGGCGCCCCGCGTGACAAGCTCACCGGCACCATTCAGAACGACATCATTAAGGAATATCTCTCGCGCGGCACGTACGTGTTCCCGCCCGAGCCATCGCTGCGGCTCATCAAGGACACGATCGTCTTCTCGACGCGCAACGTGCCGAAGTGGAACCCAACGAACGTCTGCTCCTACCATCTGCAGGAAGCCGGTGCGACGCCCGTCCAAGAACTGGCATACGCACTCGCGACCTCCATCGCCGTGCTCGACACGGTGAAGGCATCGGGCGAAGTGCCGCCGGAAGAATTCGGCAACGTCGTCGGCCGCATCTCCTTCTTCGTCAACGCCGGCATGCGCTTCGTCACCGAGATGTGCAAGATGCGTGCGTTCAGCGAGCTGTGGGACGAGATCACCCGCGAACGCTACGGCGTGACGGACGCGAAGCACCGCATGTTCCGCTACGGCGTGCAGGTGAACTCGCTTGGCCTCACCGAGCCGCAGGCTGAAAACAACGTCTACCGCATCCTGATCGAAATGCTCGCGGTAACGCTTTCGAAGAATGCGCGCGCTCGCGCCGTGCAGCTGCCCGCCTGGAACGAAGCACTCGGGCTTCCGCGCCCCTGGGACCAGCAGTGGTCGCTCCGCATGCAGCAGATCCTGGCCTTCGAGACGGACCTGCTCGAATACGGCGACATCTTCGATGGCTCCGTCGAAGTCGCAAAGAAGGTTGCCGCACTGAAGGAAGAAGCCAAGGCGGAACTCGCGACCATCGAGAAGATGGGCGGCGCCATCGCCTGCATCGACTACATGAAGCGCCGCCTCGTCGAGAGCAACACGGCGCGCCTTGCCGACATCGAAAGCGGCGAACTCGTCGTCGTCGGCGTCAACAAATTCACCGAGACCGAGCCCTCGCCGCTGTCGGGCGGCGCGGGCGCGATCATGGTTGTTGATCCGGCCGTCGAAGCCGAGCAGATCGGCAAGCTCAAGGCATGGCGCGAGAACCGCGACGCGAAGAAAGCCGCCGCAGCGCTGGCCGAAGTCGAACGCGCCGCCAAGGAAGGCCGCAACATCATGGAGTCTTCGATCGAAGCCGCCAAGGCTGGCGTCACGACCGGCGAATGGGGAAGCGCGCTCCGCCAGATCTTCGGCGAATATCGCGCGCCGACCGGCGTCGCCCAGGCTGCCGTCGCCCGCGAAAGCACAGAGCTCGAAGCAGTCCGCACGAGCGTGGAAGAAGTGTCGAACCGTCTCGGACGGCGCATCAAGTTCCTCGTCGGCAAGCCGGGCCTCGATGGCCATTCCAACGGCGCCGAGCAGATCGCGGTCCGTGCCCGCGACGCCGGCATGGAAGTCGTCTACGAGGGCATCCGCCTGACACCCGGCCAGATCGTTCGCGCCGCGGTCGATGAGGGCGTCCACGTCGTCGGCCTGTCGATCCTGTCGGGCTCGCACGTTCCCCTCGTGAAGGACGTGATGGAACGGATGCACAAGGAAGGTCTGGACGATGTTCCCGTCATCGTCGGCGGCATCATTCCGCCGGAGGATGCCAAGACCTTGAAGGCCTTCGGCGTCGCCGCCGTCTATACGCCTAAGGACTTCCAGCTGAACGACATCATGGCCGATATCGTGAAGCTCGTGGACGGCTACGCCAAGGCCGCCTGACCAGATGTTAGCGAGAGCCCCCCGGGCTCTCGCTCCGCCCGCCCTATGAGACCTGGCCATGAAAACCTGGGTCGTCCTCTTCCTTCTGCTGCTCGCCGCCGGCATTGCCTGGGGCATCGCGCGCGATCTCTTCTCGCGCCCACACGGAACCGTCGTCGGCACCGTCACCGCCCTCGATCACGGCTATTCGCGACCCAAGTGGTATCCGGCGACGCCGCCCCACTACACCGCGCGGCTGCCTGACGGCCGCGTCGTCCAAGTTGCAGCCAAAATTCCACTGAACCTTCCCGTCGGCGCCCCAATAACCGTCACGGAACTGATGACACCCTGGGGCCAGATCTGGTACAGGCAGCGCGACTAGGGAGGGGCGATTGCGGGAAGAAACGCGAAAGCGGCTCGAACGGGCCCTCTGGGTGGACCGGGCCAAGAAGCTCGGCATCGCGCTGGCGATCATCGCGGCGATCGGTGCAGCGTTCGGCTACGAAACGCTCGATATGGCCGTCTCGGACACCAATGTCGAAGGCACGGTGACCGACATCGAGCCCCTGGTGTCCAAGCAGAACTCGGCCGATGGCGAAAATGTTGTGGTCCGGCTCGCCGGCGGGCCGCTGATCAGGGTCCTCGCCTACAAGTCGCGCGGCCTGAAGGTCGGCGACCATATCCAGGTCGTCGAGCACCACCACGCGACCGGCCGAGTGACGCATACGCTGAGATAATATCTTCACGCGTTGACGCGGCGGCCAAGGCCGGTATATGTCGCCGCTTCGCTCGGGATTCCCGAGCCGATGCCTCAGTGGCGGAACGGTAGACGCGGCAGACTCAAAATCTGCTATCCATCGGGTGTGGGGGTTCGAGTCCCTCCTGAGGCACCATTTCATTAGAACAAATGGATTAGGCCCTCTCGGGGAAAGTGTGACTTCGTAGCCGCGCTTCAGCAGCGCGACGGGCGATAGGTTCGCTCACCTAAAATAAAAAGGCATGGCGAAATTCGTATTGGCGCCTCCCGGCGGCGGCGGAAAAGGGCCGGCGCTGCGCACAGCGGCCAGCACCCTGTTATCGAGGCCCGGATTTCCCGAGGAACGCGCGATACGCGCCGAACGCAGCGCTCCCGATCCCGCAACGGAAAACGCAATAACCACAGTGCCACGATCGCCGCCGCCGGACGGCTTGTGGGCTGCGACCTGCGCCCGGACGACGGCCGCGTAGTTGACGGCTGATCCGGAGCTTGCCGAAACGCGGCCTGCACTTTGCTGAGATCCCGTGGCGGCCCTGGCCCTCGCCGCGCCTTTTTGCTTCGCATCGCTCAAAGGGGGCCTCTTGGCGTGCGGCTCTGGTCGATTGAGTGGCTTCTCGAACGCTTTGTCTGCAGGCTGTTGGGCGGTGGTCTTGCGCGCGTTTTCGGCCACCGGGACCTGTTCCGTCACCTCGGTACCAGCACCGGCTTCGCTGTCCAACGCGCCTCGGACAATGTCAATGCCCTCGGGCTCGGAAGCGTTCACTTCGACTTCAGTCACCTGCACTTCGGCATCTTGATGTGGCTTGGCCTCGCGCGCCTCCTTCGCTCTAGATGGTTGAGCAGCCGCGATGCTTTCCGCAGTTTCGCCGCTCGCGGCCTCGACTGCCTGCACTGAAGCGGCCGCGACCAATGGTGATGGCTCGACCGCCTCCAAAACTTCACTTCTGAAGGCTTCAAGGCTGATGGCTTCCGTCGGCGGCTCGATGGCGCCCGGCTTTTTATCTCCCCAATAGATGATGCAAGCCAGCACCGAGCCATGCAGCGAGAGGGAAAATACCGCACCGGCACCCATTGCCGCCGCTCGTGGCAATCGGCCACTTCGGCCTTCCGTCATTCGGTTGCTCTACGCATCATTATGACAGCTTCAGAATGGAAGGCTCATGCGTGGGACTGTACATGAGCCTTCCGCGCGTCAGTTGCTGGGCAATGCCATTGAGAGGCCGCCATAGACCGACGCGCCTGGTGTGCCGTAGTCCAGCGCTGTCTGATAATCTTCGTTCAGCAGGTTCTCGCCGCGGACATACACCTTCCATCCCGGAGAGAACTCGTAGGACGCCTTCGCATTGACGAGCACATAGTCGTTGAGCGCCACGAGGCCGCGCGCGTCGAATGAATCGTCAATCACGTCGGCCACATATTGGGCGGTCACGTTGAGTGCCACCTTGTCCATCGGTACGATATCGACACCAGCTGCGAACGCGTGGCGCGGAACCCGGAGAAGCCGTGCACCCGTGGCGTCCGTTGCGTCGGTATATGTGTAGCTGGCGTTGATCGTCAGGCCCGGCGAGATGACTGCCGCGCCCGAGATTTCGACACCGTTCCGGTGCGTCACGCCAGGCACGTTATAGTAGCCGCCTGGGCCCCATATGATCAGATTGTCAGTGTCGAGCACGAAGTACGTTGCGCCGAATTTGTAGCGCCCCTGATCAAAGCCTTGCTCGATGCCCGCATCCCAGCTGAAGCTCGTTTCCGGCGTCAGATCGGTACGGCCATAGTAGGGGTCATAAAGCTCATAGAGACTTGGCACGCGGAAACCCGTGCCGGCGCTCGAATGCAACTTGGTTTCGGTGCCGGGCAAGAGATATGCGCCAGTCAGACGGTAGGTATCGAAATCGCCGAACGTGCTGTGATTGTCGATGCGGCCGCCGCCGGTCAACACCAGGCCCTTGACCGGCTCGGCCATCAGCTGCGCGTAGTAGCCGTTGAGGTCTGCGGTCTCGCGATCAGGGTTGCTGTTCGTTGACGCGCCGGTGCGTTCCCAATCCGCGCCGGCAAGCATCGAAAACTTTTCGTTGAACGTCAGAACGCCTTTGTATTCGCCCTTGAGGCGATAGCCGTCGTACCAGCCGTTGCGAGCCCTATCGTTGAACGTCTCGCGGCGAACCTCCATGCCTTGAATGGCCAAGGTGTTCTGGAATGCTCCATTGAACAGGGAGAATTCGGTACCCACGCGGCCCACTTGTTGCGTCGTCGTGCCGTTGTCGAGCGTATCACCGAACGCATAGGTCGGGGGCGCATAGCCGTCGTAGTCATACTTGGCATCGACGGCGCGGGCGGCAAAAAACACCTTCCACGCGGGCGTCAAAAAATATTCTCCTCGTCCGGAGAAGGTCAGGTTGCGAGATCCGTCATCCTCGCGGCCGTAGGCATAGGCCGAAAAGCCGTCAGTGCCCACGCCCTGAATGGAGAGCGCAATGTTGCTGCCGTTGGCAGCGAGATAGCCAGCCGTGTAAGAGCCGTTGACGGTATTGTAGCTACCGCCCTCGATGTTGCCTTGCTGCGAAATTCCCGGGGTTCTTGCGGCTTTCGTTTCGATGCTGATGAGGCCGCCGACGGCGTCGCCGCCGTAAAGCGTGCTTTGCGAACCCTTGACGACTTCGATGCGCGACACGTCACCCACGAGAAGATGCTCGAACGACACTGCCGTCTGCGGCGCCGACGGATCGCTGATGTCCATCCCGTCGACGAGAACCTTGACGTATTTGCTTCCGGCGCCTCGAATGAAGATGCCCGCCGTCGTTCCGGGAGGTCCGCTCTGGTAAAAGCTCACGCCGGGCAGGGTCGCGAGATAATCCTTCACGTAGGTCTGGCCGCGGCTCTCGATCTCCTTCTGGGTGATGACTTGGACGGTGGAGCCGACTTTGGCGGCCTCTGTCGGCGTTTGGTTCGCCGAGTAGATCGTCACCCCCTCGAGATCCGTCACGTCTTGCGCGTGGGCCCGCGTTAGTCCCGCACTGATGCTCAAGACGGCGCTTGCTGAGAGAAGGGTAATTTTTAGTGTTCTACTTACTGCCGTTTCCGGCGTGTTTAATGACATAGGTTCCCCGTCATCGACTTCATGACGGGAGCCTCGGCAGCTATGGCGAAGACAGCACGACGTCCGCACGCGCGGCCCCGCCAGTGGCGAAAGCGCGACTATGCTCGACCCATCAAGGCCTGCTCGAACGTCTATTTGCTATCTAGATTTTCATGTCCCGCGCCAACCCTGACGTTGCTCCCAATCGGTTGCACATCAGTCGCCACTCCGGGATTACCGTTCCTGAGTGCGGCCCGCACCGAGGATGGACGACTTGTGGCGGCAGGTCTCCTGGCTCGCGGCTCGAACGTTCTCTCCTGCCTTCCCAAATTCCCAAAGACGGGAATGTCAGTGGCTTCTCGGAGAGGACTTGCCGCTTACAGTTGCGGGCGCAGCCACGGCATCGATGTTTCCATCTCACCGTGTTCCCTCTTAGCTCACGCCGGCATACGCCAGCGTCAGCACCGTCACGCTTCTAGTCCACATATTGCTCACGCTGCCGTCAAAAGAAATCGTCACGAAAGTGAGCCGATCGATTTTCATCGAGACGCAACGGCCACACATTGCGTTTGCAAGTTCCCATGAACCGGGAACTTCCGGCAGTGAGCCGTCAATTTTTTCCGGCAGCACAGAACCGGCGCGGTGAATGCGCGCCGGTCAAGTTACTCGCAAGCGTTTAGCCGTCTATCTTGGAGGAAGCGCTACGGCAGCGCGAAGACGGTCAGAGATCCTCCGAGGTTTGTGTACTCGGCGAGGCCAGCGTAGCCGCCAACAGCACCCAGGCCATCGGTCGGGTTCGTCAAGCCGGCGGCGAGACCGATACCGGCCCAACCACCAACG
>Ga0180218_1001154_pt1 | contig 16940 bp, 13 predicted proteins | sample eDN3rd37CKraftBY_FD_151334 | JGI IMG/M metagenome (GOLD analysis project Ga0180218, IMG submission 151334) | Enriched backyard soil microbial communities from Emeryville, California, USA - eDNA 3rd pass 37_C Kraft BY (version 2) (version 2) | ecosystem: Environmental > Terrestrial > Soil >...
CGCGGATTGTAGAGAGCCTTATGACGGAAAGCGGCCAGATCAAATGTGCCAGCGAGTTCGCGATTGATGCGGACGAGGAGGTTCAAATTGAATTCGGCCGTGACCCCTGCGCTGTCATTATAGGCATTCACGAGGACGCGTGGATCCTTCTTCAGATCGACGCCGATGATCAAGCGCCCCCGATCTCCCAGCACGTTTCTGAAGCTCCTCAGCAGGGCGACCGCCTCATTCGGAGAAAGATTTCCGATAGTCGATCCAGGGAAGAAGCCTGTCTTGTTAGAACCGGCAAACTCATCGGGGAGCTCTGGCAGATTGGAGAAGTCCGCCACGAGCGGCCTGATGTCGAGCGCTGGATAGCGGCCTTGCAAGCGCGCAGTCGCCTCCGACAACGCAGATTCCGAAACGTCCAACGGCATGTACGTCACGCGACCAGCAATATGGTCGAGGAGGATTTCGGTTTTCAGGCTCGAGCCGGAGCCGAATTCCACCAGAACATCGCCGCTTGAAATACCATCGACGATTTCGGCTGCGCATTGCTTGAGGATGCCGATCTCGGTGCGCGTTGGATAATACTCTGGGAGTTCTGTGATTTCCTCAAATAAGCTGCTGCCACGAGCATCGTAGAGGAAGCGGCACGGCAGCGTCTTCTGCGGGCGAGATAAACCTTCAATGACACTCGCCCCAAAATCATCCGCCAGCGCCGTTGTGCCCGGCAGCGGCAAGGTCTCAAGGTTCGGAACGTGGCGCATCACTCAACCTCCGCCGCGAGACGCAAGCCGAGGAACTGCCAGCGCTGATGGGGATAAAAGAAATTGCGGTAAGTCACGCGGGAATGGCCCGCCGGCGTTGCGCATGAGGATCCCCGCAGCACGTGTTGCCCGACCATGAACTTGCCGTTGTATTCGCCGATTGCGCCTGCGGGCGGGCGGTAGCCCGGATATGGCAGATAGGCGCTCGCCGTCCACTGCCAGACTTGGCCGAAGAGCTGCTTTGGCCCTTTTGAAGCCGATGTTTCACTTCGCTGCGGCCGCAACGCGCCAGATGATTTCGCTGCTTCCTGCCCGTGTGAAAGGGCAGCCAATTCCCATTCGAATTCGGTCGGCAAACGCTTGCCAGCCCAGCGGGCGAAGGCGTCGGCTTCATAATAGGATACGTGGGTCACGGGTTCTGCGGGCGCCACCGGCCGAAGACCCTGGAGCGACATCTGCGACCAGCTGCTGTCCGTCTGCTCCCAATACAGCGGGGCCTCCCAGCCCTCTCGGTTGACGGCCGCCCAACCGTCCGCCAGCCAGTGCGCTGGCGTCGCGTAACCGCCATCTTCCATGAATTCGAGCCATTCGGCATTCGTGACGAGCCGGTTGGCAAGCTTGAACGGCTGAATGAGCGCGTCATGCGAAGGCAGTTCATTATCCCAGCAATAACCTTCGCCGGAGTGACCGATCTTCACGATGCCGCCGGGGTACTCCGTCCATCCAAGCGGCTCGGGTCCGGTGAAATCGACAGCGGAGGGTTTGGCTTGATACGCGGGGCGCAGAGGGTTTGATGCAAGCAGCGCCAGTATGTCGGTCAACAACAGTTCTTGATGCTGTTGCTCGTGGTTGATGCCGATTTCGAGCAGCCGGGCGACTTCGTCTTGATCAGTCCCATCGCTTGCGAGAAGACGCCGAAGCGCCTCGTCGACGTGGGCTCGATATTGGAAAACGCGCTCGGATGTTGGCCGCGTCAGCAGGCCTCGTTTTGGCCGCGGATGACGAGGGCCGAGGCTCTCGTAGTACGAGTTGAAGCAATAATTGAACGCCTCGTCGAAAACTTGATAGCCGGCGAGGTGCGGCTTCAAGACAAAGTTCTCAAAGAACCAAGTCACGTGTGCGAGGTGCCACTTCGTCGGGCTCGCATCATCGGAGGCTTGCACGACCATATCTTCGGCCGAAAGCGGCTCGGCCAAGTCCATCGAGTGCTGTCGCGTCTTGAACAGACGCGCAGACAGCGCGTCGCGGACGCTCGTGCTTGCCTCATCAGCCGGCAGCAGTAGGGAGCCGTCGGTTTGCTCGTGGGGTGCCTTGCCGGCTGCAGGATTTTCCAAACGCTGTTCTCTGGATTTTTCGCCTGCGCCGCCGCGCGCAGCTAAAAGGTCAATTCGCCTAAACTCAGAGCTTCCAAGATAGTTCCCTCAGCGGCTGCCAAAGTCGCCGAGCAAGCGGACCTGAGCCCTTCTTTTGCTTCTCTACTTGTTTTGTTTTGGCTTCGATTTTTCGTGCTTCTCGCCGTATTTCATTCCTTCGAGCTTGATGCCGTCAGGATCTAAGAAGAAGACGGCGTAGTAGTCTTCATAATACTCATCGGCAGGATCGACAATTTCCACGCTGTTCTTCTTAAGATACTCCTGCAGTTCATCGACGTCTTTTCGGTTGCGAAGCTGGAAGGCGTAATGATGCAGCCCGACGTCGCCGGTCCGGTGTTTATGCTTCCGTCCATCCGCGTCGGCCTGCGTAATCCAATAGCGGGTCTTGCCGTTCGTCCAGCCAATCGAGTTCTCGTATTCATCCAGCACGTCGAAGCCGAGGAACTCGAAGAGGCCGCCGTAGAAGGCCTTTGATTTTGCAAAGTTGCTGACGCGGATCGCTAAATGGTCGATGCCGGCGACGCGCGACATGGCTGCACTCCATTCTGCTCACTCGGTTCAGTTCTCGAGAAGGTGTTCCAGGCGGATAGGCAAATGCCGGATGCGCTTACCCGTTGCATGGAAGATCGCATTGGCAATTGCCGCGTTCGTCCCGACGTTGCCGAGTTCGCCCAGACCCTTGATGCCCGCCGGATTGACCTCGTCATCGACTTCGGGAACGAGGATGACCTCGACATCTGCAATATCCGCATTCACCGGCACGAGGTAGTCCTGAAGCTCGCGATTGACATAGCGCGCATTGCGCGGATCGACCTGCGTCTCTTCCAGCAGCGCTGAACTCATGCCCCAGATCATGCCGCCCATCAGCTGGCTTCGGGCCGTGCGGGTATTCATAATGCGACCGGCTGCGAACGCGCCGACCATGCGAGGCACGCGGATTTCGCGCGTTCGGGCATTGATGCGGACCTCGACAAACTCGGCGCCAAACGCGTACATCAGCTTCTTGCCGTGCGAACCGCCAACGAACGTGCTTTTGCCGGTATAGAGCGAATGCACCGCATCCGCGGGCGCGCCTTCCGGTACGAACTCGGCATACTCTTCGACCATGCCGGCGCCGAGAATTTTGAACACGTCCGAGAGCTTCTGCGAGCGTCCGTCCTTGGCGACGACTTCGCCGTTCTTGAGATCGAGATCGGCAATCGGCTTGCCGACGAGCGGGCCATCGTTCGATCGAACGGCAGCTTCGAAGAGCCTGCGCCGTATTCCCTCGCAGGCCTTGAGCACCGTGGAACAGACACTCGCAGTGCTGTTCGAGCCGCCTGCGACGGGCGCGGGCGGATGATCGCTGTCTCCCATTTCGCACTGGACCGCCGTGATATCGAGCCCAAGTCTCTCGGCCGCCATTTGGGCTGCAACGGTCCGGATGCCCGTGCCGATCTCATGGGAGGCGCTTTGAACGTCAGCAGTACCGTCGGCAGACAGGCGGACGCGCGCAGTGGCGGCCCCAACATGGGTTGGATATACGGCGGTCGCACAGCCCCACCCGATCATCCAATCGCCATCGCGCATGCTGCCAGGGGCTTTGACTCGGTTTGACCAACCGAATGCTTTGGCCGCCTCGTCGTAGCATTCCATCAACGAGCGGCTGCTGTATGGCTTGCCTGAGATGGGATCCTTGTGGGTGTCGTTGAGGCGCCGAAGTTCGACGGGGTCCATATCCAGCTTGTAGGCCAGTTCGTCGATCGCACTTTCGAGCGGGAACATATACGGCGTTTCGGGCGGAGATCGCATGTACCCCGGCGTTTGCCGGTCCGCCTTCACAAGTTCGACTTTGCTTGCGACTGCGCCGTATGCGTACATTCGCGATGTCGTATCGACGCCACCGACCACGTAATTATCGATGCGGGACGTCAGCTCGGTCCCTTCGTGGCTGAATGCCAAAAACTTGCCGTCGCGGGATGCTCCTAGGCGAAGGCGATGCTTCGTCTCCGCGCGGAACGTCGTAGTCGTGAATCCTTGCATGCGTGTTACGACGCAGCGGACCGGCCGGTTGAGACGGCGCGCGGCGACGGCGACGATCGCCGTCCGCGGCGTCATCGGTCCCTTGGAGCCAAACGCGCCTCCGACGTACGGGCTCACGACGCGAACGTTCTTTGGATCCAACTGCAGCTGCTTGGCGATTTCCGCTTTGAAGCCGTAAACGTTCTGCGTCGGTTCGTAGACGGTCAGCTGATCGTGCGTCCAGGCGCAAGTCGTGGAGAAAAGCTCGATCGGGTTGTGTGTCTCGGGGGCGGTCGCATATTCGGCATCGATCTGCACAGGGGCGCTTGCGAACGCAGCTTCGAAGTCGCCAGCCTTGAGATCTTCCGGATACATCGGGCTAACGCCCGCTGCAGGGATCGTCTCCGTGCCCGGGGAATCCAGCGTCGCGCTCGCGGGCTGCTCCGCGTAGGTCATGCGCACTAGAGATGCCGCTTGAGATGCGGCTTCGAACGTGTCGGCGACGACGAGCGCTACGATCTGCCCGTCATGGACGATTGTCTTCTGATGCAGCGGTGCCAACGACGTCGATGTTGAATTGGAATACTTGGGGGCCTTGACGCCACTCATGTCGCCATAAGTGACGATATCGAGAACGCCCGAAACGGCCTTTGCCTCCGAAAAATCCATCCAGGTGACTTCACCGTGCGAAATGGGGCTAGTCACCAGCACGGCGTGAGCGAAATTGTTCAGTGGAATGTCGGCAGCGTAAGGTGCTTCGCCCGTTACCTTCAGTCGGCCATCAATGCGCGGCGCGGGCTGACCTTGATTTTGACGCGGCTCGGGAGCGGCTGGCTGCAGCATTTCTCAGATCCTCATCGCCTTCGCTTCGAGCAGTGCACGCACAATGGCGGCCTTGCCGGCCGGCACCTTGAATTTATTGTATTGGCGGGGCTCGGCTCCGGCAAAGGCCGCTTCGGCCGCCTTTGCCGCCAACCTTTCATCGAGGATGTTGCCTCTGATGACCGCTTCGGCCTCGCCCGAGCGCCAGGGCACCGTTGCCACGCCGCCGAGCGCGAGCCGCACGTCGCGAACCCTGTCACCATCGAGATCGAGAGCCACCGCAACGGAGGCAACCGCAAACTGGTAAGACTGGCGGTCGCGGATTTTCAGATAATGAGAGCGGCGCGTGTGCGGTCCGGCGGGGACGTCAATAGACGTGATCAGTTCGCCCGGCTCTAGGACTGTCTCGACTTCCGGTGTATCGCCCGGAAGCCGGTGCAATTGTCCAAACGGAATCTGACGATTGCCGTTCGGTCCGGCCGTCGAAACAATCGCATCGAGCGCGATGAGCGCCTGGGCAAAGTCACCGTGGTATGTCGCGATGCAGGCTGGGCTGGTGCCGAGAACCGCGTGTTCACGGTTGATGCCCTCAAGCGCAGAGCATCCCGATCCCGGCTGACGCTTGTTACAAGGCCAAGACGTTTCGCGGAAATATTGGCAGCGCGTTTTCTGCAGAATATTGCCGCCTAGGCTCGCCATATTGCGGATTTGCTGACTGGCAGCCAGCATGAGGCTTTCTGCTATGACCGGATAATCGCGTTTGATATCCGGGTGGTCCTGAGCTTCCGCCATGCGCACCAGCGCACCGAGGTGAAGACCTTCGCTCGTCACGTCGATGCGCCCATGCACGTCCTTGGCGAGGACGTTGATGTCGACCAAGCGATCCGGTTGAAGTACGTCGAGCTTCATGTAGTCGACGACATTCGTGCCGCCGGCGATGAATTGCGCCCGGGCCGCGTGGGCTGCGGCGGCTGCAACCGCGTCGCCCGTATCGCGGGCTTTGTAGTATCCAAACCTATTCATCAGGCCCGCTCCATTTCAGCTTTGGCCTGTCTCACAGCAGCGACGATGTTGGGGTAAGCGGCGCAGCGGCAGAGATTGCCGCTCATGAACTCGCGGATCTCATCGTCGTCGTTGGCATGGCCTTCGTTGATGCACGCAACGGCCGACATGATTTGGCCCGGCGTGCAGTAGCCACATTGGAGGCCATCGTTGTCGATGAAGGCTTGCTGGACCGGATGCAGCTTGCCCTCGGGACTCGCTAGACCTTCAATCGTCGTGACGGCTTCGCCTTGGGCCATGACGGCGAGAGTCATGCATGAGAGCACACGCTGACCAGCGACGTGGACGGTACATGCGCCACACTGGCCGTGGTCACATCCCTTTTTTGTGCCGGTCAGTCCGGCATGATCGCGGATGGCATCGAGAAGGCTTGTGCGCGGGTCTAAGGTTAGCCGGTAATTCTCGCCGTTGATGCTTAACTCGACGGCTTCCGTCTCACTTGCGCCGCCCGCTGGGGCACTGGCAAAGGGAATGAACGGCATCCCGGCGGAGATCTCAGACGCCTCAGAGGACTGCAGATCCGAAACATCTCTTTGCATTTTTTGGAACTCCTCGCCCGGCAATCGCCATGCAAACCCCGGGGGCCGGGGCAGAGTTCCGTGATAGCTGGGGGTCCGGCAACCCTCCCTCGGAGGGCTAAGGGCTTAGCGCGAAGGCTGGACTTGCGGTTTGATCCGCAGATCCCGAAAGCTTCATGCCGCGCCGATAGACGGCATCGAGTTCGCGCGCCATGTGATCGAAGGTGCGCTGCGGGTGGATGTTGCTGCGAAGCCTGCGGAGTTCGCAAGGAGCTGCGAGAAGGCGCGCGATCCGCTCGGCCAATTGGCCGGCTTCGCCGGGCGCGAATAATAGGCCATCAACATTATGGCGAATGCGCTCGGCGATCCCGCCAAGACGGCTTCCTATGACCGGGAGTCCTGCCGCCATAGCTTCATAGACCGCCAGCGGCCCCGTCTCGAGCCATACCGATGGCACGAGACAAGCGTCATGCGTGACGAGTTCGTGTAGCATTTCTTCAGCCAGCACCGTGCGAGGCGGCAGCAGCCGCTTGTCCCTGGCGAAGGGTTTCAACAGCTTCGTTCCGTAGGCGGAGTCCCAGCCCGGGCCCAAAAGCGAAACCGTCAGAGGCGCGCGCTGATCGATCAGCTTCAGCGCGCCAAGGATCGTCTCGATACCTTTGACGTCACTACACCGTCCAGCGAACACAAGGCGCAGCGGCCGCGTTTCGTTGAATTCCTCCGGGACAGAAATATCGGGCGCTATTGGATCTTGCGAGACACCCATTTCAATAAATTCGATTTTTTCATCGGGCACCCCATTCGTGCGCAGCACGCCGGCGATCCACCGCGATTGGATGTGAAATACGTCGACGAGGCCCACCGCGGTGCGGAAGGCCTCGATGAAGCTTTTCGTCATTGATCGCGATGAGAAGATGCGGCCGATCACACTCCCTTCACGCGCTTTCCCAAACTCAGTCCGCGCGAGAAGCTCTGCGAGCTGCGCTGGCATCCCACGATTTGCCAAGCGGCAACGTGTGCAGCGGGTGGTCTCAAGCCGGCCGTCGCACGGCGAAAATCCGTTTTCAAGCAGCCCGGTCTGCGGGCATGAGATGCCGCCCGTGTGATAGGTGACGACGGTCCGAGTACCAGCGGCTTTCGCCGCCTCCAGGTGCAGCAGCCCGGCTGTCATACTCAGCGTGTGAAAGTGCGCGACCTCGGGCTGCAACTCTTCGAAGAGTTCTTGGAGGCCGGGCGCAGCCTGCGGGCGGCGCGCATAATAGGCCTTCCTGTTTGCGCCGAGGACCGGGGGCAAAATACGGATTTCCAAATCTGGAGCCCTGGATTGCTCAGCACTGCAATCGGGTTCTTCCGCACGTTCATTGAGAACGATGATTGGCCGCCAGCCGAGGCCAGCTTGCCGCCTGGCCAAAGCGCGTATGAACGTATTTGAGCCGCCGCCTCCCGTGATGCTTGAGGCTCCGGCGAAATGGAGGCAGATCGGGCGGCTATCGGTTGGCGCCCGTTCCATGTCCATCATGTTCATGGTGCTAGGCTGGGCTTTGCGAAGCGACCCGCCGCAGTACGGGCGGACACGCCTTGGATGGCAAACTCCGAGCGCCGCGGAGCCTCTTCACAGTCTCGTAGATTTGCCGCTCGTCGCGTGTCAGCAACGCGGGAGCGCGCAGCGCCGCGAAGAGGGAGAGGCACGATGCGCGGTTCAATCGTCCAAGAAGCGCATGCTTGATGATGCGAGCACAGCCCACGCCGGCGGCACGCCACGGCTGGTCCATAGCTTCGATAATCTTCGTATACTGGCCGTGCACTGCAAAGCCTGCGCCGAAGTTTGCAAAGAGACGCTTCGCATAAGAGACCGACAGCCTCCCAGGCGCGATATCGTGCTTGAACCGCAAGCTTTCGCTGAAGATCAGCCTGTATCCGGCGGCTGAGAGGCATGCTGAAATCTCCAGGTCTTCCCCCGACAGCAGCTCTGCACCCTTCCTTCCACTGAGCGCGGGAAAGCCCGGGAGCGAGTACAGGTGTCTGATGAAGTCCCGCCGCATGACGAGCCCCGCGCCCCATAGTGCGCTGACCAACGTTTCTGTTGCGGGCGGATCGGGCAGATACGCGATCTTCGAGATGGGAACACCTACGGCGAAGCCCCACGAGAACGTGTAGAACCATGGCGGCAACACTTCCGGGTTGGCCGGCGTGGAGCAGCCACCTGCGGCGCCGACATCGGAGTCGCGCATAATCCTTGCGGCCTGCATGAGATAGTCTTCGGCAAGCCAATTATCGTCATCACAGAAGATGACGATGCCAAACGACGCGGCGCGAACTCCGGCGCAACGCGCATAGGCGAGACCCGCCTGTGGCTCTTTGATGATCGAGAACGAGAACCGATCGTTGCCGCAGGAGCTCCACATCTCTTCGGCGCGTCTCGACGTGCCATCGGTTGAATCGTTATCGACGAGAATGATTTCGACGGGGAAGTCCGCCTCACAGCGCGCGAGAGTCTCGAGCGTCGGGCGAATGCGGTCGGCGCTGTTGTGCGCACAGATGATGACGCTGATGCCGTTCATATCAGCGCACCGGGAGGCGAACGCCGTACCGCTCTCCAACGGAACGATTGAGCAAACGGAGGTAATGCGTGGGGTGATACTTTCCCTGCGAGAGGTCACTGAGCCTTCGCGCAAGCGGCGAGTCTGGAAAATCCATATGCCGTGTCATTTCGGGATGGATGAGATGTTGGATGCGCGGCTCTTTGCCAGCGCCTTCGGGGTCGCGGCGTGCTGAGAAAAGATTTTGCCGGTACCAGGGCTCGATCATGCCATCGTTCCAGATCTCGGACCGCATGTCGTCACGACAAACGTAGCCCTGTGCATTGAACAAGGCTTGCCAGTAGGTTGGCCATTGGCAATTCACGTGGTGTTCGCCGTGTTGGCCCGGAGCCGCCGCCGAGAAGAATATGAGGTCGCCATGTCTGCAAAGCGTCTCGACAATGGTGCCGGCGAATTCTGCATGCAGGTGCTCGGCGACCTCAAGGCATAGGACGACGTCGAAGCGCCTACCCAGAGACACCGGCCGGCGCAGATCGAACGTCGCAATACGATTGGCTTCAACGTGAAGCTCTGCCGGATCGGCCGCTACGCCATCGAAGCCGAATATGTCATCTATGCCCATCTCGCGTGCGGCGCGAAGCCAGTTTCCGAGGCCTGCGCCAACATCGAGCAAACTCGCGCATGGCGTGCCCGAGAGGAGATAGGCCAGCGCGTGCCGCGCGCCCGCCAACGAATGGGTGTTACGATTGAAGTGGTAGGAAATCTCGCTCATCGATGATCTCTGCCCTGTGGGTGTCGTTGACGGCATCTGAGTTCTTCGCAGGCGCGCTCATAGGATCGCGCGGCAGGGCTCAGGCAAGTGGAAAGCTTCGGACGTCGCAGTGCCCCATTCAGCGGGCCAATCGAGATGACCAACGGCCGAGGCTGGTGGCAGCAGGCGGTGAGCGTCGTCCTCGCCTATGGCAAAGTTCAAAACATCAATTCTTGCATCATAGTCTTCATGCCAATCGCCCAGCCACGCTGACAGCGAATACCTGCCCGGGCGGATCGGCAAGCGGCGCACCTCGCATCTCAGGACGCCGTGGGACATGCCGTTCACGCGACTCCGGCTCGGATGAAACCGGCTATTCGATCCCCAGACCGGTTCACCGGTATCGGCGCGCAGGACAATTCCACCAACTGCCGTGGACAGCGGCCTCGGCGAAGCAAATTGAATATCGACGATCAAGTCACGGTTGACGAGCGCTTCGCCGTTTACGGCGATTGCGGTTATCGCGGGGCGCGTCGCCGTTGCCACGAACGAAATCGAATGCGCGGCATCGCTCGTATTCAGGTACTGCTTGACGACGGCATCAACGGAGCCATCGAGCACTACACGTCCATTGGCGAGGAGAAGGCCGCGGTTGCAGAGCGCTTTGACTGCCGCCAAGTTGTGACTAACGAATAAGACGGTTCGCCCCTGCCCCGCGACGTCTTTCATCTTGCCCAGGCATTTCTTTTGGAACTCGGCATCGCCGACGGCCAGAACTTCGTCAACGACAAGAATTTCAGGCTCCAAATGCGCCGCAACTGCGAACGCCAAGCGGACATACATTCCGCTGGAATAGCGTTTGACGGGCGTATCCAGAAATTTCTCGACCTCCGCGAATGCAACGATCTCGTCGAACTTGCGGTCGATCTCGATGCGCTTCATGCCAAGGATGGCGCCGTTGAGGTAGATGTTCTCGCGTCCGGTGAGTTCGGGATGAAAGCCGGTGCCGACTTCGAGCAAGCTTGCAAGCCGTCCTCTTATTTCCACGCGCCCGCATGTCGGGTCGGTGATGCGCGACAAAACCTTTAGAAGAGTGGACTTCCCCGCCCCGTTACGACCTACTATGCCCACGACATCGCCACGTTCCAGTTCGAACGAGACCTCCTTCAGGGCCCAGAATTCCTCCAGTTCGTCTCCGGCAATGAGCTGGCGGCCAAGCGCGACATCGAACGCCCCGCGCAGAAAACGCGATGCAGAGCGCGTCAGCACATCGCGTAGCGCAGTATAGCGTTCGGGCTTTGCTTTATGCCCGATGAGGTAGCGCTTGCCGAGCCGATCGGCGCGAATGACAATGTCCGTCATTTTGAATTCGAAGCTTTAGATGAGATCCGCGAATGCGCGCTCGGTTCGGCGAAAGTATCTGAGGCCGAACCACATCATGAACCCTGCAACGCCGATACTGGCGAAAAGGCCCGGCGGGTAAATTTGGCTTTCACCGCCCAGGAGGCACCAACGAAACCCGTCAATGACCCCGACAACGGGATTGAGACTGTACCAGAAGCGCATGTCCGACGGGATGATGTCGCTGGAAAAGCCTACGGGGGAAACGTAAAGCCCGAATTGGATTACAAAGGGAATAGCGTACCGCACATCGCGGTATTTGACATTGAGCGCGGTGATGTAGAGCGCGGGTCCAAGGCTGGCAATGACAGCAAAGCCGATGAAGACGGGCAGGAACACCACGTGCCAGCTCGGCGCATATCCATACCATGCCATCAGGCCGAAAAAGATTGCGAGGTTGATCACGAAGTCGACGAGCGCGACGACTCCTGCTGAAGCGGGAACGATCAAGCGCGGAAAATAGACCTTACCAATCAGGTTCGCGTTATTGATGAGGCTGCTCGAGGCTTCGCTGAGAACGCTCGAGAACAGAAACCAGGGAAGCATGCCCGCGAATACGAGTATCGGATACGGCACGCCGCCGTTGCTTGGCAGCTTTACAAGCTTGCCGAAAATCACAGTGAAGATGACCACAGTCAGCAGCGGGCGGATGACAGCCCAAGCGACACCAATGATGGTTTGCTTGTAGCGAACAGCAATGTCTCGCCAGGCCAAAATGGCGAACAGCTCGCGGTAGTTCCAAAGGTCGGACCAGTAATTCCGCTCGCTGAGCGTGGCCTCCAGGACGTGCAAGCGCGTGTTCTCAGGTCGAGAAATCGGCCAATTCCTTTGGTTTTTCGATGATGGAAGCTGTCGATAACGTGGAGTGCGACAATCGCCGAAGCGATGGCATCACGTTGTTTGACTGTGAGAAAATCTACCGAACTACGGGTGAAACCTGTTCACCCGAAATCAGAAAGAGGGCATGTCTAACGTTTCGCCCGGCGCGAACTATGCGTTTCGCTGCTTTGTGTTTTCTTGCAGATAACGAAGTAGACCGTCAACCTGATAAGATATGTTTTATCATGCAGGTGTGGACATTTGGCCACCTCAGGTTGCGCCCTGCAAACGGAGAGCGTCTTCGGCCAGTGCATTCGGGAGCACCGTAGAATTGGACGCTGTGTACTGACGCTTCGAAACGATCAGTCAACCTTTCTCACCGAATCCGCTGCGCGTCGCAGGGTTCGCGGGTATGTGAAATCCGCTTCAAATTTTCGCTAATTCACCTCAATCCCGGGGCGCAGAAGTTGGCGACCGATCCTCATAGTGATGATGGAAGCGACGTCGTGCGCCGTCTTCGTGACAGACGCTTCACGCAGCAACGCGAGCCAACCAACAGCCCGTCTGAACAGAACGAGATTCCCGCGTTCCTATCTTCGGCTCCTGATGGTGAGCAGCAGCGAACCTTCACGCGTTCGCCGAGATGGAGAAATTGGATTGAGGTTTCTTCTAGGCTTCTCTCCCGGCTTACGGCTTGGCGTCCGACTAAAAATGAACTGGCTATCTACGCGCGCGCTGCGCTTGCCTTTGTTCTGCTTCCCCTCGCAGTTGCGTCGTCACCGATCGTATCGCGTGCGCCTGGCAACGACCGCGACTTCTCAATTGCCGAAAGCCGAATGAGTTTTGGTCAAGGCTTGGGCCGACGGCTTGCATCCGAGCCAGCGATCGATCTTTCGGCAGACACGAGTGCCCGCTCCGACCTGAAGCCAGAGCAGCCGGTGCCGTCCGCGGATGATCCTGAAAAGCCGCTCGCTGCGTCGGAGACAGCGCAGCCGGATCATCGTTCAGTTACGGCGCTCATCACGGATAATAGGCGCTGGAGCCTGCCGTTCGGCAGCCAGGAATATGCGCCGGCTGATTTGCCGGCGAACCCGGCAACGGCATTCAAAACCGAAATCGATCAATCGCGCTTTCCGGATGATATCGAGATCCTAACGGCGCACAACGACGTCCCCGTCCTCCGTGATCCCTCGCGCGTGAAACGGCCGGCCACCCCGCGCGATAGAGTTCTCGGCTATTCCCGGCGTGCGCCGAAGGTCACGCGGACGCGGGAGCCAGCGGTCAAAACGGTTGTCGTCGAGCCGCCAGAGCCAGGACTCCTGCCGCCCATTCTGTTTTTCCTCGGTGCGCCTCCGTCCGAAGAGCCGCCGCCAATGCCAAAAAGCCCGCGGCCTACGAGGCGATCGCCGGTCCCGAATTCGTTCCGAGATATTTTCACGTACGAGGACTGACGGCCTTACGGACAAGAGGCGCGACCTCGGTCCCCAGGAGTTCTATGGACTTCAACATCGCCTCATGCTCCGCCGAGGCGGAGCTCATCTGAAATGTAAAGCGCGAGACACCACCGAGGTCGTCACTGGCTTCCAGCAACTTGCGAGCGACTGTTTCGGGATCGCCAATCAGAAACGCGCCGCCGGGTCCGCACTGGGCCTCAAACTGCGCCCGCGTGACCGGAGACCAGCCGCGTTCGCGACCGATCTGCGTGAACATGTGCGACCATCCCGGATAAAATGTATCGCGGGCCTCCTGTGAACTTCCAGCGACGAAGCCCAACGCGTGGATGCCGACGCGCTGGCGTTCCGGTGGATGGCCAGCGCGCCGCCAGGCTTCTCGATAGAGATCAACCAGTGGACGGAAGCGGCGGAACTCGCCTCCGATGATCGCGACCATCAAGGGCAAGCCGAGGAGACCAGCTCGGGCAAATGATTGCCGTGAGCCGCCTACACCCAGCCAGATGGGGATTTCAGGCTGAAGGGGACGCGGATAGATGCCTTGGCCGGAAATGGCAGGGCGAAACCGGCCCGACCAGTGCACATTTTCTGTGGCGCGTATTTCTAGCAGCAGCTGCAGCTTCTCGGCGAAGAGCGCGTCGTAATCTTCGAAACGCAATCCGAAGAGCGGGTATGCCTCACCGAATGAGCCACGGCCGACAACGATTTCCGCCCGCCCCTGCGAAATCAGGTCAAGCGTTGCAAACTCCTGAAAGACGCGGACGGGATCGGCTGCGCTCAGCACGGTGACCGCGCTCGTCAGGCGGATCGACTTCGTTTTTGCTGCGGCCGCAGCGAGGATAACGGCGGGGCTTGAGTCGAGGAACTCGGGCCGGTGGTGCTCGCCGATCCCGAAGACATCGAGGCCGCATCTATCGGCCATTTCGATCTCTTCCAGAAGAGTAGCTATTCGGCCTGCCGGTGAGGGTGTGTCCCCGGAAACGCCGGACATAATCGCCGCGAAACTGTCGATACCAAGTTCCAATCGAGCCTCCAGCTAGTTTCTACCGCGTCTCATATCCCGGCGACGCTGCTGGGCTGTCCACGCTGGCCGGAGCGGGGCGGGCTGCGCTCTCATAGTGGGCGAACTCTTTAAGACCAAGTAGCGGTGCGCGTTATTTATAAGGTTTAAGCCGGCTATTTCCGTTGGGGGAGAAGATCAGGTCGAGTTGCGCTTCAAACAATGCGCCCACATCGACGGGGTTGGCCTTGTCCAAGAATTTGTTGATGACGATGCCGGCCCATATCGGCGCGAGAAGGATTTGGGGATTTTGGATGAGCTCATCACCCGTCAATTCGCCGGCTTTCCGGGCCGAGGCTGCAAGCCGCTTGATCTTCTGGGTGAGCGGCTCAATCACGTCACGACGATAGATCTCGACCAGGGCCGGAAACTTGGAGCCTTCGGCGATGACGACGCGCGCAATGTCAGCGCGGCTCTTCTTATCGATGTTGCGAACGGTCACGAGTAGCGTTCGTCGCAGGAAGGCTCCGACTCTCTCTCCCGGTTCTCTTTTCGACTCGTCCACCTCTATGTGGGCGTGGACAATCTCCTGCTGAACGACAGCCGAGAAGAGCTCTTCTTTGGTCTCGAAGTAGCGATAGATGAGACCCTTCGCGACGCCTGCCCGCTTCGAAACGCTTGCAACCGTGGTGTCTGCGAACCCCTTTTCGAGGAATTCCTGAAGTGCGGCGTCAACGATGGCTTGCCGGGTTTGAGCGGTCTTCTCGGGGCTGGCGCCGCGCCGGCGAACTTCGCTGCCTTTGGGCGGGTGCCGGCCGTTTCGACTGCTTCTCTGCATCAAGGCAACGATTTCTGCCTGGACCGGGCCCAGGCCTTCCATTTTCGATTAGGACCCATGCGTTTGTCGCACGATCAGTGTGCCACATGATCTTGACAAAAGTGACTGCCGGGTCATTTATGCCCCAATGGGCAAACATTCAAGATCTAAAAGCGAGCGCGGGGCTCTCCGCCCAGTCGCGGTAAATCCCTTGTGGCTGCCCTCCGCACAACAATGGCTCTTCTCCGTGAAGACCTTCATCGCTGCTTCGCTCGCTCTCTTCATCGGCCTCTGGATCTCGCTGCCCAACCCCTACTGGGCGGTTGCGACCGTATATATTGCCTCCAACCCTTTGTCGGGTGCGACGAGGTCGAAAGCCATCTTCCGCGTGATGGGGACATTGATTGGCGCCGTCGCAGCCGTCGTCATGGTCCCCAATCTCGCGAACGCCCCGGTCTTGCTCGTGCTCGCCATGGCGACGTGGACAGCGTTCTGCCTCTACTTGTCTTTGCTCGACCGCGGCCCGAGAAGCTACGTCTTCATGCTGGCGGGATACACCGCAGCACTCATCGGCTTCCCCACGGTCGACGTGCCCGGAACCGTTTTCGACGTAGCGCTGGCCCGGACCGAGGAGATCGTTCTCGGCATCGTTTGCGCGGCGGTGGTCTCAAGCGTTGTATTTCCCCGGTCTGTCGTCAATGCGGTGACGCAACGTCTGACCTCATGGCTGACAGGCGCCGATGCCAGCGCCCGCGACGCGCTAGAGGCGAAGTCGGGCGTTGAAGCCGACGCTAACCGTCTCCGGCTCGCCGCCGAAACAGGCGAAATTGAAAATCTGGCGAGCCACTTGGTTTACGATGCCGGCGGCCATCGCGATCTGCCGCGTCTCGTTCGCGAAATCCAGCCGCGAATGCTGATGCTTCTGCCTATTCTCTCGTCGATTTCGGACGGCTTGCGCGAGCTTGCGGCGATGGGCGGCCCCACGGCTCAGGTACGCGACCTCGTGGAGCGCGTCGATCGTGGACTGGTACAGGAACGCCCCGCCAGCGTCCAAGAACTCGATGAACTGCGAGCGGACCTCGAAAGGCGGGTCGCCTTGCCTGGTGCAAACCGCACGTGGCGCGGCCTGCTCGAACTTACTCTACTCATGCGGCTCCGCGATTTGACCGCGATCCGCAGCGACTTCCTGCACGTCATGCAAGCGATGGCGGGAAAGACCAAGGCGCGCTCAAAGGACTTCGCTTATCAGATTGCGAACTTTGCCGCTCCCGCGCGCCATCGTGACCGTGGTCAGGCTTCTCTCGCGGCGCTCGTCAGCTTCGCCACGACGATCGTCTGCTGCTCGTTCTGGATCCTGCTTGCGTGGCCGGACGGCGGCACGGCGGCGATGATGGCCGCGGTCGCCGGAAGCTTGTTTGCTGCGCAGGACAATCCGGTTCCTTCCATCGTGATCTTCGCCAAGTGGGCGGTTGTTGCCGCGATCATTTCGGGGGTCTGTGTCTTCGGCGCATTTACACATGCTCATAACTACGAAACCCTGATGCTGGCCTTTGCGCCTTGGCTGCTCGCCATCGGGCTCCTCATCTCGAGGCCCGAGACGTTGCTGATCGGCCTTTCTCTCGGTGTCAACGGCATT
>Ga0180218_1001155_pt1 | contig 16936 bp, 15 predicted proteins | sample eDN3rd37CKraftBY_FD_151334 | JGI IMG/M metagenome (GOLD analysis project Ga0180218, IMG submission 151334) | Enriched backyard soil microbial communities from Emeryville, California, USA - eDNA 3rd pass 37_C Kraft BY (version 2) (version 2) | ecosystem: Environmental > Terrestrial > Soil >...
CTCACCCTCGCGCAGAAGTGGGACCTCACCGCCGACGAGGTCGCGCGCAACGTGCACACGCACCCGACGCTGTCCGAGGCGATCCAGGAGTCCATCCACGGCATCGTGGGGCACATGATCAACTTCTGACGGCCGCTCGTCCTACGACCGTCGGTCATACGAGGCCCGAACCCGCGGAGTCCCGCGGGTTCGGGCCTTACCTTTCTCCAGCAGGTGCGCAGGGTGATCTTCGGCCTCGGGAGTCGCGGCCAGCACGTCGGCGTACGAGCCTGGACGGCAGGTACGGGACCCGACAGAGAAGAAGGAGCCCCATGGACGTTCCGCATTACGTCGCCGACCGGATCCGCGCGGCGGTTCCCGAAGGTGCGAACGTGGTGCCGGGTTCGACGCCGGTCGTCGCATTCGGCGACGCGTCGACAGCGCGGGTCGCGACAGTCGGTTTGAACCCGAGCAGGATCGAGTTCGAGGTCAAGGGTGTCTGGCTCGACGGCGACCAGCGCCGCCTCGCGACGCACCGTTCGCTCGGGGTGGAAACTCTGGAGGACGCGTCCGATCACACTGTCGCCCAAGTCCTGGCGGACTGCTACGCCTACTTCGACACGGGGCGAAATCCGTACTGGCGGTGGTTCCGGCCGCTCGACAGGTTGCTCGAGGCCTCTCTCGGCGCGACGTACGAGCGGCGGATCGCATGCCACCTCGACCTGGTGCAGTGGGCGACCGACCCAGTCTGGGGGGAGCTGCGTGCACCTGTCCGCAAGGAACTGATCGAGCAGGACCGGGAGTTCCTCCGCCAGCAGCTCGCCAGCGAGAGCATCGGCCTAGTCCTGGCGAACGGCGGGAGAGTCATTGACGAGCTTCGCCGAAGCGGGGTCGACATGGAGACACACGGAGTCGTGGCCGATTCGAAGGGCCGCACAACCCAGATCCAGGTGGGGCACGTCGGCGAGGTCATCTACGTGGGATGGCGGGTGAACCTGCAGAGCTCACCTGGTGTGTCCCTCGAGCTTCGCGACACCATCTCCGCGCGCGTGGGGGACTTGGCGTCCCAGGGCGGATTCACCCTGAAGTCGACTTCCACACCGCGCCTCGGGGAACGCGACTGATGCCCTGTTGGTGCAGGCTTGTTGTCATGGCGTGAGACGAGCGCCTTGGGGCGGAGCTCCTGCTGGCATCGGCGGTCTCGCGCGCTGCCGCAGTCCGGAGCCAACTACTCATCTTCAGGATCGGGTCCGCGTGGTTGCCGAGATGGTCGAGCAGGTTATTGGCGTTCTTCGTCGGTCTTTGCGCTTGTACTCGTGGAGCCTCGGCTTCCGGTCGAGCCAGTACATGCTCCACTGGCCGGTTGTGGTGTTATCGCGCAGTCGGGCGGGATCGGGCCCAGTCGCCCTGACTCGCCCAGGGTGGGCGGGCTTGGATGACGAGCGGGGCCGGCGGCACGCGCAAGAACCGCCTGCCCTGCGACATGATGTCGACGACGGGCCACGTCGGGAGGAGCGATGGTGCCTTCCGCGGGTGACGGGCCGCCGACACCGGCGCGTCCGCGTCTCGGGATGCCGCCCTGGGTGACGGTGGCTGCGCTGGGCATCGTCGCGCTCACCGTCGTCGCCGCCGTCGTGAGGCCGGGCGTGACCGACCCGCCACCACAGGCGTGCCCGGCGATCGGCTACTCCAGCGTCCTCACGGTGACGCTCGAGGGAGACACGTCGGACGTGGCCGTCCTCCAGGTGCGCGACGGCGAGCAGTGGCAGCCCCCATATCCGCCGGACGCGGAGGTGCCCGCGATCCCGACGACGCACGACGGCGGCACGTGGACCTTCACGCTCTTCTCTCCGCCGAACCAGATCGCGCTCCGTGCGCTGGACGACGACGGGGACGTGCTCGCGCGGACCGAGGTCGACGTCGGCTGGGTGCGGGTCGGTGGAACGCCCGAGTGCGGCGGCCCGACCGAGGCTGAGGCCACCTGGGTGCTCTGACGGCTCACGCGCCGGACGCCGGGGCCCCCGACGCCGGGGCGCGCTCAGGAGATCACGCGGACCCGCACCTGCTTCTGCCCGCCGACGACGCGGGTCAGGACGTCGGACGTGCGTGTCCGCTCGTAGGCGGTCTTGCCGCCGCCGATGTCGAGGTTCATCCTCATCTCGTCGTTGCGGAGGTTGCCCTGCAGGAGCTTCTGGACCGAGGTGAACGACGTCGGGCCGGAGAACTCGTCCTGGAAGGAGTTGCCGCCCACGACGGTGACCACGCCCGTCTGGCCCTTGAGGCGCTGGGGGATCGAGAATTCCTCGCGGAAGACGGACCGCGTGATGCCGTCGGAGCCGACGAGCTGGGTCCGCAGCACGAGGGTCTTGCCGGCCCGGACCTTCGCGGTCTTGCCGGTGACGTCGACCCACTTGCCGCCCGTCCGCTGCTGGATCTTCACCACCCTGTATCGACGCCCGTTGTCGCCCACCTTGACGTCGTTGGCCACTCCGGTGAGCTTGACGTTCGAGATGGACGAGAGCGTGGCCACGACGGTCGCGAGGTCGAAGGCGCCCGTGGAGCCGACGTCGGCGGCCGCCTGGTAACGGTCGGCGTACCGCAAGGTGAACGGGCTGCCGCTGCGGGTGCCCGTGATCGTCCAGGCGTGGGTCTCCGACCCGCCGATGATGCCGTCCACGACACGGTCGTGGTTCGCGACACCGGCGAGGAGGGTGACGTCGCCGAGGGCGGACCGGTCCAGCACCTGCGTCGTGCCGGTGCGCGACCTGGAGTGGTAGGTCACCTTCGACCTGACGGGCGCCGCGGTGGGAGTCGCTCCGAAGGTGCCGGCGATCCCGGCGAGCCGGTCGTCGGTGACGGTCCCGCCGAGGTCGCCGAGGTTCGCCACCTTGAACGGCACGCCCAGCGGGTCCTCCTGGACGTAGACCGCATCGGCGGCCGCCAGCCCGAGGCGGGTCGGGCCCGTGAAGGACAGCGGGTGCCCGAACGCGACCACCCGGTTTCCGCAGACCGACGTCGCGGTACCGATACCGGCGAGCGTGATGTCCCCGTGCGAGAGCACCGCGGCGACGTTGCCCCCGGCGGTCACGGTGTCGATGCCTGCGGCCGCGGTGCCGCTCGACCGGCCGATGCGGTAGGAGTCCGCCGTCACCAGCTCGCTGCCGCCCGCGGCCTTGACCGCCTTGCGGGCGCGCGTGAGGTCGATCCCGCCGACCCCCATCGGCATCGGCAGCTGCTGCAGGCCCTGGGAGGCCTCGGCCCGTGTCACGTCGGTCTCTGCCGCGATCCGTGTCGCCAGGCGGGTTCCCACCGCCACCTCGGGGGCCGCCTTGGCGGCGCCGAGGTAGCCCTGCATGTCCTCGTACGGCGTGATGCCCGCCACGGGCGAGCTCCCGAAGGCGAGCCCGTACGCGACCGCGCCGATCAGCCGCCCGTCCTCCGCGTAGACCGGCGACCCCGACATGCCCTGCCAGATGCCGCCCGCCGCGTCGATGGCCGGCGAGTGCAGCTCGGCGACGATCATGTCCAGGTCGGGGCCGATGCCGTCCGCCAGCACGCCGAGCACCTCGCCTGTGAACGGCTGCGGCGTGGTGCCCTTGCTCACCGTCAGCCCGTTGACCGGCGCCCCGCTCGCCACCTCGGCGACGGGGAACGGTGCCGCGCAGTCGGGGGTGGGGGCCGCCGTCGCCGACGGGCCGACCGCCACCAGCCCGGCCAGGACCAGCGCGCCGGCGGTGCCGGACGCCGTCAGCCCGGCCGCGCGACGGCCTGCTCCGGATCCGGGGAGCCGCCGCCGACGGCGTGCCGCAAGGTGACCTTCCATGGGGGGAGTGGGCGTCGTCGCCCGGCCGTCCCCTGCGGCAGATTTCGACATGGCCACAGCATCCTCGACCGCGCGGTCCGGCGTTCCGGTGGACACGGGTGAAATCGCGGGGCCCGCTCCCTTCGTGGCGCCCGCAAGAGCGGCTCGTCACGCGACATGATGACGACGAGGGGCCGCGTCAGGAGGGGGAGCAGTGCCGACCACGAGTGAGAGGCCGCCACGGGAGCGCACGCGCCGCCTGCGCCTGCCGCTCGGGGTGGCGGTGGCGGCGCTCGGCATCATCGCGCTCACCGTCGTCGCCGCCGTCGTGGGTCCGCGCGTGTCGACTCCGCAGCAGGCATGCCCGGCGATCGGCTACTCCAGCCTGCTCGAGGTGACGCTCGAGGGGGACACGTCCCAGGTGGCCGTCGTCCAGGTGTGCGACGGCGACCAGTGGCAGCCGCCGTACCCGCCGGACGCACAGGTGCCCGTGATCCCGACGTCGCACGACGGCGACACGTGGACCTTCACGCTCTTCTCCTCACCGCGCTCGATCACGCTGCGTGCGCTGAACGACGACGGCGACGTGCTCGCGCGGACGGAGGTCGACGTCGGCTGGGTGCGCGTCGGCGGGACGGCCGAGTGCGGGGGACCGATGGAAGCACACGCAGACTGGACGATGTGACCGCTAGGGAAGAGGTCTGGCCCTCGTCGTTCGGGGCCTCACAGGTATTGAGGAAAGACAGCCGCAAACCTCTCCGCCATCGTGACGAGCCACTGAGCGAGCTGCGGGGCCTGATCGGGGTCGCGGAAGTCCCCTACGCCCCGTGCGATGACCTTGCTCGCTTTCTTCGTCGGGAGTTCCAGCCACTCGAGTGGTGAACCCACGGCCTCCTCGATCTCGCCCCTGCGGGCATACAGTCCGGCGAAGAGCTTCTTGTCGTGCACGATGTACAGCTCGCAGTCAGCAGTCGGGGCCCGCGAGCTCACCGTCAGACTGATGTGCGCGCGTCCTGAACCGATGCTCACGTCCATCCAATAGCGCGGTGGCGCCTTGGGCCAGGACTGCACGAGGGTGCTGTTGGCCTCGCCGAGGTCGCGGACGAGCGCGAAGAAGCGTTGCTGCTGAGCGCTCAGGTCACTGTTCGCTGCAGCACCGACCGCCTGGCCATTGGCTCGCCAGCCACCCTGGTCGATGTCGAGCCCGACGAGGGCCGCCAGCTCCGTGGCAGCGATGAACTGGTCTGCGGAGGCCCGACCCGCGTCATCGAATGTCACGCCCTCAGATTTGAGGTACTCGATGGGGTCGTCCTTCCGCTCTGGCTCGTACCACCGGAAGCCAGGCGAGATGGTTCCCCCGGCCTGGAGGACTCGCCATGCGTTGGCCATCGGATGCGCACTAATGATGGCAGCGACGGGCTGAGGGTAGGTCCCCGCAACGATGGCGACCTCGCCGTAGGTGGTCCACCTGCCTGCCGGGATCTCCGCGACGATCGACGCAACCGTCGCCCTCGTGGTGGATGGTTCGGCTGCCGCGGCACCGACGACGGTCTCGTCCGGGCCGGGCCAGAGTTCGATGATCTTCTCCGCAAGAGCCGCGCTGCGCGCCAGGATCTCCTTCTGGCCCCACGTGGTGTGGGCCACAACCTCGCGGTTCAGCCGCAAGCCACTCTGAGCGAGCATCTGTCGCTTGGCCTCGAAGCCCTTGTTGCTGAGTTCGCTGTTGTATCCACTGAGGGTCAGATTGCCCAACGTGTGAACGATGCGTTCGTGCTCGTAGGTGATGTCGGAATCACCGGGGAGCCCCGCCGCGAAATCGTCCCGGACAGCCTCGGTGAGCGTCTGGGGCAGGACATGTTCGATCGTGAGCCTGGTCGGATCAATCGGCTCCTTGGAGCCGTACGACTCCTCGATCCACTGGAGGATGAGCTTCTTTTGTGCTGCCCGTCCCTGCCAGTAGAACGGGACCGTGGCGGCTGCCTCTCGAACCTGCCGGTCAGTGGCGAAGTACTTGCGACCTCGGGAGAGGTAGTCACGAAGAGCAGCGTCGACCGGTTGGTCGCCCGAGATCGCACCGACCGCCTGCAGGAGGGTGCGGTTGAGACTGGCCGTCGCCCGCCCGATGACGATACGGCGCACGAAATATGACTCGAGGTAGGTCAGGGCGCGGGCCACCTGCTCTGCGGTCGCTGTCCCCGTATCGCGCCGGTCGAGGAGTCGCATCACGACCGGGTACGCCGTCGTCGAACCCCAGGCCTTGATCCTGTGAAGACGCCGGCGAATCTCGGCGTCCTCCTCACGCAAGGGATCCAGGATGGTCGCGAGCACCTCGCCGAGCTTGGCGATACGGACGACCTCGTCTTCGATCCCCTGGGCCGTCCTCAGCTTTTCGAGCCGCTTCTGCTGGCCGACGTACGTGTCGGACTGCTTGGCACGTTCGTCGGTCTGGACGAGGTCCAGCCAGAAGAGGAGCTCCAGGTTGTCGGCGCTGAGCTTCTTCTCCAGCGGCAGCCACACGTTCTCGTAGACGAGGTCTGCCTTCTCACCGAGCCGCATGAACAGGTAGTTCTTGAGGAGGTCGGATTGGTTGAGCTGCAGACCGGTGTTGTTCAGCGACTCGAAGATGCGATGAGCGTTGTCACCGGGCTCTGCCGTGACGACAACGACGGCGAGGCCGCGGACGATCGCGTTCTCGATCTCTTCGAGGTCGTGGGGATCCTCCGGGTCATCGGCTGCCGCGATCTTGGCCCGGAAGTGGTTGTACGCCTCGCCCACCGCGTCGCCTCCACCGGCCTCCGGCGAAGCGTGCACCACGGCGAGATAGGAGGGGCGGTCAGCCTGTGTCGGAAGGACCTTTGACGGCTTGCCCTTGTCATACACATTGGCGAGATATTGCGCGTGCACGCCGTCAGCGCGCTCTCGGGCACCAGTCTCGATGAGATGGTCGCGGAGCGCCGCAAGGAGCAAGGTGAGTGTGGTCAACCGCTGCTGACCGTCGACGACGAGGAGCTTCGCGACGCCGACGACGGCGAAGTCCGGGCTGGCGGCGAGGACCAGCGACCCGATGAAGTGCGTCGCGGACGGGTCGGAGCGTCGCGCCTGAGCCAGCTCGACGATGTCGTTCCAGAGCTGGTCGAGCTGCTTCTTCCCCCACGCATACGTGCGTTGATACAGGGGGACCTGATACTGCTTCTTGCCCTCCAGCACTCCCGCGAAGTTCGTCTCCGTCGCCTTGACCACGCATGCCTCCGCGTTCTCAACAAGCCAGCCCTGGCGTGCACCGTATCGCTCGATCACAGGTCGCGTCTGTGCCGAGAGAGTCTCTGTGGCATCTGGCGGGCCCGTATGGTCTCCGCCTCCGTCCGACCGATCCCGAAGACTCTCTAGCGGCTAGGCAAGGGTACGTGTCACGTGCTCGAGCCAGCGGCTCACGGTGGCCAGCTCGTCGTCCGTGAAGCCGTCGGAAAGACGGTCGTTCAGCTCGGCGAGCGCGGTGCGGACGTCGTCCAGCGCCGCGGTCCCGGTGGGTGTGAGGTCCAGGCGGACGGTGCGGCGGTCGTCGGGGTCGGCACGACGTCGCACGAGGTCGGCGCGCTCCATGCGTGCGAGCAGTCCGCTGGCGCCGGCGGGGGAGGCCTGCAGTGCGGCGGTCACCTCGCCGATCGACGCGCCGGGGTGGTCGGCCAGGTGCAGCAGCACGCCGGCCGCGGGGGCGCCGAACCCCTGGCCACCGTTCCCGGCAGTGTGCGCGCCGCCGCGCCGCGCGATCCAGCGGCGCAGCTGGCGCTCCGCCGCGGTGGTGAGGAACACCAGCCGCGGCGGGCGGCGCGTCATCGTCGCGGCTTCCTGGCGCGGAAGCGGACGTTCCCGTCCTCCTGCGCCGGCGCAGCCTCGGCGCGGGCGTCGAGCCAGGCGAGGAGCTCGGGCCACAGCGTGTCGCGCAAGCCGCGGCGGAAGAAGCCCAGGTGCCCGATCGTCTCGACGCCACCGTCGGCGGGGCTCCACGTGCGGCGCTCGACCTGGGCGGCCGTCAGATGGTCGGTGATGGCATCGATCTGCGCGGGCGTGGCCCACGGGTCGTCGGTGAACCCGACGGCGAGGACGTCGCCCCTGACGCGCGCGGCGTCCGCGCCGGCGTGCATGGTGGGGTCGTCGAAGAAGTAGTGCGGCATGGTCGTCCAGCGGCTCCACTCGAGCATCGCGGCGGCGGTCATGTCCTCCCCGAGGCCCATGCGGCGGCCGGGGACGTAGCCCAGCAGCCGGGCTGTCGTGGGGCCGAGCACCCGCAGGATCAGCCGGACGCGCGCCCGCTCGGCGCGGTCGGGGATCGTCGATGTCGCGGCGACGTGCGACGCGACCGTGACGAACCCCGCCAGGCCTCGCGAGCCGTTCCCCAGCGCCAGGGCGTGCCCGCCGATGCTGTGCCCGATCGCCAGCTGCGGCACGTCGCCGAACCGCGGGCGAGCCCACGCCGCGACCGCGGGGACGTCGTCGGACATCCAGTCCCGCATGCGCAGGCCGCGATGCTCGCGCGGGCTGCCTGACCGGCCCGTGCCGCGGTAGTCGTACGTGACGGCCACGTAGCCGTTGGTAGCGAGGAACTCCGCGAACCCCGTGTACAGGCGCTCGGGCACCGCCGTCGCGGGGTGGATCACCACGACGCCGCGGGGCGGCTCGTCCGTCGGCTTCCGCACCGTGCCGACGACCCAGCCTCCCGCCGGGATCTGGATCCGCAGCTCCTCGGGCTCCACCGTCGCTGCGTCGTCACTTCGCATGCGAAGTACCTTAGCGGTCTGCAGACGGATGTCGGACCTTCGCGACGAACGGGATACTCCTGCGGGTGGACCTGCACCGGCTCTGGGACAGGGGTCTCTTGGCTGTGCACGAGTCGAGCCTCGAGGTCTTGCTTGCACCGAAACTCGCGACCGCCGACTACGGGGCGGCGCTGGGCGGCACCACGATGCGGCGCCCGGAGGGCCCGGCCAAGTTCCCGTCCACAGCCGCACTCGAGCAGCAGCGCAGATGGGCCGGACTCTGAGGTTGCTCCCGTGACAACGAGCGCGAGCTACCCACAGCGCCTGCGCCGATCGCTTACGGTCGAGTCGTGACCGAGCGCTGGACGAGCACGGACGCGGGCAGGCACCTTGCAGGGCGGGTGAAAACTTCCACCGCGCCAGAGGTAGCCCTGCGGCGCGCGCTCCACGCCGCTGGGTTCCGGTTCCGGCTGCACCCGTCCATCGAGAAGGGGTGCACGCCGGACCTTGTGCTGCCCAGGCACGGCATCGCCGTGTTCGTCGACGGGTGCTTCTGGCACGGGTGCCCAGAGCACGGACGCCGCACGGCCTGGACCGGCCCGAACGCGGATCTGTGGGCGCAGAAGATGGAGCGGAACCGTCAGCGTGACGAGCGGTCGACCAGGCTGGCGCGGGACGCGGGCTGGATCGCCGTGCGCACGTGGGAGCACGAAGTCGTCCAGGACGTCGGTGCGGTGGTTGCGAGGATCGCCGCAGCGTCAACGGTGGGCATCATTCACCCGCGCGGTACGCCAGACCGGGACGAATAACACCATGCGGTCGGTAGCCTGCGGATATGTCCCGGACCAGTAGTTCCACCGCCTTCGACGCCTTCCGCATGGCCCTTGCCACCGACCCGGGCCTGCGCGGCGAGTTAGAGAGGGCTCTCGACCTCAACGTGAACCGGGTGAATCCATCGGACCCGGGCGGACGTTTCATCTCCGGCGGTGCGGTCGAGTGGATCCTCGCGGCGGCGGCGTACAAGGCGGGCGTCATTTCGATCCCCGGCGGGCACTCGGCGAAGGGGTTCGACCTGCGCGACCTGCTCGCCCAGGCGCGAGGCCTGTGGTCGGTCAAGAACCAGACGAGCGCAAACCGCAGCGAGTACCGGCTCACCAACGGGCTGGGCGGCGCGGGCAACGGCTTTACCGAGCCGACGGTGTTTCTGTCCCCGCACCTGCCCGGCGTCGTCTTCGTCGACCCGGCTGCCCACCCGGACACTGTGGCGAACGCCCGCAAGAAGCCGGATGCCTGGGTCATCGGCTTCCGGCACATCGCCCAGCACGCGCAGGACCACCCCGAATGCGTCGCCGCCTGCCGCCTGCCGGTAAACCCCGGCACCGGTACGCACGATCCGGGCATGGACTATACGCAGGAGCTCCTCGCCCCTGAGCACTTCCCGCGCCTGTCGACGCTGTTCCGTGAGGCCAAGCCTGCCTCCGGCTCGATCGTCACCGAACTGAAGGACCTGGTTGCGCTGAAGGAGTCCGGCGCGATCAGCGAGGACCAGTTCACGGCGCTCGTGACCAGCCTCACCAAAGGCTGACGGCGTGGAACTCCAGCAGATCGTCGAGCGGTACGCGGAGGCGATCCAGCATGTCGACGCCACCACGCAGGCGGTCGGGCAGAACCGCCGCACCGGCAGCGCGTACCTGCCCGGGTTCAAGACGCTCGACGAGGAGCCCGCGATGCGGGCGATCGACGATGCGTGGGAGCATCTGCACCCGGGCGAGCGTCGGGTCCACCGCCTGTCAGTCAAGTACCCGACCACGGCGGTACCTGCGACGACGAAGCTCGACCATGTGCTCACCACCGACGGCGCCGGGAAGGCCGAGGAAGAGTGGGGGATCGAGGTGAAGCGGCTGCAGTTCGTCGGCGACAACGGAGGCAACGGCGACCACGAGACTCAGAAGGTCCTGTCGCCGTATCTGAAGGACCGTGGGTTGCTCCACGACGCGCTGCGGCTGCGCGAGTATGGCTTCACCCGCCGTGTGGCTGTCGTCGCGTGGTCCTTCGACTATGACGCCACGACCCTGGCCCATGCGAGATACCTGCACACCGCTCCCGACGCGGTGGCCCGAATCGACAGGATCCAGCGGCTCGTGGACCGCAACGGGCCGCTGCATACCCGTCCGCTGATCGAGTTCGCCGACGCGATCCTCGGGCTGCGAAGCTTCCTGAAGGGACCCCGCGCTCAGGCTGGCTTCGACGCGTGGCGCCACCCTGCCGGTGGCAAGGGCGTCGTCTTCGGGTGGGAAATCCGTCGTCCCGACCGGGAGCCGGGCTACGACCCCCGGCATCCCTGGTAGGCGCGCAGTCCGTCCCGGTCAGCGGGCGGCGGTCACGTCTGCCGCCCTCGCCTGCCCGCGGAGCACGGCCTCCCGGATCTTCGTGCGGAGGTCGCCGCCGGTCTCGGCCATGGTCTTGCGGACAGCGTCGAGCACCCGCTGCCCGCGCACGTCATTCTCCAGTAGCCACGCGTCCCGTTCCACCTGGGCTGCCAGGGCCTGCGCCACGACGCCGGTGTTGACGCCGTTGCCTAGTTGCTTCCAGGTGGCGGCGTCCTTCTGGCCCGCCCAGGAGAACTCGTCGGGCAGCCCCTGGAGGCGTGCGCCTTCGACGACAGATAGGCGTCGCTCGAGTGGCCCGATGATCGGGGTCTGGGAGATCGCGACCAGGGCCGGCAGGTGCGTCAGCCGCTTGACCCGCAGGCCGGAGGGCCGAAGGGAGATGACGCACTCGCGCACCGACGTCTCCCACTGGGCCTGCCACTCGAACTTCTGCCGCGACTCGGGGAACTGGCGGGTGGTTCCGAGCCACCGCGCGGTCCAGTCCTTGTCGAATGCACGCATGCGGTCGTACATCTCGTAGTTCTTGGTTAGGTGACTGACCTTCCACGCCATTCCCGCCGCTTGCTTGAGTGCGCGCTGGCGCTCGTTCTCGTCAGCCGTCCACACGTTCGCCCAGATCGGAAACCCGGGGAGCTCCTTGGCCTCGCGGCCGTCACGGTCAGCCTCGTGCACGAGCATCGCCCGGGCCTTTTTGACCCACTCGTCCCAGTGGTCGATCCAGCGCCACTCGTCGGCGGACACGCGAGTCCCGGGGACGTCGTCACTGTCGATGAGCGGGAGGTCCGTCATCAGGTCCCACGCGCGGTCCATCCGCAGTTTGTCGAGCGAGATCGGCTCGACGTCCTCGAACGGATCCGGCAAGTTGCCTGTGCTCTTGGCCTCGCGCTGGCGGTATGTCTGGCTCGGCTCCTCAGGACGGATGCGCGTCGCTGCGATGAACACCCGGTCGCGGGTCTGAGGGTGCCCGCCATGCTCGGGCGCGATGCCGGCGGGGGAGAAGACAGCCGCCTTGTGGCTGACGCGGTAGCCCGCTTGGCGCAGCGACTTGATGATCACCTCCCACTCGTGGACGTGGCGGGGGCCCGCGAGGTTGCGCACGTTTTCCAGGAGGACGAGCGTGGGGCGGCGGTCCTCGACGATCCGCATGATGTCGAAGAAGAGCGTCCCCCTGGCCTCGTCCATGCCCTTCTGCGCGCCGGACTTGCTGAACGGTTGGCACGGGAACCCGGCGACGAGCACGTCATGATCCGGGACGTCGACCTCCTCACCCGCGGTGTCGAGCGTGATGTCGCCCCGGTCGTTTGAGCCGAGCGCGCTCTTGCCCCAGTTGGCCTCGTAGACCTTGCGGGCCGCGGGGTCGATCTCGACCGCGTAGGCGCACTCGCCGCCCATCGCGTCGAGCACCGCGTGGAATCCACCGATCCCTGCGAACAGGTCGATGTACTTGAAGGCCGGGGTGGGGGCGGCGTCGGTCATGAGGGAAGCTTAGCTCGTGCCTCAGACATTTCCTCCACCGACGACGCGGCCTGTGGATGAAGCGGGCAACATACTGCCTGGCCGTGTTCGTGTCGTGGTCGATGAGGGGCCAGACCGGTGCTGAACGTCACTCCACGAGCACCTCCCGGTTGCTCACGGGCTCGATCGTTACCAGCCCATGCCACCCGAAGCCCTTCGCCGCGAACCCTGGCCTCGGTGTCGAGCCATCCGATATCGAGAAGGGCACTCACTCGGCATCGTGCCGCAGGACGGGGCCGAATGGGGTCTCCTAGTCGTAGTCCTCCCCGGTCACTTGGGCGACCTTCGATCCCCGGTACGGGTCCGACGTGTCGGCCAGGGGGTCAGACCCGCACGAAGTCGTCACCAGTCAAGCGGCCTCGGCGAGGCCGACGACGGTTCCGGGTATCGGCTCGGGCGCGGACTGCGGCATGTGAGGGGCGCTCCCAGACGGCTGGAGACCAACCTGGTCAACTTCATCATCCGCAACACCCCGGCCGCCATCGAGCCGGTCACGCTGCGCCCGACGACGCTGTCCGGGCTGGGCGACAACGCCGTCGTCGAGCACAACGTCAACGTCTACGACGTGCTCATCGCGCTCGAGGGGATCGACATCACGGCGCCCGAGCGCCTGGACTTCGCCCAGCTCGACGTGCCTGAACTCGACCCCGAACGACGCCGTCGCCGGCTCTTGAGCTTCGACATCCAGACGGCCCTGTGCCTGATGAACATCCCGTTCTGCATCGCGCTGAGCCTCGAGGAGTTCCGTCGCGCGATCCACTCGCTGCGCTTCGACGACTCCTTCCTGAGCATCCTCGCCGTCCTGACCGACGACGAGACGTTCGAGCACTGGAAGATGGGCGCCCTGAGCCTGTGGATGGACACGAACGTGGACGTCCCGCAGCTCGTCTACCGGCACCCGCTGGTGTGCGAGTACGCCCACGCCCATCTGGTCTCGATCGCGCGGCAGCGAGACGAGGGGGAGTAGGGAGGGCGTGCTCCCGGGCGCGTTGCTAGCGTCGCCGCATGTTCGACGGCTTCCGGCTGGACCGGGTGGACCTGCCCGAGGTGACGCTGCGGGTGCGGCACGGGGGCACGGGCACGCCGGTGGTACTGCTGCACGGGCATCCGCGGACCCACACGACGTGGCACGCCGTCGCGCCGCTGCTCGCGGACGACCACACGGTCGTGTGCCCCGACCTCCGCGGCTACGGGAGGTCGACCCTGCCGCCCGACGCGCCCGACCACGCGCAGTCCAGCAAGCGCGCGATGGCGCGGGACGTCGTCGACCTGATGTCCGCCCTGGGTCACGACCGCTTCGCCGTGGTGGGCCACGACCGCGGCTCGCTGGTCGCGTTCCGCACCGCCATGGACCACCCGGAGCGGGTCACGCACCTCGTCGTCATGGACGGGCTGCCCGTCGTCGAGCACCTCGAACGCACCGACGCGCGGTTCGCCCGCGCCTGGTGGCACTGGTGGTTCCTCGCCCAGGACGAGAAGCCCGCCGAACGCGTCATCACCGCCGACCCCGACGCCTGGTACCGCACGCCCCCGCCCGAGGTCATCGGGCCCGGCAACCACGCCGACGTCTGGGCCGCGCTGCGGGACCCCGCCGTCGTGCACGGGATGTGCGAGGACTACCGCGCGGGGCTCGGCATCGACCGACGCCACGACGAGGACGACCGCGCCGCCGGGCGCCGGGTGGGGTGCCCGACGCTCCTGCTCGAGTCGACCGGGGACGACCTCGACATCCGCGGCGACCCGGCCGCCATCTGGGAGCCCTGGCTGGAGCTGCCGCTACGGCACCGCCTGATCCCGTCCGGCCACCACCAGGCCGAGGAGGCGCCGGCCGAGGTGGCCGCCGCCCTGCGGGAGTTCCTCGAGGGCACCGGCGCTCCTGCCGTCTGACAGCGGCGTCGGCGCCGGCCGGGCGCGACGTCGAGATGGCAGGTCTCCGCGTAGGGATGGCGATCAGGTCCGGCGGAGCCAGCCCATGACGACGTCGACGGCGCGGTCGGCGGACCGGTCGACGTCGACCACCACGCCGGTCTCGTCGGCGCGCAGCGGCTCGAGCGTGGCGAGCTGCGAGTCGAGGAGCGCCGGCGGCATGAAGTGGTCCGCTCGCGCGGCGATCCGCCGCGCGAGCAGGTCGCGGTCGCCGTGCAGGTGGACGAACGCGACGTCGCCTCCCGCGCCGGCCCGGAGCGTGTCGCGGTACGACCGCCGCAGGGCCGAGCAGGCCACGACCGTCGGTGCGCCGTCGTCGCCGTCGCGGAGCACCTCCGCGACACGGGCGAGCCAGGGACGACGGTCGTCGTCGGTCAGGGGAGTCCCGGCCGACATCTTCGCGACGTTCGACGGCGGGTGCAGGTCGTCGGCGTCCACGAACTGCAGGCCCAGGCGGGCGGCGAGCAGGCCGCCCACCGTCGACTTGCCGCACCCCGCCACCCCCATGACGACGACGCCGCGCACGTCGCCCCTGGTCGCCACGGCCACGTCAGTAGCCCGCGGCGTGGTCGACGACGCCCTCGAGCGCCTGGCCCGCGACGAAGCGGCCGAGGTTCTCCTCGACCCGCGCGCGCAGCAGCGGCGCGACCATCTCCGCGGTGTCCGCGGTGTGCGGGGTGATCAAAGCGGTCGGCAGGTCCCACAGCGGGTGGCCGTCGGGCAGGGGCTCCGGGTCGGTGACGTCGACCGCGGTTCCGCCCAGGTGGCCGGAGGCCAGCGCGGCCACGAGGGCGTCGGTGTCGACCAGCCCACCGCGCGCGATGTTCACCAGCACGGCGCCGGGCCTCATGGCGGCCAGCTCGGCGTCCCCGAGCAGCGCGCGCGTCTGCGTCGTGAGCGCCGCGGCCACCACGACGACGTCGGCGCGGGCGAGCTCGGCCTCGAGATGGTCCGTGGTGACGGTCCGCTCGGCGCCGTCCACCGGTTCCGCCCGACGGCGGACCACGACGTTGCGCGTGCCGAACGGCGCGAGCAGGTCGAGGAACGTCCGGGCGATGCCGCCGGCACCGAGCACGAGCACGTCGGCCCCGAACAGCGACGTGCCGGCCGACTCGCCCCAGGACCGGGCGCGGGCGCGCTCCGGCAGGTGCCGCAGCAGTGCCAGGGTTAGCGCGAGGGCGTGCTCCGCCACGGGGCGCGAGAACGCGCCCTTGGCGGACGTCCACGTGACGCCGTCCGCGGCGAAGAACCCGCCCTCCGCATAGGCGTCGACCCCGGCTGACGGCAACTGGACCCAGCGAGTGCCGGGCGCGGACGTCAGTGCCTCCCGCAGGTCGGCGAGGTCGCCGCCGAACCAGAGCAGTCCCTCCGTCTCCGGGCCCGGCGCGACCAGGCGCGCACCGGCCCGGGCGACGGCGTCCGGCAGCCAGCCGGGCCGCGGGTCCGGGCCCGCGACGCTGACGCCGGGGCCCGACGTCGTGCCGCTCACGCCGCGACCCGGGCGGCGCCGTCCGCGGCCTGCGCGCGGGCGCCGCCCACGACCTCGACCGACCAGCCCACCGCGAGCGACGACTCGACGATCACGTCGTCGCCGTCGCGCCGGACGGTGAACGCGACGGCCTCGCCGCCGACGCCGTCGACCTCGACGGTCCGCGACCAGCCGTCGGCGCCGGGGTGCACGAGGAGGGTCAGGCCGTCGAGGTGGTCGGCGTCGGGACGCTCCTCGTGGGCGCTCAGCGGGATGACACCGCCGGGGCGCACGTAGACGGGCAGCGAGTCGAAGCCGTGGTTCTCCCGCACCCAGCGGCCGCCGGCGACGCGCTCGCCCGTGAGGAGCCCGGCCCACTCGCCGTCGGGCAGGTAGAGGTCGACGTCGCCCTCCGCGTTGAACACCGGCGCCACGAGGAGGTCCGACCCGAGCATGTACTGGCGGTCCAGGTGGTGCACCGCCGGGTCGTGCGGGAACTCCAGCAGCATGGGCCGCATCATCGGCGTGCCCGACCGGTGGGCCTCGTGCCCGGCGGCGACGAGGTACGGCGCGAGCCGGTTCTTGAACCGCGCGAACTTCCTGGTCACGGCCACGGCGCTAGTCGGGTCGGACTCGTCCTCGCCGAACATCCACGGCACGCGGTACGACCCGCTGCCGTGCATGCGGCTGTGGCTGGAGAACAGGCCGAACGCCGTCCAGCGCTTGAACACCCCGGCGTCCGGGGTCATCTCGAAGCCGCCGATGTCGTGGCTCCAGTAGCCGAAACCGCTGTACGCGAGCGACAGGCCGCCGCGCAGCGACTCGGCCATCGACACGTACGACGCGGTGGAGTCGCCGCCCCAGTGCACCGGGAACTGCTGCCCGCCCGCGGTGGCCGACCGCGCGAACAGCACGGCCTCGCCCGCGCCGCGCTCCTCGGCGAGCACCTCGTGCACCGCCTCGTTGTAGAGGTGGGTGTAGTAGTTGTGCATCCGCTCCGGGTCGGAGCCGTCGAAGTACTCGACGTCCACCGGGATGCGCTCGCCGAAGTCCGTCTTGAAGGCGTCGACACCCTGGCGCACCAGGACGCGCAGCTTGTCCT
>Ga0180218_1001156_pt1 | contig 16928 bp, 12 predicted proteins | sample eDN3rd37CKraftBY_FD_151334 | JGI IMG/M metagenome (GOLD analysis project Ga0180218, IMG submission 151334) | Enriched backyard soil microbial communities from Emeryville, California, USA - eDNA 3rd pass 37_C Kraft BY (version 2) (version 2) | ecosystem: Environmental > Terrestrial > Soil >...
AGCGCTCGTTTGCGGATGCCAAACAGCTGCACGGGCACCGTTATGCGCGGTTCCGCGGCCTCATGAAGGTAACGTGGCAATGCCTGCTGGCAGCCGCCAGCCAGAACATGAAGAAGATCGCCCTGGCGCTTACCCGGAAACCACACATGGCCGGGGCGTGAGGCCGCGGGCCCCTCTTCATCTTCTCTGCGTAAACGCCCGCAGCGACGCCTTCCCGTTCCAACGAAAAACCCGCCAAAAAAATCGGCGGGTTTGTCAGCGGTCTGAGGGCAGCCCTCGCGGCTGCCCTTTTCTTTTGCGCGGTTCTGCTTCCATACCCATTGTTATGCGCGGTTCGCGCCTGAATCGCCTGGGGATAACTTTCGGACAAAAACGCCCAGAAGGTTGTTGCGCTCTGGGGTGAAAATGGCTACATACCGGCCCGCGCAGCGAGGTGTTCGGACACAGATTCTGATCCACCGAAACCGGTGCTAAAACAGCCAATAACTGAAGAATTGGCTTGCAGCATTTTCCGTCTCGCACTAGAAGCAGGCGGCGCAATCAAAGCGCATAGGGGTATAGCTCAGTTGGTAGAGCGGCGGTCTCCAAAACCGCAGGTCGCGGGTTCGAACCCTGCTGCCCCTGCCATCTTCCACTCTACAATTTATTTACAGGGGTTGCGTTCCACGGGAATCGGAACTATGTAGGCAATCGAGATGCGCGGTGCGTGGAGCGGTAATGTTGCTTTACGCGCCTTTCTCGTGTGTCTGGAACGGTGTGATTCGTGACTTCCTTTCGAAGTCCTGTATCCTGTGCCAGGTGAGACAGGGTGGTTCTGCCTGAAGCTATTCGGGCGCTATAATAAAGATTAAGAGCGGTATATGTCGTCCAAGACCACGAATCCTTTCACGTTTCTGCAGCAGGTGCGGTCTGAAACGGCGAAGGTGACATGGCCATCGCGCCGCGAGACAGCCATCTCGACGGTGATGGTCCTGATTTTCGCTGCGATGGCTGCGCTGTTCTTTTTTGCTGCGGATCAGCTCATGTCGTGGGTGATCAATCTGATTCTCGGAATCAGCATCTGAATCTGGCGGCGAAGGGAGAATTTTTTTCATGGCAATGCGTTGGTACATTGTCCACGCTTATTCGAATTTCGAAAAGAAAGTAGCCGAGTCGATTCTGGATCAAGCGAACCAGAAGGGGCTCGCCCACCAGATCGAGCAGGTCGTCGTTCCGACCGAGAAGGTTGTCGAAGTTCGTCGTGGTCGTAAGGTGGATGCCGAGCGGAAGTTCTTCCCCGGTTACGTCCTCGTGAAGGCTCATCTGACCGACGCTGTATTCAGCCTTATCAAGAACACGCCAAAGGTTACCGGGTTCCTCGGTGACTCCAAGCCTGTTCCGATCACCGAGTCCGAGGCCAACCGCATCCTCATGCAGGTCCAGGAAGGTGTCGAGCGGCCGAAAGCCTCGATTTCTTACGAAATCGGCGAGCAGGTCCGCGTTTCCGATGGACCGTTTGCTTCGTTCAACGGTTTTGTGCAGGAAGTGGACGAAGAGCGTTCGCGCCTGAAGGTCGAAGTGTCCATCTTCGGACGTGCCGTACCCGTTGATCTAGAGTTTGGTCAGGTCGAAAAGACCTGATCAAGGTTCCGGCTTAAAGCCCGGAACAATCGCGGTGGAAGGGGCACGTCGTTTAGCCGACGACATTGGCTCCGCACCACCAAACTGCAACCGCCGGCCGCAAGGCTGGCATAAAAATAGGCAGATGAGAAATGGCTAAGAAAGTTGCAGGCCAGCTCAAGCTTCAGGTTGCCGCGGGTTCGGCCACGCCGTCGCCCCCGATCGGTCCTGCGCTTGGTCAGCGCGGCATCAACATCATGGAGTTCTGTAAGGCGTTCAACGCACAGACCCAGGATCTCGAGAAGGGTTCGCCGATCCCCGTCGTGATCACGTACTACCAGGACAAGTCCTTTACGTTCGTGATGAAGACGCCTCCGGTGTCCTACTTCCTCAAGAAGGCTGCTGGCCTGAAGTCCGGTGGTTCCACCCCGGGCAAGTCCATTGCAGGCAAGATCACGCAGGCACAGGTTCGCGAAATCGCTGAAGCGAAGATGAAGGACCTGAACGCGGCTGACGTTGAAGCTGCGATGCGCATGGTCGAAGGTTCCGCCCGTTCGATGGGCCTTGAGGTTGCGGAGTAAGATCATGGCGAAGAAGACTTCCAAGCGCATGACCAAGGCCCGCGAGGGCATCGACGCAAACCGCCTCTATTCGATCGAGGAAGCAGTCAAGATCCTGAAGGAAAAGGCTGCCGTAAAGTTCGACGAGACCGTTGAAGTCGCGATGAACCTGAACGTCGATCCGCGTCATGCTGATCAGATGGTTCGTGGCGTTGTGAATCTGCCGAACGGCACGGGCCGTGACGTTCGCGTTGCTGTCTTTGCTCGTGGCGACAAGGCTGACGAAGCCAAGGCCGCCGGTGCAGACATCGTTGGTGCAGAAGAGCTCGTTGATGCCATCCAGAAGGGTGAGATCAACTTCGACCGCTGCATCGCGACCCCGGACCTGATGCCGCTCGTCGGCCGTCTCGGCAAGGTGCTCGGCCCGCGTGGCCTGATGCCGAACCCGAAGGTCGGCACCGTGACCACCGATGTTGCCGCTGCCGTCAAGGCATCCAAGGGCGGCGCTGTTGAGTTCCGCGTCGAGAAGGCCGGTATCGTTCACGGTGGCGTCGGCAAGGTTTCCTTCACCGAGGAAGCTATTGCTGCCAACATCCGCGCGTTTGCTGATGCAGTCATCAAGGCAAAGCCGGCAGGCGCCAAGGGTATCTACCTCAAGCGCGTTGCTCTTTCGTCGACCATGGGCCCAGGCCTGAAGATCGACCTCGGCGCGCTCGCTGCGCAGTAAGTTTCGTTGGGGGAGGCAACTCCCCTGGCATATTTCGGGGCAGAAATGCCCCGGAACCGGAGGGTAACCTCCGGAAGTCCTGTCCGAGATTGCGGGTGGTTCGCCTTAATTCACAAGATGAACCTGCATGAGACGGGTGAGACCGGACAAAAGCTGGACTTGATCCAGCGGTTGAAAGGTTCGAACCATGTAAGCCTTTTGTTGACCAGCCTTGCTGATCTGCGGAAGGGGGCAGGATCCTCGAGCGCCGTTCGGGTGATCAAACGAGAACCCGGCGGCACAAGGCAACCCGGCGGCATCATATTGGTGACGCCGTCAACTGGAGAAAGGCATGGACAGAGCGGAAAAACGCGAGTTCGTCGCTGAACTGAACCAGGTGTTTCAGAGCACCGGCTCAGTTGTCGTGGCGCACTACACTGGCCTGACCGTAGCGCAGATGACCGACCTTCGGTCGCGTATGCGCGAGGTAGGCGGTACCGTTAAAGTCGCGAAGAACCGTCTTGCCAAAATCGCTCTTCAGGGTACGCAGTCCGAAAGCATGCAGTCCCTCTTCGAGGGTCAGACTGTCATCGCTTATGCGGACGATCCGGTTGCAGCTCCGAAGGTCGCAAGTGAATTCGCCAAGACCAATGACAAGCTTGTCATTCTTGGCGGAGCCATGGGACAGACCGTGCTCGACGCAGAAGGTGTCAAGGCTCTGGCCACACTGCCTTCGCTCGACGAGCTCAGGGCAAAGCTGGTTGGTATGATCCAGACGCCAGCAACCCGGATCGCACAGGTCGTCAACGCACCGGCAGGTCAGCTTGCCCGCGTGTTTGGCGCCTACGCCCGAAAAGACGAAGCGGCATAAGACCGATCTTCTTCACCTAAACATGTGTTTGAACTTTTAAAGGAATAGAAAATGGCTGATCTTGCAAAGATCGTTGAGGACCTGTCGGCCCTGACCGTCCTTGAGGCTGCTGAGCTCTCCAAGATGCTCGAAGAGAAGTGGGGCGTTTCTGCTGCTGCTCCGGTTGCTGTTGCTGCTGCTGCTGGCGGCGCTGCTGCTCCGGCTGTTGAAGAGAAGACCGAGTTCGACGTCATCCTGGCTGATGCCGGCGCAAACAAGATCAACGTGATCAAGGAAGTACGCGCGATCACCGGTCTTGGCCTGAAGGAAGCTAAGGACCTCGTCGAGGGCGCTCCGAAGGCCGTCAAGGAAGGCATTGCCAAGGACGAAGCTGAGAAGCTTAAGGCACAGCTGGAAGGCGCAGGCGCCAAGGTTGAGCTGAAGTAATACTGTTGGCCCGCGGACCTTCGGGTCTGCGGGCCGCGGTTACAGGTTGAAAAAACCCTTTTCCTGAATGCCCCAAGAGGGCCTTCAGGAAACGGGTTTTCTACTCGTTTGAAATGGCCGTTTCCGTAAGCGGCCCATTTGGCAGGTAAGCGGCAGGCAAGGAGCGACGATGGCCCAGACCCAGACATTTAACGGTCGCAGGCGCGTACGCAAGTTCTTCGGAAATATTCCGGAAGTTGCGGAGATGCCGAACCTTATTGAGGTTCAGAAAGCATCCTATGATCAGTTCCTTATGGTTGAGGAGCCCGAGGGTGGGCGTCCTGACGAGGGACTCCAGGCTGTCTTCAAGTCAGTGTTTCCGATCCAGGACTTCGCTGGCACGGCGATGCTCGAATTCGTCAAGTACGAGTTCGAGGGGCCGAAGTTTGACGTTGATGAGTGCCGGCAGCGCGATCTGACCTTCTCCGCGCCTCTCAAGGTGACGTTGCGCCTTATCGTGTTCGATGTCGATGAAGACACCGGCGCGAAGTCGATCCGCGACATCAAGGAACAGGACGTCTACATGGGCGACATGCCGCTCATGACGGACAACGGCACCTTTATCGTGAACGGCACCGAGCGCGTTATCGTTTCGCAGATGCACCGTTCGCCGGGCGTGTTCTTCGACCACGACAAGGGCAAGTCGCACTCGTCGGGCAAGCTGCTGTTTGCCTCGCGCGTGATCCCGTACCGTGGCTCGTGGCTTGATATCGAGTTCGACGCGAAGGATGTAATCTTCGCGCGTATCGACCGTCGCCGCAAGCTGCCGGTCACGACGCTGCTCATGGCCCTTGGCATGGACAGCGAAGAGATCCTGTCGACGTTCTACAACAAGCTCACCTTCTTCCGTGACGGCGAGAACTGGCGTATTCCTTACTCCGCCGAGCGTTTCCGCGGTATGAAGGCAACCGCCGACATCATCGACGCCGACACCGGCGAAGTTGTTGTTGAGGCTGGCAAGAAGCTGACCGCGCGTCAGGCTCGTCAGCTGGCCGAGAAGGGCCTCAAGGCGATCCGTGCAACCGAGGAAGATCTGCTCGGCATGTACCTCGCCGAGGACGTCGTGAACTACGCCACCGGTGAGATCTATCTCGAGGCCGGTGACGAGATCGACGAGAAGACCCTCAAGGTTCTGCTCGACACGGGTGAGGACGAGGTCAACTTCCTCGACATCGACCATGTCAACATCGGCGCCTACATCCGCAACACGCTGGTGGCAGACAAGAACGAGAGCCGTCAGGACGCTCTGTTCGACATCTACCGCGTGATGCGCCCGGGTGAGCCGCCAACACTCGACACCGCCGAAGCGATGTTCAACTCGCTGTTCTTCGACGCAGAGCGCTACGACCTTTCGGCCGTTGGTCGCGTGAAGATGAACATGCGTCTTGAGCTGGACTGCCCGGACACCATGCGCGTGCTGCGCAAGGACGACATCGTTGCAGTTGTGCGCACCCTCGTGGACCTGCGCGACGGCAAGGGCGAGATCGACGACATCGACAACCTCGGCAACCGCCGTGTTCGTTCGGTCGGCGAGCTGATGGAGAACCAGTACCGCGTCGGTCTCTTGCGCATGGAGCGTGCGATCAAGGAGCGCATGTCGTCGATCGATATCGACACTGTCATGCCGCAGGACCTGATCAACGCGAAGCCTGCCGCTGCTGCCGTCCGCGAGTTCTTCGGTTCGTCGCAGCTGTCGCAGTTCATGGACCAGACCAACCCGCTGTCGGAGATCACCCACAAGCGCCGCCTTTCGGCACTTGGACCGGGCGGTCTGACCCGCGAGCGTGCCGGCTTCGAAGTCCGCGACGTGCATCCGACCCACTACGGCCGTATCTGCCCGATCGAGACGCCGGAAGGCCCGAACATCGGTCTGATCAACTCGCTCGCAACCTTCGCCCGCGTCAACAAGTATGGCTTCATCGAGACGCCATACCGCAAGATCGTGGACCACAGGGTTACGCAGGAAGTTGTCTATCTCTCCGCCATGGAAGAGGCCAAGCACTATGTCGCTCAGGCCAATGCCACGCTGAATGATGACGGCAGCTTTGCCGACGAGTTCGTCGTCTGCCGCCATGCCGGCGAAGTGATGATGACGCCGCGTGAGAACGTGGACCTGATGGACGTGTCGCCGAAGCAGCTCGTTTCGGTCGCTGCGGCTCTGATCCCGTTCCTGGAAAACGACGACGCCAACCGCGCTCTGATGGGCTCGAACATGCAGCGTCAGGCCGTGCCGCTCGTCCGCGCCGAGGCTCCGTTCGTCGGAACCGGCATGGAGCCGATCGTTGCACGTGACTCCGGTGCTGCCATTGCCGCCCGCCGTACCGGTATCGTCGACCAGGTCGACGCGACCCGCGTGGTTATCCGCGCGACGGAAGGCGTTGATGCGTCCGAGTCTGGCGTGGACATCTATCGTCTGCAGAAGTTCCAGCGTTCGAACCAGAGCACCTGCATCAACCAGCGTCCGCTGGTTCGCGTAGGCGACCGCATCCAAAAGGGCGACATCATCGCTGACGGTCCGTCGACCGATCTCGGCGATCTGGCGCTCGGCCGGAACGTGCTCGTCGCGTTCATGCCCTGGAACGGCTACAACTACGAGGACTCCATCCTCCTGTCCGAACGCATCGTTGCCGATGACGTCTTCACCTCGATCCACATCGAGGAGTTCGAAGTCATGGCCCGCGATACGAAGCTTGGACCGGAAGAAATCACGCGCGACATTCCGAACGTTTCGGAAGAGGCGCTGCGGAACCTCGACGAAGCCGGTATCGTCTACATCGGTGCTGAAGTTCAGCCGGGCGACATCCTTGTCGGCAAGATCACGCCGAAGGGCGAAAGCCCGATGACGCCGGAAGAGAAGCTTCTGCGCGCGATCTTCGGCGAGAAGGCATCCGACGTCCGTGACACCTCCATGCGTATGCCCCCCGGGACCTACGGCACGGTTGTGGAAGTGCGCGTCTTCAACCGCCACGGCGTGGAGAAGGACGAGCGCGCCATGGCTATCGAGCGCGAGGAAATTGAGCGTCTCGCCAAGGACCGCGACGACGAGCAGTCGATCCTCGACCGCAACGTCTACGCACGTCTGTCGGACATGCTGGCCGGCAAGGAAGCGATCGCCGGACCGAAGGGCTACAAGAAGGGTACAACCCTTTCTGCGGAACTTCTGACCGAGTACCCGCGTTCCCAGTGGTGGCAATTCGCTGTCGAGGACGAGAAGCTTCAGAGCGAACTCGAAGCTCTCCGTGGCCAGTACGATGAGTCCAAGAAGGCGCTTGAACAGCGGTTCATGGACAAGGTCGAGAAGGTCCAGCGCGGCGACGAGATGCTTCCGGGCGTGATGAAGATGGTCAAGGTCTTCGTTGCGGTGAAGCGCAAGATGCAGCCGGGCGACAAGATGGCTGGCCGTCACGGAAACAAGGGTGTGGTTTCCCGCATTCTTGCTTGCGAGGACATGCCATTCCTCGAAGACGGTACGCATGTTGACATCGTGCTGAACCCGCTGGGCGTGCCTTCGCGCATGAACGTCGGTCAGATCCTCGAGACGCACCTTGGTTGGGCTTGCGCCGGTCTTGGCAAGCAGATCGGCGAGCTTCTCGATGCGTATCAGGCGGGCGGTCAGATTGATCCGCTGCGCGTGAAGATCGAGAACCTGATCCCGGACAATGATCGCAACGAGCCTGTTCGCAACTACGACGACGAGAGTGTCGTTCGCCTTGCAGAGCAGATGCGCCGCGGTGTTTCGATTGCGACCCCCGTCTTCGACGGTGCGCATGAGGCCGAGATCAACTCGCTCCTCGAGGAAGCAGGCCTCAACTCGAGTGGTCAGGTCACACTCTATGACGGACGTACGGGTGAGCCGTTCGACCGCCAGGTGACCGTCGGCTACATCTACATGCTGAAGCTGCATCACCTTGTCGACGACAAGATCCATGCACGCTCCATCGGACCTTACTCGCTCGTCACCCAGCAGCCGCTTGGTGGTAAGGCGCAGTTCGGTGGTCAGCGCTTCGGTGAGATGGAGGTGTGGGCGCTCGAAGCTTACGGTGCTGCCTACACGCTGCAGGAAATGCTGACGGTGAAGTCGGACGACGTGGCTGGCCGTACCAAGGTCTACGAAGCGATCGTTCGCGGCGACGACACGTTCGAGGCGGGTATCCCGGAGAGCTTCAACGTTCTCGTCAAGGAAATGCGGTCGCTCGGCCTCAATGTCGAGTTGCAGAACTCAAGGACGGATGGTCCGTCACAATTGCCAGAGGCCGCCGAGTAATCGGACTGGCCTGCGCGCCGCGGCAGATGTCGCGGCGTGCAAGGGCAGGGGATGGCAGAAGAGGTTGCCAGCGCCTGCTACGACCGCAAGAGTTTTTTGGGACTGACAAGGTCCCGCAAAGGAGATCGGCATGAACCAAGAGGTCATGAACCTGTTCAACCCTCAGGCGCCGGCCCAGACGTTTGATTCTATCCGGATTTCGATTGCGAGCCCGGAGAAGATCCTGTCCTGGTCCTACGGCGAGATCAAAAAGCCGGAGACGATCAACTACCGTACGTTCAAGCCCGAGCGTGACGGTCTTTTCTGCGCGCGTATCTTTGGCCCGATCAAGGACTACGAGTGCCTGTGCGGCAAGTACAAGCGCATGAAGTACAAGGGCGTCATCTGCGAAAAGTGCGGCGTTGAAGTCACGCTGTCGCGCGTTCGCCGTGAGCGCATGGGCCACATCGAGCTCGCCGCTCCGGTCGCCCACATCTGGTTCCTGAAGTCGCTTCCGTCCCGCATCGGTACGCTGATGGACATGACGCTCAAGGATATCGAGCGCGTCCTCTACTTCGAGAACTACATTGTTACCGAGCCGGGCCTGACCGCTCTGAAGCCGAACCAGCTGCTCTCCGAAGAAGAGTACATGATGGCGGTTGACGAGTACGGTGAGGATTCCTTCACCGCCATGATCGGCGCTGAAGCGATCCACCACATGCTCGCTTCGATGGAGCTGGAGAAGATCGCGGGTGACCTGCGTTCGGAACTCGCTTCCACCACGTCCGAGCTCAAGCAGAAGAAGCTGCTCAAGCGCCTCAAGGTGGTTGAGAACTTCCTTGATTCCGGCAACAAGCCGGAGTGGATGATCCTCAAGGTTGTTCCGGTTATCCCGCCAGATCTGCGTCCGCTGGTTCCGCTGGACGGCGGCCGTTTCGCGACGTCGGATCTGAATGATCTGTACCGCCGCGTGATCAACCGTAACAACCGTCTGAAGCGCCTCATCGAGCTGAAGGCCCCGGGCATCATCATCCGCAACGAGAAGCGCATGCTTCAGGAAGCGGTTGATGCGCTGTTCGACAACGGCCGTCGTGGCCGCGTCATCACCGGAGCCAACAAGCGTCCGCTGAAGTCGCTGTCCGACATGCTCAAGGGCAAGCAGGGCCGCTTCCGTCAGAACCTGCTCGGCAAGCGCGTCGACTACTCGGGCCGTTCGGTTATCGTGACGGGTCCTGAGCTCAAGCTGCACCAGTGCGGCCTGCCGAAGAAGATGGCTCTCGAGCTCTTCAAGCCGTTCATCTATGCCCGCCTCGACGCCAAGGGTTATTCCTCGACCGTCAAGCAGGCAAAGAAGCTCGTCGAGAAGGAGCGCCCCGAGGTTTGGGATATCCTGGACGAAGTGATCCGCGAGCATCCGGTTCTTCTGAACCGCGCTCCGACGCTGCACCGTCTTGGCATCCAGGCGTTCGAGCCGATCCTGATCGAAGGCAAGGCCATACAGCTGCACCCGCTCGTCTGTACGGCGTTCAACGCCGACTTCGACGGCGACCAGATGGCTGTCCACGTTCCGCTGTCGCTGGAAGCGCAGCTGGAAGCCCGCGTGCTGATGATGTCGACCAACAACATCCTGCACCCGGCCTCCGGCGCACCGATCATCGTTCCGTCGCAGGACATGGTTCTCGGCCTCTATTACCTCTCGATCATGAACGAGAACGAGCCGGGACAGGGCATGGCTTTCGCCGACATGGGCGAGCTGCACCATGCACTGGTCAACCAGGTTGTGACGCTGCACTCCAAGATCCGGGGCCGGTTTGTTTCGGTTGATGCCGAAGGCAACACGTACTCGAAGATCTACGAGACGACCCCGGGTCGCATGCTGATCGGCGAACTGCTGCCGCGCAACGGCGCCATCAAGTTCGACATCTGCAACCAGGAGATGACCAAGAAGAACATCTCCAAGATGATCGACACGGTCTATCGTCACTGCGGTCAGAAAGAGACGGTCATCTTCTGTGACCGCATCATGCAGCTCGGCTTTGCGCACGCCTGCCGCGCCGGCATCTCCTTCGGCAAGGATGACATGGTCATTCCGGATTCGAAGGCAAAGATCGTTGCCGAGACCGAGGCCCTGACCAAGGAATACGAGCAGCAGTACAACGACGGTCTGATCACCCAGGGTGAGAAGTACAACAAGGTGGTTGACGCCTGGGCAAAGTGCTCGGAGCGCGTTGCCGAAGAGATGATGAAGCGCATCAAGGCGGTCGAATTCGACGATAATGGCCGTCAGAAGAAGATGAACTCCATATACATGATGTCGCACTCTGGTGCCCGTGGTTCGCCGGCCCAGATGCGTCAGCTTGGTGGTATGCGCGGCCTGATGGCTCGTCCGGATGGTTCGATCATCGAGACGCCGATTATCTCGAACTTCAAGGAAGGCCTGACCGTGATGGAGTACTTCAACTCCACCCACGGTGCCCGTAAGGGTCTTGCCGATACCGCGCTGAAGACCGCGAACTCGGGTTACCTGACCCGCCGTCTGGTCGACGTTGCGCAGGATTGCATCGTCACCATTCCGGATTGCGGTACGACCAACGGTCTTACGATGCAGCCGATCGTCGATGCCGGTCAGGTTGTGGCTTCCATTGGTCAGCGCGTCCTGGGTCGTACGGCTCTCGACGATGTGGTTCATCCGCAGACTGGCGAGGTCATCGTTCAGGCCGGTCGCATGATCGACGAGCAGGACGTGGAGCTGATCGAGAAGGCCAACATCCAGACGGTCCGTATCCGTTCGGCTCTGACCTGCGACGTCCGCGTGGGCGTCTGCTCGGTCTGCTATGGTCGCGATCTTGCACGCGGTACGCCGGTCAACATCGGTGAAGCTGTCGGCGTTATCGCCGCTCAGTCAATTGGTGAGCCGGGCACGCAGCTTACGATGCGTACGTTCCACATGGGTGGCACGGCGCAGGTCGTTGACACCTCATTCCTCGAAGCTTCCTACGAGGGCACGGTGAAGCTGCGCAACCGCAATGTGGTTCGCAACTCCGACGGTCACCTGGTGGTGATGGGCCGCAACATGGCCGTGGTCATCATCGACGAAAGTGGTTCAGAACGTGCTGCGCACCGCGTCGCGTATGGTTCCCGCATCTTCATCGATGAGGGTGATCAGGTGAAGCGCGGTCAGCGTATCGCGGAGTGGGATCCGTACACCCGCCCGATCCTCACCGAAGTAGAAGGTGTGGTTTCGTTCGAGGATCTCGTCGAAGGCGTCTCGGTTCAGGAAGCGACCGACGAGTCCACCGGTATCACCAAGCGCGAAGTCATCGACTGGCGTTCTACGCCACGCGGTAGCGACCTGCGTCCTGCGATCACTATCATGAACGCAGACGGCAAGATCGCGAAGCTTGCTCGTGGTGGTGATGCACGGTTCCTCCTCTCGGTGGAAACCATCCTTTCGGTTGAGCCTGGTGCTCGCGTTAACCCGGGTGACGTGCTTGCTCGTATCCCGATGGAAAGCGCCAAGACCAAGGACATCACCGGTGGTCTTCCGCGTGTGGCAGAGCTCTTCGAGGCACGTCGTCCGAAGGATCACGCCATCATCGCAGAGGTGGCCGGTACGGTCCGCTTCGGTCGCGACTACAAGAACAAGCGCCGCATCATCATCGAGCCGCATGACTCGTCGCTCGAGCCGATCGAGTACCTCATCCCGAAGGGCAAGCCGTTCCATCTTCAGGACGGCGACGTCATCGAGAAGGGCGATTACATCCTGGACGGCAACCCGGCACCGCACGACATCCTGGCGATCAAGGGCGTGGAGGCTCTGGCTTCCTACCTGGTCAACGAAATCCAGGAAGTCTATCGCTTGCAGGGCGTGATGATCAACGACAAGCACATCGAGGTGATCGTTCGCCAGATGCTGCAGAAGGTCGAGATCACGTCGGCTGGTGGCTCCACCTACATCCCCGGAGATCACGTGGATTCGGTCGAGCTGGCGGAGGTCAACGAGCGCCTGGTCGAGGAAGGCCGCGAGCCTGCAGAGGGCCTGCCGGTTCTGCTCGGTATCACCAAGGCTTCGTTGCAGACGCCGTCCTTCATCTCCGCGGCTTCGTTCCAGGAGACCACGCGCGTTCTCACTGAAGCTGCTGTGGCCGGCAAGATCGACTCGCTGCAGGGCCTCAAGGAGAACGTCATCGTCGGCCGTCTCATCCCGGCCGGTACCGGTGGCTCCATGGCCCAGATCCGGAGGATCGCCCGCTCGCGTGATGAACTCATCCTTGATGAGCGCCGCAAGCAGTCCGGTGCTGAGATGGATCGCGCGCTGATCGGCGTCTCCGAGACGCCTGCCGCAGAATAATCTCTGAAGCCACCAAGAAATAGAAAAGGCCGCCGAGGTGATCGGCGGCCTTTTTCATTGGCAGAAGGTGAGGCGGACAGTGAGAGCCTTTTACCAGCACATTGCGGGTGTCCCTCGTGCGCTGTATCCGGCGCGGGCAGGCGTTCTGACAAATCCCTTATGAGGGAAAGCTCTCCCGCTTCTCCTGGAATTGCTCTATTATTCGCCGTCGAAGCTCACGATGGCAATCTCGCCATCGACCGCACCCTGCCAGGCGGAGCGGTGCGGCTCTTCGTCCGGCGCACCTTCCAGCTCGCCGATCTGGTCGAGTTCAGCTTCCGCATAGCCTTCTTCAGCCAAGGCCTCAAGGGCCATGGTGACTGCCGTGTCATCATCGGGTGCGACCAGCAGGACATGCACGTTTTCAGGAGTGGTATCTCCTTCGCGCCATACGCGACCCGTGATGATCATTACCCGGGGTTCTTCACCATCCGTCATTACTTTGTTCCAATCAGACAAAATTCACTAAGGAGTACGTGGCACTTTCAAGCCCCAATTGATAGGGGCGGGGTGGAATTTCGTCAGGGACAGCACCATATCGGTGAAACTAGCCGGTTCTTGGCTTGAATGCGGCATTCGGCAACGCAGGAATGCAAGATTATTAACGGTTCGGACTTGACGGACTCACCGGTAATGCGTATTACCCCGCTGTCTGAGCCAAATGTGAGGCGCTCATTTCGAGACGACGCGTCGCGAAGCCAGGAGCCTCAAACAGGGTTCGTTTTAACGAGCGACAGACTTCCGGAGCACGAGGCACCAAAAGTGCTTCCTCTGCGATGAATCGGGCCGGACCGCTGCCAAGCGGTTTGACGCCCGAATTTGCGTTAAGGAAGGTTGATTCGAAAGAAACGGCTCTTCGCTCAAGATGCGAGATTGAACAAGGGAAGGTTTGATGCCGACCATTAGTCAGCTGATCCGCAAGCCGCGCCAAGCGCCGGTAAAGCGCAATAAAGTTCCTGCTATGCAGGCAAACCCGCAGAAGCGGGGTGTGTGCACGCGTGTTTACACGACGTCGCCAAAGAAGCCGAACTCCGCCATGCGTAAGGTGGCCAAGATTCGGCTTGCGAACGGTTTCGAGGTTATCGGCTACATTCCTGGTGAGGGTCACAACCTTCAGGAGCACTCTGTGGTCATGATCCGCGGCGGTCGCGTTAAGGATCTTCCAGGTGTCCGCTATCACATCATTCGTGGTGTGCTCGATACCCAGGGTGTGAAGAGCCGTAAGCAGCGTCGCTCGAAGTACGGCGCGAAGCGTCCGAAGTAAGGTTTTACGGCTTTGGTGTTTGCGCGCCGGGCCTTGAAGGTGAGACAAAGAAGATGTCCAGACGTCACCGTGCAGAAAAGCGCGAGATCAATCCGGATCCAAAGTTTGGTGATCTTGTCATCAGCAAGTTCATGAACGCCGTCATGTTCGACGGAAAGAAGTCCGTGGCGGAAAGTATCGTCTATGGCGCGCTGGAGCGGGTCCGTGAAAAGACCAAGCAGGAACCAGTCGCTGTATTCCATTCGGCGCTTGATAACGTCGCTCCGCACCTCGAGGTGCGCTCCCGCCGTGTTGGTGGTGCGACCTACCAGGTTCCGGTGGATGTTCGTCCCGAGCGTCGTCAGGCGCTGGCTATCCGTTGGCTCATCAACGCTGCCCGTGGACGCAATGAGCAGACCATGATCGAGCGCCTGTCCGGCGAACTGCTCGATGCCGCCAGCAACCGCGGTACTGCTGTGAAGAAGCGTGAAGACACGCATCGCATGGCCGACGCAAACCGCGCATTCTCGCATTACCGCTGGTAACGCGAGACGGAATTAGAGGTAAGAACGATGGCCCGCGAATATAAGCTGGAAGATTATCGTAACTTCGGCATCATGGCACACATTGATGCTGGCAAGACGACGACGACCGAGCGTATCCTTTATTACACCGGCAAGAACCATAAGATGGGCGAGACGCACGATGGTGCTTCGACCATGGACTGGATGGAGCAGGAGCAGGAGCGCGGTATCACGATCACGTCTGCTGCCACGACGACCTTCTGGCAGGGCCGCGACGGCAAGAAGCGCCGCTTCAACATCATCGACACGCCTGGACACGTTGACTTCACTATTGAAGTTGAGCGTTCGTTGCGTGTTCTGGATGGCGCTGTTGCTCTTCTTGACTCCAATGCAGGTGTTGAGCCTCAGACCGAAACCGTCTGGCGTCAGGCTGAGAAGTATCATGTCCCGCGCATGATTTTCTGCAACAAGATGGACAAGATCGGTGCCGATTTCTATCGCTGCCTGGATATGATCAAGTCCCGTCTTGGTGCTGTTCCGCTTCCAGTCCAGCTGCCAATTGGCGCAGAAAGCGATTTCGTAGGCGTTGTCGACCTTATCGAGATGAACGCTCTTGTTTGGCGCGATGAATCTCTGGGCGCTCAGTGGGATGTCGTTGAAATCCCGGCTGACCTCAAGGAGAAGGCCGAACAGTTCCGTGAGCAGATGATCGAGACCGCGGTCGAGGTTGATGAGGGTGCTCTGGAGCGTTATCTCGAGGGCCAGATGCCGTCGAATGACGAGCTGCGCGCTCTGATCCGCAAAGGTACGATCGAGGTGAAGTTCCACCCGGTTCTTTGCGGTACCGCATTCAAGAACAAGGGCGTTCAGCCGCTCCTGGATGCAGTGGTCGATTATCTGCCTGCGCCGAACGAAGTTCCGGACATCAAGGGTATCGATCCGAAGACCGACGCCGAGATGACCCGCAAGTCGTCCGACGACGAGCCGCTTTCGATGCTTGCATTCAAGATCATGAACGATCCGTTCGTTGGGTCGCTCACGTTCTGCCGTATCTACTCTGGCAAGCTCACCAAGGGTATCTCGCTCGAGAATACTGTTAAGGGCAAGCGTGAGCGTATCGGCCGTATGCTGCAGATGCACTCCAACGCCCGTGAAGATATCGAAGAGGCATTTGCCGGCGATATCGTGGCTCTGGCTGGCCTCAAGGAGACCACCACTGGTGACACGCTCTGCGATCCGCTGAAGCCGGTCATCCTGGAGCGCATGGAATTCCCAGATCCGGTTATCCAGATCGCGATCGAGCCGAAGACCAAGGCTGACCAGGAAAAGATGGGCCTCGCGCTCAACCGTCTGGCTGCCGAGGACCCATCCTTCCGCGTGAAGTCTGACGAGGAAACCGGCCAGACCATCATCGCCGGCATGGGTGAGCTTCACCTCGACATTCTTGTCGATCGTATGAAGCGCGAGTTCAAGGTTGAGGCGACTGTCGGTGCTCCGCAGGTTGCTTATCGTGAGACGATCACCCGCCAGGCGGAAATCGACTACACGCACAAGAAGCAGACCGGTGGTTCGGGTCAGTTCGCTCGCGTCAAGATCGTGTTCGAGCCGAATCCAGAGGGCGAAGATTTCGTCTTCGAAAGCAAGATCGTTGGTGGATCGGTTCCGAAGGAATACATCCCGGGCGTTCAGAAGGGTATCGAAAGCGTTCTGTCCTCCGGACCGCTCGCTGGTTTCCCGATGCTTGGCGTCAAGGCGACCCTCATCGATGGTGCCTACCACGATGTTGACTCGTCGGTTCTGGCGTTCGAGATCGCGGCCCGCGCTGCATTCCGTGAGGGTGCTCAGAAGGCCGGTGCTCAGCTGCTCGAGCCGATCATGAAGGTCGAAGTCGTCACTCCTGAGGACTATGTCGGTAACGTCATTGGCGACCTGAATTCTCGTCGCGGTCAGATCCAGGGTCAGGAGACCCGCGGTATCGCCGTGGTGGTGAATGCAATGGTTCCGCTGGCGAACATGTTCAAGTACGTGGACAATCTGCGCTCTATGTCGCAGGGCCGTGCACAGTACACCATGCTGTTCGATCATTATGAGCCTGTGCCGACCGCTGTGGCTCAGGAAATTCAGAAGAAGTTCGCGTGATTGCCCGTCAGGGCGCAACAGAAATTAAGTCCTGTACAGGCAAAGCTAACGGAGAAGTCACATGGCTAAAGGTAAATTTGAGCGCAATAAGCCGCATGTGAACATTGGCACGATTGGTCACGTTGACCACGGCAAGACGTCGCTGACGGCGGCAATCACGAAGTACTTCGGTGACTTCCGCGCGTACG
>Ga0180218_1001159_pt1 | contig 16893 bp, 13 predicted proteins | sample eDN3rd37CKraftBY_FD_151334 | JGI IMG/M metagenome (GOLD analysis project Ga0180218, IMG submission 151334) | Enriched backyard soil microbial communities from Emeryville, California, USA - eDNA 3rd pass 37_C Kraft BY (version 2) (version 2) | ecosystem: Environmental > Terrestrial > Soil >...
TCGCCGTCGGGATGATGGGAAGGGTTGTCGGCCAGAAGCAGCCAGGCAAGCATATCGCGGGATTGCAGCGCGGCGGCCAAGGGAGCGGCGGACGCGGGATTCCAGTCGCACCAGACATCGCCGTTCATGACGAGGAAAGGCTCGGGCCCGAGCAGCGGCAGGGCCCGGGCGATGCCGCCGGCGGTTTCGAGCGCCGTGTCTTCGGGCGAGTACGAAATGTGCACGCCGTAGCGCCGGCCGTCGCCAAGCGCATCTTCGATCTGCCGGCCAAGCCAGGCATGGTTGATGACCAGCTGGTCGATGCCCGCCTGGGCCAGGCGCTGTATATGCCATTCAATCAGCGACCTGCCGCCGGCCTTGAGCAGGGGCTTGGGCAGGGTGTCGGTAAGCGGCCGCATGCGTTCCCCGCGGCCCGCCGCAAGTATCATGGCGCGCATCAGAATGTGTATCCGTAGGAGACGGGGCGGTTTTCGAGGCGATCGAGCAGCCGCAGCAAGGGGGCGAAGACGCCATAGCGCCCGGCAACCTGCCTGACGTAGCCCTGGACCCGTGGGATATGCTCAAGATAATGGTTCTTGCCGTCGCGGTGGGACAGGCGTGCGAATACGCCCAGTATGCGCAGGTTGCGCTGCAGGCTCATCCATTCGTACGAGCGGTGGAAATCGGCGAAGTCGGCGGGCACGGGAAGGCCGGCGGCGCGGGCCGCCTGCCAGTAGCGGATGGCCCAGTCGAGTTGCTGTGCTTCTTCCCAGGTGGTTCGCGCGTCGGTTACCAGCGAGGCCAGGTCGTAGGTGATGGGCCCGATCAGGGCGTCTTGGTAGTCGATGACGCCGGGTTCGCCTTCGGGCTGCTCGGCCACCATGAGGTTGGGCGAATGGAAGTCGCGGTGCACCAGCACCACGGGCTGGGCGGCGGCGTCTTGGGCCAGTGCCGCGAACACCCGCTGCAGCATGGCATGCTCGGTGTCGCTGAGCTGGGCCTGGCAGTGCCTTTCGACATACCACTGGGGAAAGAGCTGGAGTTCGGCGAGCAGACGTGCTTCATCATAGGCGGGAAGCCCGGTCGCGTCGGCGTGTTGCAGGCGCACCAGAGTGGCGATGGCCTGGCGATAAAGCGTTTGCAGCGTAGCGTCGGGCAGCCCCTGAGTGATAGCCTGATAGTAGGTTTGCCGGCCCAGATCAGAGAGAAGCAGGAAGCCCTGCTCGATGTCGCGGGCGTATACCTGGGGTACGGTTACGCCCGCCTGCCGCAATTTTTCACCCACCAGCAGGAAGGGAAGACAATCTTCGTGCTGGGGCGGGGCGTCCATGGCGATGACGCTGCCTTTCCGGCCTTCGAGCCGGAAATAACGGCGAAAACTGGCGTCGCTGGAGGCCGGGCGCAGCGAATCGAGGTCGAGCCCGTGTTCGTCGGCCAGAGAGGCGAGCCAGTGTTTCAGTGCATCGAGGCGAGAGTCTTCGCTGGGGTTCAAAGCGGTATCCTGGGTTCGGCGTATGAATGAAAAAATAATTATGCCGCCAATTCCGGACGCGAGGAGTGCGGCTTCTCTATAATACTTGGCTGCCGGTTATTTCGACATCGGCTTTATGCCAAAATAAGGTCTGTTTTAAGGGGCAAAGTACTCGTGCGTGCGGTCTGGTGGGCAATCCTTCTCATGTTCGGCCTTGTGTCGACGGCTCAGGCCCAGCAGGCCTCCGCCGTTCCGTCCGAGGTGGGCGCGCTGATCGTCTCCCCCAAGCTCAGGCTGCATACCCAATTGGGCGAGGACGAAATGACGTCCTTCCTGATCGCCGACAAGATGGAAACCGACGAAGACGGCAAGGTCATCCTGACCGGCGACGCCGAGGTGCGGCGCATTGATTCCGTCGTCAAGGGCGACCATATCGACTATCAACGCGAAACAGGCCAGGTGAACGTGCGGGGCAATGGCCTGATCATGCGCGACGGCAACATCGTGCGCGGTCCCGAGCTCAGCTACAACGTCAATGCCGAAACCGGCGAGGTCAACGACCCCAATTTCTGGCTGGGCGCCGATGGCGGCTCGGGTACGGCTGAAAGGGCCGAGATCTTCAGCCGCAGCCAGATGCGGCTGAATTCGGCCCGCTATGCGGGTTGTCCCTGCGAAAACCCGCCCTGGTACATTACTTCGCCCAAGGTCGACTTTGATTTCGACGAGAACGAGGGCGTGGCGCGCAATGCCGTGCTGTTTTTCAAGGGCGTTCCCATCCTGGCCTCGCCCTATCTGTCGTTTCCATTGCGCAAAGAGCGCAAGTCGGGTTTCTTGCTGCCCACCTATGGCGGCTCCAGCAACAGCGGCCTCGAGTTCACGCTGCCGTACTACTTCAACCTGGCGCCCAATTACGACCTGACGGTAACGCCGCGCTACATGGCCAAGCGTGGCTTGCAGCTGGGGGCTGAATTTCGTTACCTGGGGCGCGGCTACAACGGCCAGTTGTCGGGTACCTACCTGAACCGCGACAAACTAACCGACGACAGGCGCTGGATGTATTGGTGGCAGCATCGCCATAGCCTCGGCGGCGGCTTCAGCGCTTATTTCGACGTGCGCCGTGTGTCGGACGACGATTACTTTCGTGATTTCACCACCTTCGGGCTGAACGAAGCCACGATCGATGCGCTTCCCAGCATCGCCCGGCTGAACTGGAGCGGCTCCCCGTATTGGCGGGCATATCTTCAGACGTATACCTACCAGACCCTGCAGGACCGCACGTCCACCTATCGCCGCCCGCAGTTCGACAAGGTTCCCGAATTCTATGTGCGCGGTGCGCGCTACAACTGGGGCGGCTTCGACGTGGCGACCGACAACTACGCAACCAAGTTCACGATGCCCAAGTTCAGGTCGCGCGTGGTGGACATGTTTCCCGCCCAGAATCTGGACAGCAGGCCCACCTTCCCTTACCAGGCGTACGACGGTACGCGGCTTAGCTCGTATAACTCTATTTCGTACCCCATCGTGCGCCCCGGCTGGTACCTGACACCCAAGGCGGCGCTGCACCTGAGCCAGTACACCACCAGCTGGAACGGCTTTACCCTGGCCCGTGATCCCATCACCGGCATCGTGCCAAGCACCCCGCACACGCAATCGCGCGCCGTGCCCTTGTTCTCGCTTGATTCGGGCATGACCTTCGAGCGCGAAACCACGCTGTTCGGAAACAACTCCATCCAGACCCTCGAGCCTCGTATCTATTACCTGTACGTGCCCTATCGCGACCAGTCGGCGATACCCGTATTCGACACCAGCATCGCCACCTTCAATTTTTCACAGGCCTTCGACGAAAATCTGTTCAGCGGCGGCTGGGACCGCATTGCCAACGCCAACCAGGTCACCGTGGGCCTGACCACTCGCTGGCTCGACGAAGACACGGGCTTCGAGCGCCTGTCGCTGTCGGCGGCCCAGCGCATTTATTTCGAAGACCAGAAGGTGACATTGCCGGGCACCCGCCCGCGCACCAACACCAAGTCCGATTACCTGGTGGGCGCAACAGCCGCCCTTACCGATAAACTCGACGTGCGGTTCGACGCGCAGTTCAACCCCGAGAACCGCGATCGCAACCGCATGTCGGCCGGCTTCAGGTGGCGGCCTCAGCGGCTGGCCATGCTTGCCGCCTCGTACCGCTACGAGCGCGATCCAAGCCAGATCAGCAACCCCTCTGTCGTCAACGAGTCCTGGTATGTCGATCGCAGCCGGGAGCAGATCTCGGTGTACGGCCAGTGGCCGTTGCACAGCAAGTTGTATGCACTGGGCCGCGTCGATTATTCTTTGCAGGACAAGCGCTCCACACAGTCGGTGCTGGGCTTCGAATACCGTGGAGACTGCTGCTGGGCGGCGCGCGTCGTCTACCAGCGTTATGCGGTGTCCGAGCAGGACACCAACACGGCGGTGTTCTTTCAGCTTGAGCTAAGCGGCCTGGGCTCGCTAGGCACCGATCCAATGGGCATGTTGTCCCGCACCATCTATGGCTATCAAACGGTCACCCCTCCCATACCTGAAAAAACCACATTCGAGAGGTACGAATAATGCGTAGTCCGTACACGACGCGCCGGCTTGCGTCTTTGCTGCTTGTGCTGCTGGGTGTCTCGGCGTCCGCGGCCGCCCAGCAGACGGCCGCCGGACAACAGCCGTCCGCCGAGAACGCCGCCGAACACCAGGCCGTCGACGGCATCGCCGCGGTGGTCAACAAACAGGTCATCACGCTGCGCCAGGTAGACGCCCAGGTCCGGACGGCCGAAGCGCAGCTCAAGCAGCAGAACATCGCCGTTCCCGACCGGCAGATCTTGCGCCGCCAGGTTCTGCAGCGCATGATCAGCGACGAACTGCTGCGCCAGGAAGCCGAGCGCCTGAACATAGAAGTAACCGACGCCGGCGCCGAGCAGGCCGCCGCGGTCATTGCGCAGCGCAACCGCATGACGCCCGAGCAGCTGCGCGCCGAGATCGAGCGTTCGGGTGTGTCGTGGGCCGATTATCTCAAGGACCTGCGCCATGAAGTCATGGTCGACCAGCTGCGGCAGCGCACCGTCGACAGAAACATTCATATTTCCGACGCCGACGTCGACGCCTTCCTGAAATCCCAGCAGCGGCGGTCAGGCCTCGGCTCGCTGAACCAGCGCGGCCAGGCCCAGCAAGGCCAGCAGGCTCAACAGGCGCAGCCCAGCGTCCTGGGCCTGGCGCAGATCCTGGTCGCCGTTCCCGAAGGCGCCTCGGCCGCCGAGGTGCAGCGCCTGCGCAGCAAGGCCGAAGAACTGCTCTCCCGACTGCGGGCGGGGGCCGATTTTGCAAGCCTGGCGGCTTCTTCTTCGGATGCCCCCGAAGCGTTGCAGGGCGGCGACCTTGGCGTCAGGCCGCCCGAGGGCTGGCCCGACCTTTTCCTGCAAGCCACGCAAGGGGTGCAGGCCGGCGGCGTCAGCGACATTGTCCAAAGTGGCAATGGGTTCCACATCCTCAAGGTGGTAACGCGGGGCCAAGAGGCGCAGCAGCCGGCCCAGGCGCAGGCGCCGGCCGCCGCTGCCCCGTCGCAGCAGGCGCCCATGCCCGAAGGGCCCATGATGGTGACGCAGACGCATGCAAGCCACATTCTCATCAAGATTACGCCGGCCATGTCCGAGCAGCGCGCGCGCGAGCGCGCGCGCCAGCTGGAGCACCGCCTTTCCATGGGCGAGAACTTCGAGGAATTGGCCAGGCTGTATTCCGAAGACGCTTCGGCGCCCCAGGGCGGCGACCTGGGCTGGCTGAACCCGGGCGAAACCGTGCCGGCCTTCGAGCAGGCAATGAACGCCCTGCAGCCGGGCCAGATCAGCGCACCCGTCCTGTCGCAGTTCGGCTGGCACATCATTCGTGTTGATGACCGGCGCGAAAAAGACATGGAAGACGAGTACCGCCGCATGCAAGCGCGACAGATTCTCTTCCAGCGCCGGGTCGAGCCCGCATTCGAAGACTGGCTCAGCCAGCTGCGAGGGCAGGCCTACATCGACAACCGGCTCGATCCGCAATCCAGCCGGCGCCCGCGCTAGGCTTCGCATGGCGCAGCATCAGGCCCGCAAGCGCTTCGGCCAGCACTTCTTGGTCGACGAAGGCGTCATTGACGCCATCGTGCGGTCCATCGCGCCCCAGAAGTCCGACAGGCTGATCGAGATCGGGCCGGGCCTGTCGGCCCTGACCGGCCCGCTGCTGCAGGCGCTTGACCATCTCACAGTGGTCGAGATCGACCGCGACCTGGCGGCCCGCCTGCTGCGCCAGCACTCGCCCGAAAGGCTTTCGGTGGTGCAGGCCGATGCGCTGCAGGTCGATTTTTCCCAGCTGGGCACCGCGCTGCGCATCGTGGGCAATCTGCCCTACAACATTTCCAGCCCCTTGCTGTTTCATCTGATGGACAGCGCCGAGCAGGTGATCGACCAGCACTTCATGCTTCAGCGTGAAGTGATCGACCGCATGGTGGCCGAGCCCGCCACTTCCGACTATGGCCGGCTATCGGTCATGCTGCAGTCGCGCTACGACATGGTCAAGCTGTTCGATGTGCCTCCCGAGGCTTTCGATCCGCCACCGCGCGTCGTGTCGGCCGTGGTCAGGATGAAGCCGCTTGGGGCAGGGCGCCCGCAGGCAAAAGACCCGGCGGGTTTTGCTCGGGTCGTGGCCAAGTCATTCGCCCAGCGTCGCAAGATGCTGCGCAAGGGGCTCGGAGACTGGGCCAAGCTCGTCGATTGGGACGTCATAGGGGTGCCCGAAACGGCTCGCGCCGAAGAACTGTCGGTGGGCCAGTTCATTGCCTTGGCCGATCATTTACACGAAGCCGGCATATAGCGCGGCCGGCGTCCGCGGGCGCGGCCGCCGCTAGGCGGGGCTTCAGCCAAAGAACCAGTAGCACACCCCGATCGAAGCCAGCACCCCCGCCAGGTCGGCCAGCAGGGCGCAGCCCACCGCATGGCGCGCACGCTGTATGCCGACCGCGCCGAAATAAACGGCCAGTACATAGAAGGTGGTTTCGGTACTGCCCTGCACGGTGGCGGCCAGCAGGGCGGGGAAGCTGTCGACCCCGAAGTGCTGCATGGTCTCGATAAGCATCGCGCGCGCCGCGCTGCCCGAAAAGGGCTTGGTCAGCGCCGTGGGCATGGCGTCCACGAAGCGCGTGTCCCAGCCCGCGCCGTGCACGGCCCAGCGCAGGGCGTCGAGCGCCGCATCCAGGGCCCCCGAGGCCCGCAGCACGCCGATGGCGCACAGCATCGCCACCAGATAGGGCAGCAGGTTCTTGGAGATGTCGAAACCCTCTTTGGCGCCCTCTATGAAGGCTTCATACACGGGCACTTTCTTCAGATACCCCGCAATGAGGAACACCGCAATAATGCCGAACAGCGTCAGGTTGCCCATCAGGGAAGACAGGCTGCTGATGGCGGTGGCCGAAAGCGTGGCCAGGACGGCCATGAAGCCGCCCAGAATAGCGACCGCGCCGCCCAGCCAGGCCAGCACCACCGGATCGTAAAGCTTGAGCCTTTGCATGAAGGCCACGGACAGAAGGCCGGCCAGCGTCGAGGCCGAGGTGGCCAGCAGTATGGGCAGGAACACCATGGCCGGATCGGGGGCGCCTTGCTGGGCCCGGTACATGAAGATGGTGACGGGCAGCAGCGTCAGCGAAGAGGAGTTCAGCACCAGAAACAGAATCTGCGCATTGCTTGCCGTGCGTGGCTCGGTGTTGAGCGTCTGCAGTGAATGCATGGCGCGCAAGCCTATGGGCGTGGCGGCGTTGTCGAGCCCTAGGCCGTTGGCGGCAAAGTTCAGGGTGATCAGGCCAATTGCCTCGTGCCCCCGGGGCACGCCCGGCATCAGGCGCGCAAACAGCGGCGAGAGGATTCTCGAGAGCCACTGTACGAGCCCTGCGCCTTCGGCGATGCGCAGGAAGCCCAGCCAGAGTGTCAGCGTGCCGAACAGCAATATCATCAGTTCGACCGAGAGTTCGGCCATGTCGAACAGGCTCAGGACAATGCGCGAGAAGACCTCGGGATCGTGCAGGAAGATCCATTGGTAAAGGCCGGCCAGCAGGGCCACGATGAAGAATGCGAACCAAAGGGTGTTGAGCATGGGCGTTAGATGAAGTTCGGCGCGCGTGCGGTCAAATATCAGGATTGTCGCAGAGTCTTTCCCGCCGGGCACGGTTTACTTCAGCGGACCGCCGCGATCGTCCGGTGTTCAGGGATGCACGGTCGCCTGCCCGCAACGCCACGGGTGCCTGCCGGCGCGAATGAGGGATAATGAAATATCTCTGATTGTCGAGGTTGCTCATGAAATGGGACTGGCGAAGCTGGCGCCGCGGATGGCTGACTGAACCCTTGTATCGCATGGCGCAAGGCGCCATGCCGCGCCTGTCGGCCACCGAACAAGAGGCCATCGATGCGGGCGATGTCTGGTGGGACGCGCAGCTGTTCTCGGGCCGGCCCGACTGGCGCCTGTTCATGGCCACCCCCCCTGCCAGGCTGTCGGCCGACGAACAGGCTTTTCTCGATGGCCCCGTGGCCCGGCTTTGCTCGATGCTCGACGACTGGGACATCTCATGGAATCGCCACGACCTGCCGCCCCAAGTATGGAGCTTCTTGAAAGAGCAGGGTTTTTTCGGCATGATCATCCCGCGCGAATACGGCGGCCTGGGGTTTTCGGCGTATGCGCATTCTGAAGTCGTGCGGCGCATTTCGGTGCAGTCCGTCACGGCGGCGGTCACCGTCATGGTGCCCAATTCCCTGGGGCCCGGCGAGCTTCTGATGCAGTTCGGCACCCAGGCGCAGCGCGATTACTGGCTGCCCCGGCTGGCAAAGGGCCAAGAGGTTCCCAGCTTCGGGCTCACCAGCCCCGAGGCGGGTTCCGACGCGGCGGCCATGACCGACACCGGCGTCATATGCCGCCACGAGGTCGACGGCGTCGAGCAGATCGGTATCTTGCTCAATTGGCACAAGCGCTATATCACCCTTAGCCCGGTGGCCACGGTGCTGGGCCTGGCCTTCAAGCTGTACGACCCCGATCACCTGGTCGGAGATCGCACCGACCTGGGCATTTCGGTGGCGCTCGTGCCCACCCACTTGCCCGGCATCACAATAGGCCGGCGCCATCTGCCGGCCATGCAGGCCTTTCAGAACGGACCCAACCAGGGCAAAGACGTCTTCGTGCCTCTCGATGCCCTGATCGGCGGCATCGACAAGGCCGGGCACGGCTGGGCCATGCTGATGAGCGCGTTGGCGGCGGGGCGGGGCATCTCCCTGCCTTCCCTGGCCGCCGCGGCCTGCGTTTTTTCCGCCCACACCGCCGGCGCCTATGCGCGCGTGCGCAGGCAGTTTGGCATACCCATAGGCAAGTTCGAAGGCATACAAGAAAAGCTCGGCCGCATGGCGGCCAACGCCTATCTGGTCGAAGCGGCAAGGCGCTTTACCTGCGCGGGGCTCGACATGGGCCACAAGCCTTCGGTGGTGTCGGCCATCATGAAGCTGCACGCCACCGAGCGCATGCGGCAGTCGGTCAACGACGCCATGGACGTGCACGCGGGCAAGGCTGTCATCGATGGGCCCTCCAATTATCTGGGGGGGCTGTATCGCGCGTTGCCGGTGGGCATCACCGTAGAAGGCGCCAACATCGTCACGCGCAACCTCATCGTGTTCGGGCAGGGCGCCATCCGGGCGCATCCCTATCTGATGAAAGAGCTGCAGGCGCTGGCCGACAGCGACCAAGAGGCCGGCATGGACGCCTTCGACGGCGTGATCTGGAAGCATATCGGCCATAGCGCCAAAACCACGCTGAGGGCCATCGGCCATGCATGGAGCGGCGCGGTGTTGGCGGCGCCGCCCAAGGGCGTGGGCCGCACGGCGCCTTTCTATCGCCGCCTCAACCGCTATTCGGCGGCGTTTTCGGTGCTGTCCGAAATGACCGTGCTCAGCCTCGGAGGTTCGCTCAAGCGCCGCGAGATGCTCTCGGCCCGGCTGGGCGACATCCTGGCCGAACTCTATCTGCTGTCGGCCATGCTCAAGCGCTGGCACGACGAGGGGCAGCACGAAGCCGATCTGCCGCTGGTCAAGGTGTGCGCCTTCCAGGGCTTTTCGGTCATCGAGAAGCGCATCGACGACATCCTGCACAATTATCCTTCGCGTTGGCTGGCCGGCCTGCTGCGGGTCATGCTTTTGCCGCCGTTTACCCGGGTGCGGCCGCCCACCGACGCCGCGCTGGCGGCCTGCGCGCAGATTCTTCTCGAGCCCAGCGAGGCGCGCATGCGCCTGGTGGGCGAGGTCTGGAGCAACTGCAACGGCCGGGCGGTCGAAGAGCTCGAGCAGGCTTTCGACATGGTGGTCAAGACACAGCCGCTCATGGACAGCCTCAAGGACAGCGGCTTGAAAGACTGGCGCGTTGCACATTCCAAGGGCGCCATCAGCGACCAGCAGGCGCAATCGCTGGAAGAAGCCGAGAAAGCCGTAGCGCGAGTCATCCAGGTGGATGATTTCGCGGCTGACGCCTTTGCCCGCACGGGTGCGCAAGAAGCCTGACATGCCTTGCTGCAACGCATGATCAGTGACGGCGGCGTGACAAGCGTAATATATGTCTGTATATTGCGCAGTATTCGCTACACCTTTACCGAGAAGATCATGAGCCGTCTTTCGTTAGTTATCCTGACCTTGTTGTTCAGTGCGCAAGCCGTGGCCGCCGAGCTTACCGTATCGGCCGCCGCCAGCCTCACCAACGCTTTCCGCGAATTGGCCCCGCTGTACGAGGCCAAGCACCCCGACACCAAGGTGCAGCTCAATTTCGCGGGTTCCGGCGCCTTGCTGCAGCAGATCGCCAAGGGCGCCCCGGTCGATGTCTTTGCCAGCGCCGACCAGGTCACCATGAACCAGGCCCAGGAACAGGGCCTGATCAAGGCCGATCAGCGTAGCGACTTTGTTTCCAATTCGCTGGTGGTCATCGTACCCCTGCAGGGCAGCGGGGCGCCGGCCTCGATTCAGGACCTGGCCAAACCGGCCTATGAACGCGTGGCCATCGGCCTGCCTGCCAGTGTGCCGGTTGGTCGCTATACAAAAAGCGTCCTCGAAAAGGCGGGACTATGGGCGGCTATCGAACCCAAGATGATCGGGGCGCAGAACGTACGCCAGGCGCTTGATTATGTGGCGCGCGGCGAGGTCGATGCCGGATTCGTATACGCCACGGATGCGGCCATCATGCCCGACAAGGTCAAGGTGGCATTCACCGCCCCCACCCAGGACCCCATTCTCTATCCGATCGCACCCGTGGCCAGTGCCGCCAATGCCGGGGCGGCAAAGAGCTTTGTCGACTTCGTGCACACTGACGAGGCTCAGGCAGTGATGGCCAAATACGGCTTCGGCAAACCTTGACGGCCGGACATGGCGGATGCATGGATTCCCCTGGCGCTGACGCTCAAGGTTGCGGGCTGGGCGACGCTGCTCAATTTGATTTTTGGCGTCGCACTGGGCTATTTGCTGGCCCGTACGCGGTTTCCGGGCCGCGACCTGCTCGACGCCATCCTGACCCTGCCGATGGTCATGCCTCCCACAGTGCTGGGCTATTACCTGCTGGTGCTGTTGGGGCGCAACGGCGCCTTCGGCGCGTGGCTGCAGTCCACCTTCGGCATCAATCTGATCTTTACATGGCAGGGCGCGGTCCTGGCGGCGGCCATCGTGGCGTTTCCGCTGACATTCAAGTCGGCCCGCGCCGCCTTCGAGGTGGTGGAGCCTCAGTACGAGCAGGCGGCTCGGGTGTTGCGCATCGGCGAGATGGCCATTTTCTTTCGCGTGACCCTGCCTCTGGCCTGGCGCGGCATTCTGGCGGGCCTGCTGCTGGCCTTCGCCCGCGCGGCGGGCGAGTTCGGCGCCACGCTGATGGTTGCCGGCAGCATCCCGGGCAAGACGCAAACCCTGTCGATCGCTGTCTACGAGGCCGTGCAGGCGGGACAGGACGACCTGGCCAACTTCCTCGTGCTGGTCACCTCGCTGACTTGCATCGTGGTGCTGCTGGTGGCGGGCAGGTTGGTGCCTGGCCGCGTTCCGGGGCAGTCATGAGGGCACGTGCATGATCTGGGATGTAGCTTTACGCAAGCGTTTCGAGGGACGAAAGCATAGCTTCGAACTCGACCTGCGTTTTCAAAGCAATGCGCGGCGGCTGGTGTTGTTCGGGCCCTCGGGCGCGGGCAAGAGCATGACCCTGAAAATGATCGCGGGGCTCGAAACCCCCGATGGCGGCCACGTTCGCATGAACGGCGTCGACATGTTCGACCGCGACCGGCGCGTCGATCTTTCGCCGCAGCGTCGCGGGCTGGCCTACGTGTTTCAGGACTACGCCCTGTTCCCGCATCTGACGGTCATTCAGAACATCGCCTTCGGCTTGCACCTGGGCCTGCTCAATCCGGGACGTAGCCTCAGGCATGAAGCCGTAAGGCGCTGGATACAGGCTTTTCATCTCGAGTCGGTGGCCAATCAATATCCTGAACAGCTGTCAGGGGGGCAACGCCAAAGGACGGCCCTTGCGCGCGCCCTCGTCGCCGAGCCTCGCGCCTTATTATTGGACGAGCCCTTTGCCGCCCTGGACCGGCCGCTGCGCAAGCGCCTGCGAGACGAGCTTGCCCGGCTGCAGGCCCAACTGGACATACCGATGATCCTCATCTCGCACGACGAAGAGGACGTTGCGGTGTTGGCCGACGAAATGGTGCGTATAGAGCACGGACAGGCGGGCCAGGCAAGCCTCCTGCCCGCAAGGGCACGGGGCGGCCGTTCAGAACCGGAAGCGGTTCAATCCACGCGAGAATTCGACTGGATCAACTCTACCTTGTAGCCGTCGGGGTCTTCGACGAAGGCGATGACGGTTTGCCCGTGCTTCATGGGCCCGGCCTCGCGCACCACACGACCGCCTTTTTGCTTGATTTTTTCACAGGCGGCATAGGCATCGTCGACCTCGAGCGCAATGTGGCCGTAGGCGTTGCCCAGTTCGTACGAAGCAGTGTCCCAATTGTGCGTCAGTTCAAGCACCGCGCCTTCGCTTTCGGGCTGGTAGCCCACGAAGGCCAGGGTGAACTTGCCGTCCGGGTAGTCTTTGCGCCGCAGCAGTGTCATGCCCAGCACTTCGGTGTAGAAAGCCAGTGAACGCTCCAGGTCGCCGACGCGAAGCATGGTGTGAAGTAAACGCATTGTGTGGTTCTCCGTTCAGATAAGTGGCAGGGAGGCGGGGTCGTGCCGGCGCAGCGCATCGCGGGCCGACTCGAAGCCCGGCAGGATGCGTCCGACCTCGCGCCAGAAATCCTTGCTGTGGTTCATCTCGCGCAGGTGCGCGATTTCATGGACGATGACGTAGTCGATGACGTCATGGTCGAAGTGGATGAGGCGCCAGTTCAGCATGATGTTGCCGTCGCTGTTGCACGAGCCCCAGCGCGTGCTGGCGGACGACAGGCGCCAGCGCTTGATGGCCAGGTCGTTGGCCGCCAGGAAATGATCGAGGCGCTGCTGAAACCATTCGGTGGCAACGGCTTGCAGCCAGGCGTGCACGCTGTCGCGCACGCGCTGGTGATCGGCATCGCGGGGCAGGGCAAGCAGCAGCCGGTCTCCTTCTTTCGGCGCGAAGCGCTGTCCGGTAAACGAATGCGCCGAGCCCGGGTGGCCCAGGGCCAGTTCGATGCGCTGGCCGAAGTAAGGGACGTGCGTGCCGTCCTTCCAGTGCGTGTCCACCATGGCCAGCTGCTGCTGCCGTTCATGGCGCCACCGCAGTTTTTCAAGTATCCAGCGTGCTTTCTCTTGCACGGCGGCGTCGATCTGGGCCAGCGTTACCCAGTTGGGCGCTGTGACCTGCAGGCCGTCGTCATTCACGACCAGGCCTATGCTTTTACGGCGCGACCGGCGCAGCACGAAGCCGATGGGCTGGTGTTCGGTCTGTACTTCGCGCCAGCGTGCGCCGGGCGGCAGGGAAGGGGGAGGGCTGACGGCAAGGGGTGTGCCGGTAGGGGCGGTGCTGCGCGGAGACGCCGGGGATGGCGGTGCGGGCGGCGCGGCGGCTTCCGGCTCGAAAAGGCTGAGTTGCCTATTCTCGAGCGGCATAGCGTTCGGGGTTGAGCTGGCGCATTTCATTCTCTATCCAGTCCTGAACCTTGCGGTTGACCTCTTCGGCATCGAGTCCGGCGGTTTCGATGGGGGGGCCGATGGAGACGGTGATGAGGCCAGGCCTTTTGATAAAGGAGTTCTTGGGCCAGCATTCGCCCGCATTGTGCGCGATAGGTACGACCACGGCGCCGGTTCGTGTGGCCAGCAGCGCACCTCCCATTTTATAGCGTCCCGTCTTGCCGGGGGGGATGCGCGTGCCTTCGGGAAAAAGCAGGGGCCAACGGCCCTCGTCGAGGCGCTGCTGGCCCAGCCGCACGACCTGCTCGAATGCATCGCGCCCCTTGCTGCGGTCGATGGGTATCATGCGCAGCAGCGCCAGGCCCCAGCCGAAGAAGGGAATGCGGTTGAGCTCTTTCTTGTAGACGAAGCAGACTTCGCGCGGCAGGTAGGCCGGCAGGAAGAGGGTTTCCCAGGCCGACTGATGCTTGCTGAGCACGACCGCCGGACGATCGGGCAGGTTCTCCCAGCCTTTCAGCCGCCAATGCATGCCGGTAATGACGCGGCCGGCCCACATGACCAGGCGGGGCCAGCCGATCGTGAGCCGATAGCGCCATTTCAGGGGCAAGGGTGCCCAGACGAGGCAGGCAAGGGCATAGGGAATGACCGTCACGATCATGAACAGCAGCAGCAGTGCCGAACGCAGGGCCGCCATGATCAGGCTTCCAGCCAGCGGTCGACGATCTGGGCCAGATCGTCGGCCACTTGCGTGCCGGGGGGCAGTTCGCCGCTGTCCAGGGTTTTGAGCCCGTTGCCGCTTAATACCAGCCAGGGGGCACAGCCGGCCTCATGTGCCGCCTGCAGATCGCGCAGCGAGTCGCCGACCGCCGGCACGCTCTTGAGATCGATGTCGTAGCGCCGGGCGATGTCCAGGTACATGCCGGGCCTGGGCTTGCGGCACTGACAGTTGTCGTCGGGGCCGTGCGGGCAGATGAAGATGGAATCGACATGGCCGCCCAGCTGGGTAAGCTCGATGCGCATCTTGGCGTGGATGGCGTTGAGCGTTTCCATATTGAACAGGCCGCGCGCCAGGCCCGACTGGTTGCTGGCGATGACCACCCGCCAGCCCGCCTGCGACAGGCGGGCGATGGCTTCGAGGCTGCCCGGCAGGGCCACCCACTCGGCAGGGCTCTTGACGAAGCTCGGGCTGTCGTGATTGATGACCCCGTCGCGATCGAGTATGGCCAGCTTCACGATGCAAGCCTTGAAATGTCGGCGACCTGGTTCATGGTTGCGTGCAACTGGCCCAGCAGGGCCAGCCGGTTGGCGCGAACGGCCGGATCGTCGGCCATGACCATGACGTCGTTGAAGAAGGTGTCGACTGCGGAGCGCGCCTGTGCCAGCGTGGCCAGGCTGCCCGTGAAGTCGCCCTGCTGGAACTGTGCCTGGGCCACCGGCCCGATCTGCTCGATGGCCTGGGCCAGGGCGCGCTCGGCGTCTTCGGTGAACCTGGAGGGGTCGACCCGGCTTGCGGCTTCATCGCTTTTCTTGAGGATGTTGCCGATGCGCTTGTTGGCGGCGGCCAGGCTTTCGGCCTCGGGCCGCTGGGCGAAGCTCGAGCAGGCCTGGATGCGGGCGCGTACTTCGTGCAGCGGCGGCTCGGGCGCCAGCACGGCCTCGACGACGTTCTTGTCGTGGTCGGCGCCCAGCTGGTTGCGGTAGCGCTCGTAGATAAAGCCCTTGACCGCCTGGGGAGTGTCGGCCGCAATGTCGAACTGCGAAAATGTGCCGGCGGCGGCGTCGAGCAGGCCGGCGAGTGTCAGGCGCGAATCGTCGGGAACCGAAAGATAGCCGCCCGCGCTAAGCTGCTCGAAGGCGCTGATAATGCCCAGCGCGGCCCGGCGCAGGCCGTAGGGGTCGCGCTCGCCGGTGGGCACGAGGCCGATGCCCCAGATGCCCACCAGGGTTTCTGCGCGCTCGGCGATGAACAGGATGGTGCCGGTCAGCGAGGCGGCGTCGACGGGTTCGTCGAGGCGGATGCGGTACTGGCCGCGCAGGGCCGAGGCCACGTCGGCGGGTTCGCCATCGGCTTGCGCGTAATAGGCCCCCATTACACCCTGCAGCTCGGGGAACTCGGCAACCATATTGGTGACCAGGTCGGCTTTGGCGAGCAGGGCGGCGCGATCGGCCAGGGCGGCGTCGGCGCCCAGCCGTTCGGCCAGGTAGCGCGCAATGGCGCGCACGCGATCGCTGCGCTGCAACTGCGAGCCCAGCTTGTTGTGATAGACGCTGTTTGCCAGTGTGGCGACGCGTTCGGCCAGCGGCTGCTTGCGATCCTGCTCGAAGAAGAACTGGGCGTCGGCCAGGCGGGGACGCACTACGCGCTCGTTGCCTTCGACAATGTTGGTGGGATCTTCCACCCGCATATTGCTGACGATAAGAAAGCGGTGCGTGAGCTTGCCGGTGCCGGGGTCGAACAGGGGGAAATACTTCTGGTTCAGCCGCATCGTCAGGATCAGGCACTCGGGCGGCACCTCGAGGAAGCGCGGGTCGAACTGCCCGGCATAGACCGTGGGGTGCTCGACCAGGGCGGTGACTTCGTCGAGCAGCGCCTCGACCTCGGGATCATTGCCAAGCGTTGCGTTCAGGCGTGCAGCGTGTTGGTCGAGCTGCTTCAGGATGTCGTCGCGGCGGGCCGCGAACGAGGGGACGACCATGCCGTCGTCGAGAAGCCGGCTTTCGTACGAAGTTGCATCGGCAAGGTCGATGCTTTGGCTACCCATGAAGCGGTGGCCCATGGTGTGCCGGCCCGCCTGCAGGCCCAGGGCCTGCACGGGAATGACATCGGCGCCCCACAGGGCGATCAGGCCGTGCGCGGGCCGCACGAACTTGACCGAGGTGACGCCATCGGCCAACTGGTAGCGCATGACCTTGGGAATGGGCAGGCTGGAAATGGCCGTGTCCAGGGCTTCCTGCAGGCCGTCGGCCAGCAGGGCGCCGGGTGCGACGCCGTTGGCATAAAGGTAGTCCTGCTTGCCGTCGGACTCGCGCACGAGGTCGGCCGGCTGCAGATGCTGCAGGCCCTTGCTGGCCAGTTTCTTGGCCAGGGCCGGCGTGGCCTCGCCGCTGTCGGTCAGCCCCACCTTGGCCGGCATGAGCTTTTCGCTGTAGTGCTCTTCGGGGGCCTGGGCCAGCACGGCATCGAGGAGCACGGCAAGGCGCCGGGGCGTGGCGTAGTCAACCACCCGGCAGCTGGCGCCAAGCAGGTGCTTTTTCTCGAGCACGCCGCGCAGGCCTTCGGCAAAGGCGCGGCCCAGCTTC
>Ga0180218_1001160_pt1 | contig 16880 bp, 13 predicted proteins | sample eDN3rd37CKraftBY_FD_151334 | JGI IMG/M metagenome (GOLD analysis project Ga0180218, IMG submission 151334) | Enriched backyard soil microbial communities from Emeryville, California, USA - eDNA 3rd pass 37_C Kraft BY (version 2) (version 2) | ecosystem: Environmental > Terrestrial > Soil >...
AATCAGGAGTCGGAACTCGTCGTTATCGTCACGCCTTACCTCGTGCAGCCGACGTCTCGTCAGCAACTCGCAGCGCCGACGGACGGCTTGGCGCCAGCGACTGACCTCAAGGCGGATTTTCTCGGTCACCTCAACCGCATCTACGGCAAGAGCGAAATGATGCCGTCGGGCGGTCTCAAAGGTGACTACGGTTTCATCGTCGAATAGCTGGGGCGCAGACGCATCATGCAGATTAAGTGCACGACCGAACGCCTGGCGCGAACGATGCGATCGGGTACCGTTAAACTCCTTGTCGCCGCGCTCATTCCGATGATGGTCGCGGGGTGCCGGCAAGATGCGCCTGGGCCGCGCGTCGCCGGCTGGACGCTCATCGATCCCGAGCAGCGGCATCCGATCCTGGTGTCGCAGCAGCCTGCATCGCTCAACTTGAAGGTTGCGGCGAGTGCTGAAGGTTTGACGCCGATGCAGCGGGCGCGCGTCCTTGAGTTCGCCGGACGGAGCAAGGCAGCCGATGCCGGCAACAGCCGCATCGTCATTTCGGCCCCCGGCGGATCGATGAACGAGAGCGCTGCGATGCAAGCTGCCGACGAGACGCGCCAGCTGATGATCGAGAGCGGTTATTCGGAAACGGCGATTGCGGTTGAGGCCTATCACGCCGACAGCCGCGAGGCGCCTCTGCGGCTATCCTACATGCGCTATGTCGCCGAGGCGCCGGAGTGCGGCCGCGACTGGTCGGAGAATCTCGCCCGGAACTATCAGAACACGCCCTATCCAAACTTCGGCTGCTCGTCGCAGCGCAATCTCGCGGTCATGGTGTCCAATCCCTCCGATCTCCTGGGACCGCGAACGATGACGGGCCGCGATGCGAACCGCCGGGATGACATGTACAAGAAATACGTTTCGGGTGCGGCGCTCGGCGCTGAGGCTGAAAAAGCGGCCATCAAAGCCGCCACCGGCGGCAATTAATCTCGCGGAGACGACATGTCGAGAAACGCTTCAGTGAGTTCAAGCGAAGAGCCGTTCTTCGAGGATGCTCAGTCGCCCGATCTTCACCCGGCAGATCGCGCCCGACCCATTCCGCGCATTTCAGTGCAGGCATTCTGTGACGACGCTCAGGTGGCCGAAGCCATCCAGTCTGCTGCCGAAGATCGCCGTTTATCAAAGGCGCATGTCAGTGTTCACATGGGTGGCATCGGCGCTGCCATCGCGCATTATCTCGATAGCCCGACGCCCAATCTCATCATGCTCGACAGCGCGCTGAAAGCGAGCCAGCTGCTTGCCGATCTCGACCGGCTGGCAGAGAGCTGCGATCCGGGGACGAAGGTCATCGTCGTCGGGCGGCATAACGACGTCGTTCTTTACCGCGAGCTTTTGCGGCGCGGCGTTGCCGAATATCTTGTTGCACCGGTCGATCCGATGGCGCTGCTCGAGAGCATTTCCAACCTCTACAACAATCCTGAGACCGATCCTGTCGGTCACGTCTTCGCGTTCATCGGCGCAAAAGGCGGTGTTGGTTCTTCCACCATCTGCCACAACGTGGCGTGGACGATGTCGGAGATCTTGAAGTCGGACGTGACGATTGCCGATCTTGATCTGGCGTTCGGAACCACGGGTCTCGATTTCAACCAGGACCCGGTGCAAGGCATTGCGGAGGCTTTGGCCGCACCGGAACGGCTCGACGATCAATTGCTCGATCGTCTGCTCACGAAATGCTCGCAGCACCTTTCGATCTTTGCGGCGCCCGTCGTGCTCGACCGTGACTACGAGATATCTCCTGAAGCCTGCTCCATCGTGATCGACGTGGCGCGCCAGAACGTTCCGTTCGTAGCCGTCGATCTTCCGCACGGCTGGTCGCCGTGGTCGAAGCGCGTTCTGCTGCAGGCCGACGAAGTCGTCATCACCGCGGTTCCCGATCTCGCGAACCTGCGGAACGCGAAGAACATCGTCGATCTTCTGAAAACGGCACGGCGGAACGATGAGAAGCCGCATCTCGTGCTCAACATGGCGAATGTGCCGAAGCGTCAGGAAATCAGCGTCAAGGAATTCGAGCAGGCGCTGGGTCTCAAGGTCATGTCGGTCATCGACTACGATTCGGAAACGTTCAGCCAGGCGGCCAACAACGGCCAGATGATTGGCGAGTTCAGCTCGAAGGCGCGCGCCATCGAGCAGTTCAACGATTTGGCATACAGGCTTACGCGCCGCAAAGACGCAAAGGTGGAGAAGCCGAGTTCGCCGTTGTCGGCCATCGCGCCGATCCTGGAGAAATTGAAGCTCAAGCGTTGAGGACCTAGATCGTATGTTCGGTAGGCGTTCGAACGATCCATCGCCGGAGAGACGCATCAGCCCGCAGTCGCCCGAGCCGTCGCCGGCTGCAGGCGCAATGGAGCAGCGCGCGGCGCCTGCGCCGTCGCGCACGACTGTGCCGGCAAGCCCACCGCCGCAGCGTGCGCCGGAGCCGGTCGTCGAATCGCAGCGGCGGCATTCGGAAGAGTACTACGACGTCAAAACGACCGTGTTCAATGCGCTGATCGATACGATCGACCTGACGCAGCTGTCGAAGCTCGACAGCATTGCTGCGCGCGAAGAAATCCGCGACATCGTCAGCGAAATCATTCAAATCAAGAACGTCGTGATGTCGATTGCCGAGCAGGAAGAGCTGCTCGAAGACATCTGCAACGACGTGCTGGGCTATGGGCCGCTGGAGCCGCTTCTCGCACGCGACGATATCGCCGACATCATGGTCAATGGTGCGGGCACGACCTTCATCGAAGTCGCGGGCAAGGTTCAGAAGACGAACGTCCGCTTCGCCGACAATCAGCAGCTCATGAATATCTGCCAGCGCATCGTGAGCCAAGTTGGCCGGCGCGTCGATGAATCAAGCCCCATTTGCGACGCGCGCCTTCCCGACGGCTCGCGCGTCAACGTGATTGCGCCGCCGCTGGCGATCGATGGGCCGGCACTCACGATCCGTAAGTTCCGCAAGGATCGCCTGCGTCTCGAGCAGCTCGTGAAATACGGCTCGATCACGCCCGACGCTAAGACGATCCTCGAGATCATCGGCCGCGTCCGCTGCAACGTGCTCATTTCCGGCGGCACGGGTTCGGGCAAGACGACGCTTCTGAACTGTCTCACCGGGTCGATCGATAACGACGAGCGCATCATCACGTGTGAGGACTCGGCAGAGCTTCAGCTGCAGCAGCCACATGTGGTGCGGCTCGAAACGCGTCCGCCCAACCTCGAGGGCGAGGGTGAGATCAAGATGCGCGATCTCATCAAGAACTGCCTCCGTATGCGGCCGGAACGCATCATCGTCGGCGAGGTCCGCGGAGCCGAGGCGTTCGATTTGCTTCAGGCCATGAACACGGGCCACGACGGCTCGATGGGAACCTTGCATGCCAACAGTCCGCGCGAGGCTTTGAGCCGTCTTGAATCGATGATCATGCAGGGCGGCTATGCCCTGCCGATCAAGACCATTCGCGAGATGATTTGCGGCTCCATCGATGTGATCGTTCAGGCCTCGCGCCTGCGCGACGGCTCGCGCAAGATCACGCACATCACGGAGGTGCTGGGCATGGAAGAGGACATGATCACGCTCCAGAATCTCATCGTCTATGAGATCACAGGCGAAGATGCCCACGGGCGGCTGATCGGCAGACATCGCTCCACCGGCATCACGCGGCCGCGCTTCATCGAGCGCGCGGAATATTACGGCGAGGCGGAGCGGCTCGTGGCTGCGCTTGTTGCATCCGAAGTCGAAGACCGGCATGGCAGCCCGCTCGGAGATCGCAATGGCTGACGCCGATCTTTTTTCCGTATTGGTTCCGCTGTTCGTAGCGCTGGCGTTTGCCGGGGCGGTGTTTGCGTTTGCTTATCCCTATTTCGCCGATGACCGCCAGGCCAAGCGCTTGGAGAGCGTTTCTGGCGTACGCGGCGCCCGGCTCGCCGCTGCCACAGGCGACGTGCAGAGCAGCCGCAGAAAATCGGTCGCCGATACGCTTAAGGAAGCTGAAGAGCGTAACAATGCCGACAAGAAAGTCACGATGGGGTTGAAGCTTATGCGGGCCGGCACGAAAATGTCACCGCGGGAGTTTTATCTCGCGAGTGCCGTGACCGGTGGTGTCCTGGTGTCGGCCTCGATCTTTCTCGCCGGGCTGCCCATAGCTGGCACTGTCGTCGTCGCATTCGTCGGCGGTCTCGGATTGCCGCGGTGGATCCTGAACAAGATGATCGCGCGCCGGCAGCAGAAGTTCGTGGCGCAACTGGCCAACGCCATCGACGTGGTCGTGCGCGGCATCAAATCCGGTTTGCCACTCAACGATTGTATTCAGGTCATTGCGAGCGAAAGCCCTGAACCTCTTGCCAGCGAATTTCGCGAAGTGGTCGAGCAGCAGAAGCTGGGGCTGTCATTGTCCGACGGTCTTGAGCGCATGTGCGCGCGCATGCCCGTGCCGGAAATGCGCTTCATGACGATCGTTATTTCGATCCAGCAGCAGGCGGGTGGTAACCTGTCGGAGGCGCTGTCGAACCTTGCCGGTGTGCTTCGCGACCGGCAAATGCTGGCGCTCAAGGTGAAGGCGCTTTCGGCGGAAGCCAAGGCTTCGGCAATCGTTCTGGGCTCGCTGCCGCCCGGTGTCATGACAATGGTTTATCTGTCATCGCCCGAATACATCATGCCGCTTTTCACGACGACCATCGGGCACTTCATGATCCTCGGAGCCGCAGTTTGGATGACGATGGGCGTGCTCGTCATGAAGAAGATGATCAACTTCAAGTTCTGAGATGTTGTTGCGCAGGTACGGAAGGACGGCAGCAAAGCGATGATGGAATTCGTCGAAACGGTCATGGACCCGCAATTGCTCGCGACCATTCTCGCGGCGTTTTGCGTCTTCGCCACCGTTTTGACGGTCGCGGTGCCGATGCTCCAGCGCGACCAGATGAACCGGCGCATGAAGGAGATGGCAATCGAGCGCAGCAAAATGCGTTCAGTCCGTCTTGCCGAGATGGCGACGAAGGAGCGCCAGCAGGGCGGCCGCCTTCGTGCCACGCCCAAGGGCTTCATGCAGCAGGTCGTCGATCAGCTGAAGCTTCGCGAGCGCTTCGACAATGAGGAGTTGCGCGAGAATCTCAAGCGCGCGGGTCTTCGCGGCCAGGCGAACATCGTCACCTTCATGTTCTTCCGCGTCGTCGCTCCGGTCGTTCTCTTCTTCGTCGCGCTCTTCTATTTCTTCGTCGTCTACGACTCCGGATATCCAGCGGCCATCAATTTCCTCATGGCGCTCGCGGTTGGTTTTCTCGGCTTCTACGTGCCAAACATGTTCATCACCAACCGCGTGCAGAAGCGGCAGATGGCCATCAAGCAAGCCTGGCCTGATGCGCTCGACATGCTGTTGATCTGCGTCCAATCGGGTATGTCGGTGGAAGCCGGCTTTGCGAAGGTCGGCAAGGAAATCATCGGCCAGTCGGTCGAGCTTGCGGAAGAAATGATGCTGACGACCGCTGAGCTTTCCTATCTGCACGATCGGCGCCAAGCCTATGAGAACCTCGCCAAGCGCACGGGGCTTCCAGGCGTCAAGGCCGTGATGACAGCGCTGGTCCAGGCAGAACGTTACGGCACGCCTGTTGGTCAAGCGCTGAGAACAATGGCGAAAGAGAACCGCGAGATCCGCCAATCGGAGGCTGAGCGTAAAGCCGCCGCCCTGCCTCCGAAGCTCACCGTGCCGATGATCGTGTTCTTCCTGCCGGTGCTTTTCGTCGTCATTCTTGGACCGGCCGGCATCTCGTACATGCAGATGGGCAAGTAGGCCGCCGAGCCGCTGCAGGACTTCGTTTCGTGTCGCGTTAGCCCTGATCGCCTCCATGGTGATCAGGGCTTTTTCGTTTGGCGCTTTTGCCAAACACAACAGCCCGGTGCTCGCGCGCCGGGCTGCTGCACTTATTTCAAGAAAGAAGCTGCGTTTCCTATCGCGCTATCGGCAGGCCTTCGTCGGGGCTCGTGTGCCATACGCCCTGGTGCAGAGGCAAAGGCTCCGGCTTTGCGGATGCCTTCTGCACGGCGCTTTGGGCCGGCGAGGCGGACGTGATCGACGTGTTGGCGGCAAAGCTCTGCGCGTCGGGCATTTCGCTCTTTGGCTCGAGCTTCACCATCTGCTTCAGGTAGGCCGCGTTGGCAGTCGCCGTATCGGTGTTGAGCACACTCGCTGCGACCGACTTTGATTCATCGTAGCGGCCCTGCAGGCCGAGCACGAGCGCGAGATTCTCGCGCACTTTCGGCGTCGCGCCGGGAGAGGCCAACGCTTGGCGCAACAGATCTTCCGCCTTCTTCGGATCGCCACCCATGGCGTAGGCCATCGCAAGGTTGTTCGTGACGGCCGGATTGTTCGGCGACAGTGCGAGGGCACGCTGATAGTAGGGGATCGCCTCGGAATACTTGCCCTGCTTCGCCATGACGGTGCCGCGCGCGGACACAACGCGCCAATCGGGTTTCGCCGGGTCGTCGGCCATCGTCAGCATCTGGTTGGCGATGCCCACCTGACCCATGTCGAGTGCGAGGCGCCCGTATTCGCTGGCAAGCTCGGGATTGTTGCCGTGGACGAGGCTCAACTGCTGGAGCACGGCGAGCGCCTTCTCCTTCTCGCCGAGGGCTTTCAGATTTTTCGCGTAGTTGAGGCCGGGGCGGAGCTCCGACGGCTTCTTGGAATATTCGTTACCCCAATAGAACGTTGCCTTCTGCAACTCGTTCTGCGGCGAGGAGGGCGTCGCGTCGGCCGTCTCTTTGCCGCTGTCCGGCTTCATCGCGATGCCCGGCAGGAGGTCCGTCGTCGCGGAGCAGGCCCCCAACAGCAGGCACGCAGTCAGGGCAGCGATGCTGCCCATGCGGGCGGGCCGCAGTACTCTAAGCGGGGTTTGGCCCTCAACACGCGTCATGAAGATCTCCGTCCGGGAAGCGAATCGCGGTTGTGCTCGCGAATCTTGATCGGCCGTCAGTTTCTGGGGCAGGGGTCAACAAACGCTTAAGTTTTGCGGCAGACCCGTATAAGCAGATGCATCTCTGAAACCCTGTGCCCTGGACGCGCGCCTTGTTGCAGCCAGCGCGCGATTTCTAGATATGAATGCAACGTTGAGCGGAGTGTGAGACGGATGGTCGAGACGACAGCCTGGGCAGCAGCGGAAACCTTTGCACTTGGCGCTGAAGCCGCGGACGACATCCCGATCCATTTCGTTCCCACCGACGGTACGGATGCCGTTCCCTGGCTCGATGACGCCCAGCGTGCCTGGCTGAAGGCGCAAAAGTTTTCAGGCAACGCCAAGCGCAGCGTCCTCATTCCGGGCAGCGACGGGAAAATCGCGTCCGTTGCGTTCGGGGCCGGCAATGGCGACCACGGTGAGCCCAGTGGGCCGTCGGAATTGCTGACCGGGCTCCTGAGCGCGTCGCTGCCTGCCGGCACGTACCGGATCGCGTCCGAGCTGGCGCAGGCCGATCTCGCGGCCCTGGCGTGGTCGCTCGGGGCCTACTCGTTCTCGCGCTACAAGAAGAACGGCAAAACGAACGGCGATCGCGCCAAGCTGCGGTTTTCAGACCCCTCTGCGGAGCGCATCATTAACACCGCGGAAGCCGTGTGGCTTGGCCGCGATATGATCAACACGCCAGCATCCGATCTGGCGCCGTCCGACATCGAAGCCTTCGCGCGGGTGCTCGCGGAGCGTCATGGTGCGAAGATTTCCGTGACGGCTGGTGATGATCTGCTGGCGGCGAACTTTCCGCTCATTCACGCAGTCGGCCGGGCGAGCCCGCGTCCGCCGCGCCTCATCGACATCACTTGGGGACCGGCGAACGCGCCCAAGATTACGCTCGTCGGCAAGGGCATCACGTTCGACACCGGCGGCCTCGACCTGAAGCCCGCGAGCGCCATGCTTCTCATGAAGAAAGACATGGGCGGGGCTGCCACGGCGCTATCGCTCGCCCACATGATCATGGGGCAGGGGCTCAAATGCCGTCTGCGCGTCATCATCCCGACGGCCGAGAATTCGGTCGGCGGCGATGCCTTCCGGCCGGGTGACGTGCTCGCGAGCCGTCTGGGCCTCAGCGTCGAGGTCGGCAACACGGACGCGGAAGGCCGCCTCGTGCTCGCCGATGCGCTGGCGCTTGCCGATGCCGACGAGCCCGACAGCATCTTCGTATTTGCAACTCTGACCGGCGCGGCGCGCTCTGCCCTTGGCCCCGATCTTCCGGCATTCTTCACCAATGACGATGATCTCGCCCGCAGCTTGCCGCCGCTCGCCGCCTCCATCGGCGATCCGTTGTGGCACATGCCGCTTTGGGAGGGTTATCGCCGCAACCTCGACAGCGACGTTGCCGACATCAACAACGTCTGGGAATCTCCCTTTGCAGGGGCGATTACCGCGGCACTATTCTTGAAGCGCTTTGTCAGCAGGGCTCGCCGTTTTGCCCACTTCGACCTCTATGGCTGGCGTCCGGCGCCGCGGCCGTTAGGTCCCAAAGGCGGAGAGCCGCAGACAGCGCGCGCAGTGATGGAACAACTGAGGCGAGAGCTGACCTCGTGAATACTCAAGTCACGCCACGGCCCCAAGGCGCACTCGATCCGCGCCGCAACGCCTACCGTCCCGACCTTGCCGCGAAATCGCTCGAGGGCCGGGTGGCCGCCGAGCGTTACGTTGCGGGCGAACCGGGTTTCATCGTGCGGGCGACCGTGCCGCTTCGCAAGCAGCCCGATCCGGCGCGCGGTTTCGAGACCGAAGTTCTGTTCGGCGAGAACCTGACGGTCTTCGATGAGAACAACGGCTGGTCATGGGTCCAGCTCGCGCGTGACGGGTATGTCGGCTATCTCCGCTCCGATACGATCGCGCGCGGTGTCATCAGTCCCACGCATCGCGTGCAGACGCTCGGTACGTTTCGCTACGGCGCGCCCGACATCAAGTCGGCGCCGATCATGCATCTGCCCATGAACGCTCCGCTGGCCGCGCGTGGCGGCGACGAGCGGTTTCTGGAACTCGAGGGCGGCGGCTTCGTCTTCACACGGCACGCGGCACCGAGGGATCGCTTCGCGCGCGACTATGCCGAAATTGCCGAGCGCTTCATCGGCACGCCGTATCTCTGGGGCGGCTGCACGCGGGTCGGGATCGACTGCTCGGGACTCGTGCAGACGGCGCTTGGTGCGGCAGGCATTCCCGCGCCGCGCGACAGCGACATGCAGCAGGCGGAGCTTGGTGACACCGTGCTCGTCTCGGAAGATCTCGAAGGCTTTGCGCGCGGTGATCTCGTGTTCTGGAAGGGGCACGTCGGCATCATGCTCGACGGCGTGATGCTCATTCACGCCAACGCCTATCACATGCTCGTCGCGGTCGAGCCGTTGCCGGAAGCGGCGCGGCGGATCGAGAAGACGGGCGGGGGCAAAATCACGGCGGTGAAGCGCCTCACAGGCAACGCGCCGGCGCTTTAGACATTGGCGCCACTCAACGGCGATAGGGCAGGAAGCGGCGGGTGCGCCATTCTTCGCCCGGTCCCGCCGGCGAGATGCGGCGGTGGCCGACCCAGTCCCAGCCCGGTTCAAGTTCGACGCGCGTCGCGACACCCGTGAGCGCCGCCGTCATTGCATTGTACATTTCAATCCGGTCGACGTGTCCCGCCTCGATCGCCCGGACGAGAGCGGGAAACAGCTCCATCTGCTCGATGGGCCGGTCCTCATAGGTTTCGGCGCCGAGCCGCAGGCCGAACGTCTGATTGGCGTGCATGATGAGCTCGAAGGCGCAGGCCAGGTTTTCGCTCGGGACGACGGCCATTCGCCAGTAGCGGTCAGAAGCGGCGATTCCGACGTCGGCGCAGTCGCGTATGCCTGCAGCCCATGTCTCGACCTCGAGGAGCGTCTGCTCGAGGCGGTCACGGAAGACATCGTCGGAAAGCATCGGGGCATCTCGCAAGCAGCGATTCGGAGCCTGAAGGATAGCCGATCCGCAAGGCTCCGAAACTGGCCGTTCGCGCAGGGAGCCGCCGTCAGGAAGCGAGTGCGCCCCGGTGGGCGACTTTGATGTCGAAGGCGGCCGCGAGCAGGGCCTTCGTATACTCGTCCTTCGGGTTTTCGAAGATGTCGCGCGAGGGGCCTTCCTCGACGACTTTGCCGTTCTTCATCACGATGACGTAGTTGCACAGCGCGCGGACGACTTTCAGGTCGTGGCTGATGAAGAGGTAAGCCAGATCGTGTCTCGTCTGCAGGTCGCGCAGCAGGTCGACGATCTGCGCCTGCACGCTCATGTCGAGCGCGCTCGTCGGCTCATCCAGCATGACGAACTTCGGCTGAAGAACCATGGCGCGTGCGATGGCAATGCGCTGGCGTTGGCCGCCGGAGAATTCGTGCGGATAGCGATCCTGCGACGTGGGATCGAGGTTGACCTCGCTCAGCGCGGCGCTCACGCGTTCGCGGCGCTGCTCGGCATCGAGCTCCGGATTTTGGATGACGAGGCCTTCTTCGATGATCTGGCCGACGGTGAGCCGGGGCGACAGCGAGCCGTAGGGATCCTGGAAGACGATCTGCATTTCCTTGCGCAGCGGCCGCATCTGCTTGTTCGTCAAGCCGTCTATGCGCTGGCCCACGTAGGCGATCGGGCCTTCGGATGAGAGAAGCCGCAGAATCGCGAGGCCAAGGGTCGTCTTGCCGGAGCCGGATTCGCCGACGACGCCGAGGGTTTCACCAGCTCGGAGCTTCATCGACAGGCCATCGACGGCTTTGACGTAGTCGACGGTTCGCTGCAGCAGGCCCTGCTTGATCGGAAACCAGACCTTAAGATTGTCGGTCTCGACGACGACAGGGCGCGTCGTGTCGGTTGTGGGCGGCGCCCCTTTCGGCTCGGCTTCGAGCAGATGGCGCGTGTAGGCGTGCTTGGGCTCGGTGAAGACCTCTTCGGCGGGTCCCGTTTCGACGATCTCGCCGTGGCGCATCACGTAAACGCGTTCGGCCATGCGGCGCACGATGCCGAGGTCGTGCGTGATGAGCAGCATCGCCATGCCCATCTCTTTCTGCAGCGACTTCAAGAGTTCGAGAATTTGCGCCTGGATCGTCACGTCGAGCGCGGTCGTCGGCTCATCGGCGATCAGCAGATCGGGCTTGTTGGCGAGCGCTATGGCGATCATCACGCGCTGGCGCTGGCCGCCCGACAGCTGGTGCGGATAGGCGCCGAGCCGCTTTTCGGGGTCGCGAATGCCGACCTTCGTCAGCAGCTCGATGACGAGCTCGCGTGCTTTCTCGTTCGACACCGACTGGTGCAGCTTGATGATTTCGCCGACCTGCTTCTCGATCGTGTGGAGCGGGTTCAGCGTCGTCATCGGCTCCTGGAAGATGATCGAGATGCGGCGGCCGCGGATGGCGCGCAGCTCTGCCGGGTTCATCTTCAGGATGTCTTTGCCCTCGAACAGGATTTCGCCTGTGGGATGGGAAGCGGAGTTCGGCAGCAGGCGCAGGATCGACATCGCGGAGACGGTTTTGCCCGAGCCCGACTCGCCCACGAGCGCCACCGTCTCGCCCTTGCCGACCGTGAACGACACGCCTTTGACGACACGCACGGCTTCCGTGCCGTCACCTCCGAAGGCGACGGAAAGATTGCGAACGTCGACGAGGGGCGTTCCGGCTGCCATCAACTCTTGCCTCTGAATGTCTTTCTGGGATCGAGCGCGTCGCGCACCGCTTCACCCATGAAGATCGCGAGCGACAGGATGATCGACACCGCGACGAAGCCCGATATGCCGAGCCACGGCGCTTCCAGGTGTTTCTTGCCCTGCAGCAGCAGTTCACCGAGCGACGGCGAGCCGGGGGGCATGCCGAGACCAAGGAAGTCCAGCGCGGTCAGCGCGGCGATGCCGCCGGAGAGCTTGAACGGCAGGAAGGTGAGCGTCGCGACCATGGCGTTCGGCAGCAGATGCTTGAACATGATCTGCCAGTCGGAGAGCCCGAGCGCACGGGCGGCGCGGACGTATTCGAGGTTGCGGCCGCGCAGAAATTCGGCACGGACGAGGCCGACGAGGGAGGTCCAGCTGAAGATCATCAGAATGCCGAGCAGCGTCCAAAATCCCGGGACGAAGAGGGACGACAGGATCAGCAACACGAAGAGTTCCGGTATCGAGTTCCAGATTTCGAGCAGCCGCTGGAAGATGAGATCGACGCGGCCGCCGAAGTAGCCTTGCACGGCGCCGGCAAGGATGCCGACGGCGGACGAGACGATCGTCAGGATGAGGCCAAAGAGCACGGAAACGCGGAAGCCGTAGATGACGCGCGCGAGCACATCGCGCCCCTGGTCATCGAGGCCCAGCCAGTTGGTGTTTCCAAGTTCGTTATAGCGCGCGATCTGATCGGGCGGCGCCTCGCAGAGCGGGAGCTTCGTTGCCCATGGCGGGGGCGCCGGATAGCCCAGGCACACGCCGTTGTCGCCGACGCGGCCGGGGTAATCCTTGTTGATCGTCGAATAGGAATAGCGGATCGGCGGCCAAAGCATCCAGCCGTTGGCGTTGATCTCGTTGGCGATGTCGGGCGTCCGGTAGTCGGTGACGGCGAGGAAGCCGCCGAACTTCTCTTCCGGATAGTCAACGAGCACGGGGAAGAGGATTTCGCCCTTGTAGCTCACCATCAAGGGGCGATCGTTGGCGATGAACTCGGCAAAGAGCGAGCCCACGAACAGCGCCGTGAAGATGATGAACGAGCGGTAGCCGATCTTATGAGACTTGAAGCGTTCCAGACGGCGGCGATTGACCGGCGACAGGCGGAAGCGCTGGCGCAGGCGCTGCCACCGCGACTTCGCGGGCTTCTCTGTAGGAGCGATTGTCGTGGGCGCGGCGCGCTCGGTCTTCTGGTCCATCATCAAACCTCGCGCGTCTCGAAGTCGATGCGCGGATCGACGAGCGTGTAGACGAAGTCGGACAGGATGCCGACGAAGAGGCCGACGAGCGAGAAGATGTAGAGCGAGGCGAAGACCACGGGATAATCGCGCTTCTCAATGCTCTCGAACGAGAGCAGACCCAGGCCATCGAGCGAGAAGATCGTCTCGATCAGCAAGGCACCAGAGAAGAACGCGCTGATGAAGGCCGCCGGGAAGCCGGAGATGACGAGCAGCATGGCGTTGCGGAAGACGTGGCCGTAGAGCACCTGGTTTTCGGTCAGGCCCTTGGCGCGCGCGGCGACGACGTATTGCTTGCGGATTTCATCCAGGAACGAGTTCTTCGTCAGGAAGGTCATCGTCGTGAACGAGCCGATCGCCATCGCGATCATCGGCAGCACGAGATGCCAGAGATAGTCCTTGGCCTTTCCGAACGTGGAGAGCTGATCCCAGTTGTCGGAGAACAATCCGCGCGAGGGGAACCACTGGAAGAACGAGGATCCGGCGAAAAGTATGAGCAGCAGCACCGCGAACAGGAAGCCCGGGATCGCGTAGCCGATTACGAGGACGGCGCTCGACCACGTATCGAAATGCTCGCCATCCTTCACGGCCTTACGAATGCCGAGCGGGATCGAGATCAGATACGTCAGCAGCGTCATCCAGATTCCGAGCGAGATCGAGACCGGCAGCTTTTCCTTGATGAGGTCGAGCACCGAGACGTCGCGGAAATAGCTTTTTCCGAAGTCGAACGTCAGGAAGTTCTTCATCATGATGTAGAAGCGTTCGTAGGCGGGCTTATCGAAGCCGAACTGCTTCTCGAGACTTTTGATGAAGGCGGGGTCGAGGCCCTGGGCGCCGCGATACTTGGACGTGATCGAGTCGCCACCGCCAACGCCCAGCTGATTGCTCATCGCGCCGCCGCCCAGCGTGTCGCCACCGCCGCCGCCCATGCGGCTGACGATCGAGGACGATTGGCCGGTCAGTTCCGAGATCATGCGCTCGACCGGACCACCCGGCGCGAACTGAATGATGATGAACGAGAAGAGCATGATCCCGAACAGCGTCGGGATCATCAGCAGCAATCGCTTGAGTAGATAAACAGCCATCAGGGCTTTGCCGGTTCCTGAGATTGCGCCATGGGCTTGCCCGAGGCCAGCGCCTCAGCCTTCGCCGGATCGTACCACCACGTGTCCAGAATGCCCGCATCATATTTGGGCTGCACGGCCGGGCGCGAATACTTGTTCCAATAGACGACCGAGTAGGACGCCTTATACCAATGCGGAACCCAATAATGGCCTGCACGGAGCACGCGATCAATGGCGCGCGTCGCTGTGACGAGCTCGGCCCGGGACTTTGCCGCGACAACTTTGTCAACGAGCGCGTCGACGGCTGGCTCGGAAATGCCCGCAAGATTGTACGAGCCGTCCGTTTTGGCGGCTTCGCTGCCCCAGAAGCTGCGCAGCTCGATGCCGGGCGTCAGGCGCAAAGAGTAGCGCTGGGTTGTCACATCGAAATCGAAGGACTTCACGCGCCGCTGGTATTGGGCGGGATCAACGAGACGCCACGAGGCATCGACGCCGATCTTCTTCAGGTTTTCGATGTAGGGCAGGCTGATGCGCTCGAACATGGCCTCGAAGTCGAGGAATTCGATGGTGAGCCGCTCGCCTTTGTCATTGTGCAGATAATTGTCCGGTCCGGGCTTCCAGCCGGCGGCGATGAGAAGGTTGCGCGCCTTCTTCAAATTGTCGCGATTGTTGCCGCTGCCGTCGGTCACGGGCGGCGTATAGGGCTCGGCGAACACTTCAGGGGCAAGCTTGTCCTTGTAGGGCTCGAGCAGCGCCAGCTCTTCGGGGCTCGGCTTGCCGGTCGCCTTCATGTCGGAATTTTCGAAGTAGCTCGATGTGCGCTTGTAGAGGCCGTAAAACAGCTTCTTGTTCGACCATTCGAAATCGAACACGAGGCCCAATGCTTGGCGCACGCGCACGTCCTTGAATTTGTCGCGTCGCGTGTTGAGGAAATAGCCTTGCGCGCCCGAGGGGCGTTCGTCGGGCAGGGATACCCTGACGAGGCGGCCTTCGGCGACAGCTGGAATGTTGTAGCCCGTGGCCCACGAGATGCTCGAGAATTCTTCGCGCAGGTCGAAGTTGCCGGACTTGATCGCTTCAAGCTCGACGTTGCGGTCGCGATAATAATCGTAGCGGATCTCGTCGAAGTTATACCGGCCCTTGTTCACGGGCAGATCCTTCGCCCAATAATCCTCGCGGCGTGTGTAGGTGATGTCGGTGCCCGGATTGAAGCCCTTGATCTTGTAGGGACCCGAGCCGAGCGGCGGCTTCAGCGACGACTCGTCGAAGGGCTGCGTCGTGTAATAGGCCTTCGAGAGAACGGGCAATTGGGCGACGACCATCGGCAGGTCGCGAACAAGCGTGCCCTTGAACGTGTAGCGCACCGTTTCGGGATCGAGCGCTTCTGCCGAGGCGACATCGCGCAAGGTCATTGCGATCGACGGGTGACCTTTTTCCTTCAAAATATTAAAGGAGAAGACGACGTCTTCTGCCGTCAGGTGCGAGCCATCGGAGAACTTGGCCTCCGGGCGCAGCTTGAACGTCACCGACATGCCATCGGGTGCAACGTCGGCCGACTGGGCTACGAGGCCGTAGACGGCATCGGGCTCATCCATGGCGCGCACCATCAGGCTGTCGAACAGGAAGTCGAGGCCCTGCGCGGCGTCGCCCTTCAGGATGTACTGGTTCAGGGTGTCGAACGTGCTGGCGCCGCCCGTTCCCATCGTCACCATCCGGCCGCCCTTGGGCGCGTCCGGATTGACGTAGGCGAAGTGCTGGAAGTCAGCCGGATACTTGAGCTCGCCGAACACCGAAAGTCCGTGACGCGGCTCGGCGGACGCGATTGATCCGCACGCTGCCGAAATCAACAGCCCGAGCACCGCCGCAAGCGTCAGCTTGGCGGCGGCCATCGTGGACATTCGCTGGCGCCCTGATCCTTGCACGAGGGTCACTTCCCCTTGGCCGCTTCGACTGCTTTCGCCTTGGCGTCATCGTACCACCAGACCTGGGTAAAGCCTGAGGTCTGCGACGGCAATTTCTCCGGCCGGCCGAACTTGTCCCAGTAGGCCAGGCGCTCGTAGGGATAATGCCAGTGCGGCACAACGTAGTTGTTCCACAGCAGGACGCGATCGAGTGCATGGACTGCAGCGACGAGGTCGGCGCGGTCCTTGGCGAAGACGATCTTGTCGATGAGCTTGTCGATGGCCGGGTTCTTGATGCCGGCCGTATTGCGGCTGGCGGGCTTGTCGGCTGCTGCCGATCCCCAGAAATCGCGCTGCTCGTTGCCGGGCGAATTCGACTGGGGGAAGCTATCGACGATGATGTCGAAGTCGCGGTTGTCTTCGCGCTGCTTGTACTGTGCGTCATCGACGTTGCGAACGGTGGCCTTGATGCCGAGCGCGGCGAGGTTCTGCACGTAGGGCAGAATGATGCGTTCGAAGGTGTCGCCCTGAATCAGGAACTCCACCGTCATCTGCTCGCCCTTGTCGTTGCGCAGCACACGCGCGGTCGAGCCTGACGAGAGGCCGATCGTCTTCTTGAATTTGCACCACGCGCCGCAGTTGGGATCTTCGACGTCCTCGCTGCGGATTTTCCAGCCGGCGGCTTCCAGAAGCTTCAGCGCTTCCTGCTGATGCTTGCGGTAGTCGCCTTCCTGGGCGTTGACCGGGTTCTTCCACTCGGTCGTGAAGACTTCCGGGGGAACCTCGTCCTTGATCTCATTCAGGATCTCGAGTTCGCGGCCTTGGGGCAGGCCTTTCGCCGCGAGATCCGAGTTCGCGAAGTAGCTGTCGACGCGCTCATAGAGGTTATAGAACAGCTTCTTGTTAGCTTCCTCGAAGTTGAAGAGCAGGTTGAACGCCTGGCGGACGCGCGGATCCTGGAACTGCGGGCGCCGCAGGTTGAAGACGAACGCCTGCATCGGGGCGACGCGCTTGACCG
>Ga0180218_1001161_pt1 | contig 16874 bp, 14 predicted proteins | sample eDN3rd37CKraftBY_FD_151334 | JGI IMG/M metagenome (GOLD analysis project Ga0180218, IMG submission 151334) | Enriched backyard soil microbial communities from Emeryville, California, USA - eDNA 3rd pass 37_C Kraft BY (version 2) (version 2) | ecosystem: Environmental > Terrestrial > Soil >...
GAGCGCCGCCGTGGCAACACCGGCGAAACGCTGATCCAGCTTCTGGAATCGCGCCTCGACAACGTCGTCTACCGCATGGGCTTCGGCTCCACGCGCGCCGAGGCTCGCCAGCTGGTCAACCACCGCTCGGTCGAACTCAACGGCAAAACGGCCGACATCGCGTCGATCAACGTCAAGCCCGGCGACATCATCTCCATCCGCGAGAAGTCCAAGGGCCAGCTGCGCATCCGCGAGTCGCTCGATCTGGCTTCCGGCCAAGGCTTCCCCCAGTGGGTCGAAGTCGACGCCAGCAAGCTCGTCGGCACCTACAAGCAGGTTCCCGATCGTTCCGACGTCGCCCGCGACGTGAACGAATCGATGGTCGTCGAATTGTATTCTCGCTAAGAGCGGCATTCGCACTGCATCGCAGCTTCAAGCCACAGCCCGGTTTTCAGTCATTTGCTGGAAGCTGGGCTGTGTCAGCTACCGCCGGACAACCGGTTCATCCGTCAGCCTTATCGGTGTAACGAGCCGAGGGTATTGAAAAGGAACACACATGTCGTCTCAAGGTTTTCTGAAACCCCGTTCTATCGAAGTCGAGCCCGCCGGCAAGAACCACGCCCGCGTCATCATGGAGCCGTTCGAACGCGGCTACGGCCATACGCTGGGCAATGCGCTGCGCCGCATCCTGCTGTCGTCCATGACCGGCTATGCCCCGACCGAGGTGCAGATTACGGGTGTCGTGCACGAGTACTCCACCATTGCCGGCGTGCGCGAAGACGTCGTCGACATTCTGCTGAACCTGAAGGGCGTGGTCTTCAAGCTGCACAACCGTGATGACGTCACGCTGGTGCTGCGCAAGGAAGGCCAGGGCGTGGTCACGGCCGCCGACATCGAGCTGCCGCACGACGTCGAGATCATCAATCCCGATCATGTCATCGCCAATCTTACCGAGGCCGGCAAGCTCGAAGTCCACATCAAGGTCGAGCAAGGCCGCGGCTATGTGCCCGGCAACGTTCGCGCCCTGGCCGACGACCGCTCGCACACCATCGGCCGTATCGTGCTCGACGCTTCGTACAGCCCCGTGCGCCGTGTCAGCTATGCGGTTGAAAGCGCCCGCGTCGAGCAGCGCACCGACCTCGACAAGCTGATCCTCGACATCGAGACCAACGGCGTCATTTCGCCCGAAGAGGCTGTGCGCCAGTCGGCCCGCATCCTCATGGACCAGATCTCGGTCTTTGCCGCGCTTGAAGGCGTGGGCGATTCCTACGAGGCACCGGTACGCGGCGCCCCGCAGATCGACCCCGTGCTGCTGCGTCCGGTCGACGACCTCGAGCTGACCGTGCGTTCGGCCAACTGCCTGAAGGCCGAAAACATCTACTACATCGGCGATCTGATCCAGCGCACCGAAAACGAGCTGCTCAAGACCCCCAACCTGGGTCGCAAGTCGCTCAACGAAATCAAGGAAGTCCTTGCCGCACGCGGCCTGACCTTGGGCATGAAGCTCGAGAACTGGCCTCCCCTGGGCCTGGAACGTCCCTAAGCAGCAAGCAAAGGCCGGCATGCGTGCCGGCCTTTCGCCGCGAGCCGGCATTTTGTAAGAAGTCGCCGGCCCGCAAGCAGTACCCCCTGTTTTTTCGTGTATAGTTTTGCCCCTGATCCGGCCCGCAGCATGTCTGATAGAAGAGCCGGCTTATCGCGAAAAACCCTTTCGCTTAAATAGATTCAAAGGAAATCATCATGCGTCACCGTAGTGGTTTGCGTAAACTCAACCGCACCAGCAGCCATCGCCTGGCTATGTTCCGCAACATGGCTGTTTCGCTGCTTACTCACGAAGCCATCAAGACCACGCTGCCCAAGGCCAAAGAGCTGCGTCGCGTCGTCGAACCCCTGATCACCCTGGGCAAAGAGCCCAGCGTCGCCAACAAGCGCCTGGCTTTCGCCCGCCTGCGCGACCGCGACGCCGTGGCCAAGCTGTTCGACGTGGTCGGCCCGCGCTACAAAGAGCGCAACGGCGGCTACACCCGCGTGCTGAAGATGGGCTTCCGTCAGGGCGACAATGCCCCCATGGCCTTCATCGAGCTGGTCGATCGCCCCGAAGTCGAAGAAGCAGAAGAAGCGGCCGAGTAACACCGCTTGCGCCGGCGGCCTGCCGCCGGCGTGGCTTCAAGGTTATTCAAGCACACGCCCTGGTATGGCATTGTCCGTACCAGGGCGTGTCGTTTCCGGGGCGCTTACGCCCGGCGCACCACCCGGATCTTTCCGCTGTCGCCCCCGCCGCAGAACAGCAGGTTGCCGCCGTTCGACTCCAGGCCCGACACTCCGGTTTCGGCCGGCATATTGATGGTCTCGAGTACTTCGCCGGTGTCGGGATCGATGCGCCTGAGCTCGCTTGCACCGTCTTCCCAGGTGCCATGCCACAGCTCGTCTCCGGCCCAGCTTATACCCGTAACGAATCGGTTGGATTCGATGACGCGAAGCACTGCGCCGCTTTCAGGATCGATCTGGTAGATTTTGCGGTCTTGGTAGCCGCCGGCCCAAAGCATGCCTTCGCCCCAGGCAAGCCCCGAAGCGCAGGTCGTTGCCGGCAGGGGGATCGTGCCGAGTACGCGGCCGCTTTCAGGGTCGATTTTCTGGATGTGGTCCGAGGCTATCTGGTATAGATGGCGTCCGTCGAAGGCTGTGCCCGCGTTCGCCGGCACGTCGATCGATCGCAGCGTCTTGCCGTTTGCGGGATCGAGCGCGACCAGCTTCTCGCCGTTGGCGAACCAGATATGGCGGCCGTCGTATGAAACGCCGTGCACGCTTCCGGTATCGGGAAAGGGCCCGTATTCATGGATGATGTGAGCAGTCGATTTTTTCATGTTGACTCCTAAGTATTCAAGAAATGCCCGCCTGCCATGCCGGCTTGGGCGCCTGCTTGCCTTGACATGGCCGGGGCGGATAAAGGAGTGGTCACCACGCTTTCATGCTAATCGACCGCCAGCGGAAGAGAGAGTAACAAGCTTGTCGTGAATCCGGGCAGGGGCGAGGCCATCCAGCGGCGCGCCGGGCCGCGGCCCTGGCTCTGGGCCTGGCCCGAGGCGGCCAGCGTGTCCAAAGCCCGCTGGACGCTGCGCTGGCTGACATTCAGGGCAAGAGCCAATGCTGAGCTGGGCCAGGACTCTCCATCGGCAAGCAGGGCCAGAATTGCACCATGTTCGGTTTCATGCGGCCGGGCAAGCACCCCGACTTCACTCGAATGAAGGGGCTTGAGAAGGAAGCCCCGCGGAGTCGTATGTATTTCGGCCACCGGGGCAAGCAGCTTGCGCAGGCGGCCGATTTCCACGCGCAGCCGGGCGCGATGCGTTTCGTCCGCGATCTTCATGCGGAAGACCTTTGCGATAAGGGCGTCGCGCGCTACATCGCGCGGCCATGCTTCGCCCAACATGCGGGCCAGGCCAAACAGCACGGGGCGTGTGGCAAGCGGTACGGTAGTGTCCAGGCGCCACAGCGCGTTGCGGCAGGCATCCACCACAAGCATCTCCGACTCGTGCAAGGCCTGCACCTCTGCAAGCCTGAGCCTGCGCTCCAGGCCATGAAGAAAAAGGCGCGCAACGGGCGCATCCAGCTCTTTCTGCGCCTGGTGGACTTCGGCCATCAGGGCGGGTATGCCGGATTGCCCGGCCGCGGTTGCCGCCCGCCCAAGCGCGGCGTGGGCCTTGTCGGCGCGGCCGCGCCGCATGGCGATGCCGGCCGCAATCAGCTCATGCGTGGATTTCAGGGCGGGTGGAGCGATGTCGGGCTGCGCTTCGTCCAGCAAGTGTTGCGCCTCGTCCAGCCGTCCCAGCAGCAGGAGCCGCCGGGCCGAGAGGTATCGCGCCTGCTCGGCGTTGGCGTGGTCGCCTTGCGCCTGCAGCGTGATGCGTGCCGCATGAAGCATCTTGCCGGGCCATGCCACATCGCGTGAAACGAGCGCAATTTCGGCTTCGGCGACGATGCATCGTGCTCGAGCCTTGGGGTTCCGGGGACCGAAGCTGCGCGCCGCGCGGCGTATCAGAACCCGCGCCCGCGCAAGATCGCCAAGCTGCGACAATGCGATGCCTCGCAGGGCGAGCGCGTCCGCGTCGTCGCGCAAGGCAACGAGGTTCAAGGCATCGAGGGGGCTGCCCGAAGCCAGCGCCCGCGCGGCGGCCGAGATCAGCGGATCCATGCCGTTGGTGCCCAATTCTCTTCCTCTCCTGATTGCCGACAATCCAATATTGCTCTTCACCCTCCATGCGTGGCAAGCCACGATGGTGCCCCCCGCCGTCCAGGTTTTCTCCAGGTGGGAGGACGGTGATTCCGCAAGGCGGTATATTGGATTTCCCATCTTGTGCACGGTTATAAAACCAACTAGAATTTCGACGATAAGATTTTTTTTATAAAATATGGCCGTCGTCGCCCGTGCAATTTCCAAGGGGGTGCCGGCCGTTCTCGTACAGGACGGAGAAACATGTTTCGCAAGATCGCATTGGCGTGCCTGGGCACGATAAGCCTGGGCCTGGCTCAGACCGCCGCCTCGGCCGAGCCGCTACGCATCGGCTTCATCACCACCTTGTCCACTCCCGCCGGCTACATCGGCGAAGACCAGCGCGATGCCTTCAAGCTGGCCATCGACCAAGAGGGCGGCAAGCTGGGCGGCGTGCCGGTGGAAATGGTGCTTGAAGACGACGGACTGAAACCCGCCACGGGCAAGCAGTCGGCCGAGAAGATGCTGCAGGAAGGCATCCAGTTGTTCACCGGCATCAATTTCTCGAACGTGCTCATGGCGGCCGCGCCGACCATACTGAAGAAGGACGCTTTCTACGTCAGCCTGAATGCGGGGCCCTCTGTGTTTGCCGGCAAGCGCTGCGACAAGAACTATTTTGTCGCCTCGTTCGAAAACACCTCGCTGCATGCGGCGGCGGGGCAGGCGGCCAATGAGCAAGGCATCAAGAACATCGTCTTGCTGGCGCCCAACTACCAGGCGGGCCGGGACGCGCTCGAGGGCTTCAAGCGCCTATACAAGGGCAAGGTGATGGCCGAGATCTATACCAAGCTCGACCAGTCCGATTTTTCGGTTGAACTGGCCCGGGTGCGCGACCTGGCTCCTGACGCCATCTACCAGTTTCATCCCGGCGGAGCCGGCATCAACTTCGCCAAGCAATACGCGAATTCGGGGCTGAGCAAGAAGGTTCCGATGTTCCTGCCGGTATTTTCGATGGACTTGCGCATGATCCAGGCCACGGGCAATGCGGCCGAGGGCGTGTATTCGACCGCGCTGTGGTCGCCGCTGCTGGACGTGCCTGAAAGCAAGCAGTTCGTCGAAGACTTCAAGAAAGCCTATGGCCGCGTGCCCACGCATTACGCCGCCTTGGCTTACGATACAGCCCTGCTGATCGCCTCGGCCCTGAAAGCCGTGGACGGAGACCTGAACCGTGCCGACGAGTTCCGCGCGGCGTTGCAAAAGGCGGACTTCAAGTCCGTGCGGGGCAATTTTGCCTTCGACACCAATCATCATCCCATTCAGGATTATTATCTGACCAAGATCGAACGCGATGCCGACGGCAATCTCATGCCCAAGGTGCTTTCGAAGGTATTGAGCAGCCAACGCGATGCGTTTGCGGCCGAATGCTCCTTGTAATGAGATGGAGGCAAGTGTGGGTCACGGCAGTCAGGACGCTCCCGTCCGCAACGAAGTCGAGCTTTTCTTCCGCGACCTGACCGAGCGGGGCCGTCAATACGACGCCCGAGCCTCGGTCGCCGATTTCGATGCCTGCGTGGCCGAATACGCCCGGCTGGCGCGCAAGGTAAATAACGAGTGCGTGGGCATCTACGACCTGCACTACGGCCAGTCGCAGGCCGAGCGCCTCGATATCTTCCCCACGGCGCTGGGCGCGCAGCCTGCGCCGGTCTTCGTGTTCATCCACGGGGGCTACTGGCGCTCGCAAACCAAAGAAGACGCCCCCATCATGGCCCAGGCCTTTACCCGGGCCGGGGTGGCGGTATGCGTGCTGGAATACACGCTGTTGCCCGAGGCCACGCTGGCCGAAGTCGTGCGCCAGGTGCGCAGCGCGGTGGCATGGCTGTATCGGAACGGGGCTGGCTATGGCATTGACCCTGATCGTCTGTATGTGGGGGGAAGCTCGGCGGGCGCACACCTGGCCGCCATGGTGGCGGCGCAAGACTGGACCGGTTCTTACGGCCTGCCTCACGACCTGGTCAAGGGGGTGGCGGGCCTGAGCGGCCTGTATGAACTGGCGCCGCTGTGCCAGGTCGCGGCCAGCGAATGGCTGCAGCTGCATGCCGACCAGACTCCGCGTGTCAGCCCCTTGCATCATCTGCCTCGCGCCGGTCTGCCCATGGTGCTGGCGGTCGGAGGGCTGGAAACCGATGGCTTCAAGAACCAGACCGAGGCCTATGACGAGGCATGCCGTGCCGCCGGCCTGGCGGTGAACCGCGTGCACGTGCCCCAGTGCAACCACTTCGATCTGCTGTGCGAGCTGGCGGAACCGCAAAGCGAACTGTGCCGCGCGGTGCTGGAGATGGCAGTCGGGGCCTGACGGAACGCACCCCGGGCGCGCCGGAGCCGGTAAATCGGTAAAATGGGCTGTTTCAAGTCTTTTCGGGTTTGACGTCCATGGCGCAAGACGTGGTGGTGGTGTTAAGCAATGCCCCCGATATGCTGTTGGCCAAGCGCATCGCCCACATGCTGGTCGAAGAGCACCTGGCTGCCTGCGTGAACCTCGGCGCTTCGGTCCTGTCCATGTACATGTGGGAGGGCGAGCTCGAGGGCACCGAAGAGATCCCCCTTGTCATCAAGACGACCCAGGCGGCCCTGCCGGCCCTGACGGGGCGGCTGACCGAACTGCATCCCTACGAGGTGCCCGAGGTTCTGGTCCTGCCGGTGGCCGGCGGGGCCCAGCCATACCTGGACTGGGTACGTCGGCAAACGTCTGCACCGTAGCCGCGGTGCACCGGGCATAAGGAAAATACGAATGTTGTCGAGGCTGAGCGCCGGAAACCGGCGCAGCAGTGTGTGGATGCGCATGCATGGCGCAATGTGCGCCGGGCGCGCCAGGGCGGCGCGCTGTGTTCATGCAGCGTGGCTGGGCTTCGTCATGCTTGTGGCGGCGGCTGCCTTGCTTGCCGGCCCGGCCCAGGCCGAGGAAGATTTCCTCGATCCGGCCGACGCCTTCGTGCTGACGGCCGCCATGGCCAACCCCACCGAGCTTCAGGTGCATTTCCGGATCGCGCCCGACTACTACATGTATCGCGGGCGCTTTGGCTTCGAAGCCGATGCGCCGGTGGCGGGCGAGCCCATCTTTCCGCGGGGCCCGGTCAAGTACGACCCCACCTTCGACGAAGACATGGAGGTCTATCACGAGCAGGTAACGATACGCCTGCCCCTGCAAGCGGGCGCCGCACAGCCCGTGCCCCTGCGCATCACCGGCCAGGGCTGCGCCAATGCCGGCCTGTGCTATCCGCCCATGACCTTCACGCTGCACCTGGTGCCTGTCGAGCAAGGGTATGCGCTGCAGGGGAAAGAAGCCGTCGAAAGCGTGCCGCCGCCTCGCGACGAAGTGACGCCGGCCCGGGCCGCGCAGCCGCTTGACGGGGCTGCTTCTTCCGGCGACGCCGGTTTGGGCGGGGTGCTGGGCCTGGGCGATACCGGCCTGGCTTCCCATCTGGCCGGCATAGGCTGGGCCGAGCTGGTCGGCCTGGCGCTGTTGTTCGGCGTGCTGCTTACTTTTACCCCCTGCGTCCTGCCCATGGTGCCCATCGTGCTGGCCGTGGTGGCGGGCGACGCCGGCCGCGGCAGCCGCTGGCGGGGCCTGGGCCTGGCTGCGTGCTACGTGCTGGGCATGTCGGTGGTCTATACGGCGCTGGGCGTTGCGGCGGGCCTTATCGGCGCCAGCCTGGCGGCCTGGCTGCAGACGCCCTGGATCCTGGCGGTTTTTGCCGTTTTGCTGGCCTTGCTCGCCCTGGCCATGTTCGACGTCTACACCTTCCAGGCGCCGGCCAGCCTGCAGGCCAGCCTGAGCCAGCGCGCCGCCCGCATACCCGGCGGACGCTGGGGCGGCGCCTTCCTCATCGGCATGGTCTCGGCCCTTATAGTCGGCCCCTGCGTCGCCGCGCCCCTGGCCGGCGTCCTGCTGTTCATCTCGCAGACCGGCGACGTCGTGCTGGGCGGCAGCGCGCTGTTCGCCATGGCCTGGGGCCAGGGCCTGCTGCTGCTGGTGCTGGGCGCCACCTCGGGCGCGCTGATGCCCCGTTCCGGCCCCTGGATGGACGGCATGAAACAATTCTTCGGCATGCTGCTGCTGGCCACCGCCTGGTGGATGGTGCAGCCCGTGGTGCCGGCGTGGCTGGGCCTGCTGGGCTGGGCCTTCCTGGGCCTGTGCGCAGCTGCTCTGCTGGGCGTCGTCGGCGTCCATGCCAGTACCGATGCGCCCCCGTCAGGCGCCGGAGCCCTGTGGCGCGGCTTGCGGCGCGCACTGGGCCTGCTGCTGGCGGTCTGGTCGATATTGCTTCTGGTGGGCCTGGCCGGAGGCGCGCGCGACCTCTTCAGGCCGTTGGCCCCGTTTGCGGCAACGGCCATCGGGGCGTCCGCCGGCGGCAGCTCCGCCGCCCTGCCCGGCGGCGAGGCGCCGGCCTTTACACGTGTAAGTTCCTTAGCCGAGCTCGACCGCCTGGTGGCCGAATCCGATAAGCCCGTGATGCTCGATTTCTACGCCGACTGGTGCGTCTCGTGCATCGAGATGGAGCGCTTTACATTCAGCGAGCCGCAGGTGGCCCAGCGCATGTCGAACTTCCTGCTATTGCAGGCCGACGTCACCGCCAACACCCAGGACGACCGAGAGCTGCTGCGCCGCTTCAGCCTGTTCGGACCGCCCGGCATCATCTTCTTCGACCGGCAGGGCCGCGAGCTGGACCAACGCGTGGTCGGTTTCCAGAACGCCGCGCGCTTCGGCGCCGTGCTCGATGGCGTGATTCAAAAGTCGGGTTGAATCGGCGCTGCGTCCTACCCAATTCTGAGGGCGAGGTGCGGGGAGCTACTTTCAGTCCGTTCAGCGCGTGCCGAATTTCTCTGGATTGGTCGGGGGCTTTCGGCGACAGCCTGTCTGAATCCCGAGGCGCGAAGCGACGAGGTTGAGTTCTGCCGCCGCCCGGCCGATCCAGAGAAATTCGGGAAGCCCCGCGCAGCGGGGCCGCGTGATGCGGATTGAAAATAGCTCCCCGCACCTCGCCCGACTTAAAGACCCAAACACAGAACTAGGCCCAAAAACAGAACCCCTAAAAGCACAAGGTCCGCCGAATCAACCTAGGCGGGCCTTGTGCACATACATACGCTGCAGAAAAACTAAGTAATAAAAGCGAGCCTCAAAAAAACAGCAATTCTCAAGCCTTTAACAACTTGGCGGCATGAATCGCGAAGTAAGTCAGAATCCCATCGCCGCCCGCCCGCTTGAACGCCAGCAGCGATTCAAGCACCACCTTGTCGTGATCCAGCCACCCGTTTGCGGCGGCGGCCTTCAGCATCGCGTATTCACCGCTGACCTGATAGGCGAAGGTGGGCATGCCGAAGGCCTGCTTGACATCGCGCAGCACGTCCAGATAAGGCATGCCTGGCTTGACCATCACCATGTCCGCGCCTTCGCGGATGTCGGCCGCCACTTCGCGCAGGGCCTCGTCGCGGTTGGCCGGATCCATCTGGTAGGTGGCCTTGTTCGACTTGCCGAGGTTGGCCGCCGACCCCACCGCATCGCGGAAGGGGCCGTAGAAGGCGCTGGCGTACTTGGCCGAGTAGGCCATGATGCGGGTGTAGATGTGATTCTGTTCCTCGAGGGCGCGGCGGACCGCGCCGATGCGGCCGTCCATCATGTCGCTCGGGGCGACGATGTCGACGCCGGCCTGGGCCTGCACCAGCGCCTGCTTGACCAGGATCTCGACCGTGGGTTCGTTCAGCACATAACCCTGTTCGTCGATGACGCCGTCCTGGCCGTGGCTCGTGTAGGGGTCGAGCGCAACGTCTGTAAGTACGCCCAGTTCGGGAAAGCGCTGCTTGATCGCCGCCACCGTGCGCGGAATCAGCCCATCGGGGTTCGCCGCCTCGATGCCGTCGGGTGTTTTCAGGCTGGCATCGATGGCCGGAAACAGCGCCAGCACCGGTATGCCCAGTTGCACACATTCCTCGGCCACGTGCAGCAGCGTGTCGGGCGAATAGCGCAGTACGTCCGGCATGGAAGGAACCGGCTGGCGCACATTTTTGCCCTCGGTGACAAAGACCGGGTAGATGAAATCGTCGGCGCTGAGCGAGTTTTCGCGCACCAGCCGGCGTGAGAAATCATCGCGCCGGTTGCGGCGCGGGCGCGAAGAAGGAAAATCGACGGAAGGCAGAAATTGGGTCATGGCACAACCTTGGGGGAAATCCAGTTTTCGATATGGGCGGCGGCCTCTTCAAGCCCGATGCGATGGGTGGCCGAAAACGGTACCGCCGCCAGCGTGCCCAGTTCGGCAAGCTCTTTGCGCACGCTGGCCACGGCTTTGAGCCTTTGGCCGTAGGGCAGCTTGTCGGCCTTGGTCAGCAGGGCCAGTACGGGCTTGCCGGTGGGCGCGATCCAGTGCGCAAGCCGGCGGTCGAGCTCGGTGACGCCGCGGCGGATGTCCAGCAGCAGCACCACGCCGGCCAGCGATTCGCGCTGCCGCAGGTAGCCGCCCAGCACCTCGGCCCATTCTTCGCGGGCGTCGCGGGCGACCGACGCGTAGCCGTAGCCGGGCAGGTCTACCAGAAAGCCCAGCGACTGCCCGGGGTCGAGCGGGTCGGGGATGCCGAACAGGTTGATCAGGCGTGTGCGGCCGGGCGTCTTGCTGGAAAACGCCAGCCGCCTCTGGTTGGCCAGCACATTGATGGCCGACGACTTGCCGGCGTTCGAGCGCCCGACGAATGCGACTTCGGAGGTGGTGGGGGGCGGCAACTGGTCGAGGCGGGCGGCCGAAACAGTGAAAGAGGCGCGGTGAAGGATGGACAATGTAGGGCCTGAGCAGTTTGATTCAACCGCTATTGTATAATTTCGGATTTGAAACTGTTGCGGTCATTATGCGCGGGCCTTTTTGGGCCCGTAAATTTGACATTGTCATAGCCGGCAAGGGCCGGCGCCCAGATCGAATAAGCGATCCGTCGAGGTTTTCATGAAGCGTGTGCTTTCCAGAATATTAATTATCAGCGGCGTGATGCTTGGCTGTTCCGTGATGTCCGTCGGCCATGCCCAAGGCCCCGCTGCCAAGCCCGACGCGGCCAAGGGCGAAGCCCTGTACACCAATGGCGATGCGGCGCGCGGCATTATTGCCTGTGCCAGCTGTCATGGGCCCGGCGGCAACAGCACGCTGCCCATCAACCCCAACCTGGCCGGCCAGGCACACGAATACATTGCCCGCCAGCTGCACAACTTCAAGTCCGAAGAAAACAAGCCCGCCAAGCGCACCGGCCCGGGCGGCGCGCCCACGCCCATGACACCCATGGCCCAGCCCCTTAACGACGAAGACATCCAGAACCTCGCCATTTACCTGGGCCAGCAGCCGCTCAACTTCGAAACCGCCGCCACGGCGAGCAACGAAGAAACCATGCAGCGCGGCCAGCAGATCTGGCGCGGCGGTATCCCCGAACGGCGCGTGCCGGCCTGCGCAGGCTGCCACTCGCCCAACGGCGCCGGCATTCCGGGCGAGTTCCCCCGTCTGGCGGGCCAGTTCCCCAGCTATATCGAAGAGCAGCTCAGGCTGTTCCGCAGCAACGACCGCGCCAACGAAATCATGCACGACATCGCCGACCGCATGTCCGACCGCGATATCTCGGCCGTGGCCGATTACGCGGCGGGTCTGCGCTAAAGCATAAAAAACCAGCCCGGCGCCAGAACCAAAACCGCGCCGGCCGGTCTGTCAAAGGGGGAGCCGATATCGGCGGCCCCCTTTTTTTTAGAATTGAAGCCGTGAACCAAACATACTCCCTGCGAAGCTTCGGCGCAGACCTGATCGAACTGCTGGGTTCGATGCGGTTCGCGGTCAGCCTGCTGATGTTCATCTGCGTGGCCAGCATCATCGGCACCGTGCTGCAGCAAAACCAGGTGGCCAACAGCTATATCGACCAGTTTGGCCCCTTCTGGTTCCAGCTGTTCGACCAGTTCGCCATCTGGCATGTATACAACAGCTGGTGGTTCCTGCTGATCATGGCCTTCCTGGTCGTGTCCACCAGCATCTGCCTCATGCGCAACACGCCCAAGATGGTGCGCGACATGCGGTCGTTCCGCGAATACGTGCGCGGCAGCAGCCTGCGTGCCTTCCATCACCGCGTCGAGGCCCAGTCGCCCCAGGCGCCGGCCCAGGCCCTGCAGAAACTCGCCCCCTGGATGCAGTCGCATGGCTATCGCTACAAGGTGCGCCAGGACGGCGAGGCGATTATGGTGGCGGCCAAGAAAGGCTCGGCCAATCGGCTGGGCTATATTTTTGCGCATGCCGCGATCGTGGTGATTGCCGTGGGCGGCCTGCTCGACAGCGAGCTGCCCGTGCGCCTGCAGGTATGGCTGGGAGACAAGCAGCCCATTACCCAGAACATGCTGATCTCTGAAGTACCCGAAACCGGCAGGCTGCCGGCGGTGAACCCCAGCTTCCGCGCCAACATGCTTCTGCCCGAAGGCAGCAGCAGCGCCAGCGGCATCGTCGCCGTGGGCGACGGTGTGCTGGTGCAGCCCATACCTTTTTCCATAAAGCTGAACAAATTCGAGGTGGAGTATTACTCTACCGGCATGCCCAGCTCGTTCAAGAGCTATGTCGAAGTCAACGACCCCGACACCGGCGAAAGCTTCGAGCGCCTGATAGAAGTGAACGAACCGCTGCGCTACAAGGGCGTCACGGTGTATCAGTCCAGCCTCGACGACGGCGGCAGCAAGCTCAAGCTTACCGCCTACCCGCTCGAAGGAGCCGGCGGCAAGCCGTTTCCTGTCGAGGGCACGGTGGGCCAAAGCAGCCAGGTCACCCTAAGCGGCCAGGGCGGCGCCCATGACGTAACGGTGGACATGTCGGGCCTGCGCGTAATCAACGTCGAGAACATGGCGCCGGGCACCGAGCCCCAGCCCAAGGCCATGATCGACCATGTGGCGGCGGTTACGGGCAGTGCGGCCGGCGCCTCGAACGAGCATCTGCGCAACGTGGGCCCCAGCGTGCAATATCGGGTCATCGGGCGCGACGGCCAAGCGTACGAATATAATAACTACATGCTGCCCATCGTGCTCGATGGCCATGCCGTGTTTCTGGCGGGTGTCAGGCAGTCCGAAGCCGAGAACTACCGCTACATCCGTATCCCGGCAGACGCCAACAGCTCGGTGGCCGAGTTCATGCATTTGCGGGCGGCATTGCAAGACCCGTCGCTGCGCGAACAGGCGGCAAGCAGTTTTGCCCAGGCCAACGCCAGCAACGATACGCAGCGGCCCCTGCTGCAAAGGGCGGTGCAGGGCGCCATCGACGCATTCGCCCGGGGCGGCTTCAATGCCATTATCGAGCGCGTGCCCGAAAACGAGCGTGAAAGCGTGCTGGGCTTCGCGGTGCCCATGATCCAGCTTACGCTCACCGAGTTGTACGATATGGACCGCGAGCGCCGCGGGCTCGAGGCCAACAGCCACACTGAAGAAGGCGCAGACTGGCTCAGGCTTGCGGTGTTGGCGCTGGCCAACCTGCCCGATTATCCGGCGCCCGTGTTCATGTCGCTGAACAGCTTCGACCAGGTGCAGGCCAGCGTGTTCCAGATCGCCCGCAGCCCCGGCAAGAACACGGTCTACCTGGGTTGCCTGTTCCTGGTCATAGGCGTGTTTTCGATGTTCTATATTCGCGACCGGCGCATCTGGGTGTGGATCACCCCCGAAGGCGACGGCAGCCGGATGCAGGCCGCCATGACTTCGCAGCGCCGCAATCTTGATTTCAGCCAAGAGTTCGAACGCTTCCGCGACGCATTCCGGCGCTTGTTCACGTAAGAGGTTTTCCATGACCGAATCGACCTACAACCATCCTGTATGGCAGGACACCATGACCGCAAGCGGCGACGCGCGCGGCCAGCGCGGCAAGCCCAATTGGACTGACGCCGCGTTCTTCCTGCTGTTGGCGGCGGGGGCGGCCTACGCCCTGTACGCGTACAGCGGCAACATGGACTACTACGAGAAGATCATCCTGTGCGGGGCCGTGGTGGGCTTCTCGTGGATGGGCTGGCTGTGGCGCCCGCTGCGCGTGCTCATGGTGGCCAGCGGCGTGACGGCATTGCTCGCCATCTGGCTGTACAGCGGCGGAGGTGGCTTGTCGCAGGGCGACATCACACGTTCCGAAAGCATCTTCCTGCTCAAATACCTGTTTTCTTCCCAGTCGGCCATCTTGTGGATGTGTGCCCTGTTCTTCCTGGCCACCATCTGCTACTGGATAGGCTACGCCAGCAAGACCGCCGCCTGGCTGGGCACGGCCCTGACCTGGGGCGCGGTATATGCCGGCACCACCGGCTTGCTGGTGCGCTGGCGCGAGGGCCATCTGCTGGGCCCCGACATCGGCCACATTCCTGTCAGCAACCTGTACGAAGTGTTCGTGCTGTTCGCCCTGATCACTGCGCTGTTTTACCTGTACTACGAGCGCCGCTATGCCACGCGGGCGCTGGGCGGCTTCGTGCTGCTGGTGGTCAGTTCGTCGGTCATTTTCCTGTTGTGGTATTCGTTCACGCGCGAGGCCTTCCAGATACAGCCGCTGGTGCCGGCCCTGAAAAGCTGGTGGATGAAAATACACGTGCCGGCCAACTTTATCGGCTATGGCACGTTCTCGCTGGCGGCAATGGTGGGTTTTGCCTATCTCGTGAAAGAGCACGGACAGACCCGCTCTTGGGGCAAGCTGTTGCCCTTGTTCCTGCTGGGAGCCATATTGTGCGCCGAGCCCATGATGTTCGGCTCGCGCGAGCTGTCGCCCACCTGGATGCTTTACTTCGGCATCGGCGCCATTATCGTGGGCGCCATCCTGGCCATGCGCGGGCCCATCTCGCGCAAGCTGCCTTCGCTCGAAATCCTCGACGACATCATGTACCGCGCCATTGCGGTGGGTTTCGCCTTCTTTACGGTGGCCACCATATTGGGAGCGCTGTGGGCGGCCGACGCCTGGGGCACCTACTGGCAGTGGGATCCCAAGGAAACCTGGGCCCTGATCGTCTGGCTCAATTACGCTGCCTGGCTGCACATGCGGCTGATGAAGGGGCTGCGAGGAACCATGGCGGCCTACTGGGCGCTGGCGGGCCTGCTGATCACCAGCTTTGCCTTCCTGGGAGTCAATATGTTCCTGTCGGGCCTGCATTCCTACGGCGAGCTGTAGACGGGCGACCGGGGCCTTGGCCTGCCCGGCCAGGCCTTGTCATCCGGTCCGGGGCCGTCGGCGCAATGTCGAGCACGTCCGGGTATTCCGCGTAGCGGAAATGTGCGAAGGTTGGAACCGAAGAAGGCCTTTAGGCACGCCGAAGAAGCGTTTACCCGTATACGGGCAAGCGATGCACGTGGCTAGAATGACTCCATCATGCTCATATCACGGAGGGGTCATGTCACTGCACATCAAGAAATTAATCAGCGCATCGCTTGTTGCCCTGGGGGCGGCGGCCATAAGCGCGGCGGCGCAGGCTGAAATCAAGATCGGCCTGATCACCACGCTGTCGGGCGGCGGCGCGGCGCTGGGGCAGGACCAGCGCGACGGCTTCATGCTGGCGGTCGAGCAGAACGGCGGCAAGCTGGGCGGGCAAGACGTCACCGTCATCATTGAAGACGACCAGATGAAGCCCGAGCAGGGCGTGCAGATCGCGCGCAAAATGGTCAACAATGACAAGGTCGACTTCGTCACCGGCATCATTTTTTCCAACGTGATGATGGCGGCGCGTACGCCCATCCTCGATGCCAAGGTCTTTCTCATCGGCTCCAATGCCGGGCCGTCGCCCATGACCGGCGCCGAATGCTCGCCGTATTTCTTCTCCACCTCGTGGAACAACGACCAGTTGCACGAGGGCGCGGGCGAAATCGCCACCAAGCTGGGCTACAAGAACATGTATCTCATGGCGCCCAACTACCAGGCGGGCAAAGACGCCCTGGCCGGGTTCAAGCGCTTCTACAAGGGCGAGGTGCTGGACGAGGTCTACACCCAGATCGGCCAGCTGGACTACTCGGTCGAAATCGCCCAACTGCAGCAGGCCAAGCCCGACGCGGTGTATGTCATGTATCCGGGCAGCATGGGGGTGAACTTCGTCAAGCAATATCGCCAGGCGGGCCTGCTGGGCACGCTGCCGCTCATTTCCGCCGCCACGATAGACGGCTCCACCCTGCCGGCCCTGCAGGACCTGGCCCTGGGCGCCATCACCAACGCGCCATGGGCGGTCAACCTCGACAACCCCCAAAGCCAGCAGTTCGTGAAAGCCTTCCAGGCCAAGTACAACCGGGTTCCGTCGCAGTATGCCGCCCAGTCCTATGACGCTGCCAATCTGCTCGATTCGGCCATTCGCAAGGTCGACGGCAACATGAAAGACAAAGAAGCCCTACGCAAGGCGCTCGAGGCGGCCGATTTCAAGTCGATACGCGGCGACTTCAAGTACAACACCAACCACTTCCCCATTACCGACTGGTATCGGGTCGACGTCGTGAAGGATGAAAACGGCAAGGCGGCACTGCACGCGGTGGACGTGGTGCTGAAAGACCACAAAGACGCTTATTACGAGCAGTGCAAGATGTAGGGCCAAGAGCCTTTGCGCAGTAAAAGACGGCTCGGGGCTTGCGCCCGGAGCCGTCTATTTTAAGCCTGCTTTCGCGGGCCGGCCCGGCAACCGGGCTAGGGCAGCACCTTCTCGT
>Ga0180218_1001163_pt1 | contig 16847 bp, 15 predicted proteins | sample eDN3rd37CKraftBY_FD_151334 | JGI IMG/M metagenome (GOLD analysis project Ga0180218, IMG submission 151334) | Enriched backyard soil microbial communities from Emeryville, California, USA - eDNA 3rd pass 37_C Kraft BY (version 2) (version 2) | ecosystem: Environmental > Terrestrial > Soil >...
AGACGATCTTGTCGATGAGCTTGTCGATGGCTGGGTTCTTGATGCCGGCCGTATTGCGGCTTGCAGGCTTGTCGGCTGCGGCCGATCCCCAGAAATCGCGCTGCTCGTTGCCGGGCGAATTCGACTGGGGGAAGCTATCGACGATGATGTCGAAGTCGCGGTTGTCTTCGCGCTGCTTGTACTGTGCGTCATCGACGTTGCGAACGGTCGCCTTGATGCCGAGCGCGGCCAGGTTCTGCACGTAGGGCAGAATGATGCGCTCGAAGGTGTCGCCCTGGATCAGGAACTCCACCGTCATCTGCTCGCCCTTGTCGTTGCGAAGCACGCGCGCGGTCGAGCCTGACGACAGGCCGATCGTCTTCTTAAATTTGCACCACGTGCCGCAGTTGGGATCTTCGACGTCCTCGCTGCGGATTTTCCAGCCGGCGGCTTCCAGAAGCTTCAGCGCCTCCTGCTGATGCTTGCGATAATCGCCTTCCTGGGCGTTGACCGGGTTTTTCCACTCGGTCGTGAAAACTTCCGGGGGAACCTCGTCCTTGATCTCGTTCAGGATCTCGAGTTCGCGGCCTTGCGGCAGGCCTTTCGCGGCAAGATCCGAGTTCGCAAAGTAGCTGTCGACGCGCTCATAGAGGTTATAGAACAGCTTCTTGTTGGCTTCCTCGAAGTTGAAGAGCAGGTTGAACGCCTGGCGGACGCGCGGATCCTGGAACTGCGGGCGCCGCAGGTTGAAGACGAACGCCTGCATCGGGGCGACGCGCTTGACCGGGATCGCCTCCTTCTTCACGAGGCCGTTCTTCAGGGCATCGAAATTGTACTGCGTCGCCCAGGCGCCGGCCTGGTTCTCAGGCCAGACATCGATCCGGCCTGTCTTGAAGTCTTCGAATGCGGGCGTGCGATCGCGATAGTAAGTGAATTCGAGATTGTCGAAATTCTGCTGACCGCGCATCACGGGCAGATCTTTCGCCCAGTAGTCGGGCACGCGCTCGTAGCTGATCTTGCGGCTGGTATCGACCGACTTGATTTTGTAGGCGCCGTTGCCGAGCGGGGGCTCGACCGTCGTCTTGCCGATGTCGCGCTGATTGCCGTTGGCGTCCTTGCCTTCCCAATAATGCTTGGGCACGATGTTCAGCTCACCGACAATCATCGGCAACTCGCGATTGCCCTTCGTGTCGAACGTGAACTTCACCTCGTGGTCGCCGGTCTTTTCCGCCTTTTCGACGTTCTTGTAGTAGAATGCGTAGAACGGGTTCGCCTTCTTCAAGGCGTCGAACGAAAAGACGACATCCTCAGGAGTAATCGGCTGGCCGTCGTGGAATTTTGCTTCCGGGCGCAGCTTGAACGTCACGGATGAATAATCATCCGGGTAGAACGCGCACTCGGCGATCAGCGCGTACTGCGTGGAAGGCTCATCAAAGCTCGGCGTGAACAGGCTGTCATAGATCAGCCCAAGGCCCGCAGCCTTGACGCCCTTGTCGGAAAACGGGTTCAGCGTGTCGAAGGTGCCGTTCGCCCACTGGCGCACCGTGCCGCCCTTCGGCGCATCGGGATTGACCCAATCGAAATTCTTGAAATCCGGTGCGTATTTGGGCTCCTCCACGAGCGACATGGCGTGGTGGCACTGGCTTTCATCGGCCATGGCCCGGTTCGGCACCGGTAGGAAACTCAAGAACGCCAGCGCGGCAACAGTAAACGGCGTCAGGCGTCGCATCTGCATCGTCGAATTCGTCCTTCCAAATCTCAACCACGGCGGCAGTTTAACATGGGGCGCGCGGCCGGGGATAAGTCCGCGGGGCGGGACGTGAAACGACCCCGCCAAGTCCCGGCAGGGTCGCAAAGTTTTCCGCCCTTAGCGAGTTAAAACGCCGTCATTTTGGCAGCGCTACAGGGGTATCTGCAAGCGTCGCCAAATAGGCGATCACATCGGCTTCATCCGAGGGAGAAGCCAGTCCGTTGAAGACCATCTTCGTGCCGGGGATATAGGTCTTGGGGCCGTGAAGAAAATGGGCCAGCTCCTCGAAGGACCAATCGCCGCCCTTCTTTTTCATCGCGTCCGAATAGTTGTAGCCCGGGAAGCTCGCTTTCGGGCGGTTCACGACGCCCCATAGGTTGGGGCCGACGGTTGACGATTTACCGTTCTCTGCGACGTGGCAGCCCTGGCACTTCTTAAAGATCGCCTTGCCGTTCTCGGCGTTCGCTTGTGCCAGGAGCGCGACAACTTCTTCACTGCCTGCGGCAGCGGCGGGAGCGGCGGCACCTTCGCCCTGCGGCGCGTTGGCCGTTTCGGCGGGCGCCGGTGCGGGCAGCACGTAGCCCGGCTTTTCGGGCGTGTGGCCGACGTTCATGTCGATGGCCGTCTTCGCGCCGACAATCAACAGCAGCGCCGACAACACGGCGGCCGCAGTCTTCGTGAATTCGAACGTATCCATAATCCGCTCCCTGTACGGTCTTCCCCAGGACGCGCAATTGAACGTGACGGGATCGAATTGCCGTATATAAGTTCGGCGACCCCGCGAGCGCGCCGACGTTTTTCAAATGTCGATAGCGATATCGTGGCAATTTGTCACCGAACAAAAGACAAAGCGCAGTGGCTGAAGAAACTCTGATCCTCATACCGGCGCGGATGCAGGCGACGCGGCTTCCCGGCAAGCCGCTGGCCGACATTCATGGCAAGCCGATGATCGTCCACGTCTGGCAGCGGGCGATGGAGGCGAACGCCGGCCGAGCGGTCGTTGCAACCGACAGCACAGAAATTTTGCAAGCCGTGAAGGCTGCGGGCGGCGAAGCGGTGATGACGCGCGCCGATCATGCCTCGGGCTCCGACCGCATTCACGAGGCGCTGACGCTCATCGACCCGGCGCGGAAGGTTGGCACGATCGTCAACCTGCAGGGCGATCTGCCGACGCTCGATCCGGCGCTCGTCCGCGATTGCATCGCGCCGCTCGCGTCTGGCGAAACCGATATCGCGACGCTCGCCGCCGTCATCACGGACGAGGAGGAGCGCGGCAATCCCAACGTCGTGAAGGTCGTCGGCACGCCGATCGGCGAGAACCGGCTCAGGGCGCTTTACTTCACGCGCGCGACCGCGCCGCACGGCGAGGGGCCGCTCTTTCATCACATCGGCATTTACGGCTATCGCCGCGACAGTCTGGAGCGCTTCGTGGCGCTGCCCCAGGCGACGCTCGAGAAACGCGAAAAACTCGAGCAGTTACGGGCACTTGAAGCGCAAATGCGCATCGACGTCGCCATCGTTGACACGGTTCCCCTCGGTGTCGATACTCCCGCCGACCTTGAGCGCGCCCGCCGCCTCATCGCGCCTTAAGCCTCCTTCCCGGACAATCGAACGGCTATGACAAAACAGACGGGTTCCGACGCCGGAGCCGCAAAAATCTCGTACCAGGGTGAGCCTGGCGCAAATTCGCATCTGGCAGCGCGCGAGGCCTATCCCGGTTTCGAGAGCGTCGCCTATCCGACGTTCGAGGACGCGTTGGCCGCGGTCAGCAGCGGGGAAGCGCGCTATGCGATGATCCCGGTCGAGAACTCGGTCGCGGGGCGCGTCGCCGACATCCACCACCTGATGCCCGATTCGGGTCTCTACATCGTGGGCGAGCACTTCCTGCGCGTTCGCCATCAGCTGATGGCGAAGCCCGATGCAACGATGTCCTCGATCAAGCGGGTCATGAGCCACACGCAGGCGCTCGGCCAGTGCCGCAACACGCTGCGGCAGCTGGGCCTCACGCCGGTTCCCGAGGCCGACACGGCTGGCTCGGCGCGGCTCGTGTCCGAAAGCAACGATCTCTCGACGGCGGCCATCGCCTCGCGGCTTGCTGCCGAGATCTACGGCTTGAAGATCCTGAAGAGCGACATCGAGGATCAGGAGCACAACACGACGCGCTTCGTGATCTTCGCGAAGGATCCCGACGATGCCGAGCCCGGCAATGGCCCGGTGATGACGACGTTCCTCTTCCGAGTGCGCAACGTGCCCGCCGCGCTTTACAAGGCGCTCGGCGGCTTTGCGACGAACGGCGTCAACATGACGAAGCTCGAAAGCTATCAGGAAGAGGGCACCTTCAACGCCACGATGTTCATCGCGGACATCGAGGGGCATCCCGTCGACCGGCCGGTGCAACTTGCACTTGAAGAGCTGTCCTTCTTCTCGACCCAGACCAAGATTTTCGGCACCTACCCGGCGAGCCCTTTCCGCAAGGAGGCGCGGGAGCTTGCTGCCAACGGGCTTGTGCCCATCAAGCGTCCTGGTTGAAGACGCTCGAAAAATTAGGTAGAACCGGGGCGGCCTCGCTTGATAAATGCCGCTCCGGCAAAGGGTTGTACTTTTCCGCTGTCCGGCCCATTATAAGGACGGGAGGTTGGTGACGGACGAATTCGTCGCCAACCGGGTCAGGTCCGGAAGGAAGCAGCCCTAACGATCAGAAGTCGGGTCGTTCGCCAGCCTCCTCTTCAGCGCTCGCGGGCCTCATGGCCCTCCGCGGGGGCGCGGCCATCGAGCGGTCGCCTTGCTCCCTCGCCCTCCGGGCGAAAGGTTCGATCCAGGGATCATGGCAAAGAAAAATTCAGATGCGTCGGACGGCGTGGAGGTTTCTGGCGGCTCAGAGCCCGCGAAGCCCTATGTCGTGCTTGCCCGCAAATATCGTCCTGCGACCTTCGAAGATCTGATCGGCCAGTCGGCCATGGTGACGACGCTCCGGAACGCGTTTGCGTCCGGCCGCATCGCCCAGGGCTACATGCTGACCGGCGTGCGCGGCGTCGGCAAGACGACGACGGCGCGTATTCTTGCGCGAGCGCTCAACTACGAAGCGCCGGGCTTCGGCAAGCCGACGATCGACATGCCGGGCCTTGGTGTCCACTGCAAGGACATCATGGAAGGCCGCCATCCCGACGTGCTCGAGATGGACGCTGCATCGAACACCGGCGTCGACAACATTCGCGAGATCATCGAAAGCTCGCAGTACACGCCACTCGTTGCGCGCACTAAAGTCTTCCTCATCGACGAGGTTCACATGCTGTCGAAGGGCGCGTTCAACGCGCTCCTGAAGACGCTTGAAGAGCCGCCTGCGCACGTCCGCTTCATTTTCGCGACGACGGAGATCCGTAAGGTCCCGGTCACCGTGCTGTCGCGCTGCCAGCGCTTCGATCTCCGGCGCGTCGAGCAGCCGGTCTTGACCCAGCACTTCCAGAGAATCGTCGGATTGGAAGGCGCCAGCGCCGATGCGGATGCGCTGCAACTCATTGCGCGCGCCGCGGAAGGGTCGGTGCGCGACGGTCTTTCCATTCTCGATCAGGCGATCGCGATGGGCGAGGGGCATGTCACCGCCGCCAAGGTGCGCGACATGCTGGGTCTTGCCGACCGCGCGCGCATATTCGATCTCGCCGAAAGCATTTTCCGTGGCGATGTCGCCGGTGCGCTCAAGCAGCTCGCGTCGCTCCATCGCGACGGCGCGGAAGCGCCCGAAGTCGTGTCCGATCTTGCCGAAGCCGTGCACGCCATTTCGCGCGTCAAAGCCGTTGGCGAAGAGCCCGCGGGCGAAGGTCTGACGGCGGAAGAAAAAGCGCGTCTCAAGGACCTCGCGGGGCGGCTGTCGATGCCGTATCTCTCCCGCGCCTGGCAGATGCTGATGAAGGGTTTCGAAGAGACGGCGCGCGCGCCCAATCCGCGCGTTGCGGCCGAGATGGTGCTGATCCGTCTCGCCTACACATCCGATCTGCCGACACCCGATGAATTGATCCGGATGATCGGCGGTGGCGCGGCGCCGGCGCGGCGTCCGGCTCTGCCTCAAGGCGATGGCGGTGGCGCCGATCAGCGTGGTCCTCTCAATTCCCGTGCTACTGCACCCGTCGCTGAAATCGCGGATGGCGAGGAACTCGCCGACGAGTTCGGCTTCGATGACGGCGAGCCGATCGGCGATGACGAAGACGAAGGCGAGGGCCGCGTCGCTGCCCCGCTCGCCAATCCGCGTTCGTTCAGCGAAGTCGTGGCGCTCACAAGCGCCAAGCGCGACGTGAAGCTGACGATCCATCTCGAAGATCACGTCAGCCTCGTCAAATTCGATGCGACTGCCGGATCGATCGATCTTTTCCTCTATCCAGAAGCGCCGCCGGAACTTCCCAACGAACTGCGGGAGAAACTCAACGCGTGGACCGGCCGGCGTTGGGTCGTCGTTCTGTCGAAGGAAGCGGGCGCTCTCCCGATCGGCGTCGTGCGCCGGCAGCGTGAAGCGGCGGAACTCGAGTCTCTCAAAGCACATCCGGCTGTGCGTGCCGTACTTGAGGCTTTTCCCGATGCGAAGATCGCTGACGTGCGGCGAATCGCTGGACGTGACACAGATACGGACAGCGAGAGCGAAGCGGTTTAAACCTCGCTCCCGATTTTCCAGATTTTCGGCATGATGCCGCGAGGACGCTATGAAAGACATAATGGGAATGATGAAGCAGGTGGGCCAGATGCAGGCTCGCCTCAAGGAGATGCAGGACGATCTGGCAAAAGCTGAGATCGAGGGCCAGTCGGGCGGCGGGCTCGTGCATCTCACTGTCGATGGGAAGGGCGAAGTGAAGCGTGTGCGCATCGATCCGAGCCTGATGAAGCCTGACGAAGTCGAAATTCTCGAAGACCTGATCGTGGCTGCTGCCGCCGATGCGCGCGCCAAGGTCGACAACGTCATGCAGACGAAGATGGCCGAGATCACCGGTGGGCTGCCGTTGCCGCCAGGAATGAAGCTCTTCTAAGTCATTCCCGTCATCCTCGACCGAATGAGCGAAGCGAATGATGGGCGGGGATCCAGCACAAGGCTCGCCGGAGGCGCCAAGATCATATCGAGCCTTCGGCAGTTTTATGCTGGATCCCCGAACGGCTCGCAGGCTCGCCGTTCGAGGATGACGAAGTTTATCGCGCTCTCGGCAAACATCATCGTAAACTGAAGAATGTCACGCAAAACGGCAGGTCCCGAAATCGAGCGCCTGGTGCAGCTGCTGGCGCGGCTGCCGGGCCTTGGTCCGCGTTCCGCGCGCAAGGCGGTGCTGTCGTTGCTCAAGCGGCGGAACGAGCTGCTCGTTCCGCTGTCGTCTGCTTTGCAGCAGGCCATCGAGAAGATTGCTGAATGTCCGGTGTGCGGAAACCTCGATACGGTTTCGCCGTGCAGCGTTTGCGCCGATCCGCGCCGCGACAAGAGCTTGATCGTGGTCGTCGAAGAGGTCGGCGATCTCTGGGCGCTGGAGCGCGCGAGCGTGGTCTCTGCGCAATATCACGTGCTCGGCGGACATTTGTCGCCACTCGATGGCATCGGACCTGACAAGCTCAATATCGCAACTCTCGTCGCCCGCGCGCAGTCGCCTGACGTCAAAGAAATTCTGCTCGCGCTCAATGCCACCGTCGAAGGACAGTCGACGGCGCATTTCATCTCGGATCAACTCGCTGCCGCCGGCGTTACGGTATCGCGCTTGGCGCAGGGCGTTCCCATCGGCGGCGAACTCGATTATCTCGACGACGGCACGCTCGCCGCCGCATTCAAGGCGCGACGCAAACTATAAATGCTTCCCGTCATCCCGGCGAAGGCCGGGATCCGTCTAGGCCAGCCGTCATGAACTCTTGCTTGGACGGATCCCCGCCTACGCGGGGATGACGAAAATGGTTGAGAGAGCCACGCGAATGGCGGAAGTCGATAGTGTTCGCCGCCGAAACCCGGGGCCCCGGTTCGTCACCGGTCCGCTGCTCAACCATATCCTGGCCATGACCGCTGCCGGCGCCGTCGGCCTGATGGCGATCTTCGTCGGCGATCTCGCAAACATCTATTTCCTGTCGCGTCTCGGCGACGAGGCCATCGTCGCGGCGATCGGATATGCGAGTTCAATCCTGTTCTTCGCGACCTCGATCGGCATCGGCTTGTCGATCGCAGCAACCACGCTGGTGGCGCCCGCGCTCGGGGCGGACCGGCGCGTTCGCGCGCGCCGGTTATCGGCCAACGCGCACGTGCTCGCCTTTGCGATCTCGGCTGTTGCGGCTGTTGCGACCTGGCTCGCGATCGGGCCACTGCTGACGTTTCTGGGCGCCAGCGGACGGACGTTCGAACTTGCGCATTTCTATCTCGAGTTCCTGGTGCCGACGCTGCCAGTTCTATCGCTCGGCATGACGTCCGCTGCCGTGCTGCGGTCGGTTGGCGACGCGCGGCGCGCAATGTTCGTCACGCTATCGGGCGCCATCGTCAACACGCTGCTCGATCTCCTCTTCATCGTGCATTTCGGATTGGGCCTCGAAGGCGCGGTCGTGTCTTCGATCATTGCCCGGCTGGTCATCATGGGCGTCGGGCTCTATGGGGTCGTCGCCGTGCACGAACTGCTGGGACGGCCCAAGGTCGCAACGCTGAAGCAGGATGCGCCCGCCTATTGCCGGATCGCGGCGCCGGCAGTGCTGACGAACATCGCGCCTGCGGTCGGCAATGGCTACGTCACCCTCGCGATGTCGCATTACGGCGACGCGGCGGTCGCGGCGTGGGCGATCATCGCGCGCATCAATCCGGTGGCGTTCGGCGCCATTTACGCGCTGTCGGGGACGGTCGGGCCGATCCTCGGGCAGAACTTCGGCGCGCGATCGCTGACTCGCATGCGGGACGTTTTCACGCTGTCGCTGCTGACGGCGGCGGGCTTCACGGCGCTGGCGTGGCTCATCCTCGCGCTTGTCGCGCATCCGCTCGCCAACGTCTTCAAGGCGGGACCGGAGACGCGCGAGCTCATCGTCTTCTTCTGCCGCTGGCTGTCACCGCTGTTCGTCTTCTTCGGGACGCTTTTCATCACGAGCGCGGTTTTCAACACGCTGGGCCGGGCGCACTTCTCAACCGTTTTGAACTGGGGCCGGGCAACGCTCGGCACAATTCCCTTCGTGGTTCTGGGCGGGCATTTCTTCGGAGCTTACGGCGTTCTCAGTGGATATATGGTCGGCGGCGTCGCCTTCGGTCTCATTGCCATAATCGCGGGCTATCGATTGATCGCGCGGGTTGGGAAAACGCTGACGCTCTAGGGCGTGGCCGTTGCACTTTTCCGCGACGCAGTTCTACATCGTCCGGTGACGTCCTATCGGGCCCGAGGGCTCCTGGATGCCATTTGGGGGGATACGCTTGGCCATTGCGCAGCGCATTCTAGTCACCGGCGCGTCGGGCTTCATCGGCCAGCACGTCGTCCGTACGCTGGCAGAACGGGGCTACAGCGTGCGCGCGGCATCGCGGCAGCCTATTGTGTTCGACAGCCCGCGGGTCGAAGGCGTAGCCGTCGGCGACATGTCGCGATCGTTCGCGGCCGAATTTCTGGTGCGTGGCGTCGATGCGGTCGTGCATGCCGCGGGTCTGTCCCATGCGCGCGCGGATTTGCCGGAGGCGGCGTATACGGCGATCAATGTGGATGCAACCCGTCAGCTCGCCCGGGCGGCGCGCGCTGCGCGGGTCAAACGGTTCGTGCTGATGTCCTCGATCCGGGCGCAAGTCGGGGCGACCCATCCCGGTATCGTGACGGAAGCGACGATGGCCGCACCCACCGATGCCTACGGCCGGTCGAAGCTCGCGGCCGAGGCGATCCTCGCCAAGATGCTGGAGGACTCGGGGACGCACTGGACGGTGCTGCGGCCGGTGCTCGTCTATGGCGGTGGCGTGCGCGGGAACATGGCGGCCTTGATGCGGCTTGCCGCTCTGCCGGTGCCCCTGCCGTTCGGGTCGCTCCATGCGCGCCGGTCCCTGCTCAGCATCGGCAATCTGCTCAGCGCGATCCAATACGTGCTGCAGACGCAGACAGCGGAGAACACGACCTTCAACGTTGCCGACCTGGAGCCGTTAACGATTGCCGACATCATCCGGGCGCTGCGCCGGGGGGCGGGCCGGCCGGAGATGCTTTTGCCCGTTCCGGAGGCCTCGCTGGCGGCCGTGCTGCGGCTGCTCGGTAAGCCGCATTTTGCCGACCGGCTGACCGGCGATCTCGTTGTCGATCCAGTGCGGCTGCGGCGCATCGGCTGGGCGCCTCCGGAGGCCACAGCGGCCGCCCTGGCGGCGTCGGCGCTGCTGGGCCCGAGCCCCGAGCGTTCAAAACCTCAACGGTATAGAGCCGCACGCCATTGACCGTGGTGGCTGGCTTTCATATGTCACGCCTATGGCCATTCTTCCGATCATCACAATTCCCGATCCCGTGCTGCGCAAGATCTCAGATCCCGTCGAGCGCGTGGACGATGCCGTCGTCAAGCTCATGGACGACATGCTGGAGACCATGTACGACGCGCCCGGCGTTGGGCTTGCCGCAGTGCAGGTCGGCATTCCGAAGCGTGTCATTGTCATCGACGCTGCGGAGGGCGATGAGCCGCCGAACCCGATCGCCATGGCGAACCCGGAGCTGGTCGCCATCGGCCAGTCGACACGCGTGCATGAGGAAGGCTGCCTTTCGATCCCCGACGTGCGCGTCGACATCGAGCGTCCTTCGACCGTCACCGTGCGCTATATCGACCGGCATGGCAAAGAGCAGGAGCTGGCGGCCGACGGTCTGCTGGCAACCGCTATCCAGCACGAGCTCGATCATCTCGACGGGCAGCTGATCATCGACTTCCTGTCGCGGCTGAAGCGCGACATCATCATCCGTAAATTCAAGAAGCAGGTCCGGACGAGCGGGCCCTGATCCCGGTTCCGCGCCAACTCAGACGGGCGACATGCCGCTCAACATCATCTTCATGGGGACGCCTGACTTCTCCGTGCCGGTGCTCGACGCGATTGTGTCGGCCGGGCATCGGGTGGTTGCCGTCTACAGCCAGCCGCCGCGGCCGGCGGGGCGGGGCATGGCGGAGGTCAAATCGGCCGTGCATCGTCGCGCCGAGGAATTGGGGCTCGCCGTCCGCACGCCGCTCAATTTCAAGAACGAGGCCGACCGCGAGGCGTTTGCTGCGCTGGGCGCCGATGCGGCGGTAGTCGTTGCTTACGGGCTGCTGCTGCCCAAAGCCGTGCTCGATGCGCCGCGACTCGGGTGTTTCAACGTGCACGCCTCGAAGCTGCCGCGGTGGCGCGGTGCGGCTCCGATCCAGCGCGCGATCATGGCGGGCGACACGGTGACGGCCGTCAACATCATGCGCATGGAGCAGGGGCTCGACACGGGCCCGGTGTGCCTTGGCCGCGACGTTCCCATTGCGCCCGATATGACGGCCGGCGAGTTGCACGACGAGCTGTCTCAGCTCGGCGCAAAGCTGATGGCGGAAGCGCTCCTCAGAATCGAGGCCGGAGACATCGTGTGCGTGCCGCAGCCGGACGAGGGGGCAACGTACGCGACGAAGATCTCCAAGGGTGAGACGCGCATCGATTTCTCGCGTCCGGCGGGCGAGGTCATCAATCATATCCGCGGGCTGTCGCCTTTTCCCGGCGCGTGGTTCGAAATCTCGATCGGCGGCAAGGCGGAGCGGATCAAGGTTCTCTCGGCAGTCGAGACGAAGGGCAATTCGGGCGCCGAGCCCGGCACGATCATCGACGATGAGCTCGCGATTGCCTGCGGCGCTGGCGCCATTCGCATTGTGAGATTGCAGCGCGCGGGCAAGCAGCCAATGGCCGCCGCGGACTTCCTGCGCGGCACGCGGGTGCCTGCTGGCACGCGTCTTCCTCTCTGAGGGCTCTCAGCTGTTAATCATAGGCGCTAAAGGGACTGAGACTTTCGCTGTGCGCGGTTAATCTCGCAGTGCGATTCGTCTGTCTGGAGAGCCAATCCCGTGCTTCGCATGCTTGCGCTTGTTGTTTCCCTTGGTGGCTCCGCGTTGAGCCTGCTCCCGGCCTCTGCACATGCTGACGGCTTCGCGGCCCGGGAGGAGGCGCGCTTCTACTATGGCGCCGTTGTCACGCTCGAGCATGGCGTTCGTGTCTACAGGCCGCTGCCACCGGATGTGAGCGACGATTACGGCTATGGCGCTGTCCTCTTCACGAGCAACGGGCGCTACGCGGCGCCCGCGGCGGATCGCGCGTACGAGTGGCGGCCGGGCTTCTACCGCATTCTGGCGCGTGGCGAGCGCCACTAGCAGCTATAGGGAACGAACGCGCCGCACGCCCTTCCGCCCGCTTCCCAGCACTGGACCGTTGAGGCTCCGCCCGGCAAAGGCTAGGGATGGCCGGACCCGCTTTTCCATTTGAGCCCGATGCCCCGCTTCCGAATTACCATCGAATATGACGGCACGCCTTTCGTTGGCTGGCAGCGGCAGGCCGAGGGCCTGTCGATCCAAGGCTTGCTCGAAGATGCCATCCGCAAGTTCACCGGCGAGGTCGTGACTGTGCACGGTGCTGGGCGGACGGATGCGGGTGTGCACGCGCTGGGGCAGGTCGCGCACATCGAATTGACGAAAGACTGGGCGCCGTCGCGCGTCCGCGATGCCATGAATTTCCATCTGCGCCCGCACCCCATCGGCATCGTCGCGGCGGAGGCGGCCGGGCCCGACTTCCATGCCCGCTTCAGCGCGGTGAAGCGGCACTATCGCTATCGCCTGTTGACGCGCCGCGCGCCGCCGATCCTCGACAAGAACCGGGTGTGGTGGACGATGGGCGATCTCGATGCCGACGCGATGGCGGAAGCGGCCTCGGCGCTCATCGGCAAGCACGACTTCACGACATTCCGCGCGGCGCAGTGCCAGGCGCAATCGCCCGTAAAGACGCTGGACGTTTTCGATATCAAGCGCTCAGGCGATGAAATCGTGTGCGAGGTTTCGGCGCGCTCGTTCCTGCACCATCAGGTGCGGTCGATGGTCGGGAGCTTGAAGCTGGTCGGCGAGGGGAAGTGGACGCCAGCCGATCTTGCGGCGGCGCTGGCCGCGCGCGATCGCGAGGCATGCGGGCCGGTTTCGCCCGCATCAGGCCTCTATCTCGTCGGCGTCGATTATCCGGACGACGCCGTTACGACTTAGAATCTTCCGTTACGATCGCCAGGAATTCCTGACGCGTGATCGGGTTGTCGCGGAAGACGCCGAGCATGCGGCTCGTCACCATGTCAGTGCCGGGCTTATGGACGCCGCGCGTCGTCATGCAGTGGTGCTCGGCCTTGATGACCACGGCGACACCCTGCGGGCTCAGCACGTCCTGGATGGCATTGGCGATCTGCGCGGTCATCTTCTCCTGGATCTGGAGGCGCTTGGCGTAAGCATCGACAACGCGGGCGAGCTTGGAAATGCCGACGACGCGGCCGTTCGGGATATAGCCGATCCAGGCGCGGCCGATAATGGGCGCCATGTGATGCTCGCAGTGGCTTTCGAAACGAATGCCGCGCAGCACGATCATCTCGTCGTAGCCTTCGATTTCCTCGAAGGTCTTCTGCAGGATCTCTTCCGGATCCTCGGCGTAGCCGCGGAAATATTCTTCAAGCGCCTTCACCACGCGGGCAGGCGTTTCATGCAGGCCATCGCGCGAGGGATCGTCTCCCGTCCAGCGGATGATCGTCTTGACTGCCGCTTCAACATCGGCGCGCGTCGGCTTATCGTTCGAATTCATTGCTTAACACTGGTTGATGTTGGAAGGAGCGGTCACGGCAACGGCCGCCGGTTGATGCCTTATAGACCCATCGGAATCGGCACGGCAAACGTCACCTTGCCGCCGCTAGATGGGGGTGGGGCTCCCTTTTGTCGATACCGGAGACTTGTCGCAGTTAACTGCCCTCTGTTGCGTGCGCCCGGCGACTCCTCTGGCGAGGAGCCGGCCGCCGGGCGCCGGTTAGGTCTTCTGACCTCACAGCAGGGTTCCCCGCAGGACGAGGAGGGCCACGCTGAAATAGATCATGAGGCCGGTGACATCGACGAGGGTGGCCACGAACGGGGCCGAGGCGCTCGCCGGGTCGAAACCTAAGCGTTTGAGTACGAACGGCAACATGGAGCCCGCCACCGAGCCAAAGGTCACGATGCCGATGAGGCCGAGGCCCACCGTCAGCGCAACGAGCTGCCAGTGCTCGCCGTAGTCGAAAATTCCAAGCTTCTGCCAGAGCGCGATCCGGAGCATGCCGATGAGGGCCAGAATGCCGCCCAGCATGACCCCGGTCGGGAGTTCTCTCACCGCTACGCGCCACCAGTCTCGCAGCCGCAGCTGGCCAAGTGCGAGCGCGCGAATGAGAAGGGAGGTGGCCTGCGACCCGGAGTTGCCGCCCGAACTCATGATGAGCGGAATGAAGAGGGTCAGAACGACCGCCTTTTCCAGCTCATCGGCGAAATGCTGCATGGCGCTGGCGGTGAGCATTTCGCCGAGGAAAAGAACGCAGAGCCAGCCGGCGCGCTTGCGGATCATCTCCATGAAGCCAATCTGCAGATAGGGCTCGGCGATGCCTTCGACGCCGCCGAACTTCTGCACGTCTTCCGTACTTTCCGCAAGAATCGCATCGACAACGTCGTCAACCGTCACGATGCCCAGCACGCGCTGGCGGGCATTGAGGACGGGTACGGCCAGAAGGTCGTGGATCGAGATCAGGCGCGCGACTTCCTCTCGGTCGGTATCGGGGCTAACCCAAACGGGATCGCGGTCAGGCGCGACATCGAGGATCGATTGGCCCGGTTCTCCCATGATCAGCTGCCGCAGCGTCACGGTCTGCACCAGTGCGCGCGAACGCGGATCGAGAACGTAGATCGCGTAGATCGTCTCGCGCGTGTGCTCCACCTCGCGGATGTGCTTTAAAGTTTCGCCGACGGTGAAGGTCGAGGGGACGCTGACGAACTCGGTCGTCATCATGCTGCCCGCGGTTCCTTCGGGATAGGCGAGCAGCAGTTTCAGCGAGGCCGCGGTCTCGAAATCGAGCAGCCCCAAGAGTTTGGTCCGGTCGGGGGAGTCGAGGAGGCGCAGGGTGTCGGCGGCGCGGTCCGCGGACATGCCCTTCAGAACTTGGGCCGCGAATTCGTCGGGAAGTTCGAGGATCAAGTCGCCGGCGCGCGCGAGTTCGGGGCGGTCGAAGATTTCGATGACGCGATCGAGTGGCAGTTCGGAGAGGATCGCGCCTGCCGTCTCGAGATCGAGATCGTTGAGGCGGGCGACGATGTCGGCGTCGTGCTCTTCGAGCAGCTCGACCAGGGCAATGGGGTCGAGCGTTTCACCCGAGGCGCTGCGGATGTCTTCCATGGCTCACCTTTCGATCCGCCGTTGCAACGGATCGTGGCGAGCCGACCCAGGGTCAGGCCACGTGCCGCAACAGCCGAAGCATTCGACTACTGTCGCCAGACAAGGGATTGGTTTCCTTCGAAAACGCGGCGCCGAAACTGCTGGCAGCCACACAGCCACATGATCCGATTGGCCATAATAGTCAAGGGCAAGGGAAGCCGCTTTTTCCGGCAAGCAGGCGAAGGCTCGACCGGTCAATGAGGTCACGCTCTATGGAAAAAGCGTGTCGAAGCGCCTCACTCTATTGGCGTGCAAAGTCGTCCGTATGCATACTAGTTGAGCCGGTGGGGCCGGCGGCTGGGGTGCATCGATGCTTACACTCGTCATCAGCTTGCCTACTTCAACGCGGCGCCAGGAGAAGATTTCGGTTCGGCTGCAAGCGGCCGAAATCGCATTTGTTATGCTGATGGGGGTCGACGGGCGCGAGCTTTCCGCATCAGAGATCAAGTCTTTTGCTCCCTCGCGCTTTATGGCGCGTTTTCGTCGCCCGATTCTTGCTGCCGAGATCGGCTGCACTTTGTCTCACAAGCTTGCGCTGGAGACGTTTCTCGCAAGTGAAGAGTCCACGGCGCTGATCCTTGAGGACGATGCCGTGGTTCCCGCAAACCTTCGCCAAGCGATTGCTTCTCTCCTTGTACACCTGCCGGGGGATTGGGGTCTTCTTAAAGTCGGCGGCATCGGGGGTGTCAGGGGGCGGTTACTGCTAGAGACCGCCGTGGGAAAAATCGTAAGAACGCATGCAACGACAGTTTGCGCGCACGCCTATGTCGTCTCGCGGCAGGGTGCTTCGCAGCTCTTGCGCAATATTCTGCCGATCCGGTTTCCCTATGACATCTACCTCAGAGACACGCATGTGCATGGTGCGAAGGCGTTTGAGGTCGTTCCTACGCTGGTTGCACAAGAAGATCTTGCCGGCTCTCGAATTGATCAAGGCCGGATAGAAAACCCTTCTTCATCTGAGATGCGGAGCATGCTGGCCTATTTTGCCTGGAAACTCGGCTACGAAATCCGGCGACGTCCCCATGTCCTCAAAATTATGGGGCTAAGTGCGGCGGTCGCTCCGAGCCGGATCACGCGTCACTCTTGAGATCCGATAACCCGGCGCTGGCTGGGGAAGCGGGCAGCTATGGCCGCTCCGATGGCGACGTGCTTTTTTTCGGCAAGGCTCACACCGCCGCGCCCGATATCGAGAGGCCCTAAAACTTGGCAGCTCTCCGGAAGAGGACAACAGAATTCCGCCGGAATTATTCCGATACCATTCGACAATTATATCGTTCGGGTGAGAACACCGTTTTGAATGGCTGATTTTTCCACTTACAAATAACTTCGTTAATTCCTATTGCGCTTGTCGCAAAAATGGTTGCCCCCTAAGTTGGTGGGAACTTCGGTTTTCGGACGCGTTGTTCAAATTCTCATTTTTGCTTTTTGAAGCGATGAAATACTGCGAATTTTTTTACCTCGCCGGAAGGCAAGTAAACCTCTGACGTAAACACTGGCATCTGCCGCTGAGCGCTCACTGATCCCAGACGTCGATCCCGACTGCCTCCGCAGGATATCCAGAGCCGAGGACCAATGTGAATGCAGGATAATGTTGCGTGGGAGCGCCGGTTGCAGGCGTTGAAGCGGCGGGCCCATGAATTTGGCGCGACTTACCGGCGTGCACTCGAGGTCCCGCTGCCGCCGCCCGATGGGTCAGCACCCCGCGCATTGTTCATCAGC
>Ga0180218_1001164_pt1 | contig 16842 bp, 14 predicted proteins | sample eDN3rd37CKraftBY_FD_151334 | JGI IMG/M metagenome (GOLD analysis project Ga0180218, IMG submission 151334) | Enriched backyard soil microbial communities from Emeryville, California, USA - eDNA 3rd pass 37_C Kraft BY (version 2) (version 2) | ecosystem: Environmental > Terrestrial > Soil >...
GCCGCCGCCCGCGCACTTGATTTCGTGCGCCCGGGCATGCGGCTCGGTCTCGGGACCGGCTCGACCGCGCGGCATTTCGTGGAGCTTCTGGGCGAGCGGGTGCGCGGGGGGCTCAACGTCATCGGTGTCCCGACGTCCGAGGCCACAGAAGCCGATGCGCGGCGTGTGGGCGTGCCGCTGACGACGCTCGACGAAACGCCGCGCCTCGATCTGACGGTCGATGGCGCCGACGAGATCGGACCGGGCCTCGCATTGATCAAGGGCGGCGGCGGTGCGCTGCTGCGGGAGAAGATCGTCGCGTCGGCGTCGGCGGAGATGATCGTCATCGCCGATGACTCGAAGGTGGTGCAATCGCTGGGCGCGTTTGCGCTTCCGATCGAGGTCGTGACGTTTGGCCTCGCTGCGACTGAACTTGCGATCGCGGACGCGCTGGAACGGCTGTCGCTGCCGGTCAGACTGAAACTGCGGATGAGGCCGGACGGCCACGCTTTCGTCACGGATAGCGGGCACCGCATCATTGACGCGGCCATCGGTCGGATTGCCGATCCCCAAAATCTCGCCGATGCCCTTGCCGCTATCCCCGGCGTCGTCGAACACGGCTTGTTCCTTGGACTTGCCGGCAAGGCCATTGTCGCGGGCTCGGCCGGAATTCGTGTAATCGAACGCTAGAGTGGACATGATCTCTGTCAGACAAGCAGGAGTTTTCTCAATGAGCGTGCAATCGCTGGTTCGTTTGGCTGCGGCCGGCTTCGCGGCATTGCTGCTGGCGGCAACGCCGGTAACGCCGTCCCTGGCACAGCAGCCGTCGAAGAGCGCTATGTCCCTTGCCAACGAGATTCTCGACATCAAGGGATCGATGACGATCTTCGAAGCCGTGATCCCCGGCGTGATCGAGAAATCCAAGGCGACCCTGCTGCAGATGAACCCCAATCTGTTCAAGGACCTCAACGAGGTCGCCACCAACCTGCGCAAGGAACTGGCGCCGCGGCTGGAGTCGCTGCGCGCCGAGATCGCCCAGATCTACGCGGTGCGCTTCACCGAGCAGGAAATGAAGGACACCATCGCCTTCTACAAGTCGCCGCTCGGCAAGAAGATCCTGTCGGAAGAGCCAACCTTCGTCGATCGTTCGATGTCGGCTGCACAGGACTGGGCGATCAAGCTGAACGACGAAGTGCTTCAACGCTTCCGCGCCGAAATGAAGAAGCGGGGGCATTCGCTCTAGGCCTGGCCGTACCGCGATGAGCGATTTCGACGTCGACTTTTTCGTTATCGGTGCCGGCTCCGGCGGTGTGCGTGCTGCGCGCATCGCCGCGAACCACGGCGCACGCGTCATTGTCGCCGAGGAATATCGGGTCGGCGGCACCTGCGTCATTCGCGGGTGCGTGCCGAAGAAGCTCCTCGTCTACGCATCGCGCTTCGCGGACGACTTCGAAGACGCTGCCGGTTACGGGTGGACCGTGCAGAATCCGGTGTTCAACTGGCAGACGCTGATTGCGAACAAGGACCTCGAGATCGACCGGCTGGAGCGGGCCTATATCGCCAATCTCGAACGCTCCAAGGTCAAGATCGTCCGCAGCCGTGCGGTTCTGGAAGATGCCCACCGCGTACGCCTTGTCGCGACCGGGGAGATCGTGCGGGCGAAACACATCCTGATCGCGACCGGCGGCTGGCCATCCCATGGCGCCGACATCGCCGGCCTTGAGCATGTGATTTCGTCCAACGAAGCCTTTCATCTGAAAGAGCTTCCCAAACGCATTCTGATCCAGGGCGGTGGTTATATCGCGGTCGAGTTCGCAGGCATTTTCCGCGGGCTCGGCTCCGAGGTGACGCTGGTCTACCGCGGCGACAACATCCTGCGCGGCTTCGATGATGACGTGCGCGAGCATCTGCGCGGCGAGATGGAGAAGCGCGGAATCAGGGTGGTGACCCGCAAGATCGTCGAAGCCGTCGAGAAGGTCGATCACGGCCTGTGCGTGTCGCTGTCGGACCACGAGACGATCACGGTCGATCAGGTGATGTTCGCGACCGGCCGGCGTCCCAACGTGTCGGGTCTTGGCCTCGAACACGCGGGCGTGCAGTTGAACGCGATGGGCGCCATCAAGGTCGACAAATATTCGCGGACCTCCGTCCCCCACATCTACGCGGTTGGTGACGTGACCGATCGCGTCAACCTCACGCCGGTTGCGATCCGCGAAGGGCATGCGGTCGCCGACAACCTGTTCGACGGCAAGGACATCGTGGTCGATCATTCCGATATTCCGACCGCGGTATTCTCGGAGCCGGAAGTCGGCGTGATCGGTTTGACGGAGGCGCAGGCGCGGCAGGATTACGCGCGCGTCGATATCTACAAGTCGAGCTTCCGCGCGATGAAGATGACGCTTGCCGGGCGTGACACCCGCTGCTTCTTCAAGCTCGTGGTGGACGGCGAGACCGATCGGGTCCTGGGCTGTCACATCGTCGGTCCGGATGCGGGCGAGATGATTCAGCTCGTCGGCATCGCGATCAAGATGAACGCCACCAAGGCGGACTTCGACCGGGTGATGGCGGTCCACCCGACCGCCGCCGAGGAGTTGGTCACGATGCGGACCAAGGCCGCGACTTACGTGCGTGAGGCGGCCGAGTAGCGTTAACCCTGACGCGCCGCTGCCGACCGATCCACGACCGGGCCGGTTATGATATGGAACTCGCCCCCGGGCTGCGGGCGGCACAGGGATTTGTGGTCACGGAGGAGCATGCAACGGCACAAGCAGAAATGCCTGTGGGGCTGGTTCGTCGGCGCGATCGTGGCATGCCTGATTGCGGAAGCACCCGCATTTGCTCAGTCCTCGCAGGATCTCGAACAGATCCGGCAACGTGAGATTGTCGTCGGCACCAAGGAAGCGCCGCCTTTCGCGATGAAATCGCCCGAGGGCGAATGGAGCGGCATCAGCATCGACCTGTGGCGGCGGATCGCCGACAAGCACAAGCTCAAGTACCGGCTCCATGAGGAGGACACGGTGCAAGGTCTTCTCGACGCTACAGCAGCGGGCAAGGTCGACATCGCGGTCGCAGCCTTGACCGTCACCGCGGCTCGCGAGGAGGCGCTCGACTTCACGTCCGCGTTCTACGGGACCGGTCTCGGCATCGCGGTGCCGACCGACGGTGCGGCGAGCTGGGCGCCGGTCGTGCGCGCGCTCACCTCGTTCGGCTTTCTCCGTGCTGTCCTGGCGTTGATTGGGCTGGCCCTGCTGGTTGGGCTGCTGGTCTGGCTTATCGAGCGCCGCCACAATGAGGAGTTCGGCGGTACCGTCTCCAAGGGACTGAGTTCGAGTGTGTGGTGGACGACTGTCGCGATGACGCAGCGCGGTATCGGGCACCAGGGTCCGCGCACGCTGCCCGGACGCTTCGTCGCCATGCTCTGGATGGTCGGTTCGATTATTGCCGTCGCTGTGTTCACGGCGAGCATCACATCGGCGCTGACCGTCCGGCAATTGCAGGGCAACGTCCAGGACGTCACGGACCTGTCCAAGGTTAAGGTCGGTGCCGTCAGCGGTTCATCCACCGAGGACACGCTCAATCGTCTGCGGATCAGATTCGAAAGCTTCCCGAACGCCAAACTGGGATTGCAGGCGATCCGCGACGGCAAGCTCGATGCCTTCGTCTACGACCGGCCGCTGCTCGCCTGGATGATCAATCAGGACTTCCGCTCCAGCGTCCTGCTGCTCGATATCATCTTCGATCAGCAGCATTACGCGTTCGCTGTGCCGGCCGGCAGTCCGCTGCGCAAGCCGATCAGCGTTGCCGTCCTGAACGAGGTTCGGAATAGCTGGTGGGGCGATACCCTGTACCGCTACCTCGGCAGCAAGGGGCAGTGACGGCTGCGGTTCGGCCCCAAATTTTGCCCGGACGCGCCCATGGCGGCATGAACCGGAGGCCGCTATAACGCGGCCAATGGAGATGGCGGCCGGAAGCCCCGTGGCCGCAGGAGTAACTGTTATGGCTGAGCGTTGGACGCCCGAAAGCTGGCGCACGAAACCCGTGGTGCAGGTGCCGGATTATCCGGACAAGGCCGCCCTCCAGGCGGTCGAGAAGCAGCTCGCGAGCTTTCCACCGCTGGTTTTTGCAGGTGAGGCGCGCAATCTGAAAAAGCAGCTGGCGCGCGTCTGCGCGGGAGATGCTTTCCTGCTGCAGGGCGGCGATTGCGCCGAAAGCTTCGCCGAGCACGGCCCGAACAACATCCGCGACTTCTTCCGCGTCTTCCTTCAGATGGCGGTGGTGCTGACCTTCGCCGGCGGTTCGCCAGTGGTGAAGGTCGGTCGGATCGCCGGCCAGTTCGCCAAGCCCCGGTCGTCGCCGGTCGAGAAGAAAGGCGACGTCGAGCTTCCAAGCTATCGTGGCGACATCATCAACGGCATCGACTTCACTCCGGAAGCGCGCATCCCGGATCCGCGCCGGCAGATCGAAGCCTATCGCCAGTCGGCGGCAACGCTGAACCTCCTGCGTGCGTTCGCGCATGGCGGTTACGCCAATCTCGCGACCGTGCATCAATGGATGCTGGGCTTCGTGAAGGATTCTCCGCAGGCGCGGCGCTACGCCGAACTGGCCGACCGGATATCAGAAGCACTCGGCTTCATGCGCGCGTGCGGCCTCGATCTCGAAAGCCATCCCGAACTGCGCACTACAGATCTCTATACGAGCCACGAGGCATTGCTGCTTGGGTTCGAAGAGGCGATGACCCGCGTCGATTCGACGAGCGGCGACTGGTACTGCACGTCGGGACACATGGTGTGGATCGGCGACCGCACGCGCCAGCCCGATCACGCGCATGTCGAGTTCTGTCGTGGCATCAAGAATCCGATTGGCTTGAAGTGCGGTCCGTCGCTGAAGCCGGATGAACTGATCCGGCTGATCGATATCCTCAATCCTGAGAACGAGCCCGGCCGACTGACGCTGATCTGCCGCTTCGGCAACGACAAGGTTGGCGAACATTTGCCGGCGCTGGTCCGTGCGGTGAAGCGCGAAGGCAAACAGGTCGTGTGGTCCTGCGACCCGATGCACGGCAACACGATCACGTCCGTGTCGGGTTACAAGACCCGTCCGTTCGATCGCATCCTGAACGAGGTGAAGGACTTCTTCGCCGTGCATGCCGCCGAAGGCACATATGCCGGTGGCGTGCATCTCGAGATGACCGGGCAGAACGTGACCGAATGCACGGGCGGTGCGCGTGCCATCTCGGATGCAGATCTGAACGACCGATATCACACCTTCTGTGATCCGCGCCTTAATGCCGAGCAGTCGATCGACATGGCATTCCTCGTCGCGGAATTGCTCAAGAAGGAGCGTACGGCGAAGGGCGTTCCCATGTCGCAGGTTGCCGGACTCTAGGCGTCCAGGCTCGGCAGAATCGCCAGACGCGCGCATACTGAAGAAAATGTTGATACGAAAAAGGCCCGTTTTACGGGCCTTTTTTGTTGTCGCGTCTGTCCGCGACGCAAGAAATTTTCGCCCTGTTAACGTTGCGCATCGCGCAGCGCCATGGCTGCCGATCTGGAAAGGAATTGCAGACAATTTGAATCGAAACTGATGCTCAGACGCGCAGACAAAAGCGCGCAAGACAACAGGGGGCAATCGTGGCGCGTTGGGTTTCTCCAGCCACGGCGGTTTTTGCGATCGCGGTCGTGCTTGGCACGGCTGCGATCGCGGATGCCGCACCGGATGAGGGACCACGCTGGCCCAGCATATACGAGCCGCACTGGCCAAACATTCCCGGCGAAACGGGATATGACGCGAGCAAGCCCGCTCCCGTGCCGGCGCCCGAGCGTGAGATTGTCACCGGATCCGTTCAATCGCCCGTCGCGAAACGCTGGCACGATTTCAAGCCGGCATCGACGATCGTTGTACCGGCGTTCGAAGGCGAACTCGGGCTGCGCTACTGGATGAATTTCGGCAAGACGGCCGTAAATTTGTACGACATTCCAGGGACCGCGATGGTCTCGCGTCTCACCTATGACGGGCTTCAGGGACATGCGGTCGAAATGTTCGGCCGCGTCGATCACACCTCGGGCCTCTACCTCAAGGGCTATGTCGGCATCGGCATCATCAATCGCGGTCAGCTGAACGACGAGGATTTCCCGCCTTTTATCTCGCCGTATTCGTCGACGATGAGCGATCAGCGTGAGGGCAGCATCGCTTACGCGAGCGCAGACATCGGTTTCAACGTCATCCGTCAGCCGGGCTTTCGCCTCGGCGCCTATGCCGGCTATCACTATCTCGATCAGAGCGTGAGCGCGTATGGCTGCGGGCAGGTTGGTTCCAACGGCGCGATCTGCGGCAACCCGATTCCGAACAACGTCCTGGTGATCACCCAAAGCAATCACTGGAATTCGCTACGTCTCGGGCTTGACGCCACCGTGAAGCTCGGCGGTCCGTTCAGCCTTTCGCTGGATGCGGCCTGGCTGCCCTATGTCAAACTGAATGGCGGCGACTCGCACTGGCTGCGGATCGGGACGATGCCGGGCGACTTCACTGGCGAGATTCCTGAGGACGGGCAGGGGACCGGCTTTCAACTCGAGGCGGCACTGGCCTATGCCGTCAACTCCAATGTCAAGGTTGCGGTTGGCGGCCGATACTGGCGCATGGATGCGAGCGGTCTGAGCCATTTCGAGAACCATATCGTCGGCGTGAACGCGTCTCCGCAGCCGGTCGACTGGAAGGTCGAGAGCTATGGCGTATATGTGCAGGGCTCGTTCAAGTTTGGCCCCTATCCCACGGGCGGCTTTTTCTGATTTAAGGTCCGCCCGCGGGGAGGGATGGGCATGGAGCGAATCTGGCGCGCGACGCTGAATACGATCAATGGCCTGCGCGCCGCCGCCGCGAGCGAAGCGGCATTCCGGCAGGAACTGTTCGCGCTCGCGCTTGCGGTCCCGCTGGCAATGGTGATTGCGACCAGCCTCTGGATGGCGCTCATTCTGATCGGCGCGGTGCTCGCCATCATGATCGTGGAACTGCTGAACACGGCGATCGAGAAACTCGCCGACCGGGTCACACTGGATCACGACCCCATGATCGGCCGCGCGAAGGACATGGGGTCTGCCGCCGTCGGGCTGTCGCTACTCCTTGCAGGCGCGGTGTGGCTGCTTGCGATCTGGGAGCGCCTGTCGGGGCTGCTGTGGTGAGGGCGCATTGCGGGCGCCCGCCCTGCCGCGCTAGACCAGCGCCATGAACATGCGCCCCGCCGATAAGCTCACGATCGCGCTTGCCCAGGTCAATCCCGTCGTCGGGGACGTGGCCGGCAACGCCGCCAAGGCGCGCGCGGTGCGGGATCGTGCGAAGGATGCCGATCTGATCCTGTTTCCGGAATTGTTCATCGCGGGCTATCCGCCGGAAGACCTCGTCCTGAAGCCGGCCTTCCAGGCAGCCTGCCGCGCGGCCATCGAAGAACTCGCACGCGAGACGGCGCAGGGCGGTCCCGCCATGATCGTCGGCACGCCGTGGTTTGAGGACGGCAAGCTCTACAACGCCGTAGCCTTACTCGATGGCGGACGCATCGCCGGATTGCGTTTCAAGGTCGACCTGCCGAATTACGGGGTGTTCGACGAGAAGCGCGTCTTTGCGGTCGGGCCCATGCCGGGTCCGATCAGCTTCCGTGGCGTGCGGCTCGGCGTTCCGATCTGTGAAGATATCTGGGGACCCGAGCCCGCCGAATGCATCGCCGAAACCGGCGGCGAAATCCTTCTGGTGCCGAACGGTTCGCCGTATCGCCGCGGCGTCGTCGACCAGCGGCTGAGTGTGGCCGTTGCCCGCGTGAAGGAAACCGGACTGCCGCTGATTTATCTCAATCAGGTTGGCGGGCAGGACGAACTCGTGTTCGAAGGCGCGTCCTTCGTGCTGAATGCCGACGGGTCACTCGCGGCGCAATTGCCGGCCTTCACCGAAGCGCTGGTGACGACGCGCTGGCGACGCAACGGCGACGGGTGGCATTGCGAGCAGGGAGACATCGCACCGCTGCTGCCGCAGGACCGCTCCGACTATTCCGCCTGCATGCTCGGCTTGCGCGACTATGTCGGCAAGAACGGCTTTCCGGGTGTGGTGCTCGGATTGTCCGGCGGCATCGATTCCGCGCTGGTGGCGGCGATCGGCGTGGATGCGCTGGGGCGCGATCGCGTGCGTGCGGTGATGCTGCCATACAGGTTCACCTCGCAGGAATCGCTGAAGGACGCCGCCGATATCGCGAACGCGCTCGGTATCCGTTACGACGTCGTCCCCATCGAGGCAGCGGTGCTGGGTTTGGAGAAAAGTCTCGCGCCGCTATTCGACGGCTTGCCGCGCGACGTGACCGAGGAAAATCTGCAGGCGAGGGCGCGCGGCACGATCCTGATGGCGCTGTCGAACAAGTTCGGCTCGATGGTCATGACCACGGGCAACAAGTCGGAAATGTCGACCGGCTACGCGACGCTCTATGGCGACATGAATGGCGGCTTCAATCCGATCAAGGATCTGTACAAGACCGAGGTCTTCCGCCTGAGCGCGCTGCGCAACGTCTGGAAGCCTGACGACGCACTCGGACCCGATGGTGTGGTGATCCCGCAGAACGTGATTACCAAGCCGCCCACGGCGGAATTGCGCGAGAACCAGAAGGATCAGGACTCGCTGCCGCCATACGATATTCTCGACGGCATTCTGGAGCGTCTGGTGGAGCGGGAGCAGCCAATCGCGGAGATCGTTGCGGCGGGCTATGACGCGGCAACGGTCGCGCGCGTCGACCGCATGCTCAATCTTGCGGAATACAAGCGCCGTCAGGCCGCACCCGGTGTGAAGGTCACGCTGCGCGGCTTCGGACGGGATCGGCGCTATCCGATCACCAACAAGTTCCGCGACTCCGGGCAACCATTGCCGAAACCCGACCGCTCCATCGTCAGCGGCACGCCGACGAAATCGGAAGCGTTCGATTTCTAAGGCCGCGATCGTCCGCGCGAAAGCCGGCTCATTCGGCCATGAATTTCGGTCCGACCGAGCGGATGGGCTTCTTCGGTGCGTTCGGATCGACCGGCTCGGGCTCCTGCGCGGGGACCACGGCAGCAGCCGGCGCAGGTGCTGCGCCCTTCTTCTGCGCTCCTTGCGACGGTTGAACGATCGGACGCCCCTTGGCGTCGCGCGGCGCATTCATCAGCTTCGCGCGCTCCTCGGTGACGACGATGTCGCCGTGTCCGCCGGGCGCGTTCGGATCGTCTTTCACCGCATTGGCCCAGCTTTCGCCCGGCGCCTTGCAGGTGCAGGAGGCATCCCACGAGGTCTTGTATTTGAACGCGTTCGGTATCTGCGTGTAGAGCTGCCCGGTATTCGACACCGCCTGGTTCATGTCCTCGCCCGGATTGCGATGCGAGAACAGCTGCACTTCGGCGGCCGGGCACATGCGCTGGCAGGTCTGCTCGTCGTCGCGGAAGCGGTCCTGAGAGGTCGAGAACGAGATCGGGAAGAAATAGCCGTCACAGGTGCGCACGCACACCGTCCGGTAGCCGCTGCCCATGCCGGTATCCTGCTCCGGGCCGGAGGTCGAGCCGGGGCCGCCGAACAATTGCTCGAAGAAATTGCCAGGAGCGGCTCTCGCGGCCTGAGCCGCCTGCGCTCGGTATTGCGGGCCGCAATCGTTCTGGGCGAGGGCGTTCAGCACGGTTCTGCGCTGACTTTCGCGCTGGTAGTTCGTGTTCGACGCCTGCAACTGCTGCAGATCGCCCTGCGCGCGAGCCAGGTTCGAGCGAATCTGCTCGATCTTGGTGTTCAGGGGCGTGCATTGCTCGGATCGGCCGCCGCCGCCGAAAAGCTGGAAGAAGTTCGGCTGGTCGCAGCCCAGCCGGCGTCCCTGGGCCTGGCTGCGGTCAAGCTCGGCCTGCTGGCGCCCAATCGTCTCCTCAAGGCGCCGGATCTGGTCGGCACGGGTCGCGTCGCCCCCGGAACCGATCGAGGCAAGCTGCGCCTCGAGGCGCTGGCAGGTCTGCTCGCGCACGCTGGTGGCGCCGCCCGATGGCGGCGGCAGCTGCTGGGCGGCCACAGAAGAGATGCTGCCGGCAAGCGCCAGCGCAGCAATAGTGCTGAATCGGACCAGTCTTGTCATAAATTCCCCGCACGTCCCCATGCCCCCAGTGCCGGGAGAATGCGGCGGCGCGATGGTTATCAAAAGGCAAAAGCCTGCGGAAGCCGCAAAGCCGTCAATCCACTCAAGTCCGCCACTCAAGTCCGCTCGGGTGTGCCCTCGTCGTCCGGCAATGCCACGTCCCGGGCGTCGCGGGCCTCCTGACGCAGGTTCCACAGGATACCGGCGAGGATGATCCCCGCGCCTACGAAGACCAGCGCATCCACGGACTCGGCGAAGAACAGGTAACCCACCAGCGCGATCAGCGGCACGCGGAGGAAGTCCAGCGGTATGACAAGGCTGGCGTCGCCGTAGCGGAACGCCCGCGCCATACAATAGTGAGCGGCGAGGCCGGATATTCCGACGCCCGCCATCGGGGCGTATTGCCACGGCTCGAGCCGAAGGACGAAAAGCGGATCGCTTCCGGAAAGCGCGAGCGGGAATTGCAGGAGGTTCATCCAGAACACAATCCCGAAGGTACTCTCTGTCGCGGTCATCTGCTTGGTCGCCACATTGAACACGGCGTAGAAGAACGAACAGAGCAGGACCAGGATCGAGGCCGGCTGAAACGCAATGATGCCCGGTCGCAGGATCACCAGGCATCCGATGAAGCCGAGAACAATCACCACGATGCGGCCCGACGTGAGCTTTTCGCCGAGCACCGCGACGGCAAGGATCAGCACCCAGACCGGCAGCGTGAACTCGAGTGCGAACACGGTCGCGAACGGCAGGAGCGTGAGCGCGGTCGCCCAGCAATATTGCCCGGCAAAATGCACCGCCGAGCGGAAGAAGTGCATCGGGATGCGTTTGGTGCGCACAGCCGGTCGCAGCGACGGAGTGACCGCGAGTAGCGAAAACAGGATCACCAGCGCGCCGAAGCTGCGCACGGTCAGGATCTCGAACACTGTCAGCTTGCCTGCGAGCAGGCGGATCGAGATCGCCATGATCGAGAACGACAGCAGAGTGCCGGTCATCCACAGAACGACGCGGACAATGTTCTGTTGCTGCACTGCTGGCTCGTTTCTTCGGTGATTTGGCGGAAATACGTCGACTATTCGGCGTCCGGCTGATTTTCCGGCTTCGCCTTCTCGAAGGCGGGGAGCTTCGCACATGCCGCTTCGACTGCGAGTATCTTCGGGAAGGCGTCGAGTGGCGTCTTGAACCGGCGCGCGTTGAACACCTGCGGCACGAGGCAGACGTCGGCCATCGTTACGCGCGACCCGAATGCGTAAGGGCCCGGCTTGAGCAAGGGTTCGATCGCCTCGAAACCCGAGATGATCCAGGAGCGGTACCACTCGTCGACGGTTGCCTGATCGTGACCGAGCTTTTTCAGCGCGTTCAGCGTGACGAGATTGTTGAGCGGATGGATGTCGCACGCGATGATTTCGCACACAGCGCGGACATGCGCGCGCTCGAGTGCATCGACCGGAAGAAGGGCGGGTTCGGGATAGACCTCTTCCAGATATTCCATGATCGCGAGCGACTGGATGAGCGTCTCGCCGCTCGACAGCGTCAGCGCGGGCAAGCGCATCTGCGGATTGATGGCGCGGAACTCGGGGGTCTTGTGCTTGCCGCCGTCCTTGGTCAGATGGATCGACACCATTTCATAAGGTTGATCCTTCAGGTTGAGCGCGATGCGCACCCGATAGGCGGCTGACGAGCGGAAATAGGTGTAGAGCTTCACGAGCGTTCCCCAGGGACGACAAGTATTTTTCCGACCAAACGCGATGGCGCGAGGCTTGTCCAGTGCCCGCCGGCGATGCCTCGCATGCGTCCGCTTCCGGGCTTATCTGTCCGGATCCTCGATGGCTTCGTCTGCCAGCGGCTTTGCGCGTTCGATCAGGCGTTCCAGCGCGCGGGCGAACGCATCGCGGTCCGCGGGATCGATCGCCTCCAGCAAGTGCCGGGCAAAGCCGACCGCGCCCGGCGCGAGATCGTCATAGATCGCTCGGCCCTCGGGTGTGAGTGACAGCAACGATTCCCGCAGGTCCGCCCGGTTGACGCGCCGCACCACGAGTTTCCGCTTTTCGAGCAGGGCCACCGCGCGCGACACCTTCGTCTTGTGCATGTGGCTGTGTTCGCCGATGGCCTTGCCGGTCATCGTCTCGAATTCGCCGAGCGTGACAAGCACGCGCCACTCCGGAACGCCGATGCCATAGCGTTCCACATAGAGGCGTGAAAGCGCCTGCGAAACGAGGCTCGACACCACATTGAGCTGGTACGGCAGGAAATCGTCGAGCCGCAGCGGCGCTTCCCGACCGGGCTGCACCTCGCTGACGGCGGCCGACCCCTTTGTCTGCGTCACCATGATTGAACTTCGTCGTCACCCCGGCCGCGAATGCGGACATATGACCATGGCTTAACTTGCGCCGACGCGCAACGGGAGGGCGGGTTGACACCAGACCGCGCCCGGTGTGCTAAATTAATCCTGCTGTCGGGCCGGATGCGTTCCGGGCGATGACGAAAGACCGGAAGTGTCGGGATGCCCAGATTTGCCAGTCCGAGCGAGGCCGAAGCGGCCGCGCGCGCCTTCGATCTGAAAAAATTGCCCGCAGATTTTATCGAGGATCCCTATCCCTATTTCCACGCGCTGCGCGATTACGATCCGGTTCACCGCATGCCGGACGGCAGCTACATCATCACGCGTTATGATGATTGCGAGACGCTCTACAAGGACGCGAAGACCTATTCGTCGGACAAGAAGATCGAGTTCTTTCCGAAATACGGCGACACGCCGCTTTTCGAGCATCACACCACGAGCCTCGTTTTCAACGATCCGCCGCTGCACACGCAGGTGCGGCGCGCGATAGCGGGCGCATTGTCGCCGCGTGCGATCGCGGAGATGGAGGCCGGGCTTGTCGAACTGGTCGACCGGTTGCTCGGCGAACTGGAGCGCAAGGGTCGCGTCGACCTGATCGAGGATTTCGCGTCCGCGATACCTGTCGAGATTATCGGGAATCTGCTCGGCGTGCCGCATGAGGAGCGGGGGCCGCTGCGCGGATGGTCGCTCGCGATTCTGGGCGCACTGGAGCCTGTGTTGACCGAGGCGCAACTGAAAGCCGGCAACGACGCCGTCCGTGAATTTTTGGCCTATCTGAAAATCCTGACGGACGACCGGCGCCGCAATCCCGGCGATCCAAACAAGGACGTGCTGACCCGGCTCATCATCGGCGAACATGAGGGACGCAAGCTCACGGAGACCGAGCTTCTGCAGAACTGCATCTTCATCCTCAATGCCGGGCACGAAACGACGACCAACCTGATCGGCAACGCGCTCTACACGTTACTGCAATGGCCGGACGAGAAGGCGCGCCTGATGCGCGATCCCTCATTGATGAAGACGGCTATCGAGGAAGTGCTGCGGTTCGAAAGCTCGAACCAGCTCGGCAATCGCCGGGTGGTTGTCGACACCGTGCTCGGCGGCGTGCCGATGAAGGAGGGTGATCTCATCACCATCGCCATAGCTGCCGCCAACCGCGACCCGAAATATTTTCCGGACCCGGATCGTTTCGATGTCGGCCGCACGCCGAACCGGCATCTGGCGTTCGCGAGCGGCGTCCATGTCTGCGCCGGCATGAATGTCGCGCGGCTGGAGGGACGAATTGCGCTTGAGCGTTTTCTGGCGCGCTTCCCGAACTACCGGCTCGACGGCGAGCCCGTGCGGTCGCCGCGCGCACGGTTTCGCGGGTTTGTGTCGTTGCCTGCGGTGGTCGGATAGCGGGCGAGCGCCACGAGGCTGGCGCGTCGCCGGTATGGGGGCGTCAGCGCTTGCGTACGAAGGTCTGACGGCGGGTGGGGGGAGCCGCCATCGCGTTGCCGCGGTGACGGAAGCTGATGCGGCCGCGCGAGAGATCGTAGGGCGACATTTCCACGATCACACGATCGCCGACGCCGGTGCGGATGCGGAATTTGCGCATCTTCCCGGCGGTGTAGGCGAGGATCTCGTGATCGTTGTCGAGCTTCACCCTGAAGTTTCCGTCCGGCAGCACTTCCGTGACAGTGCCGTCGAACTCAAGCATCTCTTCTTTCGACATCCAGTGGTCCCTTGATCGAAATGAGCTCAGCGCGGGGCCTGGGCGTGCTGCCGCTTGCCGCGGCGCTCGGAGCGACCGTCCCGCATGAATCCGACAGATGATAGCCCAGGCTCGGCGGTTCCGCCATTCTGTCGCTGCGGGTTTGTGAACGGCTTTGCGGTCGACTTCCGCTCGTGCTGGTGGCCGTTATTGTGACCCGGCTGGCCTGATGCGCCGGCGGCTTTCGCCGCCTGGTCCCTGCGCCTGCGACGCTGGCCGGCGCGGTTGCGAGGCTTTGGCTTGCCGTTGTCGGGACGTCCATCGGGCCGGTTCGAGCGCGCGGGCTGTTCGGCCTTTGCTTCGATCGGCTGACCGGTGCGGCCGTCGGTCGAGGGCAGCGTCATGCGGATCAGCTTTTCGATGTCCCGCAGATAGGCGCGCTCCTCACGGTCGCAGAACGAGATTGCGGTACCCTCCGCGCCGGCACGCGCCGTGCGGCCGATGCGGTGGACATAGCTTTCCGGCACATTGGGCAGGTCGAAGTTGATGACATGCGTAATGCCGTCGACATCGATGCCGCGTGCGGCGATGTCGGTTGCAATCAGGGTCTTGATCTTGCCGTTGCGGAAAGCGGCGAGGGCGCGTTCGCGCTGACCTTGCGACTTGTTGCCGTGGATCGCTTCCGCGGCGAGACCCTGCTGACCGAGCTGGCGCACCACGCGGTCGGCGCCGTGCTTCGTGCGGGTGAACACGATGGCGCGGTCGATCGGCTCGCTTTTCAGGATGTTGGCAAGAAGCTCGGCCTTGCCGGACTTGTCGATATGGACGACGCGCTGCGACACGCGCTCGGCGGTCGAGGCCTGCGGCGTCACGGCGACGCGCGCCGGATCGTTCAGCATCAGGCGGCCGAGGTCTTCGGTCTCGCGCGCCATGGTGGCGGAGAAGAACAGCGTCTGGCGCTGTGCCGGAAGCATCGCGACGATGCGGCGGATGTCATGGATGAAGCCCATGTCGAGCATCCGGTCGGCCTCGTCCAGGACGAGGATCTCGACCTTGTCGAGCGTCAGCGCCCTCGAATTGACGAGGTCGAGCAAACGTCCCGGAGTTGCGACCAGAACTTCGCAGCCATTCGACAGAGCTCTGATTTGTCGGCCCATGGGAACGCCGCCGATCGCCAGACATACGCTTACCTTCAGATGGCGACCGTAGGTCTTGAAGCTGTCGAGGATCTGGCCGGAGAGTTCGCGGGTGGGGCTCAGAACCAGCACGCGGCAGGTTTTCCGCTCGGGGCGACGCCGATTGTTGGCGATGTGATTGAGGATCGGCAGCGCGAAGGCTGCGGTCTTGCCAGTGCCGGTCTGTGCGATGCCGACGACGTCGCGTCCGGCAAGGACGTGGGGGATGGTCTGGGCCTGGATCGGAGTGGGAGTTTCGTAGCGCTCCTCAACGAGGGCACGGGTAATGGGCTCGGCGAGCCCGAGGTCTAGAAAAGCGGTCAAGAGATACGATCTTTCATGCAGCACAGGCGCCACCGCTCCAGATGGAACGGCGCGCATACGCGGGGTTCAAAGACATCCCGCGTGTTCAGGGCTGCCGGCGATTGGGAAGGGTTGGCGGGCTGAAAGCCGTTGCAGGGACTGCAACCTTTCGTTCACGCGGCCCGCAAGCAACTCACAGGGCGAGTCGCTTCGTTGTGTTGCATATGGACCGACATCGCGGCCAATTCAAGGTGAAAAGCGTTGCTATGGCGAACGGGCGATTGAGCGGGGCGTTCTTTTACCGCGAAAGGGCCCGTGTTTGACATTAGTTACGAATGAAACTATATCTGGGTTCAGAAACGTTGCAACCAATCGACCGCTCCATGAGGGCGGCCCGCGCAGCCAGGGAGGTCACCGGATGGCCGAAATCGACACCGCGCCGCGGGTCAAGCGGCAAGCGTCCCCTGCAGCAGTCACCGACCGGGTACGGACCGAGCCGCTGGTTGATGCGGCCGAGTACATGTCCGGCTTTGGCAACTCGTTCGAGACCGAAGCGTTGCCCGGAGCACTGCCGATCGGACGCAATTCGCCTCAGAAGATCAATTACGGGCTCTATGCCGAGCAATTGTCCGGCTCGCCCTTTACTGCGCCGCAGGCGACCAACCAGCGCTCCTGGCTCTATCGCATTCGTCCGACCGTGCGGCACACCGGTCGATTCAAGCGAATCGATCGTGGATTGATCCGCACTGCGCCGGAGCGTGACGATTCCGAACTGACGATCGGACAACTGCGCTGGGGTCCGCCGCCGATCCCGAAGCAGAAGCTCACCTTCGTCACCGGTCTGCGTACTGTCACGGTGGCCGGGGACAGCGAGTCGATGAGCGGCATGGCGGCCCATGTTCTGATCGTCACCCAGTCGATGGTGCGCGAGCATTTCTTCAACGCTGACGGTGAAATGCTCATCGTCGCGCAACAGGGCAGCCTGCGCTTCCGCACCGAGTTTGGTCTGATCGAGATCGCCCCGGGCGAAATCTGCGTGATCCCGCGCGGCGTGATCTTCCGGGTCGAACTCGTCGATGGTCCCGCGCGCGCCTATGTGTGCGAGAATTATGGCGGCGCGTTCACGCTGCCGGATCGCGGACCGATCGGCGCGAACTGTCTGGCCAATCCGCGCGACTTCCTGACGCCGGTCGCGGCCTACGAGGATGTCGAAGAGCCGTGCACGCTCTACGTGAAGTGGGGC
>Ga0180218_1001167_pt1 | contig 16791 bp, 17 predicted proteins | sample eDN3rd37CKraftBY_FD_151334 | JGI IMG/M metagenome (GOLD analysis project Ga0180218, IMG submission 151334) | Enriched backyard soil microbial communities from Emeryville, California, USA - eDNA 3rd pass 37_C Kraft BY (version 2) (version 2) | ecosystem: Environmental > Terrestrial > Soil >...
GTCGGCTTCCCGCAGGCCCGCATCGTAAAGCGCCTGATGCCAGGCTTCGGCGATCTGAAGGTCGCGCGGTCCCGTGGTCCAGAAGCGGAGCAATAGCGGGAAGGCATTGGGATAACGCTTGGCGACTTGGCGATAGGATTTCGCCATCGCCTGCAAACGGGCCTGCCACTTTACCTGCAACTCGGGAGGCGACACTTCCTCATGCAGGCGATCCGCGATGGCCCGTTCCAGACCCTCCTTGGAGCCGAAGCGATAGCTCAAAGTCGCCACGTCGCAGCCGATGGCGCGCGCGGCGCATCGAAGCCCGAAGCCCTCGAGGCCGTTGCGCTCGACTTCCAGAAGCGATGCGTGAACGAGGTCGGCTTCGATGAGACCTCTCTGCCCGCGGCTATGTTTCTTTTTCATCATTGTTGAAATTGCGCTTGCGCCCCGCTAAGTCAAGTCTTATTCCAACACTGTTGAAATACAAGGGAACCGCACGGAATGTCGTCAACCGTTGCCAGCCAATTCACCGCTCGCGAGAGAATGCTCAGTCTCGCGGCTGTATGCTCGACGTCCTTCGGCATCGGCATTTCGTTCGGCATCGGCTTTCCGCTCACCTCGCTCACGTTCGAACTCTGGGGGCAGCCCAGCTGGATGATCGGGCTCGCCGGTGCGGCGCCGCCACTGGCTATTCTTCTGGCTCTGCCAATTGCACCTTATTTGATCGACAAGCTTGGGTCGGTCCAGGCCATCGTCGTCGGGTGCATGGTCGGTGCCTTAGGCTTCCTTGCGCTCGGACTTTTCGAACAGCCCTGGGCTTGGCTTGTTATTCGCGTTCTGATGAGTGGCGGATTTGCCATTCCGTGGCTGGCCGGGGAGACGTGGATCAATCTGATCGCGCGTGAAGAATCCCGAGGCCGCGTCATTGCCCTCTACGCGGTCCTTTTCTTCTCCGGCTATGCGGTCGGCCCGATACTTCTCCAAGGTCTCGGAATTGTTTGGCCTTGGCCGTTTCTGGCCGCTGCCCTTGTGACAGCGCTGTCGGTGTTGCCCATCGTCTGGGGACGGCGGCTCGCACCACCCATGGCCCACAGCAAAACGGGTGGCGTTGCCGCCGCGATGCGGCTCTCTCCCGTGTCGATGATCGGCGCTTTCATCGGCGGATTTTCCGAAATCACCATTCTTTCGTTGATCCCCAATGTGGCGCTCGCCGGCGGATGGTCCGAACAAATGGCGCTCGCCATGCTCACCACCACAACGGTGGGCGGGGTCCTCCTTCAATATCCTCTCGGCTGGCTATCGGACGTCGTGTCCCGCTTCGCCGTGATGATAGGCTGCGTGGTCAGCTTCATTCTCTTGACGCTGGCGCTGCCCTTTGTGCTGAACAACACGTTCGCTGGATTGGCGACGGCGTTTCTCATCGGCGGCGTCATTCTGGGGTTCTATGCGGTGGGCCTTGCCATCATCGGCGAGCGCGTCACGGGTGCTGATCTCACCGCCGCCAACGCCGCCTTCATCATCCTCTACCAATGCGGCGGCCTCATCGGTCCGGTCTTTGCGGGTGTTGCGATGACGGATCACGCCGTCCACGGCTTCGTTGCCGTGGTTGTCGCAATCATGGTCCTGTCTGGTGCGGGGATGCTCTATTTCAACCGTGTGGAGCGCCGCCGCGAGCAGTGATGGCTCACATCATGGTTAATCGTTTATTTGCGTCTTAAGCGTTAGGCTCGGGCAAGGTTCAACGTAGCGGATCTTGTTTCCGAGCCGGCCATGATCGTGCGGTCCATCTTGTCGTTCTTCTCCGTGCTCGCGTTCGGCGCGATGACGGCGGCTGCTTTCTTTGCGCTGGCGCCCTGGTTCTCCGATCATCTTCCCGAGAGCGTGCGGTCGCTCATCCAGGCATTGGAGTTCAACTCGCTGATCATCGGGCTGGTGCTCGGCTTGTCGCTCGGCGCTGCCGGCCGCTGCAACTGGGCCGACATTCCGCGCCGTATCGTGACGTGGTTCCTCGTGCGCGAGCAGAAGTTTTTCTATTACACGCTGATCGCGGCCTGCGGCGCCGTGCTGTTCTTCTACTGAGCGGGCAGCAAAAAAGGCGGCCTTTGCAAGCCGCCTTCTCGTATTCGAAACCGATCTGTTGAACGTCAGACCGAGTAGTACATGTCGTACTCGACCGGATGCGGGGTCATCTCGTAGCGCATGTTCTCTTCCATGCGCAGCGCGATGTAGGCATCGATCATGTCGTCGTTCATGACGCCGCCTGCTTTGAGGAAGTCACGATCCTTGTCGAGGCTGTCGAGAGCTTCGCGCAGCGAAGCGGCGACCGTCGGGATCTTGGCAAGCTCGGCCGGCGGCAAGTCGTAGAGGTTCTTGTCCATCGCCGGGCCCGGATCGATCTTGTTCTGAATGCCGTCGAGGCCGGCCATCAGCATCGCCGTGAAGGCGAGGTAGGGGTTCGCACCCGGATCCGGGAAGCGGACTTCAATGCGCTTCGCCTTCGGGCTCGTGACGTGCGGAATACGGCACGATGCGGAGCGGTTACGCGCAGAGTAAGCCAGCAGAACCGGCGCTTCGAAGCCTGGCACCAAGCGCTTGTACGAGTTCGTCAGCGGGTTGGTGAAAGCGTTGATGGCCTTCGCGTGCTTCAGGATGCCGCCGATGTAGTACAGGCAGATCTGCGAGAGATCAGCGTACTTGTCGCCGGCGAACATCGGCGTGTTGCCCTTCCAGATCGACTGGTGGACGTGCATGCCGGAACCGTTGTCGCCATAGACGGGCTTGGGCATGAACGTTGCCGTTTTGCCGTAGGCCTGGGCGACGTTGTGCACGACGTACTTATAGACCTGCATGTGGTCGGCCATCGTGATCATCGGGCCGAACTTGACGCCGAGCTCGTGTTGAGCGGCGGCAACTTCGTGGTGATGCTTTTCGACGGCGACGCCCATTTCCGACAGAACGGACAGCATTTCAGAACGGATGTCCTGGGCGCTGTCGATCGGGGGAACGGGGAAGTAGCCACCTTTCACGCGGGGGCGGTGACCGAGGTTGCCCGTCTCGACGTCGGCGCCCGAGTTCGAGGGCAGTTCGCCCGAGTCGACCTCGAAGCCGACCGAGTACATGTCGGTCGAGAAGCGCACGTCATCGAAGATGAAGAATTCGGCTTCCGGTCCGAAGTACACTTTGTCGCCAATTCCAAGCGACATCATGTAGGCCTCGGCCTTCTTGGCGATCGAACGCGGGTCGCGCTCGTAGGGCTGGCCCGTGGAGGGTTCCAGCACGTCGCAGAAGATAGCAACCGTCGTCTGCGCGAAGAACGGATCGATATGGGCCGTTGCCGGGTCGGGCATCAGCGTCATGTCGGAGGCTTCGATCGACTTCCAGCCGGCGATCGAAGAACCGTCGAAGGCGTAACCGTCGGTGAACATGGCTTCGTCGACGCAGCTCACGTCGGCGGTGACGTGCTGCATCTTGCCTTTGGTGTCCGTGAACCGAAAGTCCACGAACTTGGCTTCCTTGTCCTTGATAAACTTCAGGACATCATTTGCGGTTTTCATAGACACTCCCCTGTCCAGATGTCTCGTTGGGGCTCACGCATGCCGGATCATTGGGCCAACAAAGGCCAGGTCAGGCGCGGCCAGCTTTTTTTATAGGTCTTTCTTATCAGATGGCATCACGGCCGGATTCACCGGTGCGGATGCGGATAGCGTCTTCGATGGACGAGATAAAGATCTTACCGTCGCCGATGCGGCCTGTCTTCGCGGCCTTTTGGATGGACTCGATGGCCTTGTCCAGCATGTCGTCGCTCAGAACGACTTCGATCTTCACCTTCGGCAGGAAGTCGACGACGTATTCGGCACCCCGGTAGAGCTCGGTGTGACCTTTTTGGCGTCCGAACCCCTTGGCTTCGATGACGGTGATGCCTTGCAAGCCGATTTCTTGTAGCGCTTCTTTTACTTCATCGAGCTTGAAGGGCTTTATAATCGCTTCGATCTTTTTCATTTTCGCCCCTTAAATCGCGGACAGCATGTCGTTTCAGAACCCACGCCCGCCCAGTGGCCCGAAGGCTAGCAGAGGCCGTGCCATCAGCGGCGTTTTTGAAAAACGCCTGTCCTCTCAGCTACTTAGCGTGTTATCGCGGCTTCGGAGGCCGTCGCCGTTTGCTTAATAAGCCTAAAATTCGTGCCCGTTGTGAAAATTTCCGGCGAGGTCTCTGCCCAATTCGATTGCAGGGCCTACATCGCTAGTCTCGCGGGTTGGTCATTACAACATCTTCCCTCCAGGAACACGCAATGAATGAGTTGTTGACGCCCGCCGAGACCGGGCAAGCAGATCGGCTCGCCGAGGCTCAAGGGATCGCGAGCCTCGACCTGATGGCGAAGGCCGGGAAGGCCGTCGCCGATGTCGCGACGCTGATGACGCGCGGTCCGGATACGCGCATCGCCGTTTTGTGCGGTCCGGGAAACAACGGCGGCGACGGCTTCGTTGCTGCACGACACCTGCGTGACCACGGCTTCGACGTGCGGGTTTTTCTGCTTGGCGATCGAGCTGCGCTGAAAGGCGATGCCGCCGAAATGGCGCGCCGCTGGCCGCTGCCGATCCGGCCGGCGACGCCCGATGCGCTGCAGAGCATGCATCTCGTCATCGATGCTCTTTTCGGAGCGGGGCTGTCGCGTGCGCTTGAAGGCGACGCTGCGGAGCTCGTCGAAGCCGTGAATGCCAGCGGTCTGCCGGTGCTCGCGGTGGACGTCCCGAGCGGCCTTGATGGGGCAAGCGGGGAGCCCCGCGGCGTGGCGATCAAAGCGCGCCGCACCGTTACGTTCTTCCGCAAGAAGCCCGGTCACCTTCTCATGCCGGGGCGAGAGCTTTGCGGCGAGGTTACGGTCGCCGACATCGGCATTCCCGAAAAGGTGCTCGAAACTTTGCAGCCGCGCCTGCACGAGAACGGGCCGGTGCTGTGGCTCTCCGACTTCAACTGGCCGAAGGATGGCGGTCATAAATATCTCCGCGGTCACGCGGTGATCGTCTCGGGCCCGGCGCTGCAGACGGGTGCCGCCCGGCTTGGCGCACGCGGCGCTCTAAGAGTAGGCGCCGGTGTCGTCACGATGGTCGGGAATGCGGCGGCCACGGCGATCATCGCCACGCAGATCACATCCATCATGGTGCGATCCGTGTCCGGTGCTGCCGCGTTGTCGGAATTCCTGCGCGATGAGCGCCGAAATGCGGTTCTCATCGGTCCCGGCGCATCGATTGGCCCGGAAACGGCTGCCGACGTTCTGGCTATTCTCAAATCTTCTGCCGCCACCGTGCTCGACGCAGACGCGCTGACCTCCTTTGCGGATCCTGAGGACAACGGCGATCGTGCCGAGGCGAGCATGGGTTTTCTGGCGCGAAACGGCGGTCGCGGCCCCTTGCGGCCGGCCACGCTGTTCGAAGCCATCAAAGCGCGGAAAGCGCCGGCCGTGATGACGCCGCATGAGGGCGAGTTCAAACGGCTGTTCGGCGAGCTTTCCGGCTCCAAGGTCGAACGTGCGCGGACGGCGGCGGCGCAATCCGGCGCGATCATCATTCTCAAGGGAACGGACACGGTCGTTGCGGCGCCGGACGGTCGCGCCGTCATCAATTCGAATGCGCCGCCATGGCTTGCAACTGCGGGTTCCGGCGATGTGCTCGCGGGCTTTGTGACGGGGCTCCTTGCTCAGCACATGCCGGCCTTCGAAGCGGCTGCAGCTGCGGTGTGGCTGCATGGGGAATGTGCGGACGCATTCGGCATCGGTCTCATCGCCGAAGATCTGCCGGATCTCCTGCCCGGCATTCTGCGGAAGCTGCATGAGGCCTCGGAGAGTGCTGCCCGGCGCTAGGTGGTCACGCGGCCGACCTGCTTCAGCCGATCATCGGCATGCAGGAAGGCTTCGACCTCGGGCGTGGACGGCGGGCTCACTTCGTATACGCCGAGGAGCGCCATCAAGCGGGAGACTTCGACGAACTTCTTTTCTTTGCGGTCATAGAGGCCGCCTTTGAATAACGCGCGTGCTGCGACCTGTCCGTCACGCTTGCCACCAACGATGACGAAGGTTTGCTCCATCACGACGAGCGCTTCGTCCCAGCAGAGGAGGCGGGTTTCGAGCCGGAACTTCTGAAACGGTCGCAGTTCGCGCTGGAAGCGTATGGTGACGGCGCTGGCGATCGGGGTCCAACGGTGGTTCAGCACTTGCCGCCACAGGCCAGAGCGCACCATGAAATCGAGGCGCCCGAGATCCATCATCGTCAGATAGCGGCCGTTGTTCATATGGATCGAGATGTCGAGATCGTGCGGCCAGACGCGGAAGAACAGCGAGGAGGCTTCCCGCGGTATATCAAGGTGGCCACGGCCCTTTGCCGTCAGCAGAACCCATATGAGCCTGAGCCAAAGGTTCATGGTGGGGGTCTCCGGAGCAATTTACTCTGGCCACGTTGAGCAGCATTTACGTATGCGTCAATTGGGCGGACAGCCGCTTGGCGGATTTGGCCGTTGTCTGCCCGAGGGTCACAATGGCACGCTAGGTTGTGTAAGATGTGAATGGCGATTCAAGGCTCCAACAGGGATCTCTTCACGGTAATGATAAGGGCTCTTTCCGTTGCACCGGTGCTTATCGCCTTGGCCTCGCCTATCGCCTTGGGGCCAGTTGCGACGCGCCCGGCGTTCGCCGCCGAGGGGCCCGCACCGATGTCGCCCGTCGAGGAAGCCGCGGCTCAACTCATGCGCGGTGACGTCTCGAAAGCGGTCGAAGCTTATAGCCAAGCGCTGAAGGACACGGGCCTCGCCAACGACCGGCGCGCGACCATTCTCAATGACCGCGGCGTCGCCAATGTACGGCTCGGCGAAACGAAGCTTGCGCTCGAAGACTACAATCGCGCCATCGAGCTTTTTCCCGAATATCCCGTCGCCTACAACAATCGCGGCAACCTGCTTCTGGCTCTTGGTCAGTACGGCGAGGCGATGAAGGATTTCGATCGCGCCATCGTCCTCGCGCCAGGCTATGCGGCGGCATATTCCAACCGCGCCAACGCGCGCATAAAAGCCGGCAAAACGCGCGAAGCGATCCTCGATTTCACCAAGGCCATCGAGCTGATGCCATCGAGCGCGCCGCCACTTTCGGGACGCGGCCTTGCTTATCTGTCGGCGGGCAAGCCGCACGCAGCAATTCGGGACTTCTCGCGGGCGGTGAATGCAGACGCGCGCTTCGCTTCCGCATATCGCAACCGGGCGGAAGCGCGAATGGCACTTGGGCAGCGTGAAGAGGCCATCGAAGATCTGTCCCGCGCCGTTGCCTTCGATGCTGGCAACAGCGAACTCTATATCGTTCGCGGCTATGCCTATCTGCTCGACGGCAATACGGCTTCGGCGATCAAGGATTTCACGCGCGCGATCGAACTCGATGCCAAATCGAGCGCTGCCTACGAGGGCCGCGGCCTTGCCAACGGCTTAGCTGAGGCGGCGGATGAGGCCTACGCCGATCTCAACCGGGCGATTGAACTCGATCCACGCTCGCCCGTTGCGTTCGCTTTCCGGGCGTTCGTCTACAAGCAGAACGGCCAGCCCGAGATCGGCGCCAAAGACGTGCAGACTGCCATCAAGCTCGATGCCAAGTCGCCCGAGGCGCTCTGGGCGCGCGGCGAGATCGAGGAAGCGACCGGGCAAGCCGACACGGCGATCACGGATTTACGCCGGGTTCTGCAGCTGCGGCCGAGCTGGCGCTTCGCAGCCGATGCCCTGAAGCGGCTCGGCGCTTCCGTTGAAGATGCCGAAGACAAGGCGGTGAAATCGCTGGATTTCGGGAAGTGGCACGTCGTCCAACGTGGGAAGGATTATTTCGCGACGAGCGACGAATATCCGCAAATCCGCGTTCCGCTTGAAATGGCGGGTGAGGGTCAGCCGCGGCTGCTGGCGTGGGACATCCAGAAACCGCCCTACGCGAGTTACGGCATTCTGCACTTTTCAGGCGGGCGTGTTCCGGTCAAGGGCGGCGGCTCTGAGGAGGTCGAGCTGGCGGCGATTATCGACATCCCTGCGGCGAAAGTCATAGCCATCGAGCCGCATAAGCAGGGCAGCCGGGTGGCGACTTGGACCTGGGACGGTGACAGCCTGATGGTGGCCAGCGTCGATGGCGCGACTGATCAGTATCAGCTCCGGCCTGTCAATGTTGCGGTTGCCGGACAGCGGCGGCCTTACGGTGCCAGTCAGACGGGTGAGGGCGCGTCTTGGGATCAGCCGTTCGGCATCGATGCGATGCCGCGAGCGGAGCAGAGACCGCAACGCCGGCCGAAGCAAAAGTCCATTTTCGAAATGCTGTTCGGTAATTGATGCAGGAGCCGCCGATACCGGCGGGATAGCGCGGCTTCAATGGGTGATGCACCTGTCATTGTCTGGTTTCGCAATGACTTTCGCCTGCGTGATCATCCAGCGCTCAAGGCCGCTGTTGCAACCGGCTCCCCCGTTATCCCGCTCTACATTTTGGATGAGGAGACGCCTGGGCCGTGGGCGCCCGGCGGCGCGTCCCGATGGTGGCTCGCGAAGAGCCTGGCCGCATTCGCCCATACTAGCGCTACCTGCGGCGGGCAGCTGATCCTGCGGCGCGGGGCCGTTCTCCGGGAGCTGCCACGGATCGTGGAGGAGAGCGGCGCGACAGCCGTCTATTTCACGCGCAGCTATGAGCCTTGGGCTGTCGCGCTCGAAAACGAACTCAAATCTCGCCTCGAAACGAGCGGCGTTGCCTTCAAGCGCTACGGCGGCCGGCTGCTTCGCGAACCTGAAGAGGTGCGCACGCATACGAACGGCGCCTATCAGGTCTTCACGCCATTCTGGCGTGCCTTCGTCAATGGCTTGGACGTGCCGCGGGCCTTGGCAGCGCCGGAGCAGATTGCTTCTCCATCACAACCTCCAAAATCCGATGATTTGCGCGACTGGGAGCTGTTGCCGGTCAAGCCCGACTGGTCAGGTGGTCTGGCGGAGGCTTGGCAGCCGGGCGAAAGCGGTGCGCACGCACGGCTTGCCGGATTCAAATCGCAGCTTGCGGGTTACAAAGAGGATCGCAACCGGTTGGATGCGACTGGAACCTCGCGATTGTCGCCGCATTTGGCGTTCGGGGAAATTTCACCTGCTGCATGCTGGAGAGCGGCAACGGGAGCGGCGAGGGGAAAGGGTGGTCTCGATCAATCCATCGAGACCTTCATGAGGGAACTCGCCTGGCGAGAATTCTCCTATTCGCTGCTCGTTCAATTTCCGCGGCTGCCCGAGGCGCCGCTCAAGTCTGAGTTTGCAGACATGCCGTGGCTCGATGATCCGGCGCAGCTTGCAGCCTGGCAGCGGGGCAAAACGGGTTATCCCGTCGTCGATGCCGGAATGCGGGAATTATGGGCGACCGGCTATATGCACAATCGGGCACGGATGATCACAGCGTCGTTTCTGATCAAGCATCTGCTCATTCCGTGGAGTAGGGGTGAAGCGTGGTTCTGGGATACGCTTGTCGATGCGGATCTCGCGAACAACTCGGCGAGCTGGCAGTGGGTCGCCGGGTGTGGCGCCGATGCGGCGCCTTATTTCCGGATTTTCAATCCCATCCTGCAGGGCCAAAAATTCGATCCGCACGGCAATTATGTCCGGAGATGGGTTCCAGAGCTTGCGCAATTGCCTGATGCCGTAATTCACGCGCCTTGGACTGCAAAAGCTCATGAATTGGCGCAGTATGGGGTTGTGCTCGGAACGACCTATCCGTTTCCCATCGTCGATCATGGCCGTGCGCGCGCCCGGGCACTCGATGCGTACAAAAAAATGAAGGCCACTTAAAAATCGGAAAAGCGGTCCTAGATAGAATTGTCTTCAATCCGTTGCGGGGGGAAAATCGGAGCATTACGCGCGAATGCTCGAGGCGATTGGGCAAGAATTTCGTAAGCATTGGAATTCGGTTGTGCCCATGCGGGCGTCCATTCGTAATTTTCTTAACAGTTCGGCATCATTCCGGATATTATCGTGGCGGGCAAAGCAGTCGTATTGCGTAGGGAGCCAAGATGTTGCGGGCATTTGCGTTGACGGCGATTTTCGCCGCCTTTTATTCCATTCCGGTGCTCGCTGCGCCGTCAGAAGACGAGACAAAGCCGGTTGCCGCGGCGCCTGCTACGACCGAGACCCCTTCGGGTACCACGACATTCTATGGGAATAAGGCTTCCGATGCGGATAAAGCCGCTTCGGAGACCAAGTCAGAGAACTCAGCGCCGGTCGCCGTTGCGCCGAAGCCATTGCCGCCACCGACGCTGATGGCTTCGATCGATCTGGCGCGCCAGAAGATGACCGTGTCGGTGAATGGCGAGCCTCGTTACAGCTGGCCGATTTCTTCCGGCACGGCGCGCTATGCGACGCCGACGGGGAATTTCCGTCCGCAGTGGACAGCGAAAATGTGGTACTCGCGTAAGTACGATAACGCACCGATGCCACACGCGGTCTTCATCAACGGCGGCGTTGCTGTGCATGGCACGGCGCACGTGTCTGCTCTCGGCAGACCGGCATCACACGGTTGCATCCGGCTTGCGCCGGCAAATGCCAAGACCTTCTACAATCTCGTTCAGCGGCACGGTTTGACGATGACGAAGGTCAGCGTCCATGGCCGCCCGAACTGGGGCTCCGAAGGCGCCGTTGCGAGCCGCCAGGAGCGGGAGCGCAAAAACAATGTTGCAAGCGGCGGCCAATTCAATTGGTTGTGGGGCAACAGCTGGGCGAGCGATGATTCCGCTTACGATACCCGGCCGATAAAAAAGCGGGATCACAAGGGCTACAGCTACGTCATGATCGATGGCGTGCCGACCAAGGTCTATCGCCGCAAGAACGGCGAGTATCTCTACAAGGCTCAACCGAAACCGAAAAAGTATTCCAATACTTACGGATACGCCTATTAGCCCTCGGATGACTTCCGCTGCGGCGTTGAGAAAACGAAAAGGCCCGGATTTCCGGGCCTTTTTTTATTGGGTCGCCGAGGTTTTCAGAATGGGTTCCACGTCGGGGTTTCCGTGAAGCCAAGGTAGCCCAGGCTCGCGCCCAAACGCATCCCGACGCCGGAACGGATTGGCGCCATGATGACGGGTCCACCCTTGAGAACCGTCAGTCCTACGCCGCCGACGAAATAGGCGGAGCCATCTATGCCGGTGAAATTGCGGAAGAGCGCTGAGGGTTCGTTCATATTGTAGATGAGGAAAAGCGTCCGCGAGCCCGATGCTCCGAGGTCCGTGCCAAGGGAGGGGCCGTGCCAATAGACTTTCTTGATGCCCGACTGCGAACGCATGAATAGGCTTCCCTGGCCGTAGCGAAGGCCAGCAAGAAAGGCGCCGCCACCTTCAATACCGAGAATGTAAGCGGTCGGGCGCCCGAACTCCTTGAAGGCATGTTCGATAACGCTGGCGAGGTTGGTCGATATCGTGCCGAAGAAGCCCTGCGTCGCGTCGCGGATTTCATCAATCGTGTAGCCCTGCTCAAGCGGCGGCGCCGTATTGGGCGGCAGGGGGTAGGCATCGGTCCCGTGGTCGGGTTGCTTCATCGCCACGACAGGCGGCGGGGGCGTCGCCTCGTGCTTCGTACTAGCGGCCCAGTCGTTCACTGGGGGCAGCGGCGCTTTCGTTACAGTCTGAGGTGCTTCGGGCTTTTTTGCCTTCGGCGTGGCCGGTATTGGGTTTTGGCTCGCGACGTCGGCCGGGGAAGGCGGCGGCGCTTGCGTCGCGGGCTTTGCCGGAGCGGCGGCTGATGCCGCTGGCTTGGGAGCTTGGCCGCTACGTTCTGCCTGGGCGATCTTCTCGTCCAGTCGTTTCAGCATGAGGTCGGATTTGCCCTTGATCACCCCATTGAGTTCTTCGGCGGCGGCCCGCATTTCCCGAAGCTTGGCGCAATCGGGTTGCACGCCTTCCGGGACGCGGCCTAGCGAATCCACTTTCAACAGCAGCGCGCTGCTCTTCTTATCGAACTCTTCGAGCGCCGGATCCTGAATGGCGTCGAGAGCCGCCTCTTCGTAGTCGGTCTCGCTGAGCTTCAGCGCGGCCCGGTAACGCTGCATGCGCTCCTGGAGTTTGGGCTGCGCTTCCAGCGTCAAAGCTCTGAGGCTCGCTCCGGACTGGTCGATTGCCGCCGCAAAATCCTTCGTGGTGCAAGTCTCGGCTGCTTCGGCGGATCCGGCGGCAGCCAGCGCGGCGGCGAGAATGATGAGAGCTGGCAGCAGTCGCATTAGCCTGTAACTCCGGTGGTGTTGCCGCTGGGCGAATAGAAATGCGGCGCATGACTCGACGCGACGAATGCTGAGCCTTCCTCTACGGTCGTGGCAGAGATTTGGCAGCCAGCCGCGCCATGAACCGGGGCGTGTCAACGACAATGCGAGTATGGACCCCCGATCCGATTTGCTCGGCCCCGTCGTTTGCAACGACATCAAATGTCAGTTTGCGTCCCTCAATCGCCTTCAGCGTTGCCTTTGCTGTGACGGTGAAGCCGATCGGCGTGGGCGCAGTATGCGCCACGTTGAGCTGCACGCCTAGGCTCTGATAATCCTCAGGCAGATGGCCCTCGAGGCAGTTGACGGCGGCTGCTTCCATCAGGGCGAGAAGCATGGGGCTGGCGAAGACGGGAACGTTGCCGCTGCCCACGTTTGTTGCGAGCCGCTCCTCAGTCACGAGCGCGCTTGCCGTGCCCTCCAAGCCCACTTTCAATGCTGATAAATCGGCCATTTTCGTCCTTCGTGTTTGTAGGCAGGCCTTAAGGCTCGGACTTCCTTTTATCAATGTGGCAAGGCTGGCCGCGGCAGGCGTTAACCTTGCTGCTGCGGCGCCAAGCATAGGACGCGGTCGAAGCGGGATCATCGGCGGCATCCGGCTAGCCAAGTTTGAAGCGGTGCTGCTTTTGAGGCGCCAAGGCTCAGGGTTTGGAAAATTCAATGAGTCCCGGGAAGGCCGTGCCTTTTGGCCCAATTTCCGTCAGGACCGCGGCGCAGCTTTCGTCGATGATGACCTTGCATTGGTTCGGGTCATCCTCGCGGACGCAATGCTTTACCCTCAGCCATGCATCGTAGATTTTCTTTTGCTGCACATTGAAGGCGTCGAGTTCCGCGCCTGAGTAGACGGCCGGGAGGGCGGAGGCCTTTTCCGTGATCTTGGCGCCGGTGCACAGTTCGACGGCACCCAGGGCTTGGCCGTAGCGCGAGCCCAGATCGCGCGGCGTCAGATTGGTGCTCGCGATATCAGCTTTGGTTTTAACGACGATGTCTTCGGCCGGTTCATCGGCCGCCACCGCTCCCCAGGAAAGGACCATTGCGATTGCCCCAACGGCGGGTCCAAGGGCGTCACGCCTCCCTAGGTTCATTGTTTTCTCCACATCAGGTGTATCGGCAATTGAAGGCTCCGGGGCCCGGTCGTCCGTCTCGTCTTCGTCCCAAGGCAAGCGCTGCCATACTTTTTAGTAAGTAGACCGGAATCCACGTTCTCGCAGCACCGGCGAAAGATTATACCCTAGCCGCGACGCTGGAAGCGCAAGCCACGTCTTTGTACTTGCTGCCGGCCGGGGATGCGGATTTGTTATGGACCGGAGTATTATCGCCGTCCAAGGAGACCTCAGATGACCTCACGCTTTCTGGTAGTGGCAGCTGTCTGTGCCGCCTTCGCGGCGGCGAGCGCCGGTCCGAGCTTTGCACTTTCGACGAAGGAATGCAGCGTGAAGTACCAGGCAGCGAAATCTGCCGGCACTTTGAACGGCCAGTCGTGGAACGAATTCCGCAAGAAAGAATGCGGCGCAGATGATCCTGCGGCCCCTGCCAGCACCGATGACAAGGCGGCAGTCAAGAGCACAACGACGGCACCGTCGGGTACGGTCTTCCCGAAGTCGATCGATCCGAAGTATTCGAAGGAGACGGCTGGCAAAGCTCGCATGCACACATGCCTCGACCAGTACAAGGCGAACAAGGCCTCGAACGCCAATGGCGGCCTGAAGTGGATCCAAAAAGGCGGCGGATACTACAGTCTGTGCAACGCCTCGCTGAAAGGCTGACGGCCTTTCGGGACTCTCTCTGGAAATGGCAACGGCGAGATCGGATCTCGCCGTTTTGTTTTTTTCGGAGCGTGATGGAAGCCTAGCGCTTGTTCAGCCGGTCCCGCTGCCACGTGAGATACATCACGGTAACAAGTGACGTCAGGAACATCGTTCCAAGGATTGCCGGCTGACGCATGAATGCGCGCCAGACATCGAAGCCCTCTAGCCATCCGCCGCGGTTGGTCAGCACGTTGTTCAAGACGAGAATGACGAATGCGACCAGCGACGTCAGCCCTGTGGCGATGACGGCTTCAACGAGCCGCTTCGTCATGCGAGGTACGGATATCGAATTGCGGCCAATCGCGAGTTGGGTCCGGTCCGACATGATGTGCTCCTCATTGTTTGGGCGAAGGGGCACGGCGATCGCCACGGAGCCCCGGATTTATTCTCCCTGTTTACCAGATTCGCCCCATCAACGTGGCATCGGCGAGGCGTGGGAGCAGATCAGGTTATGCAATTTCTGATTATTTCCGAGTGATAAGAACTCGCTCACCGTATTTCAGCTTGCTACAGCTAATGGTGGGCGCAGCGCGCTAGCTGGGTGTTTGCTGATCAACAGAGGGTGGAAAAGCCATGAAGAGCGCACTTTGTTTTGCCGCCGCGTTGGCGCTGGCCGGGTTGCTGCCGACCGCAGCGGGGGCAGGGGATTCCATCTTCGACGTCGAGCATGCCCGTGCCGAATACCGGGCGGGCCGGCTGACGCCCGAGAACGCTGAGCTGATGGACCGGTACGGATGGCCGAGCGGCTGCAACGGGCGTCCTTGCTACGCTCTGCAGCCTCCGCCCGAGCCCGTTCAGATCGATCTGCGAAGGCTCGATCGGCGCGCCCGCTGGTAAGGCTTGCCGCCGCTCGAGCGTATAGCTTGCACCTCAACTCCAGTTGGCGGACATAAAGCGAATGGAAAAGAAACAAGTCCCGATGGACGAGTCCGAGTGGCGCAAGCGGCTGACGCCCGAGCAGTATCGTGTGCTGCGCGAGAAGGGCACCGAGCCGCCATTCACGGGCGAATATCTCGAGGTTGACAGCGACGGCACATTCACGTGCGCGGCGTGCGGTAATCCGCTGTTCTCGTCCGATGCGAAGTTCGAGTCCGGGACGGGCTGGCCGTCGTTCGACGAAGCGCTGCCCGGCGCCGTCGAATATCACACCGATACCTCGCACGGCATGGTGCGCACTGAGATCACGTGTGCGCGCTGCGGGTCGCACCTCGGCCACGTTTTTGACGACGGCCCGACGGAAAGCGGCAAGCGCTATTGCATCAACTCGGTCTGCCTCAACCTCGACGAAGAGGCCAAGGGCTAGCATCGTGCGCTCGCAGGCAAGGCTTGCGAGCGCCCTAGTATCTTAGACGCGCTTCTGGAAAGCCATGGCCGCGGCCGGGGCGCGGACTTTGCCCTCATGGATAAAGTACACGAACACGTCACGCGGTGACGGTGCGGGCTTGGCGCCACTATCAATGATCGGAAGATCACTTGGCACGCCGCCCGCGGCCCACGCCTTGGCGCGCTCGGCCCACTTGTCGAGCGCTTTCGGCTTATAGGCGGTTGGGATGTTGTCATCGCCAGTCTGCAATCGCGCATAGACGAAGTCGCTCGTCACGTCGGCGATCGCCGGGTAGGTGGCGTGATCGGCGAACACGATGGCCACGGATTTCTTGCGCGCGAGTTCTATGAATTCGCGCGTGCAGAAGGATGGGTGACGCGGTTCGACGGCATGTTTCAGTTTGTGGCTGCCAGCCTTGGCTGGAAGGAGGTCCAGAAAGGCGCCGAAGTCCTCTTCGTCGAACTTCTTCGTCGGCGCGAATTGCCAGAGCAGGGGGCCGAGCTTGGGACCCAGTTCAGTAATCCCTGAATCGATAAACCGCTTGATCGATTCTTCCGCCTCAGCGAGCACGCGCCGGTTTGTCGTGTAACGGGGCCCTTTCAAGGAAAAGACAAAATTATCGGGACTTTCCTTGGCCCAGCTCGCGAAGGTCGAGGGCTTCTGGGTCCGGTAATAGGTGCCATTGACCTCGATCGTGGCGAGATGGTGGCTCGCGTATTCAAGCTCTTTTGCATGTGGAAGATCGTCCGGATAGAACACGCCGCGCCACGGCTCGAACGTCCAACCTCCGATGCCCGCTCGGATTTTTCCGGCAGGTCGGGTGCTTTTACGGGGCATGGGCCGCCTTCACGAATTGAGAGCTCCAACTTTCAGGGAGAGCGAATCGCTTAGTTTGGATGCAACGCTTTTCCCGCGACCTCAGGGCGCATCACGCATAATCGCCACCATGCGATCTCGGCGTTTTTCCGCCGTTCAGTTATCATCTCTGGTTCGGGCCGGGGCAAGCGATGTAATTTGCTACCGTGGGAATTGAACATAGAAACATGATCGCCGAAGACGTGCAGCAAACGGCTGGTCTTTCTATTGCGGGCTTCTCGCGCTGGGGCGAGGGCGCGTCGAATCGCGAGCGAAATTTCTACATTGCTCTCGCAGTTGCCGCGCTGCTGCACGCCTCGTTCTTCATCGGTGCGGTCGCAACCGGTCATGCCAAGCGCCTGGGCAGCGAGACGGGCTCCGATGATGCGATCAGCGTGTCGCTCGTCACGGAAGCGGATCTCAAGAACCGCGCCATGGCCGATGAGCCGGTAACACCGCCGCCCGGTCCGATTGCGCCGACACAGGAGGCGCCGCCGCCTCAGCCTACTCAGCAGCCCAAACCTGAGCAGGCGAAGCCCGAGCA
>Ga0180218_1001168_pt1 | contig 16790 bp, 39 predicted proteins | sample eDN3rd37CKraftBY_FD_151334 | JGI IMG/M metagenome (GOLD analysis project Ga0180218, IMG submission 151334) | Enriched backyard soil microbial communities from Emeryville, California, USA - eDNA 3rd pass 37_C Kraft BY (version 2) (version 2) | ecosystem: Environmental > Terrestrial > Soil >...
CGCAACGCTTCAAGCGTCCGCAACTGATCACCCGACGAAGCCGCAGCAGCAACCGTCGACCGAGCCGACAACTCCGAACGCACCGGGGGGGAAGGGGGAACTTCCGGGTTCAGCTTCTTCCCCCGCCCCGCACGCCGGCAATCCATGCACATCGCCTCACCGATTGGGGCGCTACTCTTCGTGCGCCACATCAGCTTCCCGCACGACGCGCACGGGAGGTCAGGCTTCTTCGCCACGTGCCACACACCTCCTCTCGAGGCCACCCCAGGACCGCAGGGGGTGCCAGGGAGGGAGCAGCCCAATGCCGCTGGGGGGTTGTCCCAGCTCAGGCGGGATCCCCCGGGTGGGGGCGACACCAATCAAGCTGAGTTTCGGCGTCTGGAATTGCAGGTTCGGTGGCTCAGGCGGAGGTTCGCCGGCGAGTGGTCTGGCTCGTTGGTCCAGGATTGGCAGACGATGTGGTCGAGGGTCGCGCCGTACCTGTGATTGGGATGCAGGTTCGGGTCGACTGGCTCTCCGCAGAGTTGGCAGATCCATCCGTCTCGTTCGTACACCCCGAGCCTGACCTTGCGGCTCACTGGTGTCGTTCGATGGTTGGGGTACTGGATTCGGAGTTCCTTGCCGTACTTCTGTCGGTAGCGTGCTGCATACTCTCGCGCTTGCCTGTTGTTTTCGATGCGCTGACAGTCAGCTGTCCGGCATACGTCCTTAGCTTTGGACGTCCTGGCTACGAACAGGCTCGTGCAGTATCGGCATTCGAGTATCCGTACAGTGCATCGAGGTGCATACTCTGACGTCTTGCCTTCAAGCCTTTTGGCTTTGGCTCGGCAGGATGCTGTGCACCACAGTCTCTTGTTGCGTTCCCTTGGGCCAGGAATGATCTCTGCATCGCAGCCCAGGCATGTACGCTTATCCACGTCGATCTCCTCTACAGATCGGCCATGCCCCGGGAGTGTTGGTAGCACTCGCCGGGGTCTCCTATGTCCTGCTTACCATTCCTGGCTGACAGGTAATGGCATTGCCACAGTGGGGATCACTGTGGGCTTGAGTAGTTCGTCGGGCATCTTGTTGCCCTTACGTTGATTGCAGATACCTTCGATGCGCGAGCTGTGTGTTGGCCCGCGCATATGGATCACCACCTCTGCTGACAGGGATGATTTCGTCCACTTCTGCGCTCAGTGGGTGAGGCTTTCCGTAGTCGTCGTACTTGAGTGTTTTGTCTACAGGCTCACCGCATAGCGCACAGTTGCTCTCTGAGGCCAGTACGCGTGCACGTAGCTTGTTGCGTCTATGGCCGTTGGAGCGTCTGGGGTTGTGCCGGCTCATCGGAGTCCGTGGTTCTTCTCGTGGATTTTGGCTGCTTTGCGTCGGCGTTTGCGGAGGCGTTTGGTGTCGTGCATTGGCGCCTCCTTACGTTGGTGCCCCGCACTGCCACCATCCAATGAGCAGCGCGGGGCTGTGGCCACCCGAGCGCCTATGGCTGCTGCGAGGGTGGACGATCGTTGTTGTAGGCGTCGAGGATGCGGTCGAGTTCGGATTCGAGCACCGTGATGGTTTCGGTGTCGTTGTGGAAGCGGGCGACTCGGAGTCTTTGGTTGAGGTCTTTGAAGCGGTTGCGGTATTCGGTGATGCTCATCGGGTGAGCCTGATGCCGAGTGTGGCGAGGATGGTGAGGAGGGTGTGGATTGAGGGTCGGAGCATCATCGAGTGTCCCCTCTCAACGGCGAAAGCCGAGGGACCTTGTCGGTCACACTCGGCTTCGCCGTGAAGTATATCAGAGGGCACTCCCGTAAGCGGTTCAGCTCCAGGTGGTGTCGTAATCGGGATGGTCTCTGTAGATGGCGGCGAGGGCACGGAATGCGGAGTCACTCCCCAATGGGTTGTCTTTGCATTCGCCGCGACGGATTTGGTTTGCGCTGTGGCAGCAGCCCCATTCGTTGTCGATCTGTTCGAGCAGGACGAGGCGGTCCTCGATGATGGTGCGTATCGCAGCGGATCGACTCTGCACGCGTTCGGGATCATGTCGGGCGATGTGGGTGGTGTCGCCGTCGGGGATGTAGTCCTCGCAGGGCGCCAGCTCCGATTCGGGGACCATGAGGTAGCCGTCGCCGATCTTCGGGCCGATGCGGGTTCCATGTTCGTCGATCCACGGTCCGGGGCGGGCGGCCTGGGCGATCTGTTCGTCTTCGGCGATGCGGGCTTCGATGAAGTCGATGATGTTCATGCGGCTTTCCTTTTGCGGGTGGGGTAGGTCAAGTGTGCCGTGAGGACGTCTGCGATGCGATACAGGTCGAGGCCGTCTGCGGTTTGCAGGACGGGTTCGATGTGGTTGGCGTTGCGCAGTCGCAGGACCCGTTTGAGGTTGAGGCCTTGGTAGTCCTCGCCCATGGTTGCGGCGATCTTGGCGATCTCGGTGGCGTTGAGGAGTGCGGTGCCAGCCTCGTAGATCTGTACGGGGTCGACGAGTCGTTCTCGTTCGCGTGGCCGGTCGGTGGCGCGGCGGGCTTGTCGGATGGCGTGCCGGATCTCGTCGTGTGATTCCTCGGCGCCTTCGGTCAACGCCAAGGCGATGATGTGGGTTTTGAGCCAGCGGGCGAGGGTGAGTGTGTCGTTGCGGGGGTGTGGGTAGTGGCGTTGTTCGCAGACGAGGGTGACCCAGCCGGCGAGGGTGTCGTGGAGGATGTCGTGGGCTTCCATCGCTTCTACAGAGAGCGGCAATGGTTGTTCGTCGGATCCGTTGCGGGTTTTCGGTCCACCACCGGACAGGCGGTCTTGGCGGGTGATCGCGATGGTCAGATCCTCCACTAAGGCAGGTACTTCGTCGAGGAGGGCTACGAGAGCAACCTGATCGGCTCGAGGCATGAAGTACCCGTCAACGTCACTCATTCCTGCTCCTTCACTGCGCTACCGAAGTCGGTGAGATCGGGTAATCCGCTGCATTCGTGGAACCTGTGCGGGAACAGGCGAGGGTCATCAGGGTTGTCCCGGATCATGCGAAACAACTCCACTTCGGTCACGGCCGGGTTGCGGAGCATGAATGGGGCGTATTCGCCGTACGCAGAGATCATGGCGTGGATGTAGTGCGAGAACTTGACTTGTTCGCTCATGGCATCCAGAACTCTCTGGTCGATCCACTACGCCGATTGACGAGCTGGATCCTGTTGCCTTCTGCCATCTCCTTGCGGAAGAAATCAGCGAGGGACACCGCGATCCGCACAGCTTCGGTGACCGACACCCCGTAATGGTCCATGACGCTACGTAGAGCGTCGGCGGTCTCCTGATTCATGTTCACACTCAGTCGGGTGTGTTCACTGACCGGAATCGGCTCGCAGGTGCCCTTGTGGATGGGTTCTCCGCACTGACACAGTTCGGGGTCATTCGGCATCATTCGTCGTCCTCCGCAGGAAAAAGGTCAGGATTGGCGATGCGTGCGCCGTGGATGGCGTCCACGGCCCGCACATAGCCTTCCGCACTGTCAGACACGATCTCCCCATTACCTGCTTTGCGATGCCAGCGCCACTCACCGGCCTTGTCCTGGAACAGCTCGATCTTGTGGAGGCGTTTCATGAGGCTTCCTGTTCGTCGAGTTCCAGCAATTTGTTATGCAGGATCCCCCAGGTTTCAGAGATGGACTCCCCGAGCGTGTTGAACTGTTTCTGCATCCTGTTGAGTCCGGTCCGCATCCGTTCCATAGCGACCAGCAGTCTCACGTCAGGTAGTCCGAGCCATGCGCGTTGCTGCTCGTAGGTCATTTCGTGCCAGGGGTCGCCCCAGGTGTGTCCGCAGGCGCAGCGGTGGCCGCCGGGGTGGTGGGCGAGGGCGGTGCACAGGCAGGTGTGTTCGGTGCCGGGGAGTTTGTTCGGGCAGTAGGCGGTCACCACAAGGACTCCTGTGTCGGTTCGTATACGTACTCGCGGCCAGCGAGGGTCGCGGCGATTGCCTCTGGGAGAAACCGACGCACACGCTCCCGTTCCCAGCATTCGAGTTCCTGCACCTGAGCCTTCGGGAGGTGGAAACGAAGGGTCGTGTCGTGGATGCTCGGCGGACTCCCGTCAATGCAGAACCACGGCACGGTGAACCCGGTGTAGCGGCTCAGCGCTTCGGTCTGCTCCCAGGTGGGGTACTTGATCCCGAGTTCCCAGTGGTCGACGTCCGGCTCTCGAGCACCGCAGGCGATGTCGACCTCGGGCCCGTCGGCTTCGATCGCGTCGAGCGCGAAGGTGATGCGCCACGGGATGAGTTTGCCCGCCCGCCAGAGGCGGAGTCCCTCTTCGAGGTCCCGTTTTTGTCGCGCCTCGGCTTGATTCCGTTTTATGGCGAGTTCGCGAAGCCGCTTCTGCCGTTCGATGGGGTCGAGTCGCTCCCCTGCCTTGCCCCACTTCCGAGTCCTCATGGCTTGTCTCCGATGATGCGTTCGAGGGCGAGGGCCGTGTCTCGATACGGGATTGCTTGGTAGACCTTCCCGATGGCACACAGCTCGTCTGCCATCTGCCGCTGCCAACTCGCGTGCTCCCGCACCCGCCGGATGATGGCGCGCAGTTCGTTGTTTTCGTGGACCAGTCCGGCGAGGGCGGTTTCGGTGGTGTCGAGGCGGGCTTGGGCGTCGGCGAGGTCACGGGGCGCGGTCATTTCCGGCCGCCCTTCCGGAGGAGGATGACGAGGTACTTGCGCCCTAAGCCAACCTCGATCACAACGTTGGCCCGTGAATCTCTACCGATGGCGATTGCGAACGACCAGATCCCTGAGTCGAAGGTGACGAGCTCGATGCGGTTCATTCGTCTTCTCCGAGGTGGATGAGGGCGGTGCCGGCCATGTCGCAGACGATGGCGGCGAGGGTGAGCCATCCTGCGGTGCAGAGGGTGGTGATACCAGCGATGGTGACGACGGTCTTCATAACGACTCCTCAAGTCCGTACCGACTTGCGGCACGCCAGATGGCCAAGAACGTGTTCCCCTTGCGAAGGTTGCAATCACGACACACTGGAAGCAGATTCCCGATCGAATGCCTCCCGCCTGCAGAAAGTGCGAGAACGTGATCCCACTGGAGTGAATTAGCGTGCTGCCGCCCCCACTTTTCGAGCTTCCTTGAGCAGTACGCGCATTCGCCGCGATGTCGCGCCAAGAGCCTGTTGAGGTCTCGAATAGATACTGCAAGTTGCTCTACAGCTCGCCGCCGATGGCGTGTCCGGGCGACAACCATCGGGTTGTTCTTCTGGTATTCGACGGCCTCACGAATGCGACGATCACGATGCTTCAGGTACGACTTCCTGGCTTGCTCTCGGTAGTGCTCAACTGCTGCCGCTCGCTGGAGCCTTCTATTAGCGTTGATCCGTTCTCGATTGACCTGTCGGTACGCGGCAACAGCACTGCGCCGCAGTTCCCTATCCCGGTCGTATCGGGCTCGCTCTTTACATGAGGATCCGCAGAACTTCGGAGCGATCGCGCTGCTCAGGAACTCTCTCTCACACCATGTGCAGGAAAACTGCTTTGGGGAGCGGGGAGTATACTTACGCTTCCGCACATTTCGGGTAGCATCCATTGCTAGCCCCTCCTTCGCCCTAATCGAAGTGGGTGGGTCAGTGGCCGTCTTGGTGTTCCACCACCAGGCGGCCACGCTTAATTCTACCAGCTCAGACATTGTTTTCCCGCTTAACTCGTTCAATCTCGCGCGCCACGTACCAGGCGCACTTCTGCAAATCTTCAATCTCTTTCTGTGGATCCTTCTTGCCTGCTCGCGCCAAATACTTGACCGCCGAACCCCTGTTGAAGTTCAAATTCTCGGTGATGTCGATGACTTCGGCGCCGTTGGAGAACCCGGTGTAGTGGGCGGGGTGGTTGATGTTGTCGGTCACGCCTGGGTCTCCTCGGCTGTGGTGATGGTGATGTGGGCGCCGGCGGTTTCGTTGGGGAGTGCGACGCGTTTCGTGGCGCGGATGTCGACGACTTGGCAGTCATCGCGGTAGATGACGTCGCTGAGGGCATCGAGGGTGGAGCGGCAGAGCTTGTCGAGGTCTCCGATGCGTCGTGCGGCCGAGATGATTCCTCGGGCGTTCTTGGGGCGCGGGAGGACGAATTGCAGGCTCACCCCTACGGGACCGGCCAACAGGTCGTGTGCGTGGCGCTGAGCCTCTGCGATGACGGCTGCTCGCCAGGGCGCTACCCGCTTCGAGGATTCGATCATGCGTCCGCGGCCGACGTGTCGTTTGCTGCCCTGGGGTCCGGCGTGGCCTTCGACGAAGAATGTGATCATGCGGCACCCATGATCTTCTCGAAGTAGCTATCGGAGATCAGCTGCAGGTCCCCGCCTCGCTTCTGTCGGTAAGCCCGAGCCCGAGAGCACGCCAGGCAATCTCGGTACCCCTTGCGGGCTGTGCATGCCACCAGATTCGGTGCCACCAGGTCGTGCCCGCGAGGGCAGTGAGTCTTGTTGGTGTCGAAATGCCTGCCGTTTCGTATGAGGTCATGTGCGTTGTCTCGCTGAGTCCCATAGGCGAGGTTCTCCAGGCGGTTGTCCCACGGGTCGTCATTCAGGTGACGAATTACCTGACCTTCGGGGCGCGGCCCCACGAATGCGGCCATCACCAACGAGTGGACGGTGACGTTCTTGCAGACTGAATTACGGCAGAGATTTACCAACGGCCGATTTTGTGGACTTCTCCGAAGCTTGAGAATCTTCCCTCGAACCTTGCGCGTACCCCAGCAGCTATCCGGGACTTCGCGGTCAATGCTCCGGATACGGCCATGCGAGCTTGCCTCGTACATCCCCTCCCATCCGGGGATCGGGCGCCACTCTTCGGGGGATTCAAGTCGTTCGAATCGGGCGCCGGCGGCCTTCGCGGACTTACGTGAACGAGTCATCGCGACACCCGCTCACCCACACGAGCCTGATACGCCCGCCACTCCAACGGAATCGTGTCCGTCTTGCCAGTGCGGTTCTTCGCGATCACGAACTCGACGATCCCCGTGGGAATACCCTGCTCCTGCTCGTGATGCAGCAGAATCACCACGTCCGCGTCCTGCTCGATCGCGCCACTCTCACGAAGCTCCGACAAAGCCGGTTTACGGTCCTGGTTCGCGGCGTTGCGGTTCAACTGGCAAGCCACGATCACCGCGCAATCCAACTCACGAGCAAGGATCTTGAGTGCCCGCGAGATCATGGCGACCTGGCGTTCCCGCTGCGCCCGCGAATCCGACTCTTTGAGGAGCTGCAGGTAGTCCACGACGATCACATCGAGCCCCTGCGTCCGCTTCAGGGTTCGGCAGCGGGAGGCGATCTGTTCGACCGTCAGATCCGACTTGTCCACCAACGTGAGCGGAATCTGCGAGTAGGAGTCGATGTATTCGGCGATCTTCGAATAGTTGCGTCCGTCGATGTCCCGTTTGGTGATCTGCCCGTACTCGGCTCGAGCTCCAGCGGCGAGGATGCGGGACACTACTTCGGTCTCCCCCATCTCCACGGAGAAGATCACCGAGGGATGACCGTGTTCGGCGGCGTGCTGCGCGAAGTTCAGCAGGGCGATGGATTTGCCTTCGCCGGGCCTGCCGCCAACCACGTAGGTGCGTCCGGGGTGAAGTCCGCCGGCGAGCACTTCGTTCACCGACTCCCACGGTGTGGGGATGGTGCGGGCGTGCTCCTTCGGTGCCTCCACCCATTCCTGCCACCTGGCGACCGCGTCAGCGAACGAAACGGTGTCGTCTGCAGTGGTTGCTTCCGACAGGCTGGCGATCTGCTCAGAAGCGAAATGGAGCGCTTCGGAGTAGCTACCGGCTTCCGGGGCGTGGTAGATCGCGCGCTTCAACGCATCGAACAGGCGGCGGCGCTTCGCCATTTCCAGCATTTCCGCCGCGGCCTGATTCACCGCATGGTCGCTCGCGTACTCCCCCGACGCCTGCTTGAGACGATGCCGGATCGTGGGGGTGTCCTCGATGCCCAGCAGGGAACGGCGAGTGATGGTCTTGCCGTCCTGCTGCAGCTTGCGTGCCGCGCCCCAGATCGATCCGAGGGACGGGTCCGCGAAGTCGTCGGGGTTGATGCGCTCGAGGAGCTGCGGAACGAGGTGGCGGGTCGAGAGGGAGAGCAGTGCCACGGTGAGGGTGAACTCGCCGGCGTTGGCTTCGAGGAGATCGCCGACTTCTTCGTCGATGTTCCCAATCAGGTTCATGCGGCGCTCGCTTCCTTCGCCATGACACGGCGGACGATCTCGTCGTGGTTGTCGGTGATCCACTGCTGGCGGTCCCGCCTGAGGAACTCTCTGATGTCGACGTCCTCAGGCGGGTCGGTTGGTCGGTACGTCATCCCGCTGCGCTCCTCGATGGATTTCGTGTCAGCTTGCTTCCAGCACTCCCGCAGCCATTCGGTCACCGATCCGACGTCGGCCGGGGCGATGTTCTCGTCCAGCCACCGTTCACCGTTCAGCCACGTCGAACCGTGGGCGATGAACTGTGCTTCGGTTTCGGCGACAGAAGCGGAGAAGGCTTTGACGGCTGCGATGAGGGTGTCGTGATCGGTCTTTTTCAAGGCGGTCTTGTAAGCCTTGCGGGCTTGTCCCTTGGAGACCTTCCGTGGGTAGTGGATCCACCACTCCTCGAAGGCTGCATCATCGGCATCGATGATGTTCTTCTTCTTAACTTCTTCTATATAAGGAACATCGGCCATTTTCGTCTGATCGATCGGACGATTTGGGCCGATGCATCGGCCATTTTCGTCTGATGCATCGGACATTTTCGTCTGATGGGCGCGACCTGCGGAAAGCGCTCCGACTGCCCGATAAGCCAGCGATCGGTCCCACGCCGACTCATCGACCATCTTTGCCTCGATATGCCCTTGAGAGATGAGCTTTTCCAGGGTCGAACGGACTGTGCGCTCACTGAGGCCGATGTCCTGCGCAAGCTTCGGTTTTGACACCACCCACCAGATGCCGTCCTCGTCCTCCACGCGGTCCCGCCCGCCAATACGGCAGACGAACTCGATACGCGCCCACACAAGTGCGGCATTGGCGCCGCCCACGCGCCTCACGAGGTCCGCCGTAACGGAGATGAACTCGTCCGGTCCCATCCCAGCTCCCTCTCGTAATCTGGGCCGAACACTCGCGTGTACCACTGCCTCTGGGTCTCAGCGAACTCGGCGGCGCGGGTAACGGCATACTTCCGCTCGATGTCGAGGGATCCACCCATCAACTCGCGGAACTCTTCAAGTGCATCCAGGTCTTCCCGCTCGCCGGCGTTGTACGTGTGTGCGCACTCGTTGAGGATCAGCCAGTTCTCGCGCATCAACTCGTTTGCGCGGGCGCCGGTGTTCGCGCTGTCTTGCCACAGCCCGAGGCTTGGGATTGGGTCGGGTGGTGTCATGGGGCAACCTCGTCGCCAGCTGCGATGAGGGTCTGTCGTGCGGCTTGCAGCGTGATGCCGAGAGACTCGCCGATCTCCCGATAGGTCGCCCCGTACTGGCGTGCGAGTCGCATGTAGAACAGTCGGTGATACCGGGCTTGTTCCTGCTGACGGCGTAGTTCGTCCAGGCATACGAGTGCCCGGTCTTTCAGTTCTGTATCGTTTTCGTCGGCAAGAGTGGATACACTCATGTCCGCCTGCCTTTCAGATATCCCCTGATGGTGGGCTGAGGCGTTCGGTGTTCCCGCACCGGGCGCCTCTTCTTTTTGTGGTTCCCCTGAGATCGTGCGTGAACCTACATTTATTCTATCGCACGCATTTTCGATGGAAAGCGGATCACTCACCACGGAACCTCCTGGTAGACAACGCTTCCGAAGTCATCCAGCAACACCCTCTCACCCCGGCGCCACACCGGGATATGCGACGCTGGAGAGGAATCATGCTGCGAAATCAGAAAGCCACGCTCACGCGCCACCAAACGATGACTTTCAATCGAGGTATGGCACGGAAGGCATATGTGAACAATCGATGCAGGTGAATTCACATCCTCCTTCCGCGTGCCACCCATGCCCCGCGGACGCCGGTGATGCATCTGCTCGGCGCGGCCGTTGCAGTCGTCGACGAACATGGCTTCGCACACCCCGCCGGCGCGGGCGGACACAAGATCCGCCTGCGCCGACGAGGGGCCCGTCTTACGACTCGCCACGACCCGCCACCTGATACATGCCGCGAACCGAAGCGCCCACCGACTGCAACGCTCTGAGTTCCGCTTCGAGAGCCTTCGCCTGCCGATCCGCATACTTGTACGCGGCATCCGCAAGATCCCGGCTCGCGCGCTCATCAGCCGTCGCCAACTCAGCGATGTACTTCCGTTCGTGCGCTGCCCCATCAGCTTCGATGTAGGCACGAGCAAACGCCTGGTCGTACAACCGGTCAGCGTCGAGGAACTCGGAGTACCGGTTGGAGCACACCGTCACGCCCTTGGCGATGCGGTTCGCGCAATCACGGATCGCCTCTTCGATCGCTACCGGGTTCATGACTGGCTCCGGTAGTGGTCGATGAGCTTCTGAATCGCAGCCACATTCTCGGTGGCCTGCAGCGTGTCACCGGGGTTCTTTTCGGCGAACAGTTCGACAGCCTCAGCGGGTGCGATCTTCTTGAACCGCAGCGTCTCGAGCAAAGACGCCCGAGCATCGTCTGCCGGCGACGGAGCGCGCTCATGTGTGTCCGCGTCCGGGTCACGTTCCTGCGTCGGCACCGTCAACCCCTGCAGCAGGAATGTCCGGTACGCCACCGACTGGGCCTTGCTGACTGCCTTGTCGCCGGCGTCCGCAGCCTCCCCATACGTCGACCCGGTGAAGCTGTCCCCGGCGGGCCCGAACACCGTGTACTTCATGTGCACGGTGGCGTTGCGCATCTGCCCACCCTTGGCGGTGGTGTACCGCTCCGACTCGATCGACAGGGCCTCGGGGACGATCACCACGCCGTACTTCCGCAATGCGGGGCCGACAGTGTTCATGGTGGCGTCGATGCCGCGGAAGTTGAAGCCTTGCTGTGCGTTGCGGTCGTTCTTGCCGATGCCCTGCACTTCGGCCATCACCTTGGAGAACGCTTCGTGGACGGTTGGGTGGTCGCTCATGGTCGCTCCCCGATCTCGAGGAGGGAGGCGAACGAGAACTCGCCACGCTGCACCATGCCCTGCACCAGCTCGACGACGTTCTTCGCCGGCACAAACCGCGGAGTAGCGGGGCGTGGCTCCGGCACAGTCACCTGAACGCCCGGCACCTCTACTCCCCCAGCACCGGCGTACGCCTCGAGGGACTTGCGGCCCTGCTCGGTCAGCTGCACCTTCGTCTCGACCGAACCCTCACCGAACTCGTCGACCATCCATGCGAACGCCTCGGCCTCATCGACGATCTCGATGACCGGCTTCGGCTGCGACGGCTTCGGCACCGACGCATACCCCAACTCGTCATCGCCGCTGTAGGCGTACACCGTGCCCCGCTGCAACTGCTCCTGCAACGCAGCCTTCGTCGACTTCTTTGCTTCGGCGAGGAGCTTCTCGACCGCAGCAATCGCGGCGAGGTCCCTCACCAACTGCTCAACGTCACTCATGGAAACCACCCTCGAAGTCCAGGACCGCCGCCGTCTCACGGGCATCTCGGGGGTCGTAATGATCAGCGGGAAGACACGCCTTCGCGCACGGCGCCTGACGGATCGCATTGCACGCATTGCACTGCCACAGATTCATCGACGTGCCTCCTCGACCGCAGCCAGCACAGCCTTCGCATACGACTCCGCAGCATCCGGCGACCACGACACCCGCGTCTGCAACACCTCGTCGTACGACCACTCAAGAATCACCCGCCCATCCCATGGATCCGTATCCACCGTCCCCACGTTGTGCCCATCGTGAAACTTGCTCATGTCCCGCTCCTCGCAGCAGTTCTCGCATCGAATGGGGGCCTTGCAGCAATGCCGGCCCGAAGTCTTGTCGTCATCACGTCCACAACCCGGCTCGTGCTGCGGCCAACCTGGGGCAGGCCCGGCGCACGTGCAGTCAGCTGCACACACATGCCGCCTCAACGCCGACCCCAACGACCGAACGTCTTCTCATGGCATGAGCGGCAATAACCCTTGCCGTAATGCGGAGTCGAATCGAAATCATCCGCCGACGTTCTCGACCGGCCACACAACTTCCGCTCACAGCCGCGACACACCTCGGGGCGCCGAAACCTGCGCATCGTGTCCCGCGGATCCTGCCCACGCTTCTTCCGCTTCCAACACGAGGCGCACACACCAGGAGACGCCTGACTGACCGTGTCCGGATACTCCGCCAGCGTCGAACGACCAGGGCGGAAAGCACGCTCGCAGTACTTGCAGGACCCGAACGACACCAGCTTCTTCGGCTTCTGCTTCAACGGCTCCAACAATTCCGCGATCTTCGGGTCGTACTTGAGCGGAGTTCGGGGCAGAGACCTGATCCACGCGTCAAGTTCCGCAGAGTCCTTCGCAGTCCACTTCTCAACCGTGTAGTTGATGCTCATGCCGAAGCTCCCTGCGCGTCGAACTGGCGGACAAGGGTGTCGATGCGGCGCTGCCCGAGTTCCTTCTCGATGCGTTCCTGCAGCTCGAACGGGGCGTTCAAATACATCTCGGCGAGCAGCATTTTCGGGACGCGGACCGAGCGGGTGTGGTGTTGTATGACGCCGCCGCGGGCTCGCCATTCCTGCTGGTATTCGCGGCGTGCGGTGGCGCAGTGGTCGCAGGGAGTTTCGTTGTTGCGGCGGTGGCGTTCGTATCCGCTGGTGGTGCCGCACTGGGCTGGCTGGGTCATGGTCGTGGTCCTCGGGGTTCGATGTAGTCGTCGGCTTCGACGAGGGACGCGTAGGTGCGCATGTCGCAGGCGACTTTCGTGGCGAGCTCTGCCTCTTGGAGGAGGTGGATGCGGTCGTCGTGGTTCAGGTTTCGGTTGGCGCGGACGATGCGGTCGGTGGCGAGCACAGCGGCTTCGTTGGCGGCAGCGCGGGCTTCGGTGGCGCTCAACTGCCGCGGGGCGCTCACAGGACACCGCCCAGGGCGTCAAGCACGTTGAGGACTTCCTTCGATGCGCAATGGAGGCACTGGGAGTCGTCACTGTCGACGTTCGCGATGCGGTATCCGCTGACGCACGGGAGCGCTTCCCATTCCTCGGCGGTGTTGCGCAGCGGGATGAGCAGTGCGGTCGCTCGGGTCAGCCTTTTCCGGAGCTGTTTCAGGTCGATGATCTGGTCGTCGTACCGCTCGGCTGCGCGGTACAGGGCGTGCGCAACGCCGTGGTTCCCGGCGTCGGCGTGCTTCCCGGCCCATGTACGCAGTTCGTCGGTGTCGACCGCGACCTGCACCTGAATGCGCTGGGAGTTCTTCGGCGCCTCGGGTGTGTTCATGCGGGCACCGCCGCGAGGTACATGACGACGCCGGACACCAGAGCGAGCAGGCCGACAGTGAACGCGACCACCCAATCCAGCCCGGGTGGGGTGTCAGCGGTGATGATGTTGCCGCGGTCGACTTCGATCGGATCGAGGTCGTCGTCGCACAGCCATTCGCATGGCACATCGCGGCGAGTTTGCTGGTAGATCGGGAGGGTCATTCCGACACCTCCATCAGACCGAAGTGACGACCGAGGAATACGAGCTCGCCGGCCATCTCCCGGAACTTGCCCTGGTAGTAGTCGAGGCTGAGACCGTTTCCGACCGGCCCCTCCCACGGGAAGGCGCCGCTGGTATCCGCCAAGTGACGCGCGATGGCGTCGGTGGTGTGCGGCTCCGGGAGTCCCACGATGGTGGCGATCTGCGCGAGAGCGGCGAAGTCGACTCGTTCGTCGGCGGAGTCGATCAGTTGCGGGTACATCGACCTCATGACGGAACGCGATGCAGTCAGGTCGATTCCGCGCTCAGTAACGACACGACGAGCGGTGTCGAGCTGTTCAGCAATGGTGGGTTTCATATCAGTCCTTCGAGTGATGACCGGTGGCCCCGCATCCCCGTACGGGGCCACCGGTAGCTGTGGGTGAAGCAAGGTCAGGCATCGGCCATGCCATTGGTTCTGCGTGTATCCGATGGCATGGGCTTGTAGGCACGCTCGATTTCGGCGGCGACCAGAAACCACCGGATGGCGCGAAGTAGGGCGTGATACTCAGCGGTCCACATCAGCGGCCTCGTCCTTCCGGGAGCCGATAGGCTCGTGGAACACCGTGACGAGCCGGTAGCAGTCGGGCCGGTCGAGTTCGTTGGGGTGACAGAAGTGGAAGGTCGCTCCGCCTTTGGTGAGCGAACCGTGACCTCCCCTGAAGTCGCCGCAGATTCGGCCGCAGTGGTCGCAGAGCCGAGGTGTCATGCGGTCACCGCCAGCAGGATCGACGTGACCGCCACCGCCACCATCCACACCAGCAGCGACACAGGCAGCGCGAACACGGTGCCGCGGATCGCATTCCGATCCGGCCGGGCAGTCACAACGACACCAGGATCTGGTCGGCGAACAGCGGCACCGAACCGCCGCTCACGAGAGCTGCGTGCCACAGCGTGGGCTCCGCCCCGTCGCCCTTCGTGACCTCGGCGATCTCCCAGCGATGCATCGGGGAGTCGGGGATGTTGATGGTGAGCTTCATGGGATTCCCCTTCACGGGACGAAGTTGACGAGGAGAGCGCCGGCAGACAACGCAGCCAGCAGGACAGTGACGCGGCCGCGGCTCATACCTGATCCCCATTCATGCGGCGGAAGTCATTCGAGAAGGTGCGAATGTGAGTGAGGAGCGCGTTATGCAGCGTCGCGATGTCCGACTCAGTGAGCGAATAGGGACCGATCTCGAAACGTGGTCCCGTGGAGTCAAATACGGTTCGTACCGGCATCGTGATCCATTCGCCGGTTTCATCGACAGCCGGTTCAATCCACTTCTCGTCGATCACCTCACGGCCACCGGCGAATTCAGGATCGGTATAGCGGTCGAAATCCAGGATGGGGAATCTGTTCTCGCTCACGCCGCACCGCCGTAGTACTTCGCCCACACGCGGTCGAACAGGTCACGGTCAGCTTCGGTGTATGCGTTCACCGGACGGACCTGCCCTGACTTCGTTTCGAGCGGGTACTGCTGCGGGTCCTTACCGTGCTCGAGCTGATACATCGCCTTCAGTCGCTTCCCGAACACCGGCGAGACAGAGAGGATCTCCTCGCGCTTGAGACCCTTCTCCTCGAGGTAGGTCTGCGCGTACAGCGGAGTCGTCGCGGGGTCGAGCTCCGGCGCCTCGCCAAGCGCGCGGGCCAGGACGAGTCGTGCCTTCGCTTCGAGGTGGCGCGGGTCGATGAGCCCTTGTGCGAGCTGCATGAGTTCCATCTGCCGCTTGGACACGTCCAGTGCGGTAGCGAGCTTGGACTCCACGACCTCGGCCTGCCGGGTGCGGATCGCGAAGTAGGACTGCGCGGAGGCAATAGCAGGCTTGCGAGGGTCACCGTTCATCACGACGAGGTAGGCGGCGAAGCGGGAGAGTTCGTAGTCCTCACGGGAGTTCTTCCCCAGATTGCCGGCGTCGACAAGCTGGGTGACCTGCACAAACTCTTCCGTTGGGCTGGCGCCGGAGTTCTTTGCAGCGACGATCGCCCGGTCGATGGCGGCAGCGAAGTTGCGCCAGGTCTCGTATTCGACGGCCTTGCAGAGGTCGCGGGCGGACCAGAATTCCGAGCCGTCAGGGCGGGTCTGCCGGATGGCATCGAACGGGGACTTCGAGTTGTCGGCGGTGTTCTGTATAGTGAGGTCTGACATTTGAGTGTCCAATCTCTTGTCTGAACCCGTCTGGTGTTGGCCCACCAGGCGGGTTTCCTTATGCAGCGGACCGGGTCTGTCGTTCGGGAAACCAGCGGCGCAAGGTTGCGAAGCTGACCATCACCCCCGTGTCGCGGTGCAGGTCATCTGCGATTCGCCGCCACCCGATTCCTTGGCGCCGCTTGACTGCGACGTAGGAGGCGAGGGTGCGGCCCGGCGGGAGTTTGAGTTCGACTAGCTCTCTCATTGCTGTGGCCATGACATAGATGTTGCATTGCAACATGCTTGTGGTCAACACGACACACAGGCAACTATCAGGTCACATGCAGGTCAGCGCGTAACAAAGTGTTGCGATGATCTTGTTTGTGTGCCACGATGTTTCGCATGACGACAGCAGAGAAGCCCCGCCATTCGCGTGTCCCCCACGACAGCCTTCCGCTGCGTCTCGTGATGCTTCGCCACGAGTGTGGTGTGTCCCAGAAGAAAGCCGCCGAACGCATCGGCGTAACCGCGCGCGTCTGGCAAGGCATGGAAGAAGGCCGCAACACCGCTGATCTACTCAGCATCCTCAAGCGCATCGCCGACGAATTCGACTACGACCTCGACTGGTTGACCTGGGGCGGGCCGCTGGAACGACGGATCCCCCGCCACCCAGCAAAGGGTGACGGGGGGTCCAAATCCATGGGTTCTGTTACGGTTGAATAACGGAAACCCATGAGCGTGATCGTTCGGTGACCTCAGCCGAGGTAGGCCCTGGACGCCTGGTCGTCGATCACGCACGGAAGGTGAACAATGCCCACGTCGCTCGGCATCTCCGTCGGCGCCTCCGGCGTCGGCTCGGCCCTGCGCGTCGATGCTGCACACGCGCCCGCAACGGAATTCCGCAGACTCGCCTCCGAGTCGCAGCCCGGGCGCGATCTCGGAGATCTCGTCTTCGACGCCGTCTCGCTCACGTCTCCTCGCGGAACCGCCCGCGGAGCCGACAGCCCGGACATCATCACAGTCGCATACCGCACCGAGGAACAGGCGAACGAGATCCGCACGGCCGCCGAGCGGACGGGCCACATGGTCCGCCTCGTTGCGGAGACCACCGCCGCCCTCGAATACCT
>Ga0180218_1001170_pt1 | contig 16775 bp, 12 predicted proteins | sample eDN3rd37CKraftBY_FD_151334 | JGI IMG/M metagenome (GOLD analysis project Ga0180218, IMG submission 151334) | Enriched backyard soil microbial communities from Emeryville, California, USA - eDNA 3rd pass 37_C Kraft BY (version 2) (version 2) | ecosystem: Environmental > Terrestrial > Soil >...
GCACCTGCACGTTCTGCGCGGCGATCGCCTCGTTGACGTCGGCCACCGACAGCCCGTAGCCGAGCAGCTTCTGCGGATCGATCCACACGCGCATCGCCGCTTCGGCGCCGAAGAACTGGACCTTGCCGACCCCCGGCACACGCCGGATCTCGTTGTTGATCCGGCGCGCCGCATAGTCGGCCAGCGTCACCATGTCCTTGCCCGCGTCGTCTCCCTTGAAGTTGATCGAATAGACCATCAGGAAGCCGGCGCTGACCTGCTCGGTACGCAGGCCCTGGCGCGTGACGGCGGCCGGCAGGCGCGCTTCGGCCTGCTTGATGCGGTTCTGCACGTCGACCTGCGCCAGGTCCGGATCGACGCCGGGGGCGAAGGTCACGGTGATTTCCGCGATGCCGGCGGAGCTGCTGGACGAGTCGTAGTACAGCATCCCCTTGGCGCCGTTGAGCTCCTCCTCGATGACGCTGGTCACCGAATCGACCAGCGTGGTGGCGGACGCGCCCGGGTACATCGCCGAGATCGCGATCTGCGGCGGCGCGACCGTCGGATATTGCGAGACCGGCAGGGACGGCATGGCGAGCAGTCCCGCCAGCACGATGAAGATCGCCAGCACCCAGGCGAAGTTGGGCCGATGAATGAAGAATCTTGGCAGCATGATTTGTTATTCAGTGGCGCGGCGCCTGCGCGCCTAGCCTCGTTCCGCCGGAGGACTGTTCGAGGGCGCGGCCTCGCGCTCCTGCCCGGCCTGGGCGGCCTGGCCGGCTTGCCCGGCCGCTTGCCTGGCCGGCGCCGCCGGGGCGATGGTGACCTTCTGCCCCGGGCTTGCCTCGCCGCCGACCACGATGCGGTCGCCCGGCTTCACGCCCTCGAGGATTTGCCACTCGGCGCCCTGCATGGGGCCGGTACGGACCTGCCGGGTCTCGGCCACGTCGCCCTTGCCCACCACCAGCAGCTGGGCCTTGCCGTCGGGATTGCGCCGCACCGCCCGCTGCGGCACCAGCATCGCCGCGGGATCGATCGCATGCGTGACATGCACGCGCACATACATGCCCGGCAGCAGCAGGCCGTCGGCGTTGGGCAACTGGCCGCGCAGCGACACTTGGCCGGTGCCGCGGTCCACGGAGATGTCCGAGAACAGCAGGCGCCCTTCGCGCTTCTTGTCGGTGCCTTCGATGGTCGCCACGATCGGCACGCCGTCTTCCGGCTCCCGCTGCAAGCGGCCCTGCTCCAGCGCCTCCCGCATGCGAAGCACGTCGGCGACCGGCTGCTTGAAGTCGACATAGATCGGGTCGAGCTGCTGGATGGTGGCCATCGGGGTCGCCTCGCCCTGCCCGACCAGCGCCCCTTCCGTGACCAGGGCGCGGCCGATCCGGCCGGAAATCGGCGCCCGCACCGTCGCGTATTCCAGGTTCAGGCGCGCGGTCTTGACTTCCGCGGCTGCGCTGCGGCGCGCGGCCTGCGCGCTCTTGAGCGTTGCCTGCGCCGCGTCGAAATCCTGCCGGCTGACCGCTTCGATCTCGACCAGCGGGGCATAGCGGCGCACCACCGCATCGGCGTCGGCCAGCACCGCCTCCGCGCGCGCAAGCTCGCCCTCGGCGCGCGACAGCGCCGCCTGCAACGGCGCGGGATCGATCTGGAACAGCGGATCGCCCGCCTTGACGTCGCTGCCTTCCTTGAAGTTGCGCTTGAGCACGATGCCGGCGACCCGCGCCCGCACCTCGGCGACACGAACCGGCTCGATACGGCCCGGCAGCTCGCTGCTGACCGCCATCGGCCTGGGCTGCAACGTCAGCACCTCGACCGAGGGAGCCGCCGGGGCGGCCGGCTGTTCCGCATTGCCGCATGCCGCCGTGACGATGACCGCCGCCGCCATGGTCAGCGCACGCCACCCCCGCTTTGGAAAGTGCTCCATGTCTACCTTCTTGAATGTTCGGCAAAGGAGCGCATGGTACGCTCATTCATCATATGAATCAATAAAGATTCATATGGTGTGGTGAAAGTCGTTTTTGCCGGATAATCCGGGTCGCAGGCGCAATGCGTTACCCCGCAAAAGCCCCATAAAGTGCTTCTTGAGATACAAAACATGGATTTCACCCCGTCATGACGGCTGTCACTGCATCGAATGAAGACCACAGCCGCCTTCTCGCCGCCCTGGCACTGGCACTCGTCGACCAGCCTCGCGGCACCCTGCAGGACCTGGCCAAGGCCGTCGGCATCAGCAAGGCCACGCTGTACCGGTTCTGCCGGACACGGGACGAACTGATTTCCCGCCTGATCGACCACTGCGTCCGCGTGCTGGCCAACGTCATCCAGTCCGCCGGATTGGACGATCCCTCTCCCCTTGACGCACTGCGGCGCCTGAATGCGAACATGGTCGAGCAACGAGAGGTGGCGGCGTTCCTGATCTATTACTGGCGCGAGGTGGTTTCCGGTGTCTCGTCGGATTGGCAGACCGACTGGGAGGGCAAGCTGGACGCCTTCTTTCTGCGCGGCCAGCAGCAAGGCGTCTTTCGCATCGACATCACCGCGCAGGCGTTGACGGAAATCTGGGCGTCGGTGCTGATCGGCCTGCTCGACGGAGAACGGCGCGGCCGCATCGCGCGCGCCGGCCTGGCGGGCTTGGCGGAGCGGGCCTTCCTCCAGGGTGCGGGGGCGAGGCCCGCCTGATGGCCCGAGGCCCGTTGAGGCAAGCGGGTCGCCCCAACGGACGGTTCCAGCGCGTGGCATGGCGGCGCTCGGACTGCGCCGCTCCAGCGCTTACGCGCCGCAGAGTCCCGGCAGTCCGACCCGCGCTCCTGCCAGCGCGCCGCTGAGCACCAGCATCAACTGGGCCGACGCGTAGAGGCCGAGACCGAATACGCCGTGCGTGACGACGCTGCGCAAGCGCGCGACGCCGGGCTTTGGCGTACGGCGGGCCGCAATGCCGGCGCCCATGCCGGGCTGCATCAGCAGGAAGGGAAACACCACGCTGGCGAGACCCACGATCAGCGCCGGGCCGATGGTCGGGCGGCAGGCCCACTGCGGCCCCCATACCGTCAGCAGCACTGCGGCGAACACGATGCCGGTCACGTAGTGCGCGGTCCAGCCGATCAGGCGTTCGGCCCGGACTGGCCGCGCCTGTCCGATCGCCTCGTGGCGGAAGCGGCCGCGTGGCATGTGGCCGAGCCAGCGGCCGACCATGCCGTAATCCAGCGGCTTCATGCCGAGCCAGTGCTTTTGCGCGAGGCCCCAGAGGTCCATCGCCAGCGTCGCGCCGGCGCCGATGGCGACGGCAAGGAGCAGCAAATCGGCAGCGTCATGCATGGGCACCCTCCTCCTTCATCGTCGGCTCCTCGCGGTTGCATTCCAGGTCCATGGAAGCCATCATGGCACTTCAAGTTAACTTGAAGTCAAGGGCCGCGCAGATGGACATCGCCGAAGTGGCGCAACGATCGGGCATTCCCGCCTCCACGCTGCGCTTCTATGAGGAAAAGGGACTGATCGCGTCGGTTGGCAGGCGGGGATTGCGGCGCGTGTTCGAGCCGGCCGTGCTGGACCGGCTGGCGCTGATCGCGCTCGGGCAGGCGGCGGGCTTTTCGCTGGACGAGATCGGGCTAATGTTTGCCAGCGACGGCCGGCCGCGCATCGACCGCGCGCGGCTTTCCGCCAAGGCCGACGAACTGGACCGCACGATCCGACGGCTGACGGCGATGCGGGACGGGCTGCGGCATGCCGCGGTCTGCCCGGCGCCGAGCCATCTTGAGTGTCCGACGTTCCGGCGCATGCTGCGCGCGGCGGCGGCCGGCGCGCTGGGCAGCGGCACGGCGGCGGGCGCGGCGCGCGCAAGGGCCGTCGCTATCCGTTCCGGGTCGGGCAAATCGCGGACGGATAACGCGCGTCCCGATAATGCGCGTACTGCTGGCGCGCGTACTGATCAGCCGCGCACAGCCGAGGCACGTCCAGATAAGGCGCGCACAGACACGGGCCGCACAAGCGGCCGCCGCAACGATCGCTGACCCGATTCAATGCGCCCGCCTGGCGAGCACCTCGTCGCGCGGCCCGGCATCGACGACCTTGCCGCCCTCCATCACCACGATCGAATCGAACCGCGCAAGCAGGCTGGGCCGATGGACCGAGGCGACGATGCAGGCCGACGGAAAGGCGGCGTGCATCCGGTCGAACACCCTGGCCTCCGCCTGCGGATCGAGCGCGCTGGTCGGCTCGTCGAGCAGCAACAGCGAGCTTCCCTGCGCCGCCAGCGCGCCGCGAGCCAGTGCCAGCCGCTGCCGTTGACCGCCCGACAGGTTCCCGCCGCGCTCGTTGATGGCGCTGGCGAGGCCGTCGGGAAGGCGGTGCAGCACCTCGTCGAACCCGCCCGTATGCACCGCGCCGCCCAGCGCCGCAGGGTCGACCGGCAAGCCGAAGGTCAGGTTCTCCTCCACGCTCGCCTCGAAGACCTCGGCCTCCTGCGGAATCAGCGTGGCCAGCGTGCGCAGTTCGGTCCAGCCGACCGCCGCGCCATCGCGCCGCAGTTCGCCGTGCTGCGGGTGATAGAGCCCGGCGAGCGTCCGCAGCAGCGTGCTTTTGCCACCGCCGCTCGGGCCGATCAACGCCACGCGCGCACCACGGCGCAGCACCAGGTCGATGCCATGCAGGCCACCGCGCGATCCATCGGCGTAGTGCACGGTGGCGCCGCGCAGCTCCAGCGTCTGCCACGGGGCATCGGGCACCACGGCCGGCACGGCGGCGTCCGGATCGCCGGGCGCCTCCCAGATCGGCTCGGCACTGCCGTAGTCGGTATGCATCCGCGCGAAGCTCTGGAAGTTCGCCGCCATCGAGCCCACCACGGACGCGGCCTGCTGTGCGTACTGGTAGATCATGAAGACGGTGCCCAGCGGCACCGCCTGTCCCGGCGAGCGCTCCTGCAGCACGTACATCACCACCAGGATCCAGGTCAGCCCCATGCCGAGCAGGTCCACCGCGAACCATTTGCCCTCGTTGACCATCACCGCGCGGCGCAGCGGCGCCATCACCGCCGCCATCCGGCGGCCGAGCAGTGTGCGCGACGCGGCCTGCAGGCGCAGCCCGATCACGGTGCCGGCGTTGCCGACAAAGTCGAGCAGCGCGGCGGCATAACGGCGCTCGGCGTCGTTTTCCGCGCGGGCCAGCTGCATCAGCGTGCGGTCGAAGCGCAGGATGATCAGGGCGATCACCACGTAGCCGGTGACCGCGATCAGGCCGCTGGTGCGCGAGAGCATCGTCAGCGCGACCAGCGGGCCGACGAAATTGAACGCGTTCTGCAGGTAGACGAACTGGTTCTGCGCGAAGTCCGACAGCGCGCGGCTTGACTGCACCACGCGGTGCTGCAACTCGCCCGAATGCCGGCCATCGCGCCAGGCCAGCGGTGCCGCGGCGATACGCGCATAGAGCTGGTCGCCCAGCCGCTCGCGCACGCGCACGCCGACGTTGCGCTCGAGCACGCGGCCCGGACCGTGCAGCAGCCACGACAGCAGGTAGATGCCGACCAGATAGACGATCCAGCGGCCGGCATCGGCGATGTTGTCCTTCTGCAGCGCGTTGATCGCCTGCGCGGCCAGCCACGGCATGGTCAGCCTCAGCAGCTGCGCCGCCGCCAGCAGGCCCGAGGCGCCAACCAGCTGAACCCGCACACCGCGTGCGTGGTGCCATAGCGCCCGATAGAGATCGCGCGCCGCGCCGGCAAGGCCGATTGCCGGTTTGCGGGTGGTGGAATTCGACTCCGTCATCAAGCCCTCATCGTTTTTGGTTCGGTGCCCTCAGGCGTGAACCGTCCCGGATCGACGGCCCGCACGAAGGATACCGCCGCTGTCTCGCCAGGCAAGGCATGACCCTTGACCCTCCCGCAAGAATCATTTGCCCGGTATCGGGTTTTTCCGGACGGATGCGTTGCCCACAATGGCCTCATCGCACATCGGCATGGCCCACCGCCAAGCCGATCCGCCACCGAAACCGAGAGGAACTCATGCTGTTTACGCCCTACCGACTTGGCAACCTGACCACCGAAAACCGTATCGTGATGCCGCCGATGACCCGCTCGCGCGCGGGCGATGGCGGCGTGGCGACCGACCTGATGGCCGAGTACTACCGGCAGCGCGCCTCGGCCGGCCTGATCATTTCCGAAGGCACGCAGATCAGCCAGCAGGGCCAGGGCTACGCATGGACGCCGGGGATCCACACGCGGGAGCAGGTTGCCGGCTGGCGCAAGGCCACCGACGCGGTGCACGGCGCCGGCGGCATCATGTTCGCCCAGCTGTGGCACGTCGGCCGTGTATCCCACACCTCGCTGCAGCCTGGCAATGCGGCCCCGGTGTCGTCGTCCGCGCTGTTGGCCGAAGGGGTCAAGGTCTTTATCGATGTGGAAGGCAAGGGTCCGGCCGGCGGCGCCGGCGAGATGGTGCAGCACTCCACGCCGCGCGCGCTGACGATTCCGGAGATCCACGGCATCGTCGCCGACTACGCGCAGGCCGCACGCAACGCGCTCGACGCGGGCTTCGACGGCGTCGAGCTGCATGGGGCCAACGGCTACCTGATCAACCAGTTCATCGATTCGCAGGCCAACGCGCGTACCGACGAGTACGGCGGCTCGCTGCACAATCGCCTGCGCTTTCTGAAGGAGGTGGCGCAGGCCGTGACCGATGTGGTCGGCAAGGATCGCATCGGCGTGCGCCTGGCCCCGCTGACGACGCTGCAGGGCGCGGTCGACGACACGCCGGAAGCCACCTACCTCGCCGCCGCGCACGCGCTCGGCAAGATCGGCGTCGCCTATATCCACATCGCCGAGGCCGACTGGGAAGACGCGCCGGTGATGCCGCCCGCCTTCAAGGAGGCGCTGCGCGAGGTCTACCCCGGCACGCTGATCTATTCGGGCAACTACAACAAGGCGCGTGCGGAAGAAGCGCTGACGAAGGGCTGGGCCGACCTGATCGGGTTTGGCCGCAGCTTTATCGGCAATCCCGATCTGCCCTACCGCCTGCGCCACGACCTGCCGCTGAATCCGGGCAATCGTGCCAACTATTTCGGCGGCGGCGCCGCGGGCTATACGGACTACCCCGAGTACACGGCAAGCGCGGCCGCCTGACGCGGCCCGTCATCGGCTCAGCATGGAAGGCAGGCCCGCACGCCTGCCTGGAGAATCTGTCATGTCATCGGCATTGGAAACACTGACTTCGGGCGGCTTCAGCATCGGCGTGGAGCTGCCGCTCGACAACGACTGGTCGCCCGCGGGCCAGGCGGCGCGCCAGCGCGACGGGCGCCTGCCTGGCGAGCCCGATCTGTCGGCGCATCGCACGCTCGCGCAGCTGGCGGACCGCGCGGGCTTCCGCGCGCTGTGGGTACGCGACGTGCCGCTGTACGATCCGCACTTCGGCGACGCGGCGCAGGTCTTCGAGGCGTTCTCCTACCTCGGCTACCTGGCCGGCATCACCGAGCGCATCCTGCTCGGCACCGCGGCCATCGTGCTGCCGCTGCGCGATCCCTATCTGACGCTGAAGTCCGCCACGACCATCGACCAACTCAGCAACGGCCGGCTGCTGCTTGGCGTGGCCAGCGGCGACCGGCCGGTGGAATACCCGATCTTCGGCCGTGACTTCGACAACCGCGGACAGAACTTCCGCGAGCAGGTGGCGCTGCTGCGCAACGGCGGCGCCGACCTGCCGAGCGGGATTGCGCTGTTGCCGCGCCCCACCGGTCCGCTGCCCCTGCTGGTGGCCGGGCTGGCGCAGCAGACGCCCAGCTGGGTCGGACAGCATATGGACGGCTGGCTGGCCTATCCCGGAACCCCGCAGGACCATGTCCGCCGCAGCGCGCTATGGCGCGAGGTCGCCGGAGACAAGCCCTACATCAGCTTCATCCATCTGGACCTGCTGGCGGACCCGAATGCGCCCATGCAGCGGCACCGCTTTGGCGGCGCGGTCGGGCGCCATGGACTGATCGAGGAACTGCACGCCATGCGCGAGGCCGGCGTGCGCCATGTCGGCCTGCATTTCCGCCGCAGCCAACGGCCGGTCAGCGACGCGATGGAGGAAATCGCGGCCTACGTGCTGCCGCATTTCCATGCGCAGGCCGATCGGCAAGGGCCCGGCGCCATGGCGGCATGACGGCATGGCGGCGTGGCGGCATGACCAGCATCGGGCTATGGATGCACCGGCCCCAACCGAACCAGTTCCGGCGCGGGCAGCGGATTGCTGACCCGCGTATTGGTGACCGATCGGAACAGATTGAACAGCTGCCCGCGCAGACGAATGTCCTGGGACGATGCACCGACCAGGACGTCGAACGCACCGGGGTCCGTCACCCACGCATTGCGGGCGGCATCGTAGTACGCCAGCGAGCGCTGGTCGAGATAGACGGTCACGCGCTGCGTCTCTCCCGGCTGCAGGAACACCTTGGCAAAGCCCTTCAGCTCCTTGATCGGACGCGGTACGGCAGAGCCGGATTGCGCGACGTAGACCTGCGCCGCCTCCGCGCCGGCGACCTCGCCGGAATTGGTGATATCGAACGACACCGCGACGCGCCCGCTGCCGGCGGCAATGCCCGGCGACACGCTCAACGCGCCGTAGTTGAAGCGGGTATAGGACAGCCCGAAGCCGAACGGGAACAATGGCCTTCTACCGCTGCGCTCGAATCCGCGGTAGCCGACGAAGATGTCCTCGGTGTAGGTCATCGCGCTGAAGTTCAGGTCGTTCGATGCCTGCGGATAATTCGCGTAGGTCGGATTGTCCGTGATCGACCGCTCGATCGTGATCGGCAGCTTGCCCGACGGATTGACATCGCCGAACAGGATCTCGGCCAACGCCTGGCCGCCGTTCTGTCCCGGATACCAGGCGTGCAGCGCCGCGCCGACGCCATCGATCCAGCCTTGCATGTCGAAGCCGGTGCCGCCGTGCAGCACCGCGATCGTGCGCGGGTTGGCACGGGATAGATTCGCGATCAGCTCGTCCTGGAATTCCGGCAACGTGAACGGATGATCGAAGCCCTCCCCCTCGTATTCGGCGCTGTGGCCGGCCGCCACCACGACGGCATCGAAGCCGGACAGGTTGGGCGGCGCCTGCAGCGACGCCCAGCTCAGCTGCGCGCCGAGGAAACCGCCGAACACGGCGATATAGCCGGGCCTTGCCGAGTAGTCGAACTGCACGTTGTAGGTCTGGCCCGCCTGCAGCATCACGCGCGCATTGACCGGGATGGTCGGCGGGATGACATTGCCGGGCAGCGGATTGCCCTCGCCGTTGTCCATCACCAATTGCCCATTGATGTAGAGCCGGACGGCCCCGTTCGCACGCGCCTTGAATACGTGCGCACCGCTGACGGTGGGCCGGATGGTGGCGGTCCAGCGCACCGACGCCGGCTGCGCCGTGCCGCCACCACCATAGACAGGACCGCGGTAATCGCCGCTCTGCGGCGCCCCGCCGGACGTGTCCAGATTGATCATCGGTTCGACGCGGGTAAGAACCGGCGCGCCGCTCCACGTCGGATTGGCGTAGTACTGCGCCTGCACGCCCGACGCGCCGCTGGGCGTGGTCCATGCCGAGCGCGCCGGGTCGAGCGTCACGGCATCGAGCAGCACGATATTGGCGCCCGGGCCGGCGATCTGCCGAAGGCCGTCGATTTCGCTGATATACCGGGCCGCTGCAATATGGGCACTGCCGAAACCGGTCGGCGGCGCGCCGGTGGCGAGCTTGCCCACCACCGCGATATTGCGTGACGTCTCGCGGCGCAACGGCAGCAACTGGCCCTCGTTCTTCAGCAACACGATGCCTTCGCGCGCCACGTCCAACGCCGCGCGTTCGGCAAAGGGCGGATGCGATTCGCCGGTAGCCGGGGGCACGCCGCCGATAAAGCCATAGGCCACCAGACGCCCGAGAATGCGGCGCACCTTGTCGTCGAGCGTCGCCTGGCTCAGCTGTTCGTTCGCCAGCAGCGCACCGAGCGCGCCCGGCGAGAAGATGTTGGCGGATGGCCGTTCGATATCGACGCCGGCCACCGCCGCGGGCAGCGTGTGCTTGAGCGCGGCATAGTCGGACTCCACGAAGCCCTTGAAGCCCCACTCGTTCTTCAGCGTTTGCTGAATGGCCGCATGGCTTTCGCAAACCGGGTTCGCCCCATTGAGGCCCTGGAATCCACACATCACGACGGCAACGTTGGCGTTCTTTACCGCCGACTCGAACGGCACCATGTAGATCTCGCGCAGCGCCCGCTCGCTGATCGTTTCCATCAGGTTGAAGCGATTGACCTCCTGCTCGTTCGCGATGTAATGCTTGGCATCGGCCCAGACGTTCTGCGACTGGATGCCGTTGATCTGCGCGGCACCGAGAACGGCACCGAGGAAGGGATCCTCGCCCGCCAGATACTCGAAGGCGCGCCCCGAGAACGGCGTGCGGTACATGTTCAAGCCGGGGCCGGCGATTTGCTGGAAGCCGCTCAGGCGCGTTTCGAGACCGAGCCCCACGCCCATCTGCTTGGCACGATCGGCATTGAAGGTCGACGCCAGCGCGGGGCCCGCGGGATAGGCGACCCCGACGGGATTGCTGAGCCGCACGCCCAATCCCGCATCGCTCGCCTTGATTTGCGGCAGCCCGAGACGCGGCAATGGTTTGATGTCCCATGCGCCCGTGCCGCTGACGTATTCGAGCTTCTCGGCCAACGTCATCTGCGCAAGGATGGATTGCACGATCGCATTGATCTGGGCGTCGGTGGAAGGCGCTTGCGCGGGGATCGAATGCGCAGCGAGGACGCCCGCGCCGATCAGCGCGGTCATGAGGAAACGAGCACGCATGATGCCTCCCTGCGCAGCGATGCCGCGACATTGAAGGGCGCCGAGAAACGGCGCTTAGGGAGACGGTAGTGCGCGCTGCGCGAAAGAGAAGATGCGTAACGTTCCGTTACAGAATTGAACTTTTACCGCGCGAGCTTTGTTGCAAGACTGGATTGGCGCGCATCGGTGCCGTTCTTTTTTCCTCGATGTGTCAGGCAACGAAGCGCGTATCGACGAGTACGTACGCAACCACGTACGCAAGTTGGATTCGCCTTATCGAGCCGCAAGCCGACGCAACGGCGAACGCAGTGCGAATGCAATGCGAATGCAGTGCGAATGCACTGTGAACGCAGTGCGTGCGCTGGTCGGGGAGCATCCTCGATGCCATATCGCAGGAGGTAGAGATGGCTCTGCATCGCAGGCGCAGGATCCGCGCGGTATGCCGCGCCGTGGTGCCGAATGGCAGTATCGCGGCGCTCGCCATCGGTCTGTCGTTCGGTCTTGCCGCTTGCGGTGGCGGCGATTCCGGCGATTCGTCAGTGGGCCTGAATCAGGCCCCGGCCGCGACCGGCAGCACCGAAGGCGGGACGGCAGGCACTGGCGCCAACGCCGCCGTCGATCCCTCGCAACTGGTATCGCCCGTCAGCCAGGCACCGGTAGGCCAGCAGACGGTACGGCCGACCGAAACGCCGCCGGCACAGGATCGCAATCCGCCAAGGCATTGAGGCATTGAGGCATTGAGGCATCGGGGCATCGGGGCATCGGGGCATCGACGGCATTGAGGCACCGCCTTCAGTCTTCGGCTCTCGCCATCGCAGTGCCGATGCGTTTCACTCGATGCTGGCCAGTGGTGCGCCGGCGGCCAGGAACGTACCGGCCGGGGCCTGCCGTGTCAGCCGGCCCGTACGATGCGCGTGGACCTGCATCTCCATTTTCATCGCTTCCATCACGGCGATCAGATCGCCTTCCTTGACCTCGTCGCCGATCGCGACTTTCCATGCCCGCACGGTGCCGGCGATGGGGGACGGGAGTTCGGCCGCGTCCGTGGCGTCGGTGGCGTGGGCCGCATTGGTGGCATTGATGAGGCCCGCCTGCGCGGCATCCATAGCGCCGTCGCTGGCCGGCGCATTGGCCAGGCCGCGAAGCAGCTGAGCCGGCAAGCCCAGTACCATGCGGCGCCCGTCGATCTCGATGGCCGTGCGCAGCAGGCTGCCATCGGGCTGCGGCTCGGCACGTGCGGCCGCCGCCAGCGGCTCGGCGAAGTCCGATTCGATCCAGCGCGTATGGACCTTGAAACCGTCCACGCCGACGAAATCCGCGTGATCGATCACAGCGCGATGGAATGGCAGCACCGAGGCCACGCCCTCGATCCGGAATTCGCGCAGCGCACGCCGGGCGCGCGCCAGCGCCTGTTCGCGCGTGGCGCCGGTGACGATCAGCTTGGCCATCAGCGAGTCGAACGTACCCGGCACCACCGATCCCGACTGCACGCCGGAATCGACGCGCACGCCCGGTCCCGACGGTGCATCGAAGCGCCGCACCGGTCCCGGCGTTGGCAGGAAACCGCGGCCCACGTCCTCGGCATTGATGCGGAACTCGATCGCATGTCCCAGCGGCGCCGGGGTCTCGGTGATCGACAGCGGCAGGCCATCGGCCACGCGCAACTGCTCGACGACGAGATCGACGCCGGTGGTCTGCTCGGTCACGGGATGCTCGACCTGCAGCCGCGTGTTGACCTCGAGGAACGAGATCGCGCCGCTGGCGCTGAGCAGGAACTCCACCGTGCCGGCGCTGGTGTATTCGGCCGCCGCGCAGATGTCGCGGGCGGCGGCGTGGATGCGCGCGCGCTGTTCGTCGCTGAGGAACGGCGCGGGCGCCTCTTCGACCAGCTTCTGGTTCCGGCGTTGCAGCGAGCAGTCGCGCGTGCCGAGCACGACCACGTTTCCGTGCCGGTCGGCGAGGACCTGCGCCTCGATATGGCGGGGCTTGTCGAGGAACTGCTCGACGAAACATTCGCCGCGGCCAAACGCCGTGACCGCCTCGCGCACCGCCGAGGCATAGAGCTCCTCCACCTCGTCCATGCGCCACGCGATCTTCATGCCGCGGCCCCCGCCACCGAACGCGGCCTTGATGATGATCGGCAGGCCGTGCCGCTCGGCGAAGGCCAGCACCTCGCTGGCGTCGGCGACCGGCTCGGGCGTACCGGCCACCAGCGGAGCCCCGACCCGCAGCGCGATCTTGCGGGCTTCGACCTTGTCGCCGAGCCGCGCGATCGTCGCCGGCGACGGGCCGATCCACGTCAGCCCCGCGTCGATCACCGCCTGCGCAAAGGCCTCGCTTTCCGACAGGAAGCCGTAGCCGGGATGCACCGCATCGGCCCCGCTGCGGCGGGCGATGTCGAGCAGCTTCGGGATGTTCAGATAGGTGTCGGCGGGACGGTCGCCGTCCAGGCCGTAGGCCTCGTCGGCCAGGCGCGCGTGCAGCGCGTCGATATCGGCGTTGGCATAGACGGCCACGGAGCCGACGCCATAGTCGGCGCAGGCGCGCACGATGCGAACGGCGATCTCGCCACGGTTGGCAATCAGGACTTTCTTCATCGCGAATCTCGGTGGGAGTCTCGGTAACACGGCGCCCGCTCAGCCGGCGGACGGTTGCAGTTCTTCGAAGGGGCCGATGGGGTTGAAGCGCAGCCACGCTCCGACCGGAATCTGGCCGGCGCGGTCCAGATGGTGAGGCGCCACGGCGCCGATCACCGGATAGCCGCCGGTCAGCGGATGATCGGCCAGGAACAGGATCGGCTGGCCGCTGGGCGGCACCTGCAGCGCGCCCAGCGCGGTGCCCTCGCTGGGCAGCTCGCCGGTAATGGCGCGTTCCAATGACACGTCGCCGGCCAGCCGCAGGCCCACGCGGTTGGACTGCGGCGTGACCTGCCAGCGCTGCGCGGCCAGCCGCGCGACCGACTCGGGGGTGAACCAGTCGGTGCGCGGGCCCAGCACCACGTCGAGCACGATGTCCCGATCGATCGTGGGCAGATCGGCGGCGGGCTGCTCGGGCATGCCCACCGCTGCGCCGGCCGGCGCAGGCAAGACGCCAAGCACGTCGCCCACCGACAACGGCGCAGGCCCGATGCCGGCCAGCGTATCCGTCGCGCAGCTGCCCAGCACCGGCGCCACGGCAAAGCCGCCGCGTGCCGCCACATAGCAGCGGGCGCCGGCGACCGGCTGGCCGACGCTCAACGTGTCGCCATCGGCCAGGGCCACCGCCTGATGCGTCGGCACGCGCCATTGGCGGCCATCGGTGGTGCGCACGGTCAGCGGTGCGTCGGCGCCGGTGACGGCCAGCACGGTATCGCCGTCGCTCTGCAGTTGCAGGCCGCCGCCGACGGTTTCGAGCGCGGCGCTGTCGCTGCGATTGCCGACGAGGCGGTTCGCCATCCGCAGCGCCGCCTGGTCGAGCGCGCCCGAGGCCGACACGCCCTGCCCGGCCTGGCCGTGCCGGCCGAGGTCCTGGAATACGGTCTGCAATCCGGTGCCCTTGACCTTCAGTGCCGCGGCGCAGGCCGCACTGCCCTGCTCCTTGCGCAGCGCAGCCGCGGTCCCGGCGTCGGGCACAGGCGCGTCCACGCGCGCCGTCGCCATGTACGCCGCTGTGTCCGCCGCTGTGTCTGCCGCTCTGTCCGCCGCATCTTCCAGCGTCGCCATATCGACGAAGCGCACCCGATATCCGGGCTGCAGCAGCGCGGGTTGCGCGCGGTCCAGATCCCACATCGCCACCGGCGTCGTGCCGATGATCTGCCAGCCGCCGGGGCTCGCCTTCGGATACACGCCGCTGAAGGTGCCGGCCAGACCGACCGCGCCGGCGGGAATGCGCGTGCGCGGCGTACGGCGGCGCGGCACGTCCAGCGACGGATGGCCACCGCTGAGATAGGCAAAGCCGGGCGCGAAGCCGGTGAAGGCCACCGTGTATTCGCTGCCGGTGTGGCGGCGCACGACTTCGTCGGGCGCGATGCCGAGCAGCTCGGCGACCTCGGCCAGGTCCTCGCCGTCATAGCGAACCGGAATCTCGATCAGCGTATGGCTGCGTTCGACCCGCTGCGACAGGTCGCGCGCGGCGATGGCGCGGACAAGCGCGCCTGCGCTGGTCGCCCACGGGCGGTAGTGCACGAGAATCGTCCGCGCGGCGGGCACCAGCTCCGCCACGCCGTGAAGCGGGTCGCGCTGCAGCGAGGCCAGCATGGCCAGCGTCTGGTCCAGGTCGGCCAGCTCCACCAGCAGCGCATTCGAGGAAACGGGCAGGAAACGCAAAACAAGCTCCAGATCGTGCCTTCTGACTCAGGCGAACGCGGACACCTTGATGCCGTCACGCTCGAGCGCGTCGCGCACGGCGCGCGCCATCTCGAGCGCGCCCTGGCTGTCGCCATGCACGCAGATCGATTGCGCTTCGACGCGCGCGACGCTGCCGTCGATGGCGACCACCGTGCCTTCCCGCACGAGCCGCAACATCCGTTGCGCGACCTCGGCGGCGTCGTGCAGCACCGCGCCGGGCTCGCGGCGCGATACCAGCGTGCCCTGCGGCGTGTAGGCGCGATCGGCGAAGGCCTCCGCAATGACGCGCAGGCCCGCATCCCGCGCCCAGCCCACCAGCGGCGAGCCGGCCAGCGCGACCAGCACCAGTTCGGGATCGACCTTGAGGATGGCGGTGATCACGTCGCGCGCCTGGCGCTCGTCGCAGGCGATGGTGTTGTACAGCGCGCCATGCGGCTTGACGTAGCGCACCGTGGTGCCGACCGTCGTGGCCATCCCCGCCAGCGCGCTGATCTGGTAGATGACGTCGGCGATCAGGTCCTCGCTGGCGACATCCATATTGCGGCGGCCGAAGCCCTGCAGGTCCGGGTAGGAGACGTGAGCCCCCACCGCGACGCCGCGCGCCTTGGCGGCCTTCAGCGTCCGCAGGATGCCGGCGGGATCGCCGGCGTGGAAGCCGCAGGCCACGTTGGCGCTGCTGACGATGTCGAGCATGGCGGCATCGTTGCCCATGCGCCAGGCACCAAAGCTCTCGCCGAGATCGCTGTTCAGATCGATTTGCATGGCGTCGGACCTCAATGCGCGGGCTCGGCTTCGCCCAGCAGTTCGCGTCCGCGCGTTTCAGGCAGCAGCAGGCAGGCGACGACGACCAGCCCATAGGCACCGGCGGCGAGATAGCCGATGGCGACGCCCAGCGACATCGTTGCGCCCATATGCCCGATCATCGCAGGGAATACCGAACCGACCGCGCGGCCGAAGTTGTAGCAGAAGCCTTGTCCCGAGCCGCGGATATGGCTGGGATAGAGCTCGGTCAGGTAAGCGCCCATGCCGGAGAAGATGCCCGACAGGAAGAAGCCCAGCGGGAAACCGAGCACCAGCATCGCGGCGTCGGTGATCGGCAGCTGCGTGTAGCAGATCACCAGGATCGCCGCGCTGACCGCGAACAGCATGAAGCATCGGCGGCGGCCAAGGTGGTCGGACAGCCAGGCGCTGGTCAGATAGCCGGCGAACGAGCCCGCGATCAGCACCATCAGATAGCCGCTGGTGTTCAGCACCGACAGGTTGCGCTCCATCTTCAGGTAGGTCGGCAGCCAGGTCGTGACCGAGTAGTAGGCGCCTTGCATGCCGGTCGCGAGCAGGCTCGCCAGCACGGTCACGCGCAGCACGCCCGGCTTGAAGATCAGCATGAAGTTGTTGCTCTGCCCGGTCAGAGCCAGCTTGGCCTTGGTCTCGCGATATACCTCGGGCTCGCTGATATTGCGGCGGATATAGAGGATGAAGACCGCCGGCAGCACGCCGATCCAGAACAGCACGCGCCACGCGTATTGCTGCTCGAACACCGCGTAGACCGCCCAGAAGGCAATGGCCGACAGGCCCCAGCCCACCGCCCAGCTGCTCTGCACCAGTCCGACGGCCTTGCCGCGATGGCGCGCGCGGATCATCTCGGCGATCAGCACCGAACCGACCGACCATTCGCCGCCAAACCC